>Ga0169931_10010728_pt1 | contig 13017 bp, 7 predicted proteins | sample Kivu_15m_20L_FD_129675 | JGI IMG/M metagenome (GOLD analysis project Ga0169931, IMG submission 129675) | Freshwater microbial communities from Lake Kivu, Western Province, Rwanda to study Microbial Dark Matter (Phase II) - Kivu_15m_20L... | ecosystem: Environmental > Aquatic > Freshwater > Lake ...
AAAATTAAACTTTACAAATGGATAAGTATGTATAGTTTTATAACATCTTTTACCTTTTTCACATCTGCCATTATTTTTCATCATATTTAAATATAATCCAGTTTCATCAATTGATATTATATTTCGTTTGCCTTTATCAATAATTTGTTTATAAATATTAATTTTATCTTTTTTTAATGTTGATAATTTCTTTTCTGGATAATATTTCCTTCTCAGTTGTTTATTGGTTAAATTTAATTTATATTTAATGATATAAAATAGATAGGATACTGATATATCAATTTTATATTTTTTAATAATTTTCTTTTTTATTTTTGATAATATTATTGTTGGATTTGTTTTAATTAAACCAATTATATATTTTAATATATCATTTGTTATTATTGAAACTCTGTTTTTATAATTTTTTCTTTTTATATCACCAGTTTCAAAATATCTTTCAATCCATCTGTGTAATGATGATTTACTACAATTTAATATTTCAGATACTTCTCTAATGCTATTTAATTTTAAATATAGTTTAACAGCAGTTAATTTAAAATCATTTGAATGTTGCTTTGTCATTAAGCCCTTATGGGTGCAATTATATTTTTTTTACTGTTAAGTGTCCCATTTTTCAGTGAAAAAGGTGTAATAAAACACATGTATGTTATAATTTTTTATTGTGCATATATTAAAATTATTTTTAAGGATTATATAATTATAGTGTATATTATTATATAATTTAATTGTTAGTAGGAAAATCAGGATATTTAGCTTTAGCGGGATTTTGATAAATTGGATATGGAACATTAATATTAAAATTATTCATTTCAATTTCATGTTCTCTATTTTTTTTATTAAATTGTTTAATAATTTCATAATCAGATATTAAAAAGTCTGTACCTAATGCATCAAATGAATAATATTTATCATCAATTGCATCAATATTAGAATTTTGTTTACAATTATTATCTGCACCCATACAATCATAATCAACATTAAAATCATCAGTATAATAACCATCAATAAAAATAAATTCAATAGCAACTTGCTGAGATGAATTTATTGATTGTGTAGGTGGTTCACCATCAAACAAATTATATCCTTCAAATGGATCATTTTTTGTAACAAAATGAACAGTAATTTGAAGTTGATCATGAATAGATTTTAATATTTTTTTAATAACTAAAGTTATAACATATTTAGTTTCAGCATCAGTATATTCTCTTTTTCCAGTAATAATTTTAATTAATTCTATAGGTGAATTTGGAGGTGTATCTGCATAAAGATTATAATCAACACCAATATCTTTATAAAATTTATTAATTCCTTTATCTTCAGTATATTTTTTAAGTTGAGAAGTTAATGGCATATAATTATTAAAATTATTAACAATTTCATAAGATTCAGGTAAAGATTTAATTTCTTTATTAATTCTATTAATAAACTGTGTTACTAATTTAATAAAAATAAATGGTGTATTTCTATTTAATTGATATTGTGTAGTAACAACAGGTAAACTTTGTAAATTAAAAATAATTTTTTGATCAGGGCAAATATAATTAAATGCAGTTAAAACATCACGATAAGAATCTGAAAATTGTGTTTGAACAAAAAATTTATTTAGTTTTTTACAAGGTATTTTATTATTAGATTTTTTATTTTTTAAATCATTAATAATTTGAATATCTTGGTTAAATTTAGAGGATTTATTATTTGACACAATATTTAATGGTAATTTATTGGATGATAATTTATTTATTTTATTAATAATTTTATTATTTTGTTTAAAATTTGAATTTTTATTAATAAGATTATTAGCAGGATTAAAAGGATCATAAGGTTTTTGTGGTGGTAAATCTGAACCATCAAGAATAGTTGAAACATCAGGTATATCAGAATCTAATTGAAATTGACTTAAACCATCAACAAATGGATTGGTAATATTAATAAAAGAATCAAATTTGTTAAAATAAATTGAAAATATTTTAATAAGAACAATAATAATTATTAATATAAGTATAAATTTTATCATTATATTTATTTATAATAATAATCAATATAATATTTTTTAATAATAATTATATATTAAATAATAATATTTGGTTCATTAATAGATTCTGTATCATATTTTGTATACAAGTCAAATACACCTTCTGCATCATATTCACCATCAACATCCATACCTTCAAATTCCTGATTATCATTTTCAATTTGTTCTTCAAGTTTTTCTTTTTTTTCATCATCTAAATTATCAATATTTTTAATTTCTTCTTGATTAGAATAATAATCTAAAACATCAACCATAAAATTAGATGTTTGTGTTTCTAAATAAAATTCGGATGTATATAATATTTGATAAAAACAACTTAAATCCTTATTAAATTTAGAGATTTCAAAAAATGTATTATTAAATATTATGCAAATAAGATTAGCAATAAAATTAATAATATTAGTTTTTATATTTTTATTTGAATTATAATTAATTAATCTAATAATTTCATCAATAATATAATTTAATGTAATATTAGTAATATAGTCATTTTTTAAAATAACAGTATAATTAATTGATTCTAAAAATTTAGGAAAATCATCTTTTGTTAATTTAATATTTTCAAATGGTAAATATAGATTAATTGTATTAATATATTTAAGAAATATATGCAATGAATTATAATCATTATTAATATCTTTATTATTTTTATTATTTTTATTATTTTTTAAATTATTCTTTTTAGATTTATTGTCATCATAAACTTCAGTAATAATATTTTTTTCTATTTTTTTTTGATATTTAGTATAAATTAAATCCAGAGAATTATTGGCAGAATCAGAAATATAAGTATTACTAATTTGTTGATTTAAATTATTACCATAAGTTGTTTCAATAGTAATAATATTAATTTTATAATTATTTTTAAATCTATTAATATATTTTTTAAGTTCAATTCCTAATTTTTTAACAATATTAAATCTTCTGTATGCAATTTTATTTATAAAATTTTCCATATTAAAATTAGAAAAAATTTTTTTAAATTTTTCTTCAGAATATCCAAAAATTTCTGGATAAAAATCTCTAATATTAATTTGTTCTCCTGTGAAACCAAAAAATGTCAACATATTTTTAAAAGAATAATTAATTTTAAGTTTAATATTAAAATTTTTATTATTAATATATTCTTTATTAAGTTCTCTATATCCTAAAAATATTTTTTCTTCAAAATCATAAAATAATTCATATTTAATATTTTTTTGAATTGTATAAACTAAAACACTTCTTTTAAAATAATTATGATTTTCAATAAGTCTAAATTTATTTTCATTTTCATATACTAAAATTGGAGTTTCAAGTTTAGCACCATTATAATCAAAATTAATAATATAAATATTCCAAAATAAATTATATGTTTGATTATTAATAATAATTTCAATACCAATTAATTTTTGCATAGAATCTAACAATTTATCAATTGAATTATGAATATTATTATTATATTTTTCATATTTATAAATGATTTTATTAAATAATGTTGAAATTGCTAAAACTTCATTATTAGAAATATTAATAGAATTATTTATAATTTTTTGTACAATAATATTATTTTTTTTAATATTAATTTCAATAGTATTATATAATTTAAATAATTCTGAATCAGTATAAGAAATTGAATCTCCAAATACATAACCACATTTTAAACAATTATCTTGATCTAATTTAGAATTATATTTAAATTGATGAATATTACCAGTTTTACAATATTTTTTTGCTAATTTTCTTAAATATAAAATAATATATCTTTCTTTTATTAATTTTTCACTATCAATAATTAAGTTTAAAGGATTTGATATTTCATTGCATTTAATACACATTAAATTTTTATTATTAGATTTAAAATTATGAAATTCGCCACTAATACAATTTGTAAGATTTGAAATTTTATTAATTTTAATTATATTTTTTTCAATTAAAGGACATTCTAATCTTGTTAAACAATATTTTTTACTAAATTTATCATATAAATAATCATATACAAAATTATTATAAATATCATTATTAGGTTCTAAATCAAATTTTGCAGAATTAACAATCATTTTTATTTGTTGTTTACTATTGTCTGCTAAATACATTTTATCAAGTTTTTTAATTAAAGTAAAATTTTTAAAAAAATCAATTTTATAATAATATTTAGTTTGAAATATTTCATATAAATAAATTTTTTGTAATTTAAGTTGATCAACATTTACTAATAATATACTATTAAAAATTTCAATAATAGTATTAATAATTGATTTTTGTATAACCAAGAAATTTTTTTTTTTATCTATTATATTTGATTCTGTAGAAAGAGTATCTGCCCATAAATTATATTTAGAAATAAAACAACTCATAATATAAATTAAATAACATAAAATAGGATAATCTTGAACAGGTTTAATATCATGTGATTTATTAATAATAATATTAATATTATCAAATAAAGTATAACCAATTTTTTTATAAATAAAATAACTACATATTTTATCATTTGAAAGAGATAGTATTTGTGTATCATTAATTTCAAGAATTAACAAAATTAAAATATAAGAAATAATATTATTATATTTAAGAAATTTATAGAAATCTTTATCTTTTGATGAATAAACAAAAATATTATTTTCAAGTTCAAAAATATAAAGATTAGAAATATTTTTATTAATACCAAAAAGATTAATATATTTATCTCTATTTGATAAATATGATGATTTTTTTAAATAATTATTATGAGCTAATAAAATATCCAGAGTATCTTTAATAATATTTTTTCTTTTTGTTCTTGCAGTATAACTTGAACCAATTATACCTTGTATATTTATTATAGAAGAAATACGATCAATTATTTTATCAAGACTTCTAATTGATGTTTTATATTTTTCAAATTCAGGTAAATCTTCTAATGGTAAATCTAATTGAACAGAAAAAGTTATAAATGATTGTGTATTATTATCAAATTGACCATCAAGAATATATCTTTTTATATTAATTGAAGATTTACAACTTTTACAAATAAAATCTTGTGTTGGACTTATATCAACATATTGTTGTATAAATTCATAAATAAGATTAGAATATCTTGAATCTCCTTTTTTTTTAAGTTCACCAATTTTATCCCAAGATATATTGTGTTGACATATTCCATAAATATATTCATTATTATTAAAATCTGAATTTAAATCTAAATCTAAATCTAAATCTAAATTAATATCTTTTTGTAATTCTTTTTTTAAATAAGTTTTATTTATAATTGGTTTTTCTGATATTATAAAATCTGTATTAATTTTAATAGTTGGTATAAGTTCTGATTGTTTTTTAGTAATAATTGGTAATTTATAAATATTACCATATAGACCAGGAAATTCATCTTCTTTATAATCATAATTATCAGTATTTTTTTTTGATTTTATATAATACATAAGAAATTCAAGCTCATTAATATTTTTAGAATATTTTGGATTAATAATATCAGGATATTTATATTTATAAATATCAAATTTATTAATATATTCAGTAATAGATTTTGAATGTGAATTATTAACATTGTCCTTAATATTATCAATAACACATTCCATAACCCAATCATATAAATATGCAGATAATATTTTTACTACATCATTTTTATTCATATTTGGAGAAATATCATAATTTGGCACAAAGTATTTTTGTTTTTCAAGATCAAATAACCAATAGTAATTTTTTTTAAGTATTGATTCTTGATTTTCAATATTTTTTTCCATTATTTTGTTTTTTAAAAGAATTTTTATAACTTGTAATGGATTGTCTGTTTCACTACAAATATCAACAAATGTATTAGGATTAATACAATTAATATCATCTGTACTATTACATATAACAAAACCAACAATATTAGCTAACATATTTTCAGAAATAATTCTTGTCTGTAATGTATTAAATTTTTTATTATTAACTTTTAAATTAGAAATTGATATATTTCGAATACTTTCCAAAGTGCTATTAGAATTAAAAACAAATCCATTTTTTTTAAAATCCTTAAAAGAAATATAAGGATAAAATTTATAACTAATTAAATCATTAAGTAAATCAATATTTTCATTATTCATTTTAATAATATTTTTCATTTTAGAAATTATTTTAATATCTTCATAAGTATTAACAAGAACTGCATTTCTATTTTGTAATGGTATATAAAATAATTTTTTAATTTCTTCTGGATTTTTATAATAATTACATACTGTATTAATTTTATTTACAATATATTTTATTTTTGTATCATCTTTTTTTTTAACTGATTCATGTTTATCTCCTTGTTTTTCATATTTTTCACTGTCTTTATTATATAATAAAAAATCATCAACAATAGGTATTATAATATTAGTATCAAGTAAATTTTGAATTTTTAAATCTAAATCAGTAAAATATTTTTGTGCATCATTAATATTTTCAGAATAATCTTCATTAATTAAATTATATATTGTTTCTGGCAAATTTGTATAAAGTTCTGATGGTTCTAAAATTGTTTGAATTGAATTAAAATCAAAAAATGAACTTTTTGGAACTACAATATCAATAAAAATAAATTCACCATTTGATATTTCTGTTGTTTCTATAATATTAAAAATTTCTTTTTTTTCAGAATTTTTATAAATATTTAAATAAATCATAATTTTAACAATATTGTGATCAATAATAATTTTATTATTTTCTTTACTGTTATCTTTGTATAATATAATAAAATTATTAATGTTTTTTTCCCCATATAAATTTAAAAAATCTTTTAAACTGTCTGAATAATTATTTAATTGTATTTTACTTATATCATTTGTTTCATTTTTATCGTTTTTTTTAATTAATTTATTAATATAATCAAAAAATTCATTGATTAAAATTACTGTTTTTATAATAATTGAATTTGATTCTGTATTAAAAAAATTTTCTATTTGTACTTTATTATTATTGAATGTTCTTGATAATTCAATTAAATTATTATTAAATGAAGACATTTTACCTTTATAATTTATTCCTATTAATATAAATAAATAATAACAAAGATATTTTGAAATCACATTTTTAATTAATACAATATTTGAATTTTTTGTTACAAATTTATTAATATCTTTATCAGAAATTAATTCTTGTCCATATTCTATAATTTTATTAATATCTTTTTGATATTTAATAAAATTTGGTTCTTTTATAAGTTTTAAAAAACTTAATAAATCAGTTATTTGATTTTTAACTATCCACAAATACATAAATTTATCTAATGTTTGATCTAATATATCATCAATTTCTGATATGTACATATTACAAATATAATATATTATATTGATAATAAAATTTATAAAAAAACATTTATTCTAATATTATTTTTTACTTCATAATATACTTTAAAATTTATTTTGATAAAATTAAAACTTTTTTCTTTATATAATTAAATAATTCAATAGTTTTTTCAAAACCTTTATTTAATACATCATCTAATACATATTTTTTATCAACACAAACTGATAATAGTATATTCTTTTCCATAAAATTTGGTTTAGAAATACCCGAAAAAATAACTTCTGGTAAATTTTGCAAAATATAATTAATAGGACCACCACATGTATGATCTTCATTTTTTATTTCTATTTTAATTGAATTATTTTCTGTTAATATTTTTGAATATTGATTTTGAATTATATTTTCTTTTATTATTTTTATTTTTTCTATTATTATATCAATACCTTTTAATAATAAATTATATTCTGATAATTGTCCATTTGATTCTATATTAAATATATAACTATTTTCAGTGATTTCTTCATAATAAGTATTAGATGCATTAAATATTCCATCTAATTCACCAACTGCTAATACTCCTTTCATTGAACATTCAAATTCATCCCCAGGACATAATTGAATTAATGTTATTGGTTCTTTTCCTTTATACATTGTATTATTATCTATTATCTTATTATTTATACTTATTCTTAAATCATTTGTAGTTACATAACGCACTTTTTCTGGACCACTGTTTTTAACATTCAAATAAAATTCAATTTCATAATTATCATCTGGGTGTTTTTCTATTCTATCATTAAAATTTAAATTTTTGTAATATTTTAATGGTAATAAAGTAATATTATGATTAATTCTTTTAATAGGTAATTGTGATAATCTTAATTCCATATCAGTATTATCATATATTCGATTTTTTCTTATTATTTTAATTTTTGAACGATCAAATGCATATATTGGTATTTGATCTATACACACTTTTCTTAATGAATTTATAATTGAATAATTCACATCTTTTCCAGATATATTTAATATTAAATTTGATGAATCATATTTATCTGTTATATAACTTTGTTCTTTAATATTAAAATCAAAACTCATTTATAATATTATTTATATAATGATAAATTTATATATTATAATTATTTATCAATTTTTTTATTATTTTAAAATAATAAGATTATATTATTTTAAAATAATTTAAATAATATATTTTATTTCAATATTATATAATTAAAATGCAAATAAATAAAAAACAACTTTTTCAAAAAAATATTTTATTTTATATGGAATCTTGTAAAACATGCTCTATTTTTATTGATTTTGCTCAAAAAAAAAATATTTTAAAACACTTTAAAATGGTTTGTATTGATAATAATACTGATTATTTTGCATCAAATGGAATAAATAAAGTTCCAACTATTATAATTCCTAATATTAATAAACGTTTTGAAGGTAAAGAATGTTTAAAATGGCTTAATGATATGACTACAATTAATAATAATAATTTATATAAAGAAGAATTAATTATTTCAAATGTTAATGGTAATAATAGTTACAGTTTTGGTAACAATAATTATTCTAATAATAATTATTCTAATAATAATTATTCTAATAATAATTATTCTAATAATAATTCTAATAATAATAATTATTCTAATAATAATTCTAATAGTATAAATAATTACAAAAATTTAAATGGAAATACTAATTTAAATATTAATAATTTTAATAATTTAAATAGTAATAATTTAAATAGTAATAATTTAAATAGTAATAATTTTAATACCAATTTAAATGCTAATTTAAAAACAAATTTAAATGCTAATAATAATTCAAATAATTTATTTAATAATTCTAGTAAAAAAAATGTAATTGAACCACCAAATATAGTAAATAATAAATCACAAATAAATTTGAATAATAATTTATTGAAAGAACAACAACAAATACAAACTGTTCCTATTGTCAAACCTGTAAATCAATTATGTGGATATTTACAAAATGAAATGACAGGATTTTCTGATACTTATGCATGGACAAATATAGATAATCCATTACCAAAATCATTTTTAGCACCTGATAAAGATATGGAAATTTACACTGCTCCAGAACAAGATAAAATTAATAAAAAAAATCAAGAAGAAATGATTAAAAAAATTAAAACTATGCGTGATGATCAACAAAATAATTTTAAAGAAAGAATACAAATAATTAATGATAAAATATTTGAAAATAAAAATTTAATTCAATGGGGTGATAAAATAAAATAAAATAAATACTATTTAAAAATAAATAATTATTAATCAATAATTAAATGAATTTTAATAAAAATGAAGAAATAAATAAATTAGAAATTTATAATAATTTAATGGAAAAATATATTACTACAATTAATAATTTAATTGATACAAGTTATTCAATGGGAATTTTGCCATTTAAAATTATATTAGGAATAAATTATATAAAAAATTATTTAAATGAAAATAGATTTGAAACTTTACAATATGGAATAAATTATATATTATCAAATAAAGAAATTATATTAAATTTTGATATAAATAATCTTGATGAATTAGATATTGATTCAGATGATAATCAATCAATTAAATCATGTATTAATAATTTAAAAAACCATAATCAAAATATAAGTTCAACACAAGATTTAACATTAAATAATATATTTAATTTAAATCATATATTAAGTCCAGACAATATGATAAATTTAATAATTGAGATAAAAAACAATACTAAAAAAATATCTGAATTAGATATATTAATAATAAAAAATTTTTTTGAGTTATTAATTATAATTTTAGAAAAAATAAAAAATATTTTTTTATAAAAAATAGATTAAAATCTATTTAAAATTTTTAATATTTAAATAATTTATAAATATGGAACAAACTCAAACGGCAACAGATTACAAAGAATATTTTAAACAAAAATTTATAACAATATTTATAAATTTAATTAATAAAATTTATAATATATTACCAGATGAAAGTGATGATAAAAAAAATATATTAAAAATCATAAATTTAGGTGATAAATTAAATTTTGATAAAATTATAAAAAAAATGGAAGAAAACAAAAAATTAATTGATATTATTAATTTATTATTAAAAAATAATTTAAATGATGAAAATTATTATAATTATTTTAAAAATAAAGAAAAATATTGGACAATATTGCCATCATTTAATATTAACACTATAATTTTACAAATATCTGATAAAAATATTCATATTGATTTATTTACAGAAATCAATAATTTGTATGTTTGTGCAGTAACTTATAGTAAAGTATTAGAACAAATAAATGATTGTGCAAATGGAAAAGAATTTAATCCATTTGAATCAATTGGAAATATGGCAACAAATATGGATATAGAAACATTATTTAAAGATGTAAAAGTTAAAAATCTTACTGCATATGAAATGATAATGGATCAATTAATAAATAAAGAAACAACAGAAAAAATGCAAGATTACATATCTAATATTAAAGAATCAGATGTAAATGAAGCAGCATCTAAATTAAATGATGTTATAAATAGTGATCAATTTCAGGGGAATAAGCAAACATCACAAATATTATCAGAAATGTTAACAAAAATAAAAAAAGAAGTCATAGATTTAAAAGATAATTCTGATTCTTCAAAAATGCAAGGAAAACAAGGCATGGAACAATTATTAAATATTGCACAAAAAGTAGCAGGAAATATGATGAATCAAATTAAAGAAAGTGATATAAGTGTTTTAGATATATGGGATGCAACAAGTAGTTTAGCAAAAAATACTGTACAATCAGATGCATTAAATATTGTTGATAATTTAATAAGATCAAATATAGTAAATAATTTAAATAATCAAAATAATAAAGTAAATACAGAAAATACAGAAAATACATCAAATATAGAAGACACAAATTATGATGCAGAAACTGATTCTGAATTAAAAGTTAAAAAATCAAGAAGAAATAGAAATAGAAATAAAAATAATTAAAAAATAAAATAATAAATAAACAATTTAAAAATTGAACATTACATTAATAATATAAAATGTCAAAAAATATATATCGTATAAAAAAAAAAAGTGATCTTGATGAAATTATGAAAAATAATTTTTATAAACCAATATGTGTAATATTTATTTCAAAATCAAATAGTTTAATATATGATGATTTATGTACAACTTTATTATCTGTATCAAAACTAAATAGTTATAATATGACAATTTTAATAGATTTTGATGATTTTATTGATAATATTGATTATTTTTCATCAATTAAAAATAATGTACCATATTTTATGGCTTTTTTTAAAGGCAAAGTAATTAGTTCACTTGAATATTCTGATAATTTTATTCCAATTTTAGTTAATCAAATTGAACAAATTCATAATTCATATATAAATAAATTAAGAGTGTATTTTAATCAAGAAAATAATGAAAATAATATAAATAATATAAATAACAATAATACAAATGAAATTATAAATAATACCAATGAAAATATTGATAAAAATATTGATAAAAGTATTGATAAAAATATTGATATTTATTATAGAGATAACTATCCAAATTCAGCCGAATACAAAATTAATTTATACCCATTATTTATAGAACTTGCATTCAACTTAGCTAAACAAGGTTCGATAATCAACTTTATTATCCCTGATAGTTTTTTACTTGGTATGTATTTTTCTAAATTAAGAAAACTTCTTGTTGAAAAAAATACCATTCTAAAAATAGACACATTTAATCATAAAGTATTTGATGCTATAGTTGGCTTTAGTGTTATTTTAACTTTTAAAAAGGGTGCTTCTGATTCAGGTCACAATATTAATGTAAATAGTTATTCCGATATAGAAGAGTTGAACATTAACAAAAACCAAGTAATAAGTCAGGATTACTATCAAAACATGGAGAAAAACAAATTTTTGTTATTTGCTAATGAATTAGAAAAAAAACTTTTTGATAAAATTCATAAGAACGTAAACAAAATAAAGGATTTTGCAACTTGTAGAACTGGAATACGTTCTAAAATTGGTCAGAAGGAATTGATTTCAAAAAATAAGAATGATGATAGATTTAAAAGAGGAATTATATCTGGTTCACAGTTAAAAAAATTTGCAGTAATTTATGACGGTGATTGGCTAAATATAGATCCAAGTATTCTGAATAGTGGTGGTTTTGACTATGAAGTGATAAACAATCCCAAGATATTAATTAGGCAAACTGGAGACTCTATTATTTCTGCAATAGATTCGAATTGTTACTATCATCTTAATAATGTACATTCGCTGGCACTTAATGAAAAATATAAAAACATTAACCTTGAAGTTTTAGTTGTTTATTTGAATTCAAAATTGTACAACTTTATTTACACAAAATTATCAAATGAAAAGAATCGACCTTTAGCTCAAGTCAGAATTGATACTATAGAATCTCTACCAATTAAATTACCAAATGCCTCTGAATTTGAATTAATTAATAACTTGTATGTTAAGTTAATAGCTGAATTATATGATTGTGCAGATGTTACAAATAAGCTAAATTATCTACTTTATAGAATTTACGAACTTACACCTGAAGAAATCGACTACATAGAAAAGAATTATTAATTAATTACATTTATCAAACACACGGATAGTCCCTCCGTAATTTTTCCCCATCGTCTTGAAGATTGTTTCACCTTAAGAACACCTTTCATAATGGCTAAACGTGAAGTTTATT
>Ga0169931_10010729_pt1 | contig 13017 bp, 6 predicted proteins | sample Kivu_15m_20L_FD_129675 | JGI IMG/M metagenome (GOLD analysis project Ga0169931, IMG submission 129675) | Freshwater microbial communities from Lake Kivu, Western Province, Rwanda to study Microbial Dark Matter (Phase II) - Kivu_15m_20L... | ecosystem: Environmental > Aquatic > Freshwater > Lake ...
AATATCAGTATTTTGCTTCTTGATACTGCCTAACTCCTTCAATAGTTTGCTTTTAGCCATACTAATACAATGTATTTTCTATCAGGAAACAGTTATATACTCAATATGATCTCCTGCAAGGAATTCATTTTGATGTTCGTAATAATCGGTATTTTCATACAAACCAATAGCTGAAGAAAGTATAAAGGCCTTTTCTAATTGTGTAATTACTTTATAGATGTTATCCGGCTCATTTAACTCAGGAATATTATTTCTTTCAGGAATAATCTTTTTAAACTTATCAAGTTTTGTAATCATTTCTCTATCAGATTGATTGCATAATGTCATATAGATATTAACAGCTTCCATATAAAATCCATTAGCCCAGGCAATCTGTGCCTGTTCAAGATTTTCCTTGTTATTCATAATCTGCTCGGCATAAAAATTACATATTTCTTCTAATTTAGTAGCTAAATCGTTGCTTAATGTATCTTTTGTAATTTTATTGATAACTATGCCACGTTCTTGTTGATCAATGAGCCAATCTTCAATAGTTCCTAAATCTTCCTGCCATTCATTTGCATATTTCTTATAAAGAGGAAATGCCCTTTGATAATCTCCCTGATATATTAATTCATCTGCTTTAGCTATTTCTATATCCCTTTCATCTTCTTCACTATAACCACAAAGAGGTATATTAAAATTAGCTTCTACAATCTTTTCAGCTTCTATGATTGCTAAGTCTATTTCTTTTTGACCAGAATCTACTATCTCTGATTTAAAGGTTAGTTCTTCTCTATTCTCATTAGCATTAATAAAGTTATCTACAACAATGCTATTAGAGAAATTGGATGCCAATGGTTCTTCTAAAGGTATAATTTGATCAAGTTTAATTACATCTTCTTCATCTTGATGTAACTCCTCCTCATAATTTTCTATAGCCGGTTGTTTACTACTATCAACAAGCAGGATTTGTTCACTATCTTTACTATTGTTGGTATTTCTAATCTCTTGAGGATTCTTATCAAGTTCACCCACTGTTATTGGAGAACTAGGAGTTACAAAATGCTTATTCTTTAACTCATCAATTTGATTTTGATTAATATGTAACTCTTCATTTATGTTATTAGTTAACAAAAATTGTGTATTTGCAATAACAGTCGGTAAATTGTTGATTACTGCAACATTATCTAATTGATGTAAAACTTTAGTTTCTTCAAATAATAGATGTGTTCCATAATTAGCTTTACCGATTAATTCATTTTCAACCAATTTTGAATGTAACTCTATGGCCTTTTCCTGTGATAATCTTTGCCCAGTTAAATATAAAACGAAGTTTTCAATTACCTCCGGTCCACAATTAGCATAATTTTGTTCATCTACAGTAATTTGCTTAAAGTTAACAATTTCCTGACTTAAACTAATTGCAATTAATTCCTTTAATTCTTCAGGTATAGGTTTATTTAAAGGATCAAAGTATTTTACTTCTATTATTTGATTACCACCCTCAGATAGTTTTTCAAAAATCAGTCCTGTTGCATGCTTATTATAAAGGTTAAGCGGTACAAAAACTGTTTCTTCATTACTTTCATCTATCCTGGCAATCAAATCAGAAACATTATTCTCTACTTGATTAATAAAAATACCGGATAATACCCTAATGTTCTTATTTCTAATCTGTAAATCATTGATTCTTAAAGATAAAATATAAGATAACGCTCCTAAAGTATATTTTCCAAAATATCTGTTGATCCAACCTATTTCTTTCTCTTTTCCATATATATCAAATCCAGCAAGTTGGTTATTGATTTCATCAGAATCTGGATCTAGTAATATAAGATGACCCAATGTTCTTTTTCCATCGTTTGGGTTTGAGTTATGAATAATTTTCATTACTTTTATCGCATCGCCTTCTTGTATTGGTTGGTTACAATATCCTGGTTTACCTGTTTTTGAGCTGCTCAGAGCAAAATAATTATTACCGACGTATTTTTGTGATAGTATTACAGCTTTATGAGTATTTGGTAACTCATCAAAATTTGAGATATCTTTTTTACATTTTTCTAAATGTTCCTCAATAGCTTTATTTGCTAAAAGATTTTGTGTTTTTTCAGGAAGGTTTGCTATTTTAGTTCTTAGATTATAATACTCAGGTTTTTTTAAAAGTTCTTCTTTGTCATTTTTACGATTTTGTACAAAATCTTTACTATTAGTAGGATACTTTTTATTAATGTCTCTCAGATCTTTTTGTAACTCTAAGAAAATTTTTGTTTCTTTTTCATTAAATATCTTTTCATTTTTTAAGAGTTCAGCAACATCTTTTGTTGTCTCATAATTAACTCCTAATCTTCCAGTCCAAACTCCATTTGAACAGAAGTAGTTATTATCTATACCTTCTTCATAAACTAACAATTCACGATATGCCTCCATTAATGCTTTATCATCTTTAGCTTCATTTAATAATCTTTTGATTTTATCTAGTTTTTCTTTTTCTGTTTTTTTTATGTTTTTATTTAGAGTCAATCGTGTTCCATCGGATAAAAGTATATCATAATAACTTTTATTTTTATTTTTGGTTTCAACAATTTTACCACCATACATAAAAATATCATCAAATCCATCAACTTCATGCACATGATGAGCTATATAACGTGTTGGATCAGATTCCATCTGGTGTATAGTTTTTTGTCTTAATTTACTTGGATTGTCTCCTGTTTGAGATCCAACAGCATCAAAGAGACAATTATTTTCACCGCTACCTAAAGACCAGTTCTTATCCTTACCATAAGGAACATAATGACCATTAGGATTATTTTCATCTGGAGGAAAATAACTTACTTCTATAGGATCGCCTAAACATTTATATTGTTCTCCTATAATAACTTTATTACCATCCTCATCATAAATGCAAATAGGTCTTTTTATTGTATCACTTAGAGCTTTAGCTTGTTCTTGTCCTGCTTGCCCTCCTTCTTTAAAATCTTTGTTTATTTCAAGGCATGTTGCTTCTTCTTCTTTTTCTTTTTGATAATTTTCATATGCTGATTTTCCTACAGAGTAAACATCTTTACATGTTTTTATTGTAGTACTTACAACTTGGCTATACATCTCCTCTGAAAACTGTTCAATCAACTGATTTATCAATTCTTCAACATTATGATTTATGGATTTGACAGTAGATTTTATTTTACAATTTATTTTGTGACATAAATCCTTGGCGTAATTATAAACTTCTTTCCAGGAAACATATTGACCAACAGCTAAAGCACATAATTGAACTCTCCAGTTACTACAATACTTTGTTATTCCTAAAATTGCGTCTTTAAAAATATTCTTTATAGTTTCATAGTTTATAGATTCTCTTATTTCTTTAATGATATTCTGAACATCTTCATTAGTACTAGATTTTAATTTTTCTTGATCTATATTTTCTCTTACAGATTTAGAAACATGTTCTTTAATTATTGGTTTTAATTCTGACATTAGTGAACTAAGTGCTGGAGTAACAACTTTATTCATTATTACATTTTCTGCGGTTCTAATAACTACACTTTTTGTAGTAGTAATTGCTACTTGACTTAAAGTAGATATACATTTTTCAAAATGAGTTAATTCTGTTAATTTACCTACTTCTTGTAATTCTTTTAATAAAGCTGGAATTTGTTTTACATTTTCCTCTAAATATTTCAGTTGTTTTAAATCTTTGGATTTATTTAAATCATCGACATATTTTAACTTTTCAGCTTTACTCATATTACTAAATTTAGCTATGGTCTCCATTTTCTCAAACCAATCACCAAGTTGATCAAATTTGGTTGCTAAAAATTCACATGCATCTTTTAAAAAAGGACATTTACGTAAAGTTTCAGATATCCATCGACAAGCTTTTTTAGCTGCATTTAAAATCTTAGGACATTGCATAGCTGCACTAATTCCCATAGTAAGGATAGATAACCCGTAACTAATAATCTTGCCCTTGACATAAGCATCTTTATTAAACTTGCCATCACTATTTTTATTGATCAATTCAATTGCAATGTCACATAATCCTTCAGTTATCATTGTTCCACCAATTGCAGACGTAACAGGTAACGCTGGTGGAAAACAAAATCCAGTAGCAAGTAATGCTATACCTCCTACTATCTGAATTTGTGCTCCTCTTACTATTTCTGGGCAAACATCATGAACTTCTCTAAGAGCATAAGTTGTATTTGTACCCAAGGCCGCCAGCTCAGATAGTTCTGAATTGCTAATAGTATTCTTTATCTTATTTTCATTATCATTTTGTGGCTTCAGATTTGAGAAATAGTCAGAAATACGACTATTTATGGAAATACCACCTTCATGCTTATCAATTTGTTGGATCAAGCTATCTACATGACCCATATTAAGACTTAAGGCCTGTTGTTTTGAAGCTATGTGCTTTATAAATAAATTTGCTATTTTTTGTGATTCACTAGGTAAAATATCGACAAATTCATTTCTAAAAGTTAATACACTTTTTTGTTGAGAAAAACTTAAGCTAGCAAAATTTTCTATAAATTTCTCTATTCCATCTTTTTGAATTGATCTGACCATAATTCTTAAATTTTCAAGAGTCATAGGACCACATGAAGAATAATCATTTTGTTCAATTTCAGTATGAGGAATAAAATCTAAGTTGTGATAATGTTTTTTAAATTCTTCTGCCACTACCTCCATATTATTCTCAAAATCTCCTTTTGGATCTTTGTATAATATTTTGATACGATCTTGAATTTTTACAACGCACATACCAACCCAATGAATTCCACTGTTTTGATTTGTTTTACCGCCTACGTTGTAGCAAACAAATACGGGTAACTGGTCTTGAAGTTGATATTCTTTACAAAAAGTTTCTATTTGATCTTTTGTAAGCCTGTTTCTAAACTGAACACTGATATTGATACCTAAAGATTCTAAGACTTTTTCACCTGCAGTGTGCATATCTTCATCACTAAACCAGTATGATGAATCTTTCTTATTAATTTCACGGTTATTATTACTTTTGATAATGTTTGTAAATTCTTCAGCTCCTAAAATATGTTCAATATAGTCCAGTTCTTTCTTAAACGCTTCTTTTGCTTGTCTTAAATATTTTTTAGCATTTTCTTTATATTCTCTATCTGGTTCAATTGCTTGAATAACAAAAACATCTCCTACAGCTTTTTTAAATTTGTCCATTAATATACCACCTTTCTCAATTGCAATTTCAAAAAGTTTTATATAGGCACTATGTAATATTTCTGGGTTTTTACTTATTTTAATAGCATGCTTCAAAGCATTTTCTGCTTTATCTAATTTTTCATTTAAAATAAAATGTTCAGCTTGTTGTATACTGTAGTATGGATTAAATTTGATTTCTCCAGCAATTGTTTTATGTGCTTTAGACTCAAAATCTTTAAATTCTTCTTCTGGACTCTTATCAGCTAACTCCAGTCCTTTAAAATTCTTTTTCTCTAACCAAAAAGCCCAAAATTCTTTTAGATCATCTAAAGCATATTGATACTCTCCTTCACTTTTATCCTCTTTTTTTAACCTTCTATACAAACTGGAAAAATGTTCAAATAATATATCTTGAAATTTAAGTTCTAGTATCTTAACTTCCTTAATTTGTTTTATTCTCTCTTCTTCTTTTAAATCTCTGACACTTTTTATTTCTTTAAAATTGTTAGAATTAATTCCTAGTTTTTCAACCTCGCTTTTCTTTATCATTAACTTAGCAGTGCCGTTGTTACCTTGACGAGCTGTCCTACCAAAAGCCTGATCCTCTACTCTTTTGTTACAAGGTAAAAAAGCTACACATACTTGTAATCCACCGTTCTTTTCAAGTTCATCAGATGTCTTAAAATCTGTCCCTCTACCGGCTATATTTGTAGCGATAACCACTTCTCCAGGATTTATTTCTTCTTCAGTAATATGAGAGTTTTCTTCATCAAAAAAAGTCCTTATAGTTATATCACCATTTTTTCTTCTTAATATTTCTTGTATTGCTTTTGCATCTTTTATTGTTTCACAAATAATTAAGGAAGATCGACCATTATCTTCTACTTCAGATATAGCATTATCTGCAACTTTTTCGCTGAAAATTTCATCATCAATAACCTCACCATCAATTTCAATAAATTTCTTTTCTTTATAAGTTGGGATTTTTGCATAATGCACATTGTAAATCGAAGATAATAATTCTTGTTCTGCTTCAGAACCTAAAGTGCCTGTAAGACCAAATATCTTATCGCCATATTTATTAATATAACCAAGATTGGATATAAAACAGCTAGTTAAACTTTCTGAGGTTAAATGTAAATTATGTTTTAATTGTAAAAATTGATGAAGACCATACTGCCATATGGTATTTTTTAAAGTAATACCTGTATTTGCATAATCAACCGGTTGAACTACTTCTTCGCCGTCTTTATTGATACGAATAATATATTGTTCATCTTCATGATAATTAAATTTTGCATCAATAGCACTATTGATCCATCTGTCTAGTGAGTTATCTGCATATTCTTGAATATGTGAAGGAATAATATCAATTTTTGTTGGATTGGTAGATTTTATATGATCTTTGATTCTTGAAATTATTGAATCTTTTAATTCATTCTCAAATTCTTTATATAGTAGTTGAGCTTCATTATCCGATAATTTTTGTAATTCTAACTCTTGAGCTTTTGCTTTTAATTTTTTTTGAAACTCCTGTATAATTATTTCTTCAGCTTTATGGAGTTCTTGCCATATTCTGATGTAAATATATTTAAAACTATCCATACCAGGTAATGGACCAGATAGTTTAGCAATATGACTTGCATTATCAATAATCATACTATCTACTTCATCGAGAATAATACTCTCAAATGATCTACCAGCTCGGGTTTTAAGACCTAAAAATGAGTCTTTTAAATAGTCAAACTGAAAATTACCAATACTTCCATATACGATATCTGCCTTATAACATTCCCTTTCTCCACTTTTATATTTTTCATCTAAATTATTTGTTGTAGCACTCAAATTCAGTAAGCTATAAAAAAGTTTTTTATCTCTAATTCCATCTGATGCTAAAACAGGATTACTAGTTACAACGTCTACAGTTTCACCTTGTAAAACCTTAATTGCGGCAAGTACTGATACAATAGTAGTTTTTCCTTCTCCTGTCTGAATCTGAGATAACTGACCTTTATCTTTCTGTTGTAAAAACGTAAGTGTAGATAAAATCTGAGTGTCACGAAGTCTATGCCCTCCTGTTACTAGTTCATTAGCTCTATCCATTATAGCTAATGCCTCATAAATTTCAGAATCAGCAAGCTGTCCCTTTTTAGAAATTGCCCATTTGTTTATTGCTAAGGCATCCTTATTTTCCCATAATTCGTAAAAATCTTTAACTTTGTTATATCCCTCTTCTAAAGGTTGAATAAAATCTGATTGCTCTAACTTTATCTCTGATAATAACTGCTTAAATGGTTTATTTGTATTTTTTAGGCTAGCAACTTTAGGTTTAGATTTCGGTAAAACATCAATAACATCTTCAATATTTTTAATACTAGGAGTACTATTATTACTATTTTGTTTTTTTTCTTCCTGAGTTTTAAAAAAGCTTTTTAACTTATTGTATTCAATATCTAATTTTATGCTAATTTCTTCCAGTATTTTGTCTAATTTTTCATCTACTTTTGATCTTGTAAGTGGCTCAAAAATTCTAGTCAATTTTTCCATTTGGGTAGGAAATTTTTTAACAATATCTAATTGTTGTTCACCTTTTTCATTCTGAGATATTGCTATTTTTAGTTCTCTGGTTTTATTAAAAGCTTTTTCTCTTGCTTCTTCTAATTTCTTTATTTTGATAATATCAATATTATCAATTTCATTTTCTTCTGTTTCTGCAAATTCTTTCAGAAGAATTTGATAATTCTTAAAATTATCAACCTCTTCTATAAGAGGAATATCATTAATAAGTTTTTTAAATGCTTTTTTAAATTCAGCATTTTCTATTCTTGCTAAATCATCAATATCACCAGCAATTGTTTTATAGTAACCTTCTTTTACTAAAGAAAATGACCAATCTTTTATAGATACTGCACTATCTTTTACCCAAGCAAAAAATCCCTTTTTAGGATTCTCAAAGTGATTAATAAATTCCTTCTTTTTTTCAACTTTTAAATTTTCCATCATAGTCTGTAATATTCTTAAAGATATTAGACTATTATCAGGTAGCTTTTCTTCTGCTTCTTTGTTATTTATTTTAATATCTATGCTTTTACCGAATTGTTCTTCTAAAGCGCTTCTTATACTTTCTAAAATTTCTGTATTTAAGAAATCCTTGTAAAGGACAACAACTTGATCTAATAATTTTGTAATACATAATGTAATAAAATGACTTTTTCCGTTATCGCAAATAACAAAAATTGGTTTTTGGTCGATATCATCATCCTTATGTAATATTAAACGTTTATTTAATTCGGCAATATCACAAATAATAAGTTGATTGATATCATAACCATTAACTTGAGCAATATTATATCCTAGTTGATTAATATCCTTAACTTCTAAATCATCAGTATTTTTTAAAAGTTTAGAAGCAACAGATGTTGCTTCTATATTGCTTTTCTCTATTTGTTCATTATTGCTTTTAGTATCATTATTAATTTTTTTTGCAAGATGTCTTTTCATATAAAGACCTGGTTATTAAATATGTTCAAAATAGTTATGGTTTCCTGATATATCTACTTGATAATCTTCTTGATGTTCTAAGTTGAAGTTAATATCAAGATCAAGAGTAATATTATTAGATGAAATTTCTTTGAGTGAATTATTTACTTCGTTTATTTGATTTTGGACAAAATCTAAATTCTCTCTAAAACGATGATCATGTTTATTGCCTTGTTCAAAATATTTAAGTGCAATTGAGTATTTTTCTTTTGACTCAAAAAACTTTTCTTTTGCCTGACTAAACTTTCCTTTTTCTTTTAAATTTTGTGCTTCTTGTAGTAAATTATTAGCAATCTCTTCTAGATTAAGACCAAGATTAAAGTTCTTGTTACCTTCTATTTTAGACGTAAACTTTTCTTTATATTTTTCTATTTCAGAATCATTTTGTGTAATTTTAAGCACTTCTAAACATATTTGTAATCCTTTTTGAAGTAATTCTTGTGCTTCAGCAGACCTATCTTCTCTTTCATCACTTTCAGCTTTCCATGCACCATCAAATAAATTCTTACATTCATCTAACAAAGATTGCTTCAATTTCTCAGTTTCATAATTAACTTTGTTAAGATCACTGTTATATTTTAATTCATCAAATTTTTTCTCGGTAACATTTTTATATACATTTTCGTTGCGATATTTTGTAACATCTCGTTCTTTTGTTACTTGTTCAGATTTAGTAACATTTCTGTATTTTGTTACCAATTTTTCTTTTCTAACGTCTTCATAATAAGTTTCTGGTACTTGATATGATATTTCTTTAGTTTTTTCTACGGTAATAGTCTTTTTTTCATAGTCTTCATAAGGAACACGTCTAGTTTTTGTTACTGTATCATAATACGCAACATCACCGGTAAACAAAGCTTTACCAAAGGTACCAATACCAAAAGTTAGGAGATGTGTTATTCCAGTCCTAATAGGAGCAACCTCTTCTTCTTGATAAGTTTCTGTTTTGTACTTTGTAACTTTTTCCCACTTATCCTGATTTTCATAATACTTCTCTGTTCTCCATTTCGTTATATATCTAGTTTTTGCTTGTTTTTCAGTATAAGGTTCTAATTCTTGGTAAGACTCTCGAACTGTTTTATATTCAATATCCGTATATTTCTCTTTCTCAATGTAAGGTACTTTGTTAATATGTGAAAATACTTGCTTAGTAGTATTCTGATAGTATTGAGAAGTTTGTTGATCACGTAAGCTAACCATTAATTGTTTTTGCTTATTTAATTCTTTTAATTCATTTATTTTTGACATATAAATACCTCATATATATTTTTATTTGTGTTGTTTATTGTTACTTTTATTTCATTACATATCAAGTTATTGCAATACTCAGTTTTGATTAAATTTTCAGTAACAGTGGAAAAAAACACACGTTTTTTCTTTTTTTTAGTCATTAGCAGTTATTTTATAGCATTAAGTTATCATCAAATTTAAATATACTTTAAGAGGCAAGTGTAAATGGCCAAGATACATTTCTTTAAAGCAGCTTAAATGGCATTTGAGATTCTTTTGATAACAAGAGATATAAGTCATTATAATACTTATTTTCCTAAGTAAATACTAATCTCTCCTTTAAAAATTGTACTATCAATAATATAACAATTATTAAAAAGTATACTTACGATTTAATGAGTAAGAAGTAATTATGACGTCACATTAACTGCTTAATGATACTTATTTTGTGTATTTTTCTAATTCATTTAGTAGTATTGACTTAATCATGTTGCTTAGACTTCTTTTTTCTATTTTAGCAGCATGTCTTAATAAACCTATTTGATATTTGTTTAATCTTAAACGGAAATTATAATCAGGTAATGCATATGGATCTTCATTTTGCCATGGGCTTATTTTCTTATCACTGGCATCATGCTCTAACGCCCCCTTGGCAAAAGCTTGCAAAGCTTCCTTATCTATCTTATTTGATAGATTCCCAGTTTCATTAATACTCTCAACATCAAGAGAAAACTTACTTTTATTCATTACAGAATATCTCCTCGAATAATTGCATAATCTCATTTTTAGCTTTTATATTGTCATATTCCATGACTCCTTTTCCATCCGCTATAGCATCTCTATAAACCTTTCTTTCATGAATTATTACATTAGATGTTTTTGCTATATTCAGTTTAGATAATAATAAAATTGCTTCTTGGTCTTCTTTTAATACATGGTTAGTCGATGCCATAGATATCATGGTAAATGCAAGTAATTTAGGATTCAAAGTTCTAGCTAATTTTATTAACTGTACTATATGATTACTTGTTTCTATATCAGGTTGAGAAGCTTTTAATGGAATATACATTTTATTACAAGCTACCATAGCAGTTCTAAGTTCTTCAGAATCTCTACCACCTGCATCAATGATGACGTATTTATACCTATGAGACATATCTATAGAAGTATCGTATATATCCCCTGTTTTTTGTATAGAAAATACTTTGGGTAAATTAGGAAATAATTTATTACGTCTAGATAGCCATTTTGTAGCCGTACCTTGTGGATCACAATCAATTATTACAACCTCCTGTTGTCGATGAGCCAAATTTACTGCTATGTTAGTAGCAATCGTTGATTTGCCAGTACCGCCTTTTTCTCCACCTATTAATAAGATCATTTAGTCTCACTTTTGTTTAAAATTGATAATTATGTTATATAGTACTACGTAATAAAGAAGTCAATAATATATTATATTAACACTATTATTACGTCAAAAAACATGCATAATAATATTAATTTCTTAAATATAAAAAACTGTCAAATTATAACCTATAAAGAATTGATTAAATTGATCTAGTATAGTTGTATTTTTTCTTTGAACTTTAGATTAACAAAGGATATACTTAAAGCTATATAAATATTTGGTTATTATGAAAGTGAAAACTCGTCCTCAACTGTTTATTGATACAACTCCTTTAAAGGAAAATGAAGAACTAGCACTCAAAATATATGAGGAGACGGATAAATATTCAATTACTCCTACTACTTTCAAAGCTAGAAAGATATTATCAGATAAAAATTTAGATCAAGTTACAGTTCAGTATAAACAATATAGAGAAGTGCTAAATCAAAAACTCCAAACTGCCCAAAAATTACTAGATGAAAGTAATCAGATAATAAATTTAGCAGTAAAAAGCCAAGTTTTCTCTATTGGCGAAGGTGATGGTTTAAAAAATACCAATCCTATATCAAACTTACTACAAACAAAAGTAAATGAGCTGAATAACCAAATAATAAAGGTTGAATTATATGAAAAAAATATCGAGTCTGTAAATTATACTAAAATATATGAAGATATTTATGAAAATATGGAAGGTAATGCGGTTACTCGATATGGAATTAATTCTTTAGAATCAATAAAGATAGCCGTATCTTATAATGAACAATTAAAAAATTAGACCTTATAAAAATTCAAGGATCTCAAACTGGAAGTAAAAAAAGCAGTAAAAGTAACAAAGAAGAACAATCTGATATATTGTTGCATCCACTTGAAGTAAAAATAGTACAAAGCGCAATTACATCACTACAGTTAGGAAAACAAAAAACAGCTTTAATAGATATTTTTGCAAGAGATGACAAAGAACAAATCCAATTTGATACAAAAACTAAATTACCAGAAACGCATACAGTAGTATTATATAAAAATACAACAAGTGAATATATTATTATAGATCCGAGTAATTCTTCTTTTAGTAGCCATCTTGCTTGTAAAAGCAATAATAATTTAATAGGAGATAGTATAAAAATTATTGCTTCAGAAAAAGAATTAAAAATATACTCACCAGCTAGTAAAGATAATATAGGTCCAAATCCAAATCAATATAGAGATTGTATCGATATAGCTGTCAAGCTTGCCTTTGGATTAAATCAAATTGATACAATAGATATAAAAGATTTAACAAATTTAGAAAGTATACAAGAAATTACAAACAATACTCATATTGACAAGTATATACCTAGTTTACCAGATGAATTCTCTTTGAGAATAAAACAAGCTTCTGAGACTAAGATAGTAAAACACATTAGTAGTTTGTTAAAATATATAGACAAGCAATTAAAAAGCTTTAGCATTTATCCAAAAGAAGGATCAAAAGAATTAGCTGAAAAAATGCAAGAATCATATCTTCTAGAAAAATTATATCAAGTTTCCAATTTAGAAAATGATCATTACCAATTAGGAATGGAGATATTAGGAGATTTTAAAGATTCTAATGAAGGTCAATTTATAGAATTTATTAAATCAGTATAACTAGTAACAAGATGAAAAATATATCTTACTTTAAACTATCAAATTACTGTCGCTGGAATCAGAGTGAAAAT
>Ga0169931_10010730_pt1 | contig 13017 bp, 10 predicted proteins | sample Kivu_15m_20L_FD_129675 | JGI IMG/M metagenome (GOLD analysis project Ga0169931, IMG submission 129675) | Freshwater microbial communities from Lake Kivu, Western Province, Rwanda to study Microbial Dark Matter (Phase II) - Kivu_15m_20L... | ecosystem: Environmental > Aquatic > Freshwater > Lake...
AAACTGTTTTTCTAAAATCCTAACAAGCCTGATTAATAATACTACGGGCTTGTTTCATTATTTTAAAGTCATCACCAGCATGGTATGAAGACCTAGTAAGGGGTGAAGCTGATACCATTAGAAATCCTTTTGTCCTCGCTAATCTTTCAAAATACTTAAATTCTTCTAGCGTAACATATCTAGCAATTTCTGCATGTTTTTTTGTCGGTTGCAGATATTGACCGATAGTTATGAAATCTACGTCTGCCGCCCGTAAGTCATCCATAACTTGGGTTATTTCTGCGTTACTTTCACCAAGGCCAACCATAATACCAGATTTTGTAAATATTTCTGGATCTAGCTTTTTTACCTTATATAGTAAGTTTAAAGAATGAAAATATCTAGCTCCCGGTCTAATTCTTTTATATAAAGAGGGAACCGTCTCAATATTATGATTAAATACATCAGGTTTAGCCTCCACTACTATCTCTATTGCTCCTTCTTTTTTTAAGAAATCTGGTGTTAAAATCTCAATAGTAGTACTTGGCGACGATTTTCGTATCTTTTTTATACAATTAGCAAAATGAGTTGCTCCGCCATCAGGGAGATCATCTCGGTCAACGGAAGTTATTACTACATGTTCAAGTCCTAACTTCCCTACTGCTTCAGCTAATCTTTCTGGTTCATGAGGATCAACTAAATCAGGGCGGCCGGTAGCTACATTACAAAAAGCACAAGCTCGCGTGCAAACTGATCCTAATATCATAACGGTGGCATGTTTTTTTTGCCAACATTCCCCAATATTAGGACAAGCAGCTTCTTGGCACACAGTATTTAATTTAAGCTCGCTAATTAAGGATCTGGTATTTTCATATTCCTTTGAATTCGGAGCTTTAACTTTAATCCAATCTGGTCTTTTTAATTCCATGTTTTGATTCATTTTTTGTTAAACATAAATGATCTGACCAACTGCAGCAATCCTCTCTAGGCCTGCCATATCTGTTGCCGTTACAAACGTTTGTAGTTTACTATTTATTATATATTGCGCAAGACAATCTTTTCGCTTATCGTCAAGATGAACAAATAGTTCATCCAATAATAAAATAGGAGTGGTTTTTGCTATTGCTTTATTTGCTTCAATCTGACCTATTAATATTGAAATTAACAAAGCTTTTTGCTCACCGGTAGAACAAAATTTTGCAAATTGGTCTTTTTCTTTATGTTTTACAATCAGTTCTTGCTTATTTATTCCTAAATTTGTTCTCTTAGTAATTCTATCTTTCTGTCGATTTTTGGAAAGGCCGGTTAAATATGTTTCTAAAAACTCTTCATCTCCTACTGCTTTACCAAATAAATGATTAACTGCAAGCTGAGCTTTAGGAAAAGGTGTGTCAACCATATCTATGTATTCTTGTACAAAGTTTATCACATTTGAGCGTAACTTAATGATTTTTAATGCTATATCAGCAATTTTTGTTTCAAGGATTTTTAACCATGAATCATTAAAATTCGAATTATTTTGTATAAGAAGCTTTAAGCGTTCACGAGCTAAATGGTCATATTTATTTATATTACTAGCGTGCTCCTGATAAAAATTATAAACTATTCTATCAAGAAACTTCCTCTGTTCAGAAGGAGAACTCAAGAATATTCCATCCATCTGAGGCGTAAGCCAAATGATATTGGCAAGGGCAATAAGTTCCGTATTGCGGATCTTTGATCCATTATATTCTATTGTTCTTAAATTATTGTTAAGGACATAATTAGATTCTACTAATGCTTTACCAATCTTGCTTTTGAAATATATGCTACTGGACCACCCCCCGCTAGAATTATAAGCCATCTCTTCATATTTTGCCCCTTTTAAACCTTTACCTGGAGAAAGTAATGAAATTGATTCTAGAATATTTGTTTTACCACTACCATTTTCACCAAGGATAATAATTATATTATTATCAAAAACTAGGTTTAGCTCCTTGAAATTGCGATAATTATAGAGGTTTAACCTTTCTAAGTAAACTGTCATTATTCCTGAAAATGTTTAAGAAATTGTTTTGCCTCTTCTAAAATATCAGCTGAATTTTTTAAATCTTTAATAAAAACCAGTTTATTATCAGGTTTAATTTTAGCATGCCGGGGAAATTTTTGTACAAAAGACATTACTCTATCTGAAACATCAAAATTTTTATTAAATTTAACTACAAACCCGCCTGCTCCACTATCTAGGCTTTCTATTTTAAGAGAATAACATATGTTTTTTATTTCCACTATCTTAAGCAAGTTATTAAATTCTTCAGGCAAGAGGCCAAACCTGTCTATCATCTCATCTCTAAATGCTTCAATTTCAGAACGATTTTTAAGATTAGCCGTTCTCCTATATATGGCAAGACGAAGAGAACTATCTTCAATATAAGTAGTTGGGATATAAACAGCTATTCCAAGATTAATAGATGGAGTAAACTCTAACTGCTTCTCACTAATATTCTGATTTTTAAGCTCTGCTATAGCTTCATTAAGCATTTCTTGATATAACTCAGAGCCCACTTCCTTAATATGTCCTGACTGCTCATCACCTACCAAATTCCCAAAACCACGCAAATCCATATCATGGCTTGCAATGGTAAAGCCCGCACCAAGCGAATCGATATTCTGTAAAATCTCCAATCGTTGCCACGAATGTTTTGTCGTAACTTTATCATTCATTAGCGTAAGATAAGCATATCCTCTTACCTTACCACGACCAACCCTTCCTCTTAATTGGTAAAGCTGGCTAAGACCCAGCATATCTGATTTGTGAATTATTATTGTATTAGCAGCTGCTATATCAATCCCCGATTCTATTATCGTAGTTGAAAGTAATATATCAAATTTACCATCACAAAATTCATTCATTATGTTATCAATATCTTTAGGAGACATCTGCCCATGAGCGATTTTAAACTTAAGCTCAGGAACATATTCCATAAGTTTCTTGGTAACCCACTCAATATCCTTTATTCTCGGTACCACATAAAAGCTTTTGCCTCCTCTAAAACGTTCCCGCATTAGAGCATCCCTAATTACTATTCCATCAAATGGCATAACCGCTGTTCTAACTGGAAGGCGATCTATTGGCGGGGTAGCAATAAGGCTTAAATCTTTAAGGCCCGACATAGACATTTGCAAAGTTCTTGGAATTGGTGTTGCAGAAAGTGATAGGACATGTACTCCCGATTTTAAAGATTTAAGACGTTCTTTTTGAACTACACCAAAATGCTGCTCTTCATCAATAATCAAAAGCTTTAAGTTCTTGAATTTTATGTCTTTTGACAAAAGAGCATGAGTACCGATTACAATATTAATTTTGCCGGTTTCTATATCCTTTTTCATTACCTTAGCTTGCGCACTACTAATTAATCTGGATAATTGGCCAATATTAATATCACACCCCTTAAAACGTTCAACAAAACTCATATAGTGCTGACGGCATAAAATAGTAGTAGGAGAGATTATTGCTACTTGAGGGTGATCGTCCTGATAATCAAAAGCAATCATAAAAGCAGCTCTCATAGCTACTTCGGTTTTTCCAAAACCCACGTCACCGCAAATTAACCTATCCATTAACTTACCACTTTTTAAATCTGCTTCAATATCATTAATTGCAGAAAGCTGGTCTTCTGTTTCGCTATAAATAAAACGATTACAGAAGTTTAAATATAATTCAGGGTCAAAATTAACGATGTTTGTTCGATGCAGTTCCCTTTCTGCGTTAGTTTTAATAAGGTTTGCAGCTATATCTTTTATTCGATTTTTAAGACGTGCCTTCCGCTTCTGCCAATTTACTCCGCCAAGCTTATCAAGTTCTACCTCTTCATTACCATATTTTGTTATTAAATCGATATTTTCGACCGGTAAATACAGAATATCGTTATTAAAATATATAATTTTTAGACAATCATGAGGAACGTCACTAACTAATATAGTTTCTACTTTCTCAAATCTTCCAATTCCATGTTCTTTATGAACTACAAGTTCTCCTTCAGATATATTATCAAGTTCAGTTAGTATGTTCTTGAGTTTCCTGCGACTTGGTTTATGACTTTGAGAAGTAAATTTTTCTCCCAAAATATCTTGTTCTGAAATAAATAAATAGTTTTTGGTAAAAAATCCGTGAGAGAGAGGAGTAATAGCTATATTTACCAAGTGCTTTTTTGCATCCTGAAGGAGCGATATTTCAGAAGTAGTATATTCATAACTTTCAACAATATTTTTTATCCTTTGCTGTGCACTTTTCGAGCTGCAGCATATTATAATGATATTGTTTTTATAATCGTTGATTAAAGTTGGTAAAATAGATGAATCGAAACGAGGAAGAATAAGAGATTGCGGCCACTGAATATCCCTTAATGCTTTATGAATTCCCCTACCATTTAGTAGTTTATTAATGGTTTCTGTTTCATCTTCCTTTTCCGGACTATTTTCTATAAGTAAATTATCACCTTGATTTAAAATCTCTTTAGCAAAAGCACCTGAAAAAATAAGTTTATCAGGAGGGAGAGCAAAATAAAATGAATCAGGATTAGCCTTATTAGAAAGCAGTCGTGCTTGATAAAAATCCTCATAGGATTTTTCCAATTCAAGAATTGATTGTATGGATAAATTATCATAGATTACTACATGATCACTTAGATAATCCCTTAAATTAGCCATTTCATCATAAAATAACGGTAATAAATGTTCATAACCTTGGAATTTCTTTCCTGACATTATCGATTCATACATATTATGCCTAACATAATTTACACCGAAATTCTTTAGGAAATTATTTCTAAAAACCTCTATATTATTAAGGTTTAAAATTGCTTCACTAGCAGAAGATAGCTCTAGCTTATCAACTGATTTGGTAGAAATTTGGCTATTTAGGTCAAATTCTTTAATTGATTCTACCACCTCCCAGCCAAAATTAATTCTGTAACCTTTATTATTGGAATGTACTATATCAATTATCTCCCCCTTAATCGCAAATTCTCCGCTTTCCAGGGCACTTGGTACTCTAATAAATCCATTATTAACTAAAAAAAATGCAAGTTCTTCTATAAGTAATTTATCTCCTTTAGTAATAGTAACTGCTGAATTTTTAAATACTGATGGTAAGGGTACCTTAACAATTAAATTTGGGGCATTAGTGACGATAATTTTCGGTGATTTACTTAAACTCAAATTAGTTAAGACATTTGCCCTTGCCGCTATTATTTCTGAGTTTGGAGAGATACGATCATACGGCAATGTATCTAATGAAGGGAAATACAAAACATTGTTAATATCATTTTTATCTACGAGAAATTTAAGATGTTTATAAGCTTTTATTGCGGATTCTTCATCGGAAAACGTTAATAAAATATTTTTTCTTATGTTGTTAAAATACTCATAGGCAAAAAAACATTTAGCAACAAAGGGAATGTAGATTCTTTGCATTTCTTTATGGAATAAAATTTAATAACTGGGTAATAACCGAATTAGATTTTTCTCCTGGTAAAGGTTTTTTCTTTATGTACCAGTCATAAATATCAGCGTCCGAAAGCTCCAACAACTCAGAAAAAACTTCTAGTTCTTCATCAGTCATTTTATCTAAATTTTCCTTTGCAAACCTGCCAATTATAAGGTCTGTTTCTTTGCATCCCCTATTACAACTTCGATAAAGTAATTTTTTGATTGTTTGTTCTCTTTTTAGAAAAACCATCGATAATATCTTGCAAAAAAATTTATTGGTAATATTATTTACTTACTATGAAGAAAACATCAAGTCTATTTTATAGATATACATAATTTATTGATATCAAGGTAAGTTTTTAACTCTAATTTTGGTTTTAAATATCCAAGTTAGTTAACCACTTCTTGATCCTTATTTAACTATATGAAACAATTAGAACCACTTGGAATAATATCAAAGCATAATAACCTGCATAATGAGGGATCACATAACTTATGGGATGAAGTTAGCAGGGATCTCATAAGCCATTACGGCCATGCTCTTTACAAAAATTGGTTTAGTAAAATTACTTTTTATGAAAAAACAAAAAACAATAAATTATTGTTAGCAGCTCCTAGTAATTTTGTTAGAGATTGGATTAAATCTAATTACTTTGAAACTATAATAAAATTAGTTGCTCATTACGACCCTGAGGTAAAATCCGTAGATATCATTACCAAAGAGCTTAATAACTTTTATGCTGTAGTACCGCCTGAAGGATCCGAGGAACCTGAAAAGAATGAAATTAAAAATTCTATAAAGTTAGAAATAGAAGATGATAACTTAGCTTTTCTAGATCAAAGATTTACCTTTGAAAATTTTGTGATTGGTCCGCCAAATGAACTTGCCTATGCTGCGGCACTAGCAGTAGCTGAATCTAAAACAGCAGTTGCAAAATCCAATCCGTTGTTTTTATATGGAGGGGTAGGACTTGGTAAAACCCACCTAATGCACGCTATTGCTTGGTATTCTAAGAAAATAAATCCTAAAAGAAAAGTTTTATACTTGTCCGCTGAAAAGTTTATGTACAGGTTTATAAAAGCTCTTCGTAATAAGGATGTAATGGCTTTTAAAGAAGAGTTTAGATCAGTAGACGTGCTAATGATTGATGATATTCAATTTATTTGCGGAAAAGATAGCACGCAAGAGGAATTCTTTCATACCTTTAATGCTATAATTGATAATAATAAGCAAATGGTTATTTCGTGTGATAGATCACCGTCTGATCTTGATAATATAGAAGATAGAATAAAATCCCGATTAGGATGGGGGCTTGTTGCGGATGTTCATAGTACTACCTATGAGCTACGAGTTGGAATATTACAATCTAAGTTAGAACAAATGAACATCAATATTTCTCAAGATGTTATAAATTTTTTAGCTGCAAAAATCACTTCTAATGTCCGAGAACTAGAAGGAGCTTTAAATAAGGTAATAGCACATTCTACCTTAATTGGCAGAGAAGTAACCCTTGAAAGTACGCAAGATATTCTACGAGACCTGCTCCGCTCCAATGAACGAATAATTACTATAGAAGATATACAAAAAAGAGTAGCTAATCATTATAACATCAAAATTTCTGAAATGTCATCTGTTAGAAGAGCTAGAACAGTAGTAAGACCAAGGCAAATAGCGATGTATTTATCTAAAATACTTACTCCAAAAAGCCTAGCAGATATCGGTTCTAAATTCGGTAAAAAAGATCATACTACCGTTATCCATGCAGTAAAAAAAGTAGAAGAGTTAATGTCTACAGATGCCGATGTGCGGGAAGAAGTAAATTTACTGATCCGTATGCTACAAAATTAATATTCGATTTTAATTAAAGACCAAGTTTCAATTATGTCTAAAAATGTAAATAACAATAGCTTAGAAATAACAGTTCAAACAAAAGAGCTTGCTTATGTCCTTAGTTTTGCAACATCAGTGGTGGAAAAAAGAAATGTGATATCAGAACTGAGTAATGTAAAATTAGTAGCCCGCGATGGAATTTTAGAAATTGGAGCAACAGACCTAGACTTATACTTAAATCAGACCATAGGAGCTGAAGTAAAAAAAGAAGGTCAATCAACCGTTTCAACACAAATTTTATCTGAAATAGTAAGAAAAATTCCAGATAAAGAAATAATTTTGAAACAAGATGCAGGTTCTGAGCATTTACATGTTATAGGTAATTCCTGTAAATTTGATTTACTAACCTTACCTGCCAGTAATTTCCCTCAAATGGAAGATCTAGACGCAGAAGTATCATTAAAGATTAATTGTGAAGAATTTGCCCGTATTGTCGAATATACCAGCTTTGCAATGTCGAATGAAGAAACCCGCTATAATTTAAATGGTATATATTTACACGTCAAAAATGGAGAATTTTCAAGTGCGGCTACTGATGCTCATAGGTTTTCAATAGCTACTAGTAAGGTAGAGGCAAATGTTAACGATTTTGGAGTCATCATCCCTAAAAAAACTGTTGTTGAGTTGTTAAAAATTGTTAAAGATACAAAAAATATTCATTCAGATATATCTGTAACTCTGGGAGCGAACAAGGTTAAATTCACTTGTAATAACTTAGTGCTAATTTCCAAATTAATTGATGGTAATTTTCCTGAATACGAAACTTTTATCCCGACTTCCAATGAAAGTAAGTTAATAATTAATACCAAACTTCTGGCCCATGCAATAGATAGAGTAGCAACCATTACAGTTGATAAATTCAGAGCTATTAAAATTTCGCTAAATGATACTCAGCTAACAATTACAGCAACAGGAGAAGCAAAAGGTGCAGCAAATGAAAGTATAAATTTTTCTGATCATAAAGAATCATATTGTAGCTTTTCTGGTAACAACATTACTATTGGGTTTAATCCCAAGTATATTATGGATGTTTTAACCACAATAAAAGAAGAACAAGTACATATATATCTTAATGATGCTTCTTCCCCTGCCCTTATCAAAACGTTAGAAAACCCAAAAGATAACTTTGTCGTAATGCCTGTAAAAGTATAAAAATGCATTCATTTAACGATACAAGGTTATTGCCTTATGAAGCAAAACTGGTTCGGGATATCATATTAGATATAGAAAAATATCCTGAGTTTCTACCGTGGTGCTCGGACGCACAATTATTGTCAAAAACTGAAAAAGAACTTATAGCCCAGTTAACTATTAGCTATAAGTTCTTTAGAGAAACCTATAAATCCCTTGTGATAACAACGGAAACTCCTGAAGAATTTACAATAAATGTTGAAGCAATATCCGGTCCATTTAAAAAATTAAATAACTTTTGGAGCATCAGAAAAATAAATAATCAGTGCGAAGTAAAGTTTTCTATTGATTTCGAATTCAAATCGGTGATACTAGACGCTGTTATAGGAACGTTTTTTTCTATGGCTACTAATAAAATGATCAAAGCTTTTGAAACTAGGGCTTACCACATTTCAAAAACTGGTGTGCTGTAATAGCAAATATTTAGTAAGAAAATATAGCAAATTATGTTTTTTTCTACTAGAGCCGGGAAGGTAGTGTTAGAATCAGAATGTTTGATTGATTAACAAAATTATAATTAACAAGGAGAAGTTCATATGAACAAAGGAGATTTCATATCATTTATCGCTGACAAACACGACTGTACAAAAGCAGAAGCAGAAAGGGTAATAGATATGTTTACCAGTTCTGTTATCGGAGCACTTGGCAAAGGTGAAGAAGTAACTCTAGTTGGTTTCGGTAGCTTTAGCGTAAGTAAAGTAGCAGCAAGATCAGGTCGTAATCCAAGAACCGGTGCAGCAATTCAGATAGCTCAGTATAATCAGCCAAAATTTAAAGTTGGTCAAAAACTGAAAGACGCCTGTAACAAGAAAAAATAGCAACTACTTATCAACCATGGCTATTACAGAGTGCGATGTATGTACTATCATTGCACTTAAGTCCAGTGGTTTTGGTATTGGTATTTCAAGTAATACTTCAGACTCTTCTAAAGTAGTTGAAATACCTTATGCTGCTCCAGATGAAGTAATAAAGTTTAAAACGCACTTTAATAAAAGCCAGTTATATTTTACGATCTCCAAAATATTAAAAGCTTCAAAATATAGGGTATCTCCACCATGTAAGTATTTCACTGTGTGCGGCGGCTGTAGTTTACAGCACCTTGAAATGAATTACTATCAGCGCTTCAAGTTAGATGCATTACAACAAATTTTTACAAAATACGATATAAATTGCAAAATATCCCCTATAAGATCTATAGGCACTTCTAAACGTAGAAGAGCTATTTTGGAAGCTGTTAAAAAACAAGATCAATTATTCTTAGGTTTTAAGAAATTCCATTCGCACCAAATAGTAAATATTGATAGCTGTTTGTTACTCCTTCCAGAATTATCAGATTTAATAAATAAGCTAAAGTTAGTTCTTAAAGAGTTATTGGTAGATAAAGAAAAATGCAAAATACTTATTACCAAGGCAGATAACGGCATAGATTTAATTATTGAAACAAAAAAACCTAATAGCCTTTCTTTGTCAACAGAAGCAACTCTTAAAGATTTTGCAATAAATAATAAAATTATTAGATTTACAATAATTAATAACGGTAAATGGAGCTTAGTATATTTTTTAGAAAAACCTTACATATTATTTGGAAATACAGCAGTAACTATTGATAACCATAGTTTCCTCCAGGTTAGCAAAGAAACAGATATTATCCTAGCAGAATATATCGATCTTATTTTTAGCAAATTAAAAACCATTAATAATAAAGAATTACAAATTGCTGATCTATTTTGCGGAAGAGGAACCCTAACGATCCCCGCCAGTAAATTTGGTAATGTAGATGGATTTGAAGCAGAAATATCTGCCGTTAAAGCATTAACAGCAGCAATTAATAACTCCAAATTAAAAGCCCAGATATATCAACGTGATTTATTTAAGAAACCTTTAGAATGGGACGAGCTAAACAAATATGATGCAGTGATTATCAACCCACCAAGAGCTGGGGCGGAAGAACAAGCAAACCTGCTTGCTACTTCGACAGTCAAAACTATTATATATTTATCGTGTAACCCCAAAAGTTTTGTTCAAGATACAAATATCATTACACGTAACAAACGATACAAACTTGAAGAAGTAAACCCAATTGATCAATTCCAATGGAGCTGTCATATAGAATTATTGGGTGTATTTAAGTTAGCTATATAGATTAACTTAATGCCTATTAAATCCAAAAAGTTGAAGGATTAGGATAAGGCAAATCTTGAAATAAAAAACGTAGTGCCAATATACTTCTTATTATTAGCCACACAAATACGGCAATATATAGGGCAAACCCCATAAAAATCCAATTTTTTATTAGCGATAGTACTACCCAAAATATGTAAATATAAAAGTTTTTTAATGCGAATAAATAATGGCTTTGCCACAACTTATTATGACTTGACTTGTTAGCATAAGCAAAAGCGCCCCCTAAAAAAGGAATAATCGGATTCATCAATCCGATTAAATATAATACATATATCAAGATTATATTCTTTTTTCCGGGTTGCAAATATGTGTTAATTTTGTTACGCATTAACCAAGTTCCTCCAATTTATTATCCCCAGGATTATCTGCTAAATTTTTCAATACTGCGCCAAGTATACTACCGCTTTTAATATACTCTATTTCATTCTCAGTATAAACTTGCACTATAACATCCAATACATCATTTCCACCATTTTTACGCTTTATCAAGCATTTTAAAGGTTGGAAAGGCTTCATATCTCTACTTATACCCAGAATACTAACTTCTTCATCACCTTTAAGGTTCAAATCCATCCATTTTTGGCCATTCTGGAAAGAGACTGGTAAAATACCCATACCTACAAGATTCGACCGGTGAATTCTTTCAAAACTTTCAGCTATAACAGCCTTTACTCCAAGTAAACTTGTACCTTTTGCGGCCCAATCCCTTGAGGAACCGGTACCATATTCTTTACCAGCAAAAATTACTAATGGGACAGATTTCTTTTTATACTCCATAGCTGCATCATAAATACTCATTTGCTGACCATTTAAGTGATTAATAGTTACCCCTCCTTCTATCCCTGGACATAGATAGTTCTTAATGCGAACATTTGCAAAAGTCCCTCTCATCATTATTTCGTGATTCCCTCTTCGTGCTCCATAAGAATTGAATTCAGCTTGAGAAATTCCCCTATCCATCAAAAATTTTGCCGCAGGGCTGGTTTTGCTTATTGAGCCCGCCGGAGAAATATGGTCTGTAGTAATTGAATCGCCGAACAAAGCAAGTATTCTGGCATTATTAATATCATTTAATTCCTGCATCGGTTTATTAATATTTTCAAAATATGGAGGATTTTTAATATATGTACTGTTACTACTCCAGTTGTAGGTATCAGTTTCTTTAACTTTTATATCCTGCCAATTTTTATCACCCGCAAATACGTTTTTGTACTTTTCTTTAAACATATCTTTTGTAATGCATGACTCAATATATGATTTGATCTCAGCATTAGTTGGCCATATATCTTGTAAATATACTGCTTTACCATTTTTATCATTTCCGATCGAATCCTTATCAAGATCAATATTTATTGTTCCGGCAATAGCATAAGCTACCACTAACGGCGGTGAAGCAAGATAATTGGCTCGAACAAGAGGATGTATCCGGCCTTCAAAATTTCTATTTCCTGATAAAACCGATGCAACAGCAAGACGGTTATCTGTTATCAATTTTTCTATTTCAGGTTTTAGTGGACCTGAATTCCCTATACAAGTAGTACAACCATAACCGACCAGATTGAAACCCATAAAATCCAAGTATTTATCCAATCCGCTTTTTTGTAGATATTCAGTCACTACTTGAGAGCCAGGAGCAAGGGAAGTCTTAACCCAAGGCTTAGGTTTTAGACCTAATTTATAAGCTTTTTCTGCAACTATACCGGCAGCAACCATCACAGAAGGATTAGACGTATTGGTGCAGCTAGTAATAGCAGCAATTACCACATCGCCATTCCCTAATTTATAATCTCCAGAACTAACATTAAATTTAACATCAGTAGTCGCCTCATTACCGGCAAGGGACGGCAAGGCTTCTTTAAAGTTACTCTTTACGTACCCTAAAGCAACCCTATCTTGAGGTCTTTTAGGACCGGCAAGAGACGGCTCAAGTGTTGATAAATTAAGTTCAAGAACATCACTATAGGTTACGTCGTTAGAATTTCTCCAGAAAAGCTGGTTCTTGGCATATTGCTCAACTACTTTAACTCTATGGGAGTCTCGGCCTGTTAACTCTAAATAACGAATTGTTTCCTCGTCTATTGGAAAAAACCCACAAGTTGCACCGTATTCAGGTGCCATGTTAGATATAGTAGCTCTATCTGCTAAAGATAGGCTATCAAGACCAGAACCAAAGAATTCTACAAACTTACCAACTACACCTTTCTTCCTTAACATTTGCGTAACCGTTAACACTAAATCTGTGGCTGTAATATTACCTTGCAGAGAACCGATTAGCTTAAATCCTACTACTTCTGGTAATATCA
>Ga0169931_10010731_pt1 | contig 13016 bp, 10 predicted proteins | sample Kivu_15m_20L_FD_129675 | JGI IMG/M metagenome (GOLD analysis project Ga0169931, IMG submission 129675) | Freshwater microbial communities from Lake Kivu, Western Province, Rwanda to study Microbial Dark Matter (Phase II) - Kivu_15m_20L... | ecosystem: Environmental > Aquatic > Freshwater > Lake...
CGAAGAAAACTCGACCGGTGATCTGAACTTCGGACCGCGACCGAAAACCTCCGACAAAACCAGCCGAAAGTCAGCACTGCCGGCCGATCGCCCCGTCGCAATCCCGCTGGAATAGCCGTCCAGGTCACTGCTGGACAGCAGCCGGCTGAACAGGCACCACAGCCTCCAGCTGTGTCTCCACAGGCTGTAATGTCGCCCGATGGCGATCCACCGCAGCCTGAATGTCAGCCAGCACCTCCGGATGCTCGGACGCCACGTTCCAGCGCTCACCAGGGTCCACCCGCAGCTGATAAAGCTGCGGTGGATCATGCCGCTCAGGCTCCGGAACACCGTAACCTGTCTGAGTCAGAAAATGAGCCTTCCAGGGCCCGCGACGACAGGCATACAGAGTCGTTCCGCGGTAATACATGTAAGCATCCCGCTCCACGCTGCCCGTCCCCAGCAGCAGCGGAGCAATATCGGCGCCATCCAGTGTCACCTGCGGAAGTGACTGACCACTCAGACCAGCGATCGTTGGCAGCAGGTCCATCGTACACGCCCACTCCCGCTGAATCACACCGGCAGGAATCCTGCCCGGCCACCACGCTATGCCAGGCACCCGCATGCCGCCCTCCCACGTAGATCCCTTGCCGTCACGCAGCAGCCCGGCAGTACCTCCGTGCGAATCAAAAATCAGCCACGGCCCGTTGTCACTGCTGAAGACCACCAGAGTATTTTCCGCGAGGCCCCGGGATCGCAGCGCATCCAGAATACGCCCCACACTCCAGTCCAGCTCCTCCACCACATCACCATAAATCCCCGCCAGACTCTTCCCCCGAAACTCGGCCGAGGCAAACAGGGGCACATGCGGAAAATTGTGCGCAACATACAGGAAAAACGGACGGTCATCGCTCTCCCTGATAAACTGCTCCGCCTCCTCAGTGTAGCGACGAGTCAGCAGACGCTGATCCGGAGCCGTATCCACCACTTCAGTGCCCCGAATCAGCGGCGTCTTCCAGTAATCATTCTGCTCCACAAAAAACTTGCCCCGACCCGCAGGCGCATCAGCAGAAGGCAGCATGTCGTTCGAATACGGCATCCCAAAATATCGATCAAAACCATGCTGCGGCGGCAAATGCTCAGGCAAATGGCCCAGATGCCACTTGCCCACAGCGGCCGTCCTGTATCCCCCGACTCGCAGCAGCTCTGCGATCGTCGTCTCACCCCGCGGCAATCCTCCCGCTGAATTATTCCGCAGCACCCGAAATCGATTATGACACATGCCGCTGCGCACCGGATAACGACCGGTCAGCAACGCAGCACGACTGGGAGTACACACTTCGGCCGCTGAATAAAACTCCGTAAATCGCATCCCCTCAGCCGCCATGCGATCCAGATTCGGAGTCCGAATTGTCGGATGCCCATAACACGACAGATCGCCGTAACCCAGATCATCTGCATAAATGATCACAAAGTTGGGCCTGTCCCCTGCCCTGCAACACTGCAGCCCCGCAACAGCACACCAACCCGACATCAGCACAATCAGCAGCAATCGAATCATACACCCGCCCTCTTCAGACACTCCGCCACACCAACTGCTGCTCCGCCCGCCGACAAACTGATATCGGCGGCCTCCATAAACCCAAACAACTCCAGCGACTCAACCTCTGATACAGGTGCCGCTCCGCCCGCAAAAAACTGCACTATCTCACGCACCAGCACCGCATACTCCGCCGGTAACCGCAGCTGCCGTATCGACTGATCACCATATACCGTCAAACCCCAGCCCGTCGCCTGCTGCTCATAAGCCAGCCCGCGAAACACCCCGATCCGGCCGTCCTCCCACACACCAGTCGTCAGATCACCGGCCGCCGTACGCACTCGCCGCACTTCCCGACAACCGGTTCCCAGCACCGTATACAGCACTTCCAGTCCATGAATTCCATACCACGCCAGCTGCAGATGACCCGGACCCTCGCGGAACGTCCCAAAGGTCTCACAACCCGCAATTCGCTCATCACGCAGCTCCTCCAGACAAGCCCGCAGCTCTGCCTGAAATCGCAGCGCAGAAGCCGTAAACCAGCGAGTACCATACCGCCGCCCCAGCCGCACAATCTGCGCCGCATCAGCCAGATCATGCGCCAGCGGCTTGTCCACAAACACCGGCTTGCCGGCAGCAAAAATTCGCTCCGCCAGACCTAAATGCTGACGGCCATCCACACTGCCCAAAATTACCGCATCACTCTGCTGCAGCAACTCGTCCAGTGACTCCGTGATGATCGTCCCCAGACCACGCATCTCATCCGTAAAACCCTGCACCCGATCGCGACTCATCGGGAAATCAGCTGAACCGCCCGGCCAGCCAGCCGTAATCCGCGCCTCCGTCGCCAGACCCGCTGCAGAACCCTCCAGCAGAATCCGGCTAAACGCAGTACAGTGAGAAGAGTCGAGCCCGGCAAATCCAATTCTCAACATACCCTGACTTCCACCGCTCGCCAGCTCTTACGCCAGCAGCTCTTCAATCCGATGACCACCATTCACAATCTGCACCGGTCGGCCCACTGGAGTCTGATAAATACGGTCCGCATCCACACCCAGCAAACCAAAAATCGTCCGCAGCAGATCCTGAATGCCGTACGGCTGAGTCGTCGGGTAACTGGCCGTCTCATCACTGGCCCCCACCACCGCCCCCCGACGAATTCCACCACCAGCCAGAATCACCGTCTGACACTGCGACCAGTGGTCACGACCGGCATCCTTGTTGATTCGCGGAGTCCGCCCCATCTCACCCATCATCACCACCAAAGTTTCATCCAGCATGCCCTGCTCATCCAGATCCGAAAGCAAAGCAAACAAGGCTCGGTCCGTCGGAGGCACCAGCGTCTTTTCATGGCTGGTGAAGTTGTCAAAATGAGTATCCCAGCTGCCATGATCAATACCAATGAAACGACATCCGGCCTGCACCAGCCGACGAGCCATCAGTGCACACTGCCCAATCGACGTGAACCCGTAACGCTCGCGCACCTTGTGATCTTCCGCCTGCAGATCAAAAGCCCGCCGAGCCTCCGGGGAAGTCACAAGGTCCACAGCCTTCTCATAATAAGATCGCAGCATCTCAGCCCGACCCGCCGCTTCACTGCCCGCCCCCAGCTGCTCCACACCCTGCAACAGTCGCTGACGCCTCGCAAAACGCTCCTCACTCACCTGACCTGGAATGTCCAGATCGCGAACCCGAAAATCGGCCTGCACCGGATCATTGTCAATCGTAAACGGTCCATACTTCGCACCATAAAATCCCGGACCACCCGGACCCAGACCGTTCGGAATCTCAACATAAGGAGGCACCGCGCCACGAGGACCCAGCTCACGCGAAATAATCGAACCAATCGACGGATACAGCTCGTTGAACGGAATCCCACGAGCCTGACCGTCGGCAAAACTGGGCGGATATCCAGTCAGCACCCAGTGCCGACCAGTCTGATGCGCATTGTCCTTGTGACTGTGCGATCGCAGAATCGTAAACTTGTCCACAATCCCCGCCGACAACGGCAACAACTCACTGATCTGAGTCCCCGGGACACACGTCGAAATGGGTTTGAACGGACCACGAATTTCCGCCGGTGCATCAGGCTTCAGATCCCACATGTCAATGTGACTGGGCCCGCCCTCCAGCATGAAAAAAATACAGGCTTTCGCTTTGGCCGCCACCGGCAATGCTGCCTCCGCCTGCAACTGCAGCAACAGCGGCAGACTCAGCCCGCCCAGCAGCCCCGTACTTCCCAACTTCAGCATCCGTCGCCGCTGCAGCAACAAGTCGTCCGACTGGCGAATTCCCCGAGTCTTCAGATATCCGGCCATCATGCTCTCCTTCAATCCACTCAGTGATTGAACACAAACTCACGGGAATTCAGCAGCGTCCAAAGCAGATCCTCAATCGCCGCTCGACGGTCGCCCGCTTCCATAAACACCTGACGCGTCAGCTCCAGCTCTGCCGGAGTCGGTCGACGACTGCACGTCATCAGATACAACTCTTCTGTCACCGCTTCGTCAGACAACTGCGCTGCAGCCAGACGAGCCGCAGTGCCAGTACGACTGTGAATCCGCTCCATCGTCTCTTCAGAATTCATCAGATGCAACGCCTGAGCAATGCTGGGCTCAACACCCCGCTCACAGGCACACACCGTCTGACGCGGCGGACGACCAAACACCTCCAAAAATGCCGAAGGCAACTTGTTGTCCCACACCTGAATTGCTCGATAACCCTCCGGCCAGCCGTTGAACTGAGCCGGTACGCCCGTGGCCTGTGACACACAGTCCAGCAACACCTCAGCAGGCAGCGGCCTCCACGACGCATGCGAATAGTTCTGCTCATCCAGAACATTCTCCGGTGTCGAACGAGCACTCAGCTGGTACACCCGCGAACTCAATACCGTCGCCGTAAAACGCCGGATATCATAACCCGTTTCCTGCAAATGCTTCGCCAAAGCCGCCAGCAAAGGTTCGTTCGATGCCGGATTCGTGGCCCGCAGATCGTCCACCGGCTCAACCAGCCCACGACCCAGATAATGAGCCCAGATCCGGTTCGCCAGAGTCCTGGCAAAAAACGGATTCGACGGACCCGTCATCCAGTCCGCCACACCCCGACGCCAGTCGCCCTGAGCCGGCAGCTGCCAGTCCGTCGCTCCAGGTGGTCGAGGCACCACGTCAAGACCCGTACGCGGATGCTTTAGCGACACACCCGCTTTCGCCGTAATCTTCTGACCGCCACCAGGAGCAGCCTTGCGATCCACTCCGGTAAACAGCCCCGCAAACCCAAAATAGTCCGACTGATCCCACTTCTCAAATGGATGATGATGACACTGCGCACACTCCAGACGAACACCCAGAAATAACTGACTCACGGCTCGAGCCAGCTTCTCAGGAGTCTCCTGAACCTGATAGAACCCCGCAGGAGATTCCGACAAGGTTGACCCCTGGGCTGTCAGAACCTCCCTCGCAAACTGGTCAAAAGGCACGTTCGATTCGATGCGGGAATGGATCCAGCGAGTCATCGCCACAGCACCCTCGGGCGTCACCGTGTCCTTGTCAACCTGCAGCAAATCAGACCAGCGCTGCGCCCAGTAGTCCGAATACTCAGGACGCTGCAGCAGCTCGGCAACCAGCCGGTCGCGCTTGTCCGCTGACGCGTCGTCCAGAAATCGCCTCGCCTCGGCAGCCGTCGGCAATGTGCCAATGCAGTCCAGATACACACGACGCAGCCACACCGCGTCACCAGCCAGTTCGCCCGGCTGAATATTCAGCTGCTGCAGCTTGTCCCAGACCAGCCCATCAATGAAGTTGTGCTCAGGAGGACGCTGAAACTGACCCGCCTGACGCGGACGAGTCACCCGGCAAATCGTCACGTGCCCCGCATATCGCACCAGAATCGCCGCCTCACCAGGAACTTCCGTCGCCGCCACAAAACCCTCCCGGTCGACAGTCACAATCCCGTCCTGATTCGACTGATAGTCGGCTTCAGCCGTTACCGGTCGCACTCGGCCATCAGTCAGCCGGGCTGTCACTCGCAGCTGCTGCACACCCTTCGCTGACAACGACACCTCTGCCGGCTCAACCATGATCTGCTGCACCGAGTCACCACTGTCAGGCTCAAGCACCATACCCTCTGACATCCATCTCAGCAGAGTCTGATGCCAGCGTGAACCAGCCGCGATCTTCAAACCACCGCCATGCGGAATCCCGGCCGTCGCCTTCTGCAAAAACAGACTTTGCTGAGGAGCCGCCGGAAACACTCGCCGACCACGCCCCTCAAACGCAATCGCCGCATGATCCCCGGCAGCATCATAACCAAAAACACTCAGCCGAAATCCGTTCTGACCCTCCGCCTTGCCATGACAGCCACCCGAATTGCAGCCCGCTCGAGTCAGAATCGGCAGCACATCCTGACGAAACAGGACCGGAGACGGCTGCGCGACCGCCTGCACCTGAACCGGAACCTGCATCTGCTGCTGACCCAGCTCTATCGTCAGCACCGCCATGCCGTCACGCTGAGCAGAAATCAGGCCGGTCGAACTGATCAGAGCCACCCCGGGGTCAGACAGCTGAAAACGACACTGCCGAGTCACATCCGTGGCCGTTCGACCCTCACCACGCAACACCACGATCTGGTCCGCCGACTCAGGACCCGACAGCACAATCTGCGCCGGAAGACAACGCAGCCCAGCCGCGTCGTCGGCCGCAACAGATTCCACCGCCGCAACACAACACAGCAGCACTTTGATGAAATAAAGTAAATGAGACAGGTTGCGGTGCATTCTTCAACCCACCCGGAACAGGCAGTCTGGGCGGCCAGGCAGTCCGGCCACCACCCCCCGATCTTAATCGCATCGGACTTCCAATGCGACAGTCCATCGAAAAACCGGGGCTTTTCGAGGAAAAATCCGAACTGCACGCAGTCTCAACCGGAATTCACCAGAACTCAACCGCACTCGCCAGCACCACTCACGAGGTTATCCGGCCCTGAATTCGGGAATCCCGTGACAAAACGAGCCCGGAGTGAGACAATACCAGCACAACAGACAACTCATGGCTCGGACTTTCCTGACCGGACACCAGCCCGCAAAAACAGGACGGTTTTGCACCATCTCTGTGCCCCCGGACAGCTCAGACACACACACACCAAAAAAATCAAACACACGCTGCTCGGCCCACAGGCCACTAAGCTAATCACCAGAAAGTTGCCCGATGAAGTCCGCTTTCGAAGCCGCTCAGCAGTATTTCGAAGAAGCCGCCTCTGTCATGGGGCTCTCAGACAGCATGAAAGACCTGCTGGTCACACCCGAACGCGAAATCAAAGTCCAGGTCCCCATTCGCCGCGACAATGGACAAATCGCCACCTATATCGGTTACCGCATGCAGCACAACAGCGCCCGCGGACCCATGAAAGGCGGACTCCGCTACCACCACGAAGTCAACGCCGATGAAGTGCTCGGGCTGGCTTCACTGATGACCTGGAAAACTGCCGTCGTTGATATTCCCTACGGCGGCGCCAAGGGCGGCATCAGCGTCGACGTCCGAGATCTCTCCACAGACGAACTGGAACGACTGACCAGACGCTTCGTCGATGAAATACATGATCTGTTCGGACCAGATAAGGACATTCCAGCCCCCGACATGGGCACCAGCTCGCAAACCATGGCGTGGATCATGAACCAGTACCAAAAGTTTCACGGGTTCGCTCCCGCCTGCGTCACCGGCAAACCAGTGGACCTCTATGGAGCCGAAGGCCGCGAAGAGGCAACGGGCCGAGGTGTCGCCAATCTCACACTCGCCTTCCTTCGCCGCTTCAACCGCACTGCCGAAACCAGCACCTTTGCCATCCAGGGCTTTGGTAACGTCGGTACCTACACAGCCTCCTGCCTGCACCAGGCCGGAGCCCGCATTATCGCCATTTCGGATGTGAATGGTGGCATCGTGAACCCGGCCGGCATCGATATCCCGGCTGCTCTCGAATACTCGGCCAGCAAAAAAACACTGACCGGTTTTCCCGGTGGTGAACCAGTCTCCAACGCAGAATTGCTGCTGCTGGACGCCGATGTGCTGATCCCCGCTGCACTCGGTAATGTGCTGACCGCCGAGAACGCGCACGATGTACAAGCAAAATTCATCATTGAAGCAGCCAATGGACCCGTAACCCCCGAAGCTGATGCCATCTTCCGCCAGCGTGAAATCCCCGTACTCCCCGATATCCTCGCCAATGCAGGCGGAGTCACCGTCAGCTACTTCGAATGGGTGCAAAACCAGCAGTACTTCCGCTGGGATCTCAGCCGCGTCCGCGAAGAACTCGAAAAATACATGACTCGCAGCTTCAATCGAATCTGGACCATTGCCACAGAAAAAAAGGTACCGCTGCGAACTGCAGCCTACCTGCTGGCAATCGGACGCGTAGCTCGAGCCACCGAGCTGGGAGGCGTCTGACAGGGCTATGCCGCCAGCACTCCTGAACGCACAGCCCCTGTTCCGGCAGCTTGAATCACTGCAGCACCATGACTGGGCCACCATGCTCAGCCAGCAGACTGCCGCCGCCATCGCACCCGGACGCAATGGACACTTGCCACTGTGGTCGGAAACATGGGCAAAACTGCCCGACTGCCCGGACGCCCGCATTCAGACCGTCGCCGACGCCGTCGCTGTTACCGGAACACTCAGCCCCGAACACGAAGCCGCACTGCCCGCACTGCTGAAAACTCTGCACCCCTGGCGCAAAGGCCCCTTCCGCTTCTTCAACACACACATCGATACCGAATGGCGATCAAATCTCAAATGGGATCGACTGGCCGGCTGCATCGACTTTCGCGGCTGCCGAGTCGTTGATGTGGGCTGCGGCAATGGCTATTACGGCTGGCGCATGCTGGCGGCAGGAGCCTCAATGGTGCTGGGATTCGACCCCTTTCTGCTGTACGTCATGCAGTTCGAATTCCTCCGCAAATACGCCCCGGAAAATACGCCCCACTTTCTGCTGCCCCTCACCGACGACGCACTCACTGCCGCACCCGCACTGTTTGACATCGCCGTCTCCATGGGAGTCCTTTACCATCGGTCCAGCCCGATCGAACACCTGCAGCTGCTGCTAACGGCACTCCGGCCCGGCGGCAGACTGGTTCTTGAAACACTTGTCGTCGAAGGCGGCCCCGACACCGTACTCGTGCCACCCGGTCGCTACGCCAAAATGCGCAATGTCTGGTTCATCCCTTCCGCAGATCTGCTGATCCGCTGGCTGCTGCGAACCGGATTCCGCAATCCCGAACTGCTGGATGTCTCCGTCACAACCACCCAGGAACAGCGCAGCACAGAGTGGATGACCTTCGAATCACTGCCCGACTTCCTGCACCCCGACAACCCCGCACTCACAATCGAAGGCTGCCCGGCACCTCGCCGCGCACTGCTGACAGCCATCCGCTGACAACCACCTACCAGCGCTGCGGAGGATTCGCGACAATGTAGTCTGAGATCAGACGCGCATAAAACGCCAGACCCCGCTCCGACAGCGTCGGGAGCTCACTGTCAAACAAACGCGCTGGCTCAGCGTCCTTCAAAAAACGCGGACTGCTGTCCAGCAAACGCACCTCTGCCTCCGCACATACTGCCACCAGTGACTGAAACGGCAGCCGACTGCGAAATGGAGTCGCTCCGCGAATCCGACAGCGACGAGTCGCCTGGGGACAATGACTGCCCTCCACCACCTGCCACACCACCGGACAGGTCGTCACCAGCAGACGACCACCATCAGCCTCCACACACTTCCGCAATTCCCCGATCGGAGCCAGTGCATGTCGGATCTGCAGCTGCAGGTTGTCCGCATGATCCATAATCCAGCCGTAATCCTGCTGGCCGCACGACTCAGCACGAATTGCCAGCAGCTCAGCCCCGTCCTGACGCATTCGACTCAGCAGCCAACCCGCCAAAGCAGAATCCCGCAGCCACTGCACATAACGAGAAGGTGCCACAGACACCGGACGCAGCGCAGGGTGCTCACACACCTCACCCGACTCACCACCGGTCAGCAGACTGCGGTAGACCGCATCATCACCAATATCCGACATGTCCACATGCAAAATCACCAGATCCGGTCGCAGCTCACGCAACACATGCTGATAACGCAGCAGCGCCAGCTGCGGGCAGTCACCAGGCAGACCCGCATTCAAAACCTCCAGACGCATCTCAGTCACTCGTGACAGAAACTGCTGCAGACGCTGCGGCAGCGTCGACTGCTCTGCCACTGTAGCCCCCAGCACCAGCTCGTCACCCAGCACCAAAATCCGATAATCGTCGTCAGTCTTCTCAGCCGCCGGAGCCGCCCCGCGCAATCCGCCGGCTGTAACCCGCAGTTCCGCCGGCCGGCCCGCTGCCGCCTCCACACGAACACTGCCAACCGCCCGCAGACTGTGATGATGCAAAGACGATGGTTCCAGCAATGTCTGCAGCGAATCACTGACCTGACTGCTGATCGTGCGCATCGGGAAACCACGGCCCCGCAGCCACAGTTCTGCCGCAAAACCCAGCAGACCCAGCAGCACCAAAGCCACCAGCACCGTTCGCAGGACACCAGCTATGCGACCGAACATTCTGCCATCGCCTGCCCGCATTTCCCAAAAGGAATCCGCACACACTTCGCAAACTGTACCCGCGATTAGCCCCAGGGCTCAAGATCTGAGCACCAGCGGACCAACGGCCGACCAACAGACACCCCTCAAACCTTCGCAGGCCAGCCCCAAAAAACAAGTCCCCCTGACCCGAAAAACAAAAAAACCGCCCCCGCAAAAGGGACGGTTTAAACAGGCGATGATCACCGCCGAACAGCCCGCTCAGACTGCAGATTACTGCTCTTCCTTCGCCCACAGCACCGAAGTCAGCAGGGTCGGAGCAGACACCAGCTCGTCGCTGCGGAAGTAAATTACCAGCTCCCGCTGCGCACTCTCCGGACCGTCGCTGCCATGAATCAGATTCATCTGACGGCTGGCACCCAGGTCACCCCGGATCGTACCCGGAACAGCCTCGCGAGCATTCGTTTTGCCCATCAGAGTTCGCATCACAGTGATCGCCTCAGGCCCTTCCACAGCCAGCGCCACCAGCGGCCCCGATGTAATGAACGATTCCAGCTCAGGATAAAATGGCTTCGAAACATGCTCCGCATAGTGCAGCCGGCTGATCTCCGGAGTCACATGCAGCAGCTTCAGTCCGATAATGCTGAGACCTTTGTCTTCAATCCGAGTAATCACGCGACCGATCAAACGCCGCTGCACAGCATCCGGCTTGATCAAAATCAATGTTCGTTCCAGTCCCATAGTCCGCCAGTCCCGCTGTCAAAAAAACACCGTTGAATCCACCCTGCCCACCACGCCGCCCACCAGCGTCAGGCTGTCGCTCCCGCCATCTCACCCTGCATCAGACTGAGAAATTCAGTGAACAAATAATGACTGTCATGCGGACCCGCTGCCGCCTCAGGATGATACTGCACCCCGAAAATCGGCAAAGTCCTGTGACGAATGCCTTCCACCGTCTGATCATTCAGATTGATGTGAGTCACCTCAATATCGTCCGGCAGACTGGCCGCATCGACTGCAAAACCATGATTCTGAGATGTGATCTCGACACGGCCCGTACGACGATTCAAAACCGGCTGATTCGCACCGCGATGACCAAATCGCAACTTGTAGGTGCGACCCCCAAAGGCCAGACCCAGCAGCTGCAGACCCAGACAAATCCCGAAAATCGGCTTCTTCCCAAACAACCCGCGAATCGTTTCAATCGCACCCGTCAATGGCTCAGGATCGCCCGGACCATTCGACAAAAATACCCCGTCCGGCTGCAATGCCAAAACCTCAGACGCCGTCGCTGAACCCGGTACAACCGTCACTCGACACCCCAGATCACGCAGATATCGACTGATGTTCCACTTCATCCCGTAGTCAATCGCTACGACATGCGGACCACCAGAGGTGCCCAGACCCGACACAAAATCCGACGGACGGCCCAGCTCCGTCAATCCCTCACTCCAGCCAGATACTGACTGCGGCATCACCTCTCGCACCAGATCCCGGCCCACCAGACCCGGAGCAGCAGCGACCTTCCGCAACAGCGACTGATCATCCAGATCCACAGTCGAAAGGACACCTCGAAGCGCCCCCTGAGTCCTGAGCAGGCGGACCAGTGCCCGAGTATCAATCCCCTGCAAACCAATCACACGGTTGCGACGCAAATAATGGTCCAGGCTTTCCTGAGACCTGTAATTGCTGGGAATCTCACACAACTCGCGAATCACAAAGCCCTTCAGAAACAACCCGCGACTTTCCACGTCCTCGGAATTGATCCCGTAGTTCCCAATCAATGGGTACGTCATGGTCACGATCTGACCGGTATACGAGGGATCCGTCAGAATCTCCTGATAACCCGTCATGCTGGTGTTGAAACAAACCTCGCCGTCAACCTCACCCTCGGCCCCAAAAGCCTCGCCAGTGAAAATCTGACCGTTCTCAAGCACCAGTTTTCCCGGACGTCCAGCCATTCCTTCCTGCCCTTCCTGACCTGAACTGCAATTCGACTCGGCTTTGCAGCGCAAAACTGCGACAGTGTAGCCAAAACCCCGCCACAGGAAAAAATCCAACGGCCTTCCGAGTGCCGACTTTCGCGAAAATCAGATCCGCTGCACCCACGGAATTACTCCCGTGATCTTGATTTTCTCGACAGATTCACGAGCATGCGCGGCCGTCACGTCAGTTTCCAAAACCCCGCTCTCCACTTTCACAAACCGCCAGCCACATGAAACTCACCGCTTCCACACTGATCGAAGTCAAACGGATCAAAGGCAAAGGACGCGGCGTTTTTGCAAAACACCTCATCCCGGCCGGAACTGTCTTCGAAACCGTCCCGCTGCTCGTGATCCCCGCCAAAGAAGTACTCCAATGCGAACACGGCAGCTTCCTCTCACAGTACGTCTTCGAATACGGCCGCGGTACCGTCGCACTCGCGCTCGGATTCGGCTCACTCTATAACCACTCCTTCTCACCAAACGCCCGCTACGACGACGCCGGACGACAGGTCAAACAATTCCGCGCCCTCCGCAATATCAACCCCGGTGAAGAAATCACCATCAACTACAACGGCGCAGAAGACAGCACCGATCCCGTCGAATTCGACGTCATCGACAGCTGATCCCACCCCCACACACACCACCCCCACACACACCACCCCAGGCAACCGCCGGCCAGCAAGCCTCCCCGCAGTTCGGGTCCAAATCGAGTACGAGCACGAGTCACACAACCCCCCCCAAAAAAAACACCGCCCCTCGTACTCGTACTCAGTCCGCCCTGGCGGACGGTACTCGTACTCGTACTCGAAAAACGCCCACTAATCGCCACCCTGCGCGCCTTCACGTGAGACCCTGCCCCCCTTCACCGCCCCGCCCCGCAGCGACCGTCGCCAGGCATTCCAGTCGCAAAAGAACAGATCTCGGGCTGGAAAGCCCGAGCTACGGAAGATCA
>Ga0169931_10010733_pt1 | contig 13013 bp, 8 predicted proteins | sample Kivu_15m_20L_FD_129675 | JGI IMG/M metagenome (GOLD analysis project Ga0169931, IMG submission 129675) | Freshwater microbial communities from Lake Kivu, Western Province, Rwanda to study Microbial Dark Matter (Phase II) - Kivu_15m_20L... | ecosystem: Environmental > Aquatic > Freshwater > Lake ...
GTAATCAAACGCGACCTTGAGCGTATGCTTGCCAGCCGGAATCTCCTGGCTGGCCTCCACCTGATACAACTCCAAACCGAGGAAGTTTTAGGTAAAGGATGGCTTGCCATGGTTGACCCAGAAGGCCCAACCACCGAAGCGGCCTCCTTGAGCGAGGAGCACGCCGTGATTCTTGTCACCCTTCACCTCAACTTCGGCTTCCAAGTCGAACGAGGTGTTTTTGACATTGATAAAGGCGTTCTCCGTCATGTAGACCATGCCAGGATAAACCGTCAGTTCCATCCGGCCGTTCATCAAATCAGGCCGCCCGGCGATTCTGGAGTCAAATCGCTCGATCGTCCGGTCATCAATCGGCAGTACGTGATGGGAGATCGCTTCCTGAGTGAACAGGTCCTGCAACTCCTTGAGCTTGGCTGGATTCTCGGCAGCCAGATTGCGCGACATGCTGAAATCTTCGTCGACGTGGTACAGCTCCCAGATGTCCTCAGCGAGCGGACGTCGCGGTGCGCCTTGCCACGGTGCCTTGTGAATGGTTCCGGCAAACCAGCCATCGTGATAGACGGCCCGATTCCCAGCGATTTCAAAGTACTGGGTTTCGCGTCGTTCCGGCGCCTTGGGCGCATCGAAACTGTAAACCATGCTCACCCCTTCGATCGGCTTTTGAGGAACACCGTTGACTTCCTTAGGGGCGGGAACTTTGGCTGCCTCGAAAATCGTTGGAGCTAAGTCGACGACGTGGTGGAATTGGCTGCGGACTTCACCCTTGGCCTTGATTCCCTGCGGCCAGTGAAAGACGAGTCCATTTCGGGTTCCGCCGAAATTGCTCGCCACCTGCTTGGTCCAAGTGAAGGGAGTATTTCCGGCAACCGCCCAGCCGGCGGCAAAGTGGTTGTAGCACTCGGGACTGCCCCACTGGTCGATCTTCTGCAGCATGAACTGGGTCGTTTCCGGAACGCCGTTAAAGTAGGTGTTCTCGTTAAACATGCCAAGCATCCCGCCCTCGGCGCTCGAGCCATTATCGCCCACGCAGTAGACGACCAACGTGTTGTCGAGTTCCCCCATCTCTTCGAGACTCTGAACCAGTCGACCTACTTCGTTGTCGGTGTGAGATGCGAAACCTGCGAAGACTTCCATTTGCCGAGCAAACAGCCGCTGCTCGTCGGCAGTCAACTTGTCCCAGTCTTTGATGGCTTCGGGCTTGGGAGCAAGCTTGGTTCCGGGCGGAACCACTCCGAGCGCGATTTGTTTGGCCAGCGTTTGCTCGCGGAGATTATCCCAGCCCTGATCGAACTGTCCGCGGTACTTTTCGATCCATTCTTTCGGTGCGTGATGCGGAGCATGCGTCGCCCCGGTCGCGAAGTACATGAAGAATGGCTTGTCCGGAGTCAGTGCCTGCTGGGCCTGCATCCAAGCGACCGCCTGATTGGTCATGTCGGTCGTGAAATGATAGTTGGGATCATTCTCCGGCTTCCGCTGGAACGTCGTGCCGTGGGCGATCATCGGATCCCACTGATTGGTTTCGCACCCAATGAAGCCGTAAAACTCTTCGAAGCCGGAGCGAGTGGGCCAGCGATCAAACGGGCCACTGACGCTCACTTCCCAAGGGGGTGTCTCGTGATACTTGCCCCAAGCTGAAGTCGAGTACCCGTTCTGGCGCAGCACTTCGGCCATCGGCGTGATCGACTGTAGGCGAACTCCTGTGTTGCCGGGATAAGCCGTCGCGAGTTCCATGATCGCCCCAGCGTTATTGCTGTGGTGGTTGTAACCGGTCAGCAACGCGGTTCGGGTTGGACTGCAGAGGGCCGTAGTGTGAAAGCGATTGTATTTCAGGCCATTTTGAGCCAGCCGCTCCAAGGTCGGCATCTTGCAGGGTCCGCCGAAGGCGCTGGAATGCCCAAAGCCGATGTCATCAATCAGCACGACGATGATGTTCGGCGCGCCAGCCGGAGCAGTGACTTGCCATCGTGCGGGCGGGGTCGTATCGCGGGCGTCGAGCTCTTTGTAAAACGGCGCGGCCGGCTCGCGAATCGGCAACACCGTCCGGTCGAGTTCTCCTTGGCAGGCAAAGGCTTGGAGCGATTGAGCTCCCACAAGCCAAAAACAGAACGCGCCGATCAATGCAGGCCAAGATTGAGCTCGCAAGAACTTGAACATCATTGAGATACCTGTGCCAAAGAGATCGAAAAATCAGAGTCGCTCATCACAGCAAACACCGTACCATTCCACTGTCGACCAGAGCGGTACCGTTTGCAAAACAAACCAAACATCGCCAGAACGCGTGAGCTTGTTTTCCCATCTGGAAAACCACTCGTTCGCGGAATTGTACCAAAGGAATCGCCGCACCCGGGCGGATCGGCACACTTTGGGCAGGCAGTGCCCGATCGGGCCATGGCGGTCAGATCTACTTGGCCCGCAAGCTTTGCAATTGCTCAAGCTCAACGGTATGAGCCGCCTCGTGAGCACGGGCCTGACTTAGCCGCTGCAGACACGTTTCCCGCAACTTCGTATCGCTGCCGACGAGAAAGATCGCGTCGCCACTAAACGATCCGCTAATGACCACGTGCTCTCCATCCAATCGCCAGTCCGCCTCAGAAACTCCGTCAGCATCCAATCGAAACAGCTCCTTGGGCTCTCGCTGCCATGGCGGCAATCGGAACCGAAACTCGGCTTGGCGGGGCGGAGCAAAACGGAACTCGTTAACGGCTGGGTCGATTACATAAGCCGTATCGAGGGCGAACAGGAGCGTTGCGGCTGGCGATACGATCGAAGCGAGATCCCAATCGGGTCTTCCCTCCCCAGTACGCCGCCGCTGAAACGCATAAGCATCGCCGCTCAGCAAAATCGGCTCCAGCACGTACAACTCGCGGCCCAGTCGCCGCATGGGCTCCCAAGTATCAGGAAACTTCAGCAGCCCTTCGAGGCTGAGATTGAACCAGTAGAGTGAAGTGATTCGAGAGGAGATCGCATGGAGAGCCTGACTCCGAAGTTCATCCGGATTGGGCGAACGCCTGCGCCGTCCATCGAGAAAGCCGCCCCAGCCATCGTGCGGTCCCTGCGACCAGGCCGCGACGGGCATTGGCCGGTTCAGGTCTCGCAGAGAGCGGGTCAAGTCGCCGATCGTTTCAAGCGGAGCGCCCCAGCGCAGCGAACGACCATCCCAGCGGTCGTACGCCCGCCACGAGTCGGCTGCCGGCGCGACGACTCGGTAGGCATCGAAATGAGGATAGTCGGATAGCCCGGAATAGAACCGCCAAGTCCGCTCCTCGCTGTGCGTAACACTGGTCGCCAGACGACTGGCCCGATAAGGCTTGAACGCCTCCCAGACCTCCTGCGGAGGCACAGGCCGTCCACCCCCGTACTGCGGTTCGCCGAGAAACTCAACCGCGTGGATCTTGGGCAGCCACTCATCCGTGTCAAACTTCTCCAGCGGCAGCATCCGGTTGAAAGACTTGATCGGATGCCGACCATACCGTGCTGGATCATTTGTGTACCCATCGACTTCTTGAATCTGTCCGGTGTCGACATGCAAGCTCGCAAGTAGATCGAGATAAGCGTCATGGTGAAGGTGCTTTCCGATCCAGCCCCCACTGATATCGAACGACTCCTTCTTGATTCGCAGATAAGTCCAAAGCGAATCTTTTTCTGTGAGCACCTCCAAAGCTGCATAGGTCAAAGGCAATGGCGAAACGCGCAAGTCAAGGAAACCGAGTTCCTTGGCCGGCACGCTCGTCTCAGCAGTGATCGCGGCTTGGGGCCAGAGAGTCTGCCACTCACTCGCCTCGCGAGGGAGCCAAAGCCTCAGCCCGCGAATTTGCAGCGGCTGTTCGGTTTCATTTCGGACGTAAAGGACAATTCGATCGGGCCGCAGTTGTTGGGCGTCGTCGTTCAGAAAGGTGACGGACGAGACCCAGCTCTGAGGTGCTTCAATTGCGACCGTTGTCTTGAACGTGTCGGCTTGGAGTTCAAACTGCTGTCCAACACCCCAGCGCGTTGTCGCGCCATTGAACTCGCGAACGCCGATCGCACCCGCAGGCACTGCTGGTCCGCTGGCGAAATCGTGCCAAGCCCACTCTTTGGCCGCGAGCAACTCGGCGGGCTCTCGGCCAGCGAGCTTAAATTGGTCGGCTGGTCCGCTAATAAACAATTGAAACCGCGCGGAGAGTCCCGGCTCGCGCTCGCGCCGGTATTTCATTTCGGGGGCGATGGTATGCGGAATGATCGCCACGCCACGAAGCGACGAAGCCTGCTCGTCCTGAGCTTGACTCGCTCTGGCCACCAGGCTGCAGAGCAGGATCGAAATCGCGACTTGCCAAAGCCACCTGCTCATTGCCTGATTCCTATTTCAGAACCCCCGAATAGATTTTCGCCGCGACCTTTGTAGTTGGCCGCACCACTGCAATCAACAAGAGTATAGCCGACACCCATCAAAAACAGTTTCTCGGCCCTCTCCAGCAGAGAGCGACTCAAGCCTTAAATTTTGACGACACTCGACTCAACGCGCTAAGCTCCAACGTTGGTCACTGCCTCCAGGATTTTCCACTTGCGCTCGCGCAGCAGGTCGGCTTGCCAGCGAATCACCGGGCGGTAAAGGAACAGCAGCACGCTTAAATAAAACGCGGCACCGAGCAGATAAAACGGCACGCCGGGAAACAGACGGAATCGTTCCGAGAGCCACTCCAGGCCGAGCGGGGCAATTGCCGGAACCATCGCCAGCGGAGCGAGAAAGAAGAGCAAAAACTGGAGAATGATCGTCCCCAATTTGAAATTCACTGGCTTGAGCGATCCGCTGGCAATTCCCAGTGGCGTCATGATCGACATCAGGTTACCGACCAAGCAGGCCACCAGATACATCGTTCCGGTCTGAAACAGGCTGGCAATAAAGTGGGTCCACTGCAGCGGTAGCGCAATCTGCTGGAAGATTAACGCAACCAAGGCGAGCCCGAGTGCGAGCGGAGCCGTCGCCGCATTCTTGCCGATCAGGAAATCGACCTCTGGAACTGGCGCAAGCAGCAGCGAGCGAAAACCGTCGCGGTCAAAGCCGAACTGGTTCTGCAGCAACTGCGAGATACCTGCCATCGCGAGGAAGCTGCCGCCTAACGCCACGAAAGGGCGAACCCACTCGGCCGCCGGCGCGCGATCGCGAAACAACATCAATCCACCCAGTAGGAATACCCCGAAGATCGGCGCGATTACCGCCAGCTTTGCTTCGGGTGCCCGCGCCATATTGCGGAGTGTCATCAGCATCACGGCCGACTGCGGCTCATTGAGCCGGGGCAACTGCCACTCCAGCCAATTCGGCTGTGGTTTCGCATCGGCTCCAGAAGGCGTAACCGTCGCTGTTCCCGCAGCATCGGCGCTCAAGCCGCGCGGTTTGACTGTGCCCTCATCCCCGCGATAAAGACGAAGCGTTGTTGAGTAACTGCGGTGTAGACTGAAAGCGGCGATCGCCAGCATTCCAGCTCCCGCGGCCAAGCCTCCCCAAATGTTGCCTCGACCAAACGCATCAATTCCACCGGCCAGCCAAAGCGGCGGAACATAGCGATTCGCCGTGCCAGCCAGCTGCAAGATCCGTTCTGTTTCCGCAGATCGTCGCTGCTTAATTCGCTCTTCCAGCGCAGCGATCAACTCTTGTTCCAACTCTTCATCGTCAACTCGCTGGGAAATTGCTTCGCGTTCTTGCCGATCGGCCTCCTGCTCCTTTTTCCTCGCATCACTGCGAAACAGCGTGAGGTCGAGCAGGAGTGGGATCTGCGAGAGGGCTACGAGCACAAGCGCCGCGACTGTGACCAAAAAGCGACGTCGGCGTTTGTCCTGCATTAACTGGGCGAGCCAGCCGCGAAATTGAAACGTCACGGCCGTGACCATCAGGAGAAAACAGAGCACCAGCCCCACCGCGCCCCAAACGGCGCCGCCATAATGTCGCCCCATCGCCACGCTCAGCCCCAGCATCAGCGGCATGAAGGCGACCGCGGTCAGGGTCAGTAGCGAGCTGAGATAGTTCAGCAAAAACACTCCGCGCGGCGAGACGGGCAGGTGCAGGAACTTGTCCATCGAAAGTGGCTCAGTCCGCTGGAGATCGGTCAGCACGCCCAGCATCCATGAAGAGAGGAAGACCAGAATCACGCCATCCCAAACAAGTAGCAAAGCGATCCCCCACTCTCTCGGCAGGAACCAGCCACTCCAACCGATGATCGATATAAAGGAACTGACTCCCATCACAAAGGCGCCACCGACCACCAGCCACAGCAGAACTCGACTGATCAGCGTCAGCTTGTTGATTTGGTTTGCCGCCAGTCGCCAGCGCAGCCAGAGCATCGTTCTTAAATGGCCGAGATTCATCGCTCGGAACCCCCTTCCAGCCAGCTCAGTCGAGCGGCATGCTCAGGCTGGAACCCGACTCGCTCCAGGAACCGCTTTTCCAGCGAACTACCTTGGCGAAGTTCATCCAAAGACGTCTGCTCGACCAACTGGCCGGCCGAAATGATCCCAACGTGAGTACAAAGTCGCTCGACGATCTCCAGCACATGCGATGTCAGAAAAACGGTTCGACCTCGGCTCACGAAGTCGGCGAGTAAGTCGCGGATCACGCTGGAGGTTACCGCATCGACCCCTTCAAATGGCTCGTCCAGAAACAGCAACTCCGGGTTGGGAAGCAACGCGGCCGCGAGCGCCAGCTTCTTCCGCATGCCGTGCGAGTATTCCAGAGTCAGTTTGCGGTGCTCGCGGTCAAGCTTCATCAGTTCCAGCAGTTCGCGACTTCGCTGGCGAATCGTCTCTCGATCCAGCTGAAACATTCGGCCAACGAACGTCAGGTGCTCGACGGCAGTCAGGTTATCGAACAGCGCGAGATTCTCCGGGACCACTCCGATCCGGCGTTTGATCTCCAGCACCTCGCTGGGGATGGCCGGGTCGCGGCCCAAGATCCGGATCGCTCCCGCGTTGGGCTGGAGCAATCCCGTGAGCATCTTGATCGTGGTCGACTTCCCCGCCCCATTCGGCCCGAGAAAGCCATAGAAAGTTCCCGCCTCGACTCTCAGATTAATTCCATCGACCGCGCACTGCTCGCCGAAATACTTGGTCAACTGGTCAGTAGTCAAAGCCGGAACGGGCAGTTGGTCAACGTCACTCATCTTGTCTCATCCGCACTTGCGCAAAGGCGCGAGCCACCTCACGCTCACATCATTAGAGAGCGGCGGCACCTCTGCGCAAAGCGGAAGCAGAGACGAGTGGTTTCCAGCTGCCTGCTTTCCCTCGCTGGCGGACAACTGCAATTCTCGGTTTACTGACCCTGACCGCGGGAAAAACCGGGCTTGCCATCAAAGTTATACAGCCCTTCCAGCTTGACGAATTCCAAACCGGCTTTGGTAATTCGATCGAGCAGGGAGATGATGGCGGAGTGAGGTACTGAACCGCCAGAGCCTTCGGGCAACGAGAAGCGGCAGCGGTTGACGTCGACGGTGAAGGTCTCTGCGAGACCGCCCGGCCAAACCTTCATCCCGCGATTGGAGATCATCTCCAGCACCATCCCGTCGGCGGCGAGCGGCTGCAATCTCGCAGCAAGCGAGTCAATCGAATCGGTCCAAGCAACGAAGACGTCAGCTCCTACCAGCTCGCGCTTTTCGCTGGAGCGCACGTAGGGCGGGCGCGAGGTCAGCGGGCGACTCGGTGCGCGGCTGTAGTCGACAGCCTTGAGGACTTGCGGCTTCTGTCCCAATCGAGCCACGACCGCTTGGGCAAATTCCTTCGTTCCAACTTTTTGTTTGGAAACGCCCTCTTTAAAGATGTCGTACGTATGAACGCCATCTTCGATCGTTTTCAGCCAAGCGTTTTGGGCGCGTTCGGCAACATCAGCTTGGCCAATGTGAACCAGCATCTGAATCGCGCCGAGGAACAGCCCGGAGGGGTTGGCGAGATTCTGTCCAGCGCGGCGCGGCGCCGATCCGTGAATTGCTTCGAACATCGCACAGCCATCGCCGATGTTTGCGCTGCCAGCCAAGCCGACCGAGCCGGCAATCTGGGCCGCGACGTCCGAGAGGATGTCACCGTACAGATTCGGCATCACCACCACGTCGAATGCCTCGGGCGTATCAGCCAACTTGGCTGCTCCGATATCGACGATCCAATGTTCATTTTCGATGTCGGTATATTCCGCTGCGATCTCGTCGAAGATCTTGTGGAACAAACCATCGGTCAGCTTCATGATGTTGTCTTTGGTGAAGCAAGTGACCTTTTTGCGTCCGTACGCCCGTGCGTACTCGAAGGCATAGCGGACAATCTTTTCCGTTCCCGGACGCGAAATCAGTTTCAGGCACTGCATCACATCCAGCGTCTGGCGATGTTCGATACCCGCGTACAAGTCTTCTTCATTCTCGCGGACGATCACGACGTCCATCTTGGGGTGCTTTGTGCGAATGAACGGGTCGTAGCTCAAGCAAGGGCGAATGTTGGCATACAAGCCGAAGGCCTTGCGTGTCGTCACGTTCAGCGATTTGAATCCGCCACCTTGGGGCGTCGTGATCGGAGCTTTTAAAAAGACCTTAGTCGCCCGCAGCATGTCGAAAGCGCTCGGCTCAATCCCCGCCATGTTTCCCTTGAGATACTGCTTCTCTCCAATTTCGATGACATGCTTTTCAAGACGAGCCCCGGCGGCCTCGATGATATTGAGAGTCGCCTCCATGATTTCTGGGCCAATGCCGTCGCCGTAAGCGACTGTGATCGGAGTAGGTGATGCCATAACTTTCAAACTCGGAAAAAAGGGTTGCTGTTGAATCTAAGTCGGTTTCCAGAACGTTGCCCAAGCGGCTCGTCGGAATAGACCGCCGGCCGGCTTGCTGTCGCTGCTTGGCGTTCAGTCCCGCGGCCAGCCGGATTCGCTTCGAGCAGACTTTTGTGATCGTGTTACAGATTCACCGCCGCGCAATCGCCTGACGGATCGGTCGCATGAATCGATTGGCTTTGAGCCAACGCGTTGCTGCAGCGAGGAGCCCGCTGCTACCGCTGCGAAACGAATCTTTTCGGTCTGGCAAAACGGCTTAATAGAGTCTTTTAAAGCGCCTTGTAAACGCTTCTAATTGCCATGGAAGCGCGCTCGAGTCTGAGGTTTTTTTCGGAGGGCTAAACGAGATGAAAAACAACCGAGATTTCTGGGTGTTTTTTTCGGCGGGGGTTTACGACAGTTTGATTGGACTTACCTTTCTGCTTGCAGGATCACAATTATTCAAGCAGTTTAGTGTGCCGGCCCCCAGTCACTGGGGCTACATTCAGTTCGGCGCGCTGATGCTCATCATCTTTGGCCTGATGTTCTTTGCGGTTGCTTACCAGCCCGATCGGAACCGGAATCTGATCCCCTTCGGCATTCTGCTGAAACTTAGTTACATCGGTTTGACTACTTACTATTGGGCGACGTCTGGTTTACCCGGGCTGTTTCAGCCATTCATCTTGATTGACGCCGTGATGCTGGTCTTCTTCATCCTGGCTTATCGTGCGCCACAAGCGGACGCTCATTAATTCGAACAGCTTTTATTGTTCGCTTTGGAAATCGCAGCATGCAACCTGTCCATGAATTGAACTGGTATGGCGGTTGGCTGTTGGTGCTCGCCGCTTTCCTGACTGGGATCTTTCTCGGCCTGTTTTTTTACCGCGAAGATTTCTGGGGCGGTTACTCGGGATTCAGCCGGCGGATTTTCCGATTGGGTCATATCGCACTTGCCGCCCTCGGGATGATGAATGTGCTTTTTAGCTTCTCGGCTTGGCCGGCTCCCGAGACTTTTGCCGGCTTTGTCGCTTCCTGGTCGTTCCTTGTGGGTGGGATTTCAATGCCGGGTATCTGTTTCCTCACAAGCTGGAAGCCTGCGCTGCGGCATCTATTTTTTATTCCGGTGACCGCGCTGATCACGGCGGTAATCTGGACTCTAGCAGGAGCTCCCTGGTGAAAATCGGTTTTCTTGCCCTAAGTGGACTGCGCGCTCACGACAGTGGCTTGTTAGAACTTGGCATGAGTTTGCCGGCTGTGGTCGAGCGCAGCCAAGTCGTTTCGGCGATGCCCAGCTTAGGCTTGCTCTATCTGGCCGCCGTCACTCCGGCTGAACACGAGGTCCAGTACTTTGAAGCGCGCGATGCCAGCGAAGTACCGCCAGCCGCGTTTGAGTGCGATTTGGTTGCAATCAGCACGTTGACCGCTCAGGCGTTCGTGGCTTATGAGGTCGCCGACCGCTTGCGGGCCGCTGGTGTTGCTGTCGTGATCGGCGGCCTGCATGCCTCGGTTTGCCCGGAAGAAGCGCTCGGCCATGCCGATGCCGTGGTGGTCGGTGAGGGTGAGCAAGTCTGGCCGGCAATATTGGCTGCACCAGCAGAGCATCGGAAAGGGATTTGGCGCGCAGCCGATTTCCCTCCCGTGGACGTCGCGCTGCTTCCCATCCCGCGGTATGACTTGCTTGAACTGAATCGTTATCAGCGGTTTCCGGTGCAGACTTCGCGAGGCTGTCCTTGGCGGTGTGACTTTTGCGCGTCGAGTGTGATGCTGCAGCAGAAGTACCGCCGCAGGGAGGTCAGTGGCATCGTGCGGGATATCGAATTCATCAAAACGCTAAGGCGTCGTCCCTTCATCGAATTCGCCGACGACAACACGTTCGTCGACAAGGCTTGGGGGCGCAGGCTTTGCGAAGCGCTGAGGCCGCTGCGAATCAAGTGGTTCACGGAGACGGATGTATCGGTGGCCGAGGATGCGGCGCTCTTGCGGCTGATGCGCGAAGCCGGCTGTCGTCAGGTGCTGATCGGACTGGAGAGCCCCGACCCGACGCCGCTGGAGGGAATTGAGCTCCGAGCCAACTTCAAGGCCTCGAAATGGAACAGTTACCGCGAGTCGATTGCCCGGATTCAAGCCCATGGGATCACAGTCAACGGCTGCTTCGTACTCGGCTTGGACGGCCAAGACACGGGCATCTTTCAGCGGATCCTGGACTTTGTGAATGAGACGAATCTGTTTGAAGTCCAGCTGACCGTGCTGACGGCTTTCCCCGGCACGCCGCTGTACACGCGGCTGCTTGGCGAAGGCCGCATCCTCGAGCCAAATCGCTGGGACCTTTGCACACTGTTTGACATCAACTATCGCCCGCAGCAGATGACGCCAACGCAGCTGCGCGACGGGCTTTACTGGTTAGCCGAACGAGTCTACGCACCGGAAAACGTCCACCGTCGCCGCGAACATTTCCTGCGGCAGAGTTTTGTCGCTAACTAGACATTCGGTCGCAGCACGACATGCTGAACAGCAATGGGAGCCCGTAGCCCAAGAAGCCAGATGAAACGAGATCTTTTCGTAAACCCAAACAGTCTCGCTTCCTCCCTCTCTTCTTTACTCTGCGTCCTCTGTGACTCTGCGTTTATCCCTGCTTTTGCCCATCCTAGGTTTACTTCTGTTCCGAAAACGCGACTCGCTTTAGGTAAGGTGTTCGAGCCGGATCTTCGGTAGCGAGGGTAGCTCGATACTGCAGGAAGCCGGCCGCCGGAATTTTCAGCTCGGCACCCGACTGCTCATACCACGATTGATCCGTGCCATCGGGACCAACAAACTTTTCTGCGGCCAGCCCTTCGCGCGTCGGTGCCGTCCGCGCCTGAAACTTGACACTCGTTCCCTTGGGGGTTGCCGCGTCCCACTCCAATCGCCCGCTCAGCGCGCGATCGACTGGGTGCACGGCAGAGTCAAAGCTCCCTTGCTTGAGGACCGGAAGAACCAGAACGCGTCCTTCGGGATGGCTGCCGATGAACAAGCGGCCACGATGGGCGAGACAGCAAGTTGGATTCTCCTGCAATGAAATCGTGCCGTAATTCCCCTCAGTGATTGGCTTATCTTGAGCATCCTCGTCGATTCCTTGTTGCGTGACGATGGTCAGCATTCCACGGGGTATGTCGGCGGGTACGGCCTCAAAGCGTGGATAGTTGTGAGTCCCACCCGGCCCGTGTCCGTAAACGCCCCGGTAGAAGTTCGTGAAAATCCAACTCGAGCCAAAGCGGGTGATACCGCGAATCTGTCCCGTTTCAGAGAAGGCAGGCGATCGCCAAGTGCGTTCGCCGTCGTAGTAACAAAGCCCAAACGGGGTGCCGAGCAGGAGGCGATTTTCATCTTCCTTGAACTCGAGCACGTAAAGATAACTGGCTCGATCGGGATTCAGCGGCTTCCAAATCCCATTCTTATAAACGATTAAATCCCCGGCTGAGTTGAGCAGCAACTGATCCTTAAATGTTGCCAGCAGACCCACGTTCTGTCTCGGCACGGCGGCTCGATACTCTTCTTTCCAAGTCAGGCCGCCATCACCCGAACTGACGACGCGACCGTAAAGAGCCACTTTGCTTTGACTGTTATCGCCAACCAAGCCTTCATCGAAGATATCTGCGGAGACGTAGATGCGATCGTTGAAGACGGCCAGACCATAAGCATGGACTGCCCGCGGCACCGTTCGATGCTCGACCCAATTCGTCCCATCGTGAACGTAGATATTGCCAAGGTCCCAGCCACCGTCGTTGGCGTCATAGCCAGCGACGTAGAGTTTGTCGCCGTAGACCTCTAAGCGAATCAAGCCTTGCTCATGGACTTGATAGGCCTTGGTGAACGCGTCCTGTTCAACATCGTAGATATAGACTGAGCCTGTATCCGTCGCAGAAGGATTCGTACACGAACCCGCATAAAGCTTTCCCTGAAATTCCGCTAAACAAGTAATTGTTTGGTCTTCTGTGGGATCGAACATCAAAACCGGATTCGCGTATTCGGTTTGCAGCAGAACTTCGGGCGTTTGCCAGATTTCGACACCCTCGCCAGCCTCAACAGCGCCTTCTTCTCGCCAATCGCGATCCTCGAAGATAACACCCCGAGCAGTCTGTGGGGTTTTCACTGCGTTGTCTTGCGCTGCGCCGTCTTGCGCTGCAGCGACGGGCGATTGAATCGCCAGGCAGATAAACAGAAGGCTCATCTGCAAGAGTTGGCTCAGCTTGAGCGACCTATTTAAATCGAGCAGATTGAA
>Ga0169931_10010737_pt1 | contig 13010 bp, 14 predicted proteins | sample Kivu_15m_20L_FD_129675 | JGI IMG/M metagenome (GOLD analysis project Ga0169931, IMG submission 129675) | Freshwater microbial communities from Lake Kivu, Western Province, Rwanda to study Microbial Dark Matter (Phase II) - Kivu_15m_20L... | ecosystem: Environmental > Aquatic > Freshwater > Lake...
CGAGTATCAAACAAATCAGCTCCAGTGAGATTATGCACTCCGTGAGCGACCCTACCCAGGAGGCAAATCTCCTCTACGTCGAGCAACCGAAGCTCGAGCAACGCTTGTTAACCCTCCCTCATGACACAGCTCACTCTGAGCCACTCGTGATCTGGGATGTTGGGCTCGGCGCTGCCACCAATGCAATGGCTGCAATCGAATGTTTCGAGAGAGTCTGGCGCGAACATTCCGCTCATCCCGAGGTGCTTCGCCCCCTCACTCTCGTGAGCTTCGAGCGAGACTTAGATCCGCTCAAACTCACCATTCGAAACGCCGCCAAGTTTCCGCATGTTCGTCATCCTGCCCCTTCTCGACTCCTTGAGCATCGCAAATGGGAGCACGCTTCGGGACTTCTTTGTTGGGAACTCAGAGAGGGAGACTTCCTAGACCACCTCGACCACGCACCTGCTGCCGATGTGATTTGGTATGATCCGTTCTCTTATAAAACGGATTCTGAACTCTGGCGCCCCGAGGTCTTCTCGCGGATTTTTCAACAGTGTACTGACAAATCAACGGAGCTTTACACGTATTCCGCCTCCACAGGAGTTCGAGTCGCGCTCTTGTCAGCTGGGTTTCATGTCGCTCGTGGCGTCGGTACGGGCCCAAAAACAGAGACGACCATCGCCATTCGAGAGCCTCGTCGACCTCAGAACTACCGCTTACTCGACTCTTCGTGGCTAAAACAATGGGACCGCAGTACGGCTAAATTCCCTGCGCACCTTCCGGCCGCAGATCACCCTCTGTTTGATCGGCGAATCCGCGAGCATCCGCAGTTTAGCTGAACCGCTCCTCGTTCTGAAACGTGGGCATGGCTTTCTCGACGAGCTTCACCCAGTAGGAGATCCCATACGGGATCGCTGAGTCGTTGAAGTCGTACTGAGGGTTATGCAGCATGCATCCCCCTTCGGTGGGGCCGTTGCCTAACCAGATGTAAGAGCCGGGCTTCTCCAGCAACATAAAGCTAAAATCCTCAGCCCCCATGGATGGGTACTCGCGACGAAGAACTGCTGCCTCACCCACGACCTCCGTTGCGGCAGCAGCACTCAGCTCGGCCTCCGGGGCTGTATTCACGGTTGGAGGATGACGATCCAAGACCCGCACTTCGATTTCGGCGTTGTGTGCAATCGCAACCCCCTGAGCCACCCGCCGAATCGCTGCTTCTGTCGCATCGTGAATGGTATCGCTAAAGCTTCGCACGGTTCCGCGAAGGAGGGCTTCGTTGGGAATCACATTCCAAGTGTCACCCGAAACCATTTGAGTGATCGAAACCACTGCGGAATCACACGGATGGGTGTTGCGCGAGACGATCGTTTGCAACGCCGAGATCAAGTGACTGGAGACCACAATGGGATCAACCCCCTGATGAGGCATCGCTGCGTGACAGCCCTTGCCCTTCACTCGAATCTCAAGCGCGGACATCCCGGCCATCGCAGGACCACTGTGCACTGCTATTTGTCCCACCGGAAGCCCCGGCCAGTTGTGCAGACCAAAAACCGCATCCACAGGAAAACGCCTAAAAAGCCCGTCCTCGATCATACGGGTCGCACCACCTGCGCCCTCTTCGGCGGGCTGAAAAATGAAAACCACAGTTCCATCAAACTTCCCATGCTCCACCAAGGCGCGAGCTGCTCCCAGCAACATCGCAGTATGCCCGTCGTGACCGCAGGCATGCATCACTCCCGACTGACGAGAGACATGAGCAAACGCGTTCTTCTCGGCGATTGGGAGCGCATCCATATCTGCTCGCAGGCCGATCATCCGGGGAGAGTTCCCGCGCTTGATCACGCCCACAACACCCGTACCCCCCATTCCTTCGATCACCTCGACGCCCCAACTCCGGAGGGACGAAGCGACGAGAGCAGCGGTCTGATGCTCCTCGAATGCGAGTTCAGGATACGCGTGGATTTTCCGGCGAAGCTCAGCGATTTCCCCAAAAAATGGCAGGTTCAGCATGAACCAGGAAATACCAAAATCAGAAACCGGCGTCAGCGTTCATTTTCGAGGGAGTTCCACAGACGCTGGGATTCATGCTCAGTCAAAGATTCGAGCCCAACTGCAAACTCGGTGACGGTGTCTGAGTTTTGCTTTTCCACTCCACGCATCATCATGCACAGGTGGCAGGCTTTGACTCGAACCGCTACGGCTCGAGGCTCGACCACAGAGACCAACGCCTGAGCCACTTCGCGAGTCAGACGCTCTTGCACCTGAAAACGACGGCTAAAAAGGTCGATGATGCGAGGAATCTTCGAAAGACCCACAATCTTCTTATTGGGATAGTAAGCGACACTTACCGTACCCCAAAAAGGCAGCATGTGGTGTTCACACAGGCTGTAGAACTCAACGTTGCGGACAGACACGAGCCCCGGACCTTCCGCTTCAAAAACGCCCTCACCGACCACTTCCTCTACGGTTTGATTGTAACCGGAGGTCAGGTGATCCATCGCCTTGGCAAAACGAGCAGGAGTCCTTTGAATTCCCTCCCGATCGAGATCCTCACCCGCTGCTCGAAGAATCAAGGTCCCCGCCATTTCACTCATCGTGAGAGCCGAAGGAGCTGCGCCCGAGAGGGTTGAGGTAGATTGTCCATTCCGAGAAAGAAGATCGACTGCCATAGGTTCTCCGTTCTAAGCGTTCTGTTCAGTTTAAGATATCATAAACTAAACCGAACCCCCTCTCTTTTTTTTGGTCGACTTCAAAAAAGCGGGGGCGGCGCGTAACTAGTCGTTTTCTCGGATTTTATCAATCGGATTTCAGATCTTTCGATAAACTGAAGTAGTTGTCCCCTCCACCCGAACGTAGTTTTCACTCAGCCCTAAAACGGATTCCGCCCCCCCAATAAAGAGATAGCCGCCCGCCTGAAGCAGGCCGTGAATCCGGGCCAGGATCGTTTTGCGATCCTCGACCGGAAAATAGATCAGAACGTTCCGCAGAAAAACGACATCGAACCGCCCGTTGCTCTCGAAGCGGTCCAAAAGGTTCTGCACTTTGAATTGGACGGGAGCTCGAACCTCGGATCGGACCTTCCATCCATCGTCCTGCTGAAGGAAAAATTTTTCGCGGTACTGAGGGGACAGACCCCGCTGAACTTCGAACTGACTGTACAGACCTTGAGAGGCTCGCTCAACGACCGGCTTGGAAATGTCCGTCGCAAGGATCTCCAGGCGAGGCTTTGGCCCGAGCTGGCCCGATGCAAAGACATCCTCAAAACTCATCACAATTGAGTAAGCCTCTTGTCCCGACGAGCAGGCTGCCGACCAAACCCGAATCGGATTCACCTTGGATCGGGCAAGCTCCGGGAAAATCTGCCGCTTCAAAAAATCAAAGGGCTCTTTGTCCCGAAAAAACAAAGTCTCGTGGGTGGTCATGAGATCGATGACCTCATCAAACAATCGCCCCGGGTAAGCGGACGAGCCTCTCCTCAACCCTGAGAGTAAGTGTTTGACGCTTCCAAAGCCTTCTTTGACCGCCAAAGGGGCCAACCGACTCTCAATCAAGTAGAGCTTTTCGGCTCCGAGCTCCATCCCAGTCGTCTTCTTCAAAAGATCGCGCAAAAACAAATACTCTGGCTCCATCCGATCACCCCTTCTGTCGCACCCCGCGAGGTACAATTCCTGCCTGATACGCGCGAGCTACACGCTCAACGATTTCGGGCACTGGCCCCATAAAGGACGCCAAGCCTGCTCGCACCACTGCGCCAGGCATTCCCCAAACTGTGCTACTCGCTTCGTCTTGAGCAAAGACTACGCCGCCGTGATCCACGATCGATTGCGCACCTTTTTTGCCGTCCTCACCCATTCCCGTCAAAACGACTCCCAAAACTGCTTCGCCAAAAACATCTGCGGCACTCCGAAACAACGGATCCACGGCAGGGCGACAGTAGTTTTCGGGAGGTGCTTGATCGAGCGCCAAGCGAAACCCTCGAGTCACTCTCAAATGAAAATCACCAGGAGCAATACGAATCTCGCCCGCCACGATCGCATCGTCATTCTTAGCCTCGCGACACTTCCACTGCGTCTCATGTGATAGCGTCTTGGCCAAAATCCCCGTAAAAAGTGGCGGCATATGCTGAACCAGTAGGACCGGAAGATCGACCGACTTGGGTAATGCTTTGAAAAACTCGATCAACGCAGGAGGACCGCCGGTACTTGTTCCCACGACTAAAATCTCTGGGCGAGAGATTACTCGATTTTGCGTGAGATAAGGGCTCTCCATCGCTGGCTTATGAAGCATCCCCTTGCGCCGCCCGAGCGCTCGAACCTTCGATCGCAACTCCTCTTCCGTCGACTTCAGACTCAACCCAGGCACTAATGAGCTCGGTTTCGAAATGATATCTGCCGCTCCCAAAGTCAGAGCCTTCATTGCGTTTTCGGATCCCGACTTGGAGTGGGCGCTCGCAATCAGGATCTTTGCTTCGGGTCGTGCTTTTCGAATGAGCGGAATCGCAGTGAGACCGTCCATATCGGGCATTTCGATGTCCAAGATCACCACATCCACGGGAAACAACTTCAGGTAATCGATCGCCTGTTTGGCTGAGGCAAACGCCGTCTTCACGATGATATCGGAGTCGTCTTGAAGAGCACGAGTCCACATCCCTCGCGCTACTGCAGAATCGTCCACTAAGATGACATGCGTTTGCTCAGCCATAGGCTTCTAGTTTACTTATCCGAGTTAGAAAGCTCGAATCTTTTTCAAGAAGCTCTCGACCTGTCCCTTGAGCTTCTCAGACTCCTTTGACGGAGTGAAAAACTCTCAAGATCACTTTGAGTGATTCGATGTCATCGGGATTCGACTCAATTCGAACCAAAAGTTGATCGAGTGATGCGAGATTCTCGTTGCACTCCACTAAGAACTCTCGAAGGAGATCATTTTGAATGTCTTCGGGAATGATCGAGTTTTGTGAGTTTGAATGATTCATCGTCATCACTCCATGATTCGGCATCTGGAGCGAAAGCGTGACATCGAAAGTCCTGAAGAAATTCTGAAGCGCCTCTTCACTCGCCCATCGAAAGCCTTGTGAAATCGTTCATGTTCTCCTAAACCCCAGACTAAATGATGAGCAAAACCGCTGCCCGAGAGGCTGCACAGCAGATCAGTGAAGTTCTCGAAGAGTTGTACCCGACACCAGGAGTCCCCTTGGACCACAAAGATCCGTACACACTTTTGATCGCTGTCCTGTTGTCCGCTCAAACGACCGACAAACGAGTCAATCTCGTGACTCCCGCTCTTTTTGCGAAAGCGGATTCACCCGAAAAAATGCGACAACTGGAAGTGAACGAAATCCTTGAACTCATTCGAACCTGCGGACTTGCACCACAAAAAGCCAAAGCAATCAAAAAACTCAGCGAGATCTTGTGCGACGAATTTGGGGGCGAGGTTCCGGCCGATATCGAAGCGCTTGAGCGCCTTCCAGGCGTGGGACACAAGACTGCTTCAGTGGTTATGGCGCAAGCGTTTGGTATCCCGGCATTCCCTGTCGACACGCACATTCATCGCTTGGCTCAACGCTGGAAACTCACGTCAGGCAAAAACGTGCGTGAAACCGAGCGAGACCTCAAAGAGGTGTTTCCTCGGGAAACGTGGAACAAAAAACACATTCAGATCATTCTCTATGGCCGAGAGCATTGCACTGCGCGCTCTTGCGATGGCACTCAGTGCCGCATCTGTCGCATGCTCTTTCCCGAACGAAAACGCCCAGTGAGAGTAAAAAAGGCCTGAAGGTTGGAGCGCGTGTTTCACTTTTTTAAAAAAACTCAAATCTATGGGTTGACAGCCCACCCTCAATCGCCTTATTCCCGCTTCATCAGAAACAAATCGGTTTTGGGGGTGTAGTTGAGTTGGTTACAACGTCGCCCTGTCACGGCGAAGGCCGCGGGTTCGAGTCCCGTCACTCCCGCCATTTTGAATCTGAAAAAAACAAAAAAGGGTTCCTCTCCGGAGGAGCCCTTTTTTGTTTCTAGCAAGTCACCTTTCTCCTCGCTCCTCATGAAGTTTAGAATGATCTAAACAACTGAAATTATTTACTTTCTCCCCCTTTCCTTTCTTCAAAATCCCCCTAGAATCCCACTTAAGTTGCACGGTTAAATCGAAGCATTGAAGCAAGAACAGGTTCGTCGAGCCTGGCTGTGTGGCTTTTCGTCATCTCACCAAAATTAATTTGTTCAACCATGAATGAAGATCAAATGAACCACTTCATCCGGAGCAGTGCACTCTTCACTGCTCTTACCCTTGCTTCGGCTGGGGTTGCATCCGCATCTGATTCCGCTAGCACGGAAAACCTCTCCCTGGACGAGATCCTCAATCTCTCCACCACCATCGCAACCAAGACGGCTCTGACGACCCGTGAATCTCCTGGTATTATTTCGGTGATCACTGGCGAGGAAATCCGGAACTCTGGAGCCCGTGACCTCACAGATGCACTCAATCTTCTCGTCCCTGGTTTTGGGTTTGGGCATGATGTGGAAGGTGCTGTTGGTCTCGGTATCCGTGGCCTCTAGGCTTTCGAAGGCAAAGTTCTCCTCATCGTCGACGGGATCGACGTCAACGACGAAGTCTTCTCAAACGCTCTTTTCGGAAATCACTACCCAGCGGACATGATCGAAAAAATCGAGATCATCCGGGGACCTGGTTCAGCGATCTACGGTACCTACGCATCCCTCGGTGTGATTCGAGTAACCACTAAAGGTGCCGACACTCTCAAAGGCGGCTACGTAGCATTGACCGACAGCGAAATGGACGGAGCCCCATCTCATCGCAACTTGACCGTCGGCTTCGGCAAGAAAATTTCTGACGATGTCAGCATGAGTGCAGTGGCTACCATGGGAATGGGAAGCCGAAGTGCAGCGGATTACGTTGACGGAGCTGGACGAGCCGAAGAAATGGCCAACAACTTCACTGCTGAGCCTCGTTCGATCTCAGCAAAAGTGAATGCAAAGGGCCTCCGCCTCAACCTCTACTTCGATGACTTCCAGACCTATGTCATGGACGGAGACGTTGCCGACCAGTTGAACTATCCACATCAAGAGAACCACACGACTTACGCAGCGGATACTCAATACGATGTGAAGCTTTCTGACAGCCTCACGCTGACTCCTCGTATCTACTACAAGCACCAATCTCCGTTCCACACGAACATGCTGGATGATCCAAACAACTTGTTCCAGAACCACCGAAGCGTGGCAAAGACTTTAGCCGCTTTGGGCTCAGTTTGGGATCCAAGTGAGAGCATCAATGTGGTTGCCGGAGTGGAAACCTACCGCAACACCCTTTACTTCAACCCAGTTTGGTTGACTACGGATCGTGACACCAGTGTCGTCGATGGTGATGGGATCCCTGTCACGGGTGCTGGCGAAGGGTTCCGGACATTCGAGGGAGATTCCTTCTACAACCAGAATACCGCTGTTTATGCACAGGCCCTGGTCAAAAACGACATTGCTAACTTCACCGTTGGAGGTCGCTATGAGACCACCAACCGCTTTCGTGGAGCTTTCGTCCCTCGATTGGCAGTGACCAAAGCGATGGGCGACTTCCACACCAAGCTCATGGCTGCTCAGTCCTTCCGTACTCCGGCAGGTATTCACGCAGATCGAATCCCAGACGGGGTTGATGGAATCACTCCTGAGAAGGTGATGAACTACGAAGTGGAACTGGGTTATCGTTTGACCAAGAACATGTTCGTTCAGTTCAACGTCTATGATCTCATGATCAGCAATACCATCGTTTACGGTCCAACCCTCGAGAGCGGTGGTAGCGGCGTGTATTACAACGCAGGCAAACTCGGCTCACGCGGAGTAGAAGCAGAATACCGCTTTGTTGGCGAATCGCTCTCTGTGACTGCAAACTACGCTTATTACCAAGCGACAGAGATTGAACCCACCACTTACGCTGTGGATACCGACGAGAAAAGCCTACTGGCATTCCCTCGTCATCGCTTCAACGTAATGGCAGGTTATCGCCTCACCGATCACGTCAGCGTGCATCCATCCGTGCAGTTCACCGGCAAGAAGTTTGGCTACACCGCTCAAGATGGCAGCAATGCGACCTTGTCTGAGCTCGACTCTGCAGTGATCGCAAACCTCAATGTTCGCTTCCGTGACCTGCTCACCCCTGGTCTGGATGTCAACTTGGGAATGAGAAACATCTTGGACACCCAGGATGTCATCCCTACTCCTTATGTAACTCGTGATGGAAGTGATACCTACATGGTACCTTCCATCCCCGTCGCATCACGCTCGGTCGTAGCTCAACTTTCCTACACTCAAACCTTCTAATCCAAAACGAAGAAGAGTGTTTGAACCTCTGGCCTCAAAGCTCAACGGCTTTGGGGCCTTTTTCTTTTGCGGATCATCGCTTCTCTGCACTACCCAGTCCTCAATGACTGACTCCACTCACTCCAACTGCATTCCCATTTTGAACCCTTACGAAGACCTCTTCCTCAATCTGCATCACCTGCTCAGTTCGCGCCCTTTGCCAGAAAGGAGAGCCTCCATCCGACGCAAACTGGTCTCCGCTTACTCTTGGGCTATTCCATCTCGTGAAGCGCTCGACTCAATTGTGGCCCTGGAGTTACCCATCCTGGAACTGGGTGCAGGCACGGGCTACTGGGCATTCTGCTTGCGGCAACTCGGCGCACGGGTCCATGCGTATGACCAAAACGCTCACGCACCTCCACACTGGAGTCCAGTCGAGCAGGGAGAATCCCTCGCTGTTTTGGAGCAAAAAAACGGCTTCCCTGAAGGGGCCTTACTCTTGTGCTGGCCACCGTTGGGAGACCCCATGGCGATTGAGTCCCTCCAGCGGTTTAGAGGACCTTTCGTGATTGAAATCGGCGAAGAAGCAGGTGGCAATACCGGGACCCGCTCCTTTGCAGACGAGCTCGAGCGATCCTGGAAGCTCGAGACCCAAATCGACTTACCCAGGTGGCCTAACGCAAGCGACTCGCTTCGAATCTGGAGTCGCAAACCCGAGAGGCAGCCCTAAGCACAGTCGGACTGCGCTTTGCATTCTTTCCAGGATATGATGCGTTTTTCATCAGCTACTGGAATGAGCTTCACTGGGGTTTTGATCGGTATCCTCCTGAGCGTTAGCGGCTGCGGAGAATCTCAATCGCCCCCTCCATCCAGCGACAACCCTACAGTTCCAACCGGTCAGTTGCCCGGTACGATCCCTTCACCTGGCCCGAGTGATTCGCCAACTCCAGGCGCGGACCGCGAATGGGGTTTTGTTAGCCTCTTTAAAGACTGCCACTACCCCGAATGCCCAGCGCGAGACGGATTTTCGGTCTTGCCGACTGGAGTGTTCTCATATGGCAGTGGAGAGACTGGGGAACTCATGCCCGAGGACCTGACGGAGCTCGGACTCCTCGTTCGCGAGGTCCTTGACCAAGACCTCTCCCCACCTCCGACTTGCACTTCCCTTCCTCCGTTGGTCGGTCGATCCTCCATGACCGTAGATCTCGTGGATTCGTGGGGAGTGTTTCACCGCATCTATGACCTCAAGGACTCCGAGAACTCTCTGTGTCGGCTGGGAGATCTCGGACCTGCCGAGGACCTCACTCAGGCTCTGGATTTTCTCGCCAGTGATTCCACTCTTGGGATCCACCACAGTGAAGACATCCTAACTCCATCCTCACTGTGATGATCCGCAGGTCAAAACATCAGCCCTGAATAAAAGGGAGGACACCTTGCCCTCCCTGTTCCTCTACAGAACCCCAGCAGAGCACTTCTAAGCGATCATGAAGCACTTCAAATCGATGAACGAGCTCGGAGTGAGGTATCCAGTTCTCCGACTCGACCAGGACCTCCTGAGCATCTCTTAGTGTCAGAAGTGCCGTAGCATATGCGCGGGATTGCTCCATGGAGTTTGCGGGGGCCCGAAGCCCTTTCGAAAAACTCTGAAGCATCAATTCCACACTTCGCAAAAGTCGGTGTTGAACCGAAATCGGTAATGCTCGCGAAACTAGAACACACGAGCGATGGAAGGATTGAGCAAAACCCCAGGACAAATAGTGTTTGTGCATGATCAAGTCTCCTCCTGAGACGGTTAAACCACTCACCTCTTCACTCGAGCGAAAAGCGCGCCAGTAGGCTCAACCCACAGACTCACCTTCTCGGAGGCGACACCTCAAAAAGCGAATTCTGATTTGCGTCAACCGAGTGAAACCAATCACTTCACGCAACGCAAAAAGGGGGAGATCTCCATGAGAACTCCCCCTTTTTGGCTGTTCATTCGAACAAAACCTACGCTTTTGGTCCCTGTATTTCCTACTCAATGATCACAAACGGAGGTCACACTGGAGCCAAAAGCGCACCTCCCGAACCCGGGATAGAATCGAGATCGATTAGTTCAGATTCGAGAGCACGTTGAGTGCTTTTCCATTGAGACTGCGCACGTGAATCAAGGTCCGGCCCTGCACACCGCTAGGAAGCTCCACTTTCTCATGGAACGGATACGATCCACCTTCGCAGGTCTCACGCTTGAGCTGAGAGATCGGTTGGACCACAAGAACCTTGTCTTGCAGCGATACTTTCACATCCATCATCGTCGCACAGGAGAGAGTGAAATTACCGGTCAAATGAAGGACCTGCTTACCCTCTGTAGAAGTATCAACATAAGCTTGCTCTACTGGAGCATACAAATAGTCATCGGCCTCCGCGCGTACGGCCTGCTGAACGTTCATCGTCCCCAAGGAACGACCACGAGCCGCTGGAGATTCCATCGCCGACGAAAACCGCGGCGTCACTCCCGACATGTCCATAACTGCGTACTGTCCAGCAGGAACAAGTCCGATATCTAGAGTTTGGTGGAAGGGTACGATCATCTGCAGGCAGAATCCGTCGTAATAATAAGCCTGAGGATACAGCTTCATTTCGCGAGAAATAGGATCGACCACGGCACGAGTCGGTGCTTGACGATAACAGGTATTCTCAAACACGCCCTCGACCACCATCTGTACGTTGTCATTGGAGTCAAAGCCCTGAGGAAGGTAGGCCGATCCGAGATCCACGGCCACTTTTGCAGGCGTCGTATCGCGGTTCAGATCCGCGCTCGCTGCAGGGGTAGCCAAGACCCCCAAAACTGCACCCATTGCCATCACTGCATTCAAAACTTCAGAGCGACCTTGATTTCGTTGAAACATAGGAGATTCCCCCACGGTGAAAGAACTGCGTTTGACTGCGTTGTGTTCATTCAACACTTCAAATGCCGGGCCAAGCGTCATTTTTTGATCAGCCCTCGTTATAGTGTGCCCTCAGGGACACACCAAAAAATCAGCGCGACTTTTTGACAGAGTCTTTGCGACAAATCAGGGAGGAAACCCAATGGAAAGCTTCACCGCCATATATTCCGCGCCTACTTTTCCCTCTTTGGTCCGGATCACCAGTTCGGGCTCCTTCACCGGGAATCCGCTCAAACGCTCAACCGGAAGATCTTCTTCGCGCATCATCAAAAAAAGGCCCAGCATTGGGGGCTCCCCTTCGCGAAAGCAAACGGGACGCTCTCGCACAATGACCATGCGATGATCTCGTGCTGCGGCCCTCACGCGCTCCTCCTGCTCGGCGGGCTGAATGGGAAACACCACCGCATACATGGCGCCCGGATTCATGCGCTCTCGTGCCACTTTCGTATAATCCCAGATGGTCCCACGAGTCTCAAAGCGACACGCGATTTTCTGAGGGTGATCTCCAAGAATACCTGCATCAAGCGGAAAATAAGGGGGACTCCCAAGCACGAGATCAAACTGCTCCTCTGGCCCACGAAAGACTTCGGGATCACGAAAGTCTCCTTTGCGCTGATCAAAGCGCTCAGTGAGCCCATTGAAGCGAAGGGATTTTTGGGCCAATCCGAAGCTCACCTCTTGTGCTTCGACCGTCACAAACCGAGCAAACGGAAGCCGCCAAGCTGCGATTTGGGCCACAGATCCAATGCCGCTTCCCAAATCCAGAACCGTCTCCGCACGGCCTCCAGCCGAGGCCCCGTACCAAGCAACGACCACATCATCCGTCGAAAACCGATGGCCTTTGCTCAACTGAAAAATCCGGAAGAATCCCCCCAGTGCATCCAGACTCTCCCCTTCCTCTACCCGTAACTCTCCAGACTCCAGAAGCGCGGGCCCTGGGACACGAGGTCCGGGGATCGTCCAACCTTTGAATTTTTCAGTACTTGAAGCACTCATGGCGCTCTCATGGATCAGCAGATGCGCTGTGCCAACCGGAAACTGAAGACGTCTTCCATTTTTTGAAGCTCCGATATAAGACCCGGCCCCGATGAAAACTCCGCTTCTTTATATCCAACTTGGCATCCTCTCCTGCATCCTTGCACTCGGCCTAGGTACGCCTGCTCCTCGGGCGAACGCATCCAATATGATCGAAATCAGTAGCCCACCCCAGTCTGCCGAATACGACTCTCAAGCCTGGGCGCTCATGATTCTCCAGGGACAGATCAGCGAACATTTTCGCGGCTATTTGGAGATTCAACCTCGCTGGTCCGATGATGCTTCCGAACTCGACAAGCTCATCATCCGTCCCGCTGCAGTTTATACTTTGAACCAAGAACTCTCCCTCTGGGCCGGATATGCTGCAATCGGAAGCATTCAAGACGGTACTTGGGAGCATCGCACCTGGCAGCAGATTCAATACGAAAAGAACTTTGGTGGATTCATCGTCATCAATCGGACTCGATTTGAGCAGCGCTTTATCCCAGGAAATGAAGATGTTTCGCACCGACTCCGGGAGATGATTCGGATTCTCTATCCGTTTAACGAGGATAAAACCTGGGCGATTGTTTTCTCGGATGAGGTCTTCTTCAATTTCAACGATGCAGGAAGTTCGATCGAGTCGGGATTTGATCAAAACCGCGCATTCATCGGCCTAAACACGGCTCTCAACTCCGATATCCGAATGGAGTTTGGATACCTCAATAACTACATCAATCGGCCGAGCAACCAACAGGACAAGATCAACCATGCCCTGTTGGTC
>Ga0169931_10010738_pt1 | contig 13009 bp, 6 predicted proteins | sample Kivu_15m_20L_FD_129675 | JGI IMG/M metagenome (GOLD analysis project Ga0169931, IMG submission 129675) | Freshwater microbial communities from Lake Kivu, Western Province, Rwanda to study Microbial Dark Matter (Phase II) - Kivu_15m_20L... | ecosystem: Environmental > Aquatic > Freshwater > Lake ...
CCTCCAATAGCAGATTCCTTGAGGATAAACCCATCAGATGGTTTAGTTATTTCCAGTAAACCAATTAAGGGGTAGCAAATCACTGAATGTATTGGTGAACTATTGTCCTCAAATTCGCTACAGTCTTCAGCACCTGGAAATATCTGAGTACCACTAAGTACATCGTAGTCATAATATTCGCACTCACAACCTATTTGACCCACTTTAAATTCAGATGCCTTAATAATTGATTTCCAGGTGGGATTATATGTGGGGAACCACTCAACGCCTTTTTTCCAGGCATTTTTCAGATTGCGGTGGTAAAGGTATAGTCCAAGCGTAATAGCTGGACTTGAAAAGTACCATAGCCTGATTTCGTTGCTTTTGTAATAATTGTATTTATTGTAATAATACAGATTGTGTTTAGCGAATGTATCCAGTCCAACCTGATCTGATGCGCCGGCTTCAAATAAGGGGTAATCGCCCGGAGGTGCAATCATGGAACCCATAAACCGGACAGCGAGTGTCTCATTGTCGTCATCCTCGGTGCCATAAAATGCAGCCCGGTTCTCTGTGGCCATCGGAGGTATAGCGGGAGCGTTTTCCACATTGATCTCTTTTTCTATGCCGGTCTCAAAAAGCGATGTGGCCAGTGGAACGCCCATTTCCGATGCTGAAGTACAAATTTCATCTGTCAGAATCTTTGATATTCCGAAAATAGTCGCAAATGGGCCAATAATTTCTCTCCCGTTTACATTTTCTGCAGCCGGACCGGCACCCAGCTTTGTACATATCTCATAAGCCGCCATTTCCAGTTTTTTTGGTTCGTTTGTCAGGGTAGAGGCAGCATGGGCTCCGAGGTGTGGTGTTCCAATGGTAATGATTCCATTGAAAAGTCGTTTGCCATCTAGATTATACAATTCTCCCATGTCCCTGACCACCAGTCCACCCATGCTGTGGGCGATTACAAAATGGTCCTTATATCCAAGTTCGCCATCTACATCATTTACAATGTCATTTCTGAGGTTTTCCGAACAGCTTGCCAGACTTTCCTGTGTGCTGCTGTAATCCGGATAATAGCTTTTTATTCTGTAGGTTTCTTCGGCATAGTTTCCTGGTTTTTCCCATGCGAGATCATTACCCTGGTAGCCATGTATCCAGAAAACTTTTCTGTCCTCAATGGATTTTCTGCAGCCGACTTCGTCCGTACCCCGCACCTCATAACATTTGTCTGTGCTATCAGGAACGCCGTCCCCATCACTGTCTGTATCGCATTTGTTGGGGATGCCGTCTCCGTCGATATCATTTTCAAAAGTATTTTCTACTTCATTAGGGATGCCGTCTCCGTCGATATCGTCATCTTCACCGTTGATTATCCCGTCCCCATCCATGTCCTCATTGTCAGGACATGGTGTCACAGGATTATAAGGATTCTCTGATGGATCGTCATATATGGTCTCAGAATAGGTTTTTACTTTTATGGTTGGACACGAAGGGCTTTGCTCTGTATCCTGTCCTGTTGACCCATGTTGACCGGGGGTCTGACCGGATGCAGCTGTTATGATTAGCAGAAATAAGGTAGTGATATAAATTAGTGTTTTCATGATTGTTAATTTTTTAAATAGTGATTAAATTTTGATAAATTTTAAAGTAGTTTTTTCTTGATTGCAGGTTATAGTCATACTATACGTTCCTGCTGTAAGATGTGCCACGGGGACTTCAATCATTTTACTGTTGGTTCCGAGCGCTGTAGTGCCCAGGACAATATTGCCAAGCATATCTTTGATGACTATTTCAGCGTTATCAAACGGCGTTTTTGATGACAAGGTAATTGAATGGGATGCAGGATTAGGATACAGGGAAAAAGCAGGGCTGGATTCCTTTGCCGATTTCTCTGATTGTCGCATATCAATGTCCTGTATATAATGGCAGTTTTCACTATAGTCTGCAAAGGTTAGTTCTGAAACAATATCGTAGCACTCTCCGGTGATAAATTGCCCTGGAGTAACTGTTCTTTCGAGTGTTTTTAGATAGTGTCCCATGTTTTCGAAATACTTGTAATAGGTATAGATGGTCTGTTCTGTAATTCCGTAGCTAAAAAATTCAGTTTTAACCATCTTTTCTTCCAGGTACCAGGTAATCTTGATTTCATGATTATAGATAGTAATATAGGTTTGATGAATGATGACATGAAATCCGTTTTCTTCAAAATCTTTCAGCATTTTCCTGGAAGGATAGGTGTAGCGGCTGGTTGTAAGAAAGCCTTTGCTGCGGTACACTTCGTGATTGGATTCATAATGGTACAAAGATTCTGTGGTGTGATATTCCAGATGTGATCCCATGGTGCCGCCTCGTGTATCCGGAATAAATATACCATTGTAGCTTGTAGTCTGATTAGCCCCCATCCATCCACCAGATACGTACTTGTTGTATTTTACAAAAGTCGATGTAGTGCCTTGTTCATTGTGGGTGACGATTTCAGGCTCCGGAAACCACTGCGGACAAATATTTTCAGAATGCACCAGTTCTTCCCTGATTTCTGTGTAGCCTCCTGCATTGAAATAATGCTTGATTTTTTTGTGGTACTTTTTTTCCTTAAACATTAGCTTTTCATGAATCTGAAGTTCGTCAAAGTATACATCTTTTGAAACTTTGATGTATTCTTTGTACTGTTCGGAAAAACAGAGATTTTCCACGAAAGGGAAAGTGCTGTCGGTATTTTGGCCATTTATATCCTGACCATTCACGCCTGCACAAAAGAACAGGAGCATAAAGAAAAAAGTAGTCTTTCTCAAAGTAAGCAATTTTTTAAAAGTTTTCATTGTAGTTTGAATTTAATAGGTTAATAAAAAAGTTTACGTAATTTTTGATAATTATCATTGAATTTACATTACAAATATGCATCTACATAAACATAAAAAAATATATTTTAATATGTTAATTATGTGTGTATAGCAATAAATAATATGGTAAAAAGTGATAAATAAAATATAATTGCTAAATTCGCAATAAGTGACAAATGCAATTGTTAAATGATAAATTTGGAGATATGATGAGAGATATGATCATAGAGGCTGTCAGGAACCATTTTGGAGATGTTCCAACAAAAGTTATTCAGGACGAACTGTCAAAACTGCTAAAGGTGTCTCCTGCGACGGTTTACAATAAACTATCGGGTAGAAATGATTTTTCCAATGAAGAGTTTCTTTTGATTGCCGGCACCTATAATATTTCTGTAGACAACATAATATTTCGCAATAACAGGGATTGTTACCATTTTTTTACAGATTCCAGAAATACAAAACCCCGGGATTTTGAGGAATACCTGCTGATATTGATGCAAAATGTAAATCAGGCCGGAGCAGATAAGGATTCTTCGATTTATTTTATTTGTCTGCAGCCCCATATTTTTCACCTGATGAAGTATCCTTATTTGCTGTATACAAAGCTGTACACCTTCAATCTGATAAACTGGAAGAACCAGCAAATGATGCAATTTGACCCCGGGAAGTTTATTCAATCTGAAAATTACAGACACCTTACCCAAAGATTATATCAGGCATACGCCTGCCTGCCTGCAACTGAAATCCTGAATCAACATTTTATCCATCCGCTTTGTAGTCAGATTGAATACCTTATAGATAGTCAGATTATTGCATCGCAGGAAGACATTCACTCTATCAGGAAAGAATTGTATTTGCTTACTGATGAGCTCGAACAGACAGCAGCACGAGGAGGAAGGGAGGTTTCTAAACATGGATTTACGCCGATAGATATGTTTGTTAACAAATTTATACATATAAGTAATATCGTACTTGTTCAGTCTGCCAGTAAATCATTTTTTACCCTTCAGTGCGAAGTTCCGGATGTTTTGAAAACCACAGATTTTGTATTTATCAGCCATTTTACTGAATGGCTTGAAAAGAATCAGGAATATGCTGTCCCCATCTCAAAAACCGGGGGACTGGAGAGGAAGCGTTTTTTCAACGGAATGCGCCGTCAGATAGACGAAACCTTCCATTGATTACGGATAGAAGTTGATTTGCATCAGCGAGCGGAACTTTTTGTATCGAATTGATGTATATTATATGATATTGATATACTATGGCAATTTACCGTGAATTTAGGGTTGGAAACAATGGAGGTCCTTTTGGATTCTTACTTCCGTTGCTTATGCTTTCAGCCGTAATTTTTATCTTCTACCTGTTTTTTAAGGGATTATACTATGTACTTAATTATGTTACGCCTGTTTTGCTGGTGCTGACCCTGCTTATTGACTGGAAAGTCATCTGGCATTTTTTAATATATCTTTGGCAATCCCTGCGTCAACAACCTTTTTTTGGGGTGGTATTGGTGGCATTAACAGTCGTGGCATACCCGTTTGTGTCGGGGTATCTTTTTTTCAAAGCCGTCCTCAACCTTATCATACGTCGTAAGCTTAAGCAAATGCAGCAAAATGCAAATCGCTTTGATTCATTTACTGAAGTTCCCCAGGAGGAAGGTTTTACCGAATATGTTGAAATTGATGAATCTGCATCTCATATTGACAAGAAGTAATGTTATTGTACAGAGCTTTAAGATCAGATTTTTTGAAGTATGAGATTAAATGTAACTTCAAGTTCATTATCGACTCTTATGGCGCCTCCTAGTTTGGACGGGGGAGTGAGATTAAAATCCGAGAAAAGGATATTCTGAAATCCGGCAAGTTCAAAAAAGCCGTTTTTATTTTTTTTGAATACGTAGGAAATGGCATATTTTTTTGTCATTCCGGCAAGTTTTATTTCAGCCTGTCCAGTCAATAATTCTTCAGGTTTTACTTTTGAAAGACTTTTACTAAAAGAAAGGAAATCCACTGTCATTACCGGATACTGGGGGGCTTTAAGCGTTTTTTGAAGGTCTTTTGTCATCATTTTGTGGCCGCAATCGAATTTCAAGACCGGGATAGTAAGCCTTCCAACTATTTTTGGTGCTGATTTTGTTGATTTCTCTTTTGCAGTAGTCCACGACAAAGTATCTGTTTTTCCATAGTTTTCTATCGTGCAATCAAATGAGTTGATATTTGTTTTGCCAGAAACTACCATATGGCTGTTTTTTTGAATAACCCAAATTTCCCTTTGCTCAGATGAGGGTAAAAAATTTGAAATTAGCCATAAGATTATCGATAAAACAGTCATCATCATCTTAATAATCGTACTTTGTTTTTATGCATCATTGAGCTAATTTTGTTTGTATTCAATATAATTATCAACAAACGGCTGGATTTAGTTCAATCTCAAGTTTTGGTATTTGATAAAATAATAGAATTAAAATATATTGCTTAAAAATAAATAAAAGTTGGGTCTGTATGACCAGGCCCAACTTTTAATCTTATAAAAAACGAAACTTATCAGAAATACTGTCCCTGTCGATTAGAAACCGACTACCGCCTGAACGACAATTCCGCTGAATTCACCTTCATTTCGAATATCTGTTGCGTTAAAGTCATTGAAGTTCTGTAATACGTATTCTCCTTTCAAGAGAAGATTTTTTGTAGGGAACCAGCCGGCGCCAAAAGTGAGTCTGTCAACACTTACATCTGTAGTATAACCAGACAATCTGCTGGTGACGTTATTGTACCTTGCACCGATAAATGCCTGCTCGTCCTTGAGAAATCTGAATATACCTTCAATGGCCATTTGTGTTGTCGTTCTGTCTTCAGTTTCTGTAATCAGTTTACCATTGATAATTTCATAGGTACCGAATAATTCTAAGCCCTGATATTTCACAAACGGATTGATCATTACAGCTGTTACGGAGTTGAAAGATCCGGGACTAAATCTGCCGCTTGTAAAGTTGGCTTTTGAATCAAATGTTTTTGCTTCCATTACACCGTAATAGTTGGATCCTGTTCTGTCACCGCTGAAAATGGTAGTTCGTGGAGTTTCGCTGTTGGAATACATAGATGCACTCAAACGGTACCTAAGATTTTTATAGGTATTGTCGTAGGCAGCTTTAAGAATAATGGCAGGATTTTTTTTTGTAACGCCTTTGTCGGGGTTGGTTTCGTAATTTCTCACTGTACCATTAATCAGACCATTTGTCAATCCGGCCATCAGCATCAGACCTTTTACAGGATAAGCATATACTTCTCCGCCGATTTCTGTGGCAAACTGATCTACAAGGGTGTTTTCAACGAACGGGTTGAAGATAGTGTTACCCCCGTCAGAACGTCTGAAGTGTGTGTCGCCATAATTCACTTCCATGTGTCCAATTTTGGTAGTGAAGTACTTGGTATACCATTCAGGATTTCCAAACATAGGAAGTTTGTCTATCTGAATATATCCACCTTTTACCCAAAATTCATTGTGGTGTCTTGAAGCCATGTAGTTTTCAAGAAACATTCTGATACCATCACCCAGCTGAACATTAAAGTTAAGGTTTGCAGCTGCGAGATTAAATCCATTGCCAAGTTTGTACAATTTTGAAGTATCGGCATTGGTGTGACTTAATGCCTGGAAGCCTTGGGTAAAAGCACCTCCAATCTGGAGTTTGAAGCCATCATAACCGACCATATCTTCTTTACCTGTTTCAAAGGTGTGCAGACCTCTCTGGTCATTGTATCTGCTGTACTGAATGTTCTGTGCTTTAATGATATTTCCGGCTACCAAAGCGGAAATAAAAATGAAAAGTTTTAATGTAGATCTCATAATGTATTGGTTTTAAAGTTTAAGAATTTTTTAATTATAATTTGTTTACAGTAAGATTGAATTTCAGTTTTATGTCTTTTCCAACGGTTACAAGCATAAAGGATGGGGGCTCCATTCCAAAATTTTTCATATCGATGTTTTTTTCACCCGTGACCTCATAAGTTGTAGCGCTAATCATCTTTGCATTGGCAACCAGATCAGTTTCCTGCGTTTTGCCTGCTATGGTAAGTTTGATTTTTCCCTTCAGCGTGAAATTTTTATTGTCCTTTCGCGTTACTGTTCCGCTAATCAGTTCAGCGGAAATCCGCGAATTCTTTTCAGCCTTTAAGGCTTTATAAGCTTTTGAATCCATCATGTCTTTTCCACTTTTCAGAGCGTTTGAAGCTATGCCAAAAGACATACTGTTAAATCCAGTGATACCACCCTGAGTGTCAAGTGTAAATGTTGCGTTACAATCGCCGGTACTTGCTTTCATTTCCCAGTCATGCATAGTAGAAGTTCCTTCGACAATAATTTGAGCCTTGTCTTTTGACCCGAATTTAGTTTGGCTGTACCCCAGATTAATCATGGATGCCAAAATAAGAATTGATATTCCTGTACGTTTCATGATAAATATTTTAAAAATGTATTTTTTGTTATTTATTACAAAACAAAGGTAGCCACCCGAAATCGTGATATTCATGACCTGAGTCAGTCAATAGAATGATTTAGATTAGTTGTTGAAAATATTGACTTGAAGGGTATATGCAGACAGTCATAAATGAAAAAAAGCTCCCGAAGGAGCTTTATGTTTTTCAAATTAGTGAAGGCGGTTTGGCGCCGTTGATGTGATTACTATTGACGTATGACGGTCACGTCCCCTACCAGAACATCTACACCTTTTCGGGTTTCATATTCAATGTAATAGACATAAACACCTTGTTCAACTGGCTTTCCACTGAAAGTTCCATCCCACCCAAACGCCGGATCATTGGGTTGGAAGTTAGATCTGGATAGAAGGAGTTCGCCCCAGCGATCGTATATCTTTAAATTCAGGATATTTTTGACCTGACTGTTGGCGGATATACTGAAAATATTATTCGATCCCGTAGTGGTATTAATAATATTAGGTACACTTATGATGACATTGTCTTTAAGTGATATCCGCACGGTAGCTTCATCCTTACAGCCATTAATATCCGTAACAATCAGCGTATAGACCCCATCTTCAAGCGCTGTAATTTCAGTTATAAGGCAATTGTCACAACTGAGATTGTCAGATGGCCTCCATTCAATTCTAGCAATTTGATCCGGGCTGATATTGACAATACCTGTCAGCGTGGTTTTTTCACCGGTTACCAGTTCAATAAACGGATCAAGCTGTATATCAACTTCTGAGCCCGCTTCTATCGTAAATGAAGTATCTTTTTTACATCCATTGGCATCTGTAATCCTGAGGTTGTATTTGCCTGGTCCGAGATTTTTTAGTTCAGTGATTTGACCCAGATTTACATTATTAAGACTTACGGCATATGGCGGAGTTCCTCCTGCAATATCCTGAATGGTGAAACTTCCATCCTTTTTATTTTTGCATGTTTCGTCCCTGACAAGTGCGCTTAGTGCCTCCGGCGTGTCCGTATTTACTATGACACTAATACTATCTACCGTTTTACACCCGGATTCCTGGTATACAACTTCTACTACATAAATGCCTGATCCTTCTACCTGAATGGTTGTTGTACCATTTCCTGAAAGAATAGCTCCCGTACTGCTCTTCCAGGTAATGACAGGAGTGCCTTTAGGATTGGCGATATTAACCTTTAATTCAGCTTTGGTTGGTCCGCAGAAAAGTTTGATGTCATCAGTTGTTGTAAAGGCGGGATAATCCCCAATAGAAGTGACTATTAATGTGTCGCGGTTTGAGCATCCATTGACAGTATCAGTCAATACCACGTAGTACGTTCCCGGAGTATTTACTGTCAATGAATTTTCTGTTGCCCCGGATATTACATTATTGTTTCTGTCAAACCAGGTAAATACAAGATTGGGTCCTGACGGTGATCCTGCAGCACTGATAGTGGTTTCACTATTATCACATGTGATGGGTTTGATATTATCGATTACCAGCAGCGGATAATCCTGCAGGTCAATGATATCGATCGATGCTTTGTCCAGACATCCGGTAATCGTATCAATAGCTGTCATGATGACTTTACCGTCTGCTGTGACCACTATACTTGGTGTATTGTTATAAAACTGTTCTGTTAGCTCCCAGTTGAAAATGACATTTGTCTGAGGCTGACCGGAGAGCGTAATTGTACCGATGACACAATCGAGAATATTGCCTGGGTCAGCAAAAATAATTGCAATAGGCTTTTTTCTATTGTCTTCCACTTCAATGCGGTCTTTGCCGGACTTACAATTGTTGCCAGTGTCTTCCACCTCAAGGAAATAGCTTCCCGGAATGGTGATTGTGATATCTCTTCCGGTACCGATGATATTGTTGGCTGCATCATACCATCTGTAGACTGCACGGTTATCAGGTACATTTGAAGTTCCTGACAATTTTACCTGAGCGACATTGCAGGTTATTGCCTTATCTCCCCCGGCAGAGGCTACCGGAAGATTTGCAGCAGTAAACAGCTGCACGCTGTCTTTTGCTGTACATTGGTCGGGATATACTGCCGTAAAGTAATACCAGCCCGGTGCTGATGCCTGAGCAGTTGTACCTACTACATTGAAATTGTTTGGACCTGTCCATCTGAATATACCCGGAGCAGTACTTGTTCCGGTAAGTGTTGCGACATTGTTTATACAATCAAGTGTGGTAATACTGGTACTCGCTGTGACTTTTTGCGTACATACAGAGCATGGATACTGGATGGTAGTAATTTCTGCTGTACACTGCGATGCAGAAATGTCCCGAATTACGAGTTTAAGGTCTAATCCGTTGGCGGGTAGATTGGTTAAATTGACAACCTGGCCATAGTTGAAAGGACCGTATACAGTATTGCCCAGTCTGACTTCAAACTGCGTCGCCCCTGCAAAAGTTGTTGTTGCGGTAAAACTCAGGCTGAAATAGTCGTCATCATTTGTTGTATTGGTGCCATTATTGTTGCAGCCTGATTTTTGAAGGTTTGTGATTTTAATCTCACATCCAAAACTACATGGTGGGGGAGCGGTAACCGCAACCGAAGTAAGGCAGTTAGGATTGGAAGCATCCACAATATTCAGTACGAGATTTCCACCTGAAATGTTGAAAGGCTCTATGGTTTTGGCAGTTCCGTAATTTCCGGTACTGTTATTATTTAATAATACCCACATGCCGGAGGTATTTGACCCAGTTACATTCAGGTCGAAAAAGAACTTGTCATCAGCTGCATTAGTGGTCGTTCCATTGTTATCGCACCTTACATTGCTGACTACCGCAGTAATAACACAAGCTCCGGAGCAGGAATTTAATGCAGGTGTTGTCTTATTTTCAAAACATCCCGGATCAGCATCATCTGTAAATGTAATCTGACTTACAGCGCCATTAGCAGGAAGGTTGATGGTATGAACCAGACCATAAGCATATTTACCTACGGCAACATTGTTGACTTTTACTTCGAATCTGCCACTTGGCGCACCATTGATGGCCGTTACAACAAATTCAACAACATAGTAATCATCGGAAGGGTCTGAATTGGTGCCATTATTATTACAGGTTACGGTAAAAGCAGACACCGTAAGCTGGCAATCTGTAGAACAGGTGGCAAGGATGCCTGTATTTCTTTTGGCGGTGCAATTGGCGTCGTCCTTATCCCTTATGGTGATTTCCACATCGAGACCATTGGCCGGCAGATTAAACTGGCCTGAAGTCCCATAAGTAAATGTACCTACTACCACATTATTGACAAGAACGTCATACATGTTGCTCTGGCTTCCGGCATTGATAACGGATGCATTGATCGTAATCGTATAAAAATCGTCGCCGGCATCGGACTTGGTGCCATTGTTATTGCACGTTTTGGTCAATTGCGTAATTTGGATGGCACAGGTATTAGAGCAATGGTTGAGAGGACCAACGGTAGTGCTTATTTCACAAACAGATAATATTTGATCTCTGAACGTAAGCGTTACCGTACTGCCATCTGCAGGCAAATTGACTGATGATGTCTGATCGTAGAGGAAATTACCGATAAAGGTACTACCTGCAAATACATTGTATCTGGTACTACCCGGATTATTCACTTTTCCAACCTGGAATGTCACTACATAGTAATCATCTGCAGGATTGGTTGGGGTATTATTGTTGTTGCAGACTGAGGTGATGCTATTTAAAACTACTTCACAGTCGGTTGAGCACGGATTCAGTACAGGCGTTGTTTGAGTTATGGAACATCCCAGCTGAACGTCCTGAAATACAATAATAACCTGCTGTCCATCTGCAGGTCTGGTAATCTCAGTGAGCTGGCCGTAACTGAAAGTTCCGACAACAATATTATTTATGAGCACGCGGTAGGTTCCTGTGTTATTTTTATTGTTGTTCATCGTCCAGCTGATCGTATGGAAGTCGTCACCCGGGATTGTTTTTGTATTGTTATTATTACAAACATTGCTGAATCCTGTAATACTTAATTTCAGGCCTTCCTGTATGACGAAATCTCTGTTGCGTATACAACCATTCTGGTCCCTTACAAATGCTGTATAATTATTTGGCTGTAATCCGGTGTAAGCAGTCTGAGCGGAGTAACTCACACCATTTATTCTGAATTCGTATGGTTGGATTCCGCCTGTTGCACTCAGGTTTGCAGAGCCATCATTGGCATTGTCGCAAGTTTCATTACCAACTTGCACATTTAATACTGGCAGTTGTCTGACATTGAGGGTGACTTTAACCAAAATAAAGCATGTATTACTACCTCTGACTAACGCTGTAATGGTTTCACTTCCAGGTAAAACATTAGTGTAAGGTGACGTTAATGGATTAGCATTATTTATGGCGTCCTGATCATTCTTGTAAAAAGTAATAGTTACGTTATTTGCCGGATTGATGTCTGGAACTGCAGCAAGCAGGCTGAAGGCAGCGAGGCCATCATCGTTGTCGTCGCACACAAAAAGCTGCGCATTATTACCTGTTGGCAGTTCTCTGATTTCAAGTGTAACGGGTGTTCTGTTCTGACTTTTACATAATGTATCATTGATTACATATGCCTCAGCGTAATAGGTGTATATTCCAGGGAGTGATTTAGTTGGTTTGTATTTGAGGGTATCAGTGGCCAGCAGCTGTCCGCCGAATGGTTCTGAATACCAATTGACAGAATTACCTGCGATTACGGTAACCTCAAGTATTGGATTAGGTTCATTCTGGCATATTACCTGATTTCCGCTACTGACAGGCGCAGGTACCTGAGGGCAATCGCATTTCGGCGGTGTGACCACCAGTGTATTTGTACAGGATGTAGTTGTATTGGTGACCGTAATGGTTACATTTTTATCAATAGGAATACTATCGATTGTAGTGGTATTATTACCATTATTAATTACTTTTCCCGGACTTGCCGTGACGGTAATGCCCTGTGACTGAATGGTTACACTATATATGGTTTTGTCAGGCGAACATATTTTGTTGATGACAGTGACCGTTGGTATTGGATTGACGGTAATGGTGACATAAGTGTAATCATTGTCGCAGGGAGGTATGCCATATGCGGTGTACTCAAAGAAATAAGAGCCGGGATTATTAAATACGACGGCATTTGGATTGGCGAGACTCACGCTTGGACCGGAAACTTTTCTCCACCTTCCATCCAAGTCATAATCGCCGCTAAGCTGATTATATAAGTTAATGGTTGTGCCCTGGCAAATGGTTCTGTCAACACCTTCACCGGCTTCAGGAGCAGGAACCACATCAATGTAGAATGGAAGAAAGTCCGTACATCCAAATTCATTTTCAGCAACCACGTAAATTGTGGTCGGTTCTGTAAGGTAAAGGGCGCTCTCATTGATTTCATTAAAATCTTCCAAAGGAAGATCGTAGTAATAGCGGAATGTACTATTCTGGCCTGTATAATCTATAGCATTTATATCTGCAAGTACGAATGGCTGTCCTTCACATACCGCTGCCTGATCAGGTTCAAGACCTAATTCAGGGTCAGGTGGGATATAGTAATTTTGGCTATGGGTAATGGTTATGCCTGAGCAATTATTATAGAATGTCCAGGTGTATGTTGTCACATTGCCATTAATCTCAGTAGTCGCCTGTGCTGCGCCGGATAAACGACATGGACTTGGCACATTATTGTCATACAAAAGTATTCCGGGAGAAGGTACATTTTGTCCACATTGCAAAGTTACATCATCAGGCGGATTGATAAATGCCG
>Ga0169931_10010739_pt1 | contig 13009 bp, 9 predicted proteins | sample Kivu_15m_20L_FD_129675 | JGI IMG/M metagenome (GOLD analysis project Ga0169931, IMG submission 129675) | Freshwater microbial communities from Lake Kivu, Western Province, Rwanda to study Microbial Dark Matter (Phase II) - Kivu_15m_20L... | ecosystem: Environmental > Aquatic > Freshwater > Lake ...
AGTTCCTCGCGCACACGTTCAAATATGAGTACATTGGCATCGACCGCCATACCTATGGTGAGAACGATACCAGCAATACCCGGCAGTGTGAGTACAGCACCGAGGCTTGCCAGCACACCTATGATAAAGAAGATATTGGCGAACAGTGCCACGTTGGCAGCCATGCCCGAGTTATTGTAGTAGAACACCATGAAGGCCATCACCAACAGGATTGCACCTATGAAGCTCCACATACCGGCCGAGACGCTCTCTGAACCGAGGGTAGGACCCACGATGGCCTCTTCAACGATCTTGGCGGGTGCCGGCAGACGTCCGGCCTGAAGCACGTTGGCAAGGTCCTTCGCCTCGTCAATCGTGAAACTCCCGCTGATATTCGAGCGGCCACCGCTGATCTCTTGTTGAACAGTAGGGAATGAGTAAACCAAATCATCGAGAACGATAGCGATGCTCTTGCCTACGTTCTCGGCAGTGAGGCGCTTCCATGTGCTTGCACCTTCAGCGTTCATCATCATGTCAACCTGGGCGCTGCCCTTGAGCTGATCGAAATCCTGACGGGCATCGGATATGGCATCGCCATTGAGCGGGGCCACACCATCGCGGCTCTTCACCTTCACGGCCACCAGTTGCAGGATGTTCTCCTTGTCACCGATGGGTTTCACGGTCCAGAAAAGGCGGAGGTCGCGAGGCAGAACGGACTTGACCCGGTCGTTGCTGAGATACTTGTTCACCATTGCGGTGTCGCGGATCTGGGCATAACCGACTACCGGCCCCGGGGCCAGACCTTGCTGTGAAGCAGCTGGCGACATGATAGCGAACAGCGGATTGGTCTTTGCCACGTCCTCGGCCTTCTTAGCCATCGAGGTGTCGGTGCTAGCCTTACCACTGTCTGTGGCCAATGGGTCGGCACCAGTGGTGTCGTTGTCCATGGCCAGCGGATCGGTCGAGGCCTTGGTGGTATCGCCTGCAGCAGCCAGTGGGTCAGCACTTGTGGTATCGGTCGTGGCAGGAGCCTCTGCAGCCTTGATAGCGGCCAGGATCTTATCAGCCTCGGCCAAAGCACCATAGATCTCGCTGTTCTCGTAAGTCTCCCAGAACTCGAGTTTCGCAGTTCCTTGGAGGAGTTTGCGCACGCGCTCAGGCTCAGAGATGCCTGGAAGTTCGACCAGGATGCGGCCCGAACCGGCCAGACGCTGGATGTTAGGCTGGGTCACACCGAACTTGTCGATACGGGTACGCAACACTTTGAACGCCTGATCGATGGCTGTCTCGCTCTCGGCACGCAGCACTTCAATCACCTGTTCGTTGGTGGCATCGCCAGTTATCTTATCCTTCAAGGTGTAGCCATAGATGGCTGGAGAAGCCAAGCGGGCATTAGGGTCTATCTCATTGAATGCATTGGCGAACAGCGTGATGTAGTCCTCTTGCGATGTGACCTGACGTTGAGTGGCAAGTTCGAGCGCCTTGTTGAAGGTTGCATCGTTGCTGTTGTTAGCCATGCCTTTCAGCATCTCATGCAGGCTCACCTCCAAGGTCACGTTCATGCCTCCTTTCAGGTCAAGACCCAATTGGATCTCTTTGCGCTTGCAGTAGCGGTAGTCGAATCCGAAAACCGGGTAACGGAAATCCTCTAGGTATTTCTCGGCTGCCGCAGGATCATCGGTCTTCAGCTCGGCATAGCGGCTCTCGGCCATGCGGGTGGCCGCGGTGAACGACAGTTGGTATAGGCACACCAGTGCCAGAAGCACTGCGAATACTGTGATAAGTCCCTTGTTCTGCATCTTTTACAGGTTCCGAAAATGAGGGCGCAAATATAGAAGAATGACCCATCGGGCGGGAGGTGACACAACAGCTTATTAATCAGCCCGAAAAGCTATGCACAACCCAATGCGTCACCTCTCGTTTCTGCTTAAACGACCACGTACTTTTGCATTTCTGCATCGCTCCGAGCAAATGAGAGTATCTCACTTCCTACTCACTGTCTTTCTGACGGTACCGGCCGTGACATCGGCCCAATTGAGATTCAATAGGTTTGATAGCATACCGGTGACTGAACAGGGCACCGCCCTTCGGTGGGCATGGGCCGGTGGATTGAACCATCCGCAGTTCAACAACATCGACCTCGATGGCGATGGCACCCTCGACCTGTTGTTGCTCGACAAGAGTGGCGATAAGACTTTGGCCTTCAAACGGGCCAGCGGGACGGGAGTCGATGCATGGGACCTCGCACCGCGGTATCGCGACATGTTCATCAATCAGCACAGCGGGCGCGAGAGGCCGCACGACTGGCTGCTGACTCGCGACTTCAATTGCGATGGGAAACACGATATTTTCACATACAGCAACGGAGGCGTGGCCGTTTACCGAAACGCCACGCTGGGCGATATCGACACACTTGTTTTTGAGATGATGACCCCGCTGTTGCTCAGCGATTACGGCAATGGTCCCATCAATGTCTATGTCAGTCCTGTTGACCTGCCTGCCATTGACGATTTTGATAATGATGGCGACATCGACATCGTGACATTCAGCCTACAGGGCATGTTCGCAGAGTACCACAAGAATCTCTCGAAAGAACTCTATGGCCACTGCGACAGTCTGGTGTTTGAACTGGCCGATGCCTGCTGGGGATCTTTCGCTGAGGACCCGAGCACCATATTCGTTGTGCTCGATCAGACCTGCAAAGGCAATGTAGGTACCGAACAGCACAGCACCGAAGCGGGTGGGGCCAGACATTCAGGCTTCACTTTGTTGGCCATTGATATTGATGATGATGATGACAAGGATATTGTGCTGAGCAATGTGTCGTACCCCAAGTTGAACCTGCTCACCAACGGAGGCGACCAGAACACTGCCAACATCACGGCTCAGGACCCGCAGTTCCCTTTGAACACCCAGAGTTCTGTTGAGGTGAATATTGACAACTTCCCTGCTGCTTTCGCGGCCGATGTGAACAATGATGGTCGCTCTGACCTCATCTCATCGCCTTACCAGGAGAACAACGGCCGCAATAACGATGGGGTGTGGCTTTACACCGATGAGGCCAGCTCGGGGGAAAAGGATTATTCATTCGTGAGGAACAACTTCCTTCAGCATGGAATGATGGAATTCGGAACCGGGGCTTACCCTGTATTTGCCGATGTGAGCGGAGACGGCCTGCTAGACCTGATCGTGGGCAACTACGGTTACTTCGTGAGCACCGGCACCTACCAACGCAGACTGGCCTATTACCGCAATGTTGGCACTGCCGATGCTCCGGCATTCACGCTTGTTTCGCGCGATTTTGCCAACCTCTCGCAGGTGACCCTGACCAATGTGGCGCCCACTTTCGGAGACCTTGATGGTGACGGGGATCTCGACATGCTCGTAGGCGATGGCACTGGTGACATCCATTTCTTCCGGAATAACGCCAGTGCTACCACCGAGGCGCAATACACGCTCGCTGCACCCGGCTATCAGGGTATCAATGTGGGGCAGGTGGCCACCCCGCAGCTTGTTGATGTGGATGGTGATGGCCTGCTCGACCTGGTCATAGGCCGTAACAACGGCACACTCTCTCATTGGCGCAACACCGGCACTGCTCAGAATGCCTTGTTCACCTTGCAGGACGCTCAGTTCGGGGGAGTGATAACCCGCGCCCCTGGAGTGTCCTATGGTTACAGCGCGCCATACTTTTTCAGGGATGGAACGGAGCTGAAGGCGTTTGTCGGAGCCGAGAACGGGGTTCTACACCATTTCACCGGGATTACAGAGACCATTAATGGGCCCGATATGATAACGGCCGAGGTGGGCGATGGATCTGTGACCAGCAGCACGGTGGAAGAGACTCCCTTCGGATTCTCGAAGCGGTCAGGTCGCCATCAGTTCATCGTAAGGGCTGACGAGCTTTCTGCTGCGGGACTATCTGCCGGGCTGATCACCCGTATCGGCATCGATGTGGCCAACGCGACTCCTTTCCAAGTGGCGCAGATCAACATCGGGATAAAGAACACCACGGCACAGAGCCTGAGCGGATTTGAGGACGGCACTGTGAACATATACTCGCAACAGGCCGACACGGTGTTTCAGGGCTACAACGAGTTCATCTGCCAGAACCCGCAGCCTTGGGACGGAGTGAGCAATCTATTGGTGCAAGTGTGTTTCTACCATGTGCAGAACAACGGTGCGATGCCCGATTTTCAGGTGTTGGGTTCCGCCACACCGTTCAACAGCCATGCCTATGCAACAGCGACCACTACAAGCGGCTGCAACATCAGTTATGTGGGCAGTGGCACATTCAGACCGGGCCTCACCTTTGGTGTTAAGCCTACGTTCCCCAACGGTGGCCGCCTTCCCATGTACGAGGGCGAGCGCCTCACCGTGCACGGTGCCGACCTGAACAATGACGGATTTCTTGATCTGGTTATGGGCAATCTCGCGGGTGGGCTGAGTTTTTACAAAGGCGGTGCCACCGGGATCACACCCAATGCCGTACCCGCTGTTCACTCTACAGCCACAGCCACGCACTTCACAGTTTTCCCGAATCCGACCTCGGGCCAGTTGAACATCCGCTGCGACAGGGCCGACATCGGTTCGTTCTCCATCGCACTGTATGACCTCACAGGGCGTGAGCTTTCGAGGCAGCAGATCCTTGGGCCGATGGGAACCATGGATATGGGTCAATTGCCGAGCGGGACCTATCTGCTCCGCACCACGGCCGGAAGCGTGCAGCAGCACACCCGGGTGGTGGTGCAGCATTGAGTGCGAATGGACAGCCGCCCGCTCGTGCTGTTTGATGGCGTGTGTGTGCTTTGCAACGGCTGGGCCCAGTTCATCGTGCGGCACGATCCTGTTGGAAAGCTTCGTCTGGGAAGTTTGCAATGGGCCGCAGAGCAGCCTCATTTGCAAGAGCTCGGCATAGGTGCCGATACAGATAGCATCGTCTTTATCGAAGAAGGAAAGGTTTCCCATGCCAGCACAGCGGTTGTGCGTTTGGTCCGGCATCTTCGTTTCCCGGCCAATCTGATGAGCGTGTTCATCATCGTGCCGCGGCCCTTGCGCGATTGGGTCTATGCCATCGTGGCGAGGAACCGCTATCGGTGGTTCGGTAAACGCGAGGCCTGCCCCGTGCCCGATGCAAGTTGGAAAGGAAGACTGCTGGGGTGAACACAGATGGATTCTGATCAAGGTCACCGCCTATATTCGCCCCACATTAACCCACACCGCATAGGCAAGACTCTACCTCATTTCTATACGGAAGAGTAATTGACAGCCGAGGTTCCGATGCGGGCCATTGTTTGTGTAATCAATGATCTGAGTACCGACCAACGGGTGCACAAGCACTGCATGCTGTTGGCTGCGGTGGGGTATCAGGTTTCGTTGGTCGGACGGGTGCTGCCCACCAGTGCGCCTTTGGCAACCCGTTCATACGGCACCAAGAGGTTCAGATTGCCTTGGCACCGCGGCCCGTTGTTCTATGCCGTTTACAACGTGAGGTTGATGGCCCATCTGTTGCGCCATAGGCCTGGGCTGGTGTTCAGCAACGACCTCGACACACTGCCCGCTGCGTACATGTCCGCATGGCTCACCGGGGCTCATCTGATATACGACAGCCACGAGTTCTTCACTGAGGTGCCCGAGTTGGAGGGCCGTTTTGCCCTTAAGGTATGGCTTTGGCTCGAGGGGATGATGCTGCCGAAGTTGAAGCACCCGTTCACAGTCAACAGGTCGATTGCCGATGAGTATGAGAAGAGGTACGGCCTGAGGATGGGAGTGATACGTAACGTGCCTAACCGCATCGCTTGGCCCGAAGTGCTACCGACTCGCAATGAGCTCGGTCTGCCCGATGGCAAGACCCTGATTGTGCTCCAAGGGGCTGGGATCAACATGCATCGCGGGGCCGAGGAAGCCGTGATGGCCATGCGCCAGTTGAACGATGCCCTGCTTCTAATTATCGGTTCAGGCGATGTGATTGAGACACTGAAGCAGATGGTGGACGAGTATGGCATCCGTGAGCGCGTGCGGTTCATGGGGCGTATGCCTTACGAGCAGATGATGTTGCACACAAGGCTCTGCGACATCGGTCTCACACTAGATCGCGACACCAATCTCAATTACCGCTACAGTCTGCCTAATAAGGTATTCGACTACATCCAGGCCGGGGTGCCCGTTTTGGCCACCGACCTGCCCGAAGTGAGCCGTGTGGTGGTGGGCCATGATGTGGGAATGACCATCAACGGACTGACACCTGAATTATTGGTCAACGCCATAGAAACCATGCGCAACGATCCGCAGCGCATGGTCACATGGCGGAGCAACTGCCAGCTCACTGCCGGTCAGATAAGCTGGGAGAACGAGACCATCACCTTAAGGAATCTTCTGAAAGCACTGAATGACTGAGCATCTGCATATAGTGGCTTTCGATGTGCCATGGCCAGCCGATTATGGCGGGGTGATTGACATCTACTTTAAAGCGAGAGCATTGAATCACCTTGGGGTGAAAGTGCATCTGCATTGTTTCGAATATGGCCGGAAACCTGCGCAGGAACTGGCATCGGTGTGCCACGAGGTGCACTACTATCACCGCAGCACGGGTAAGAGGCACCTGCTCAGTTCGCTGCCGTTCATCATTGCCACGCGCACTTCTGATGTGCTTCTGAAACGGTTGAAGGCCGACCGGCATCCCATCCTTTTCGAGGGGCTGCACTGTTGCGCCTTACTTGATCATCCTGACCTAAGAGACCGGCACAAAGTGGTGCGCACCCACAACATTGAACACGATTATTACGGCAATCTGGCCAAGGTCGAGACGGATCCGTTTAAGCGGTTCTACTTCCAGACCGAGGCGCGGAAGCTGCACCGGTTCGAACGGCAGTTGAAGCATGCACAGGCCATTGCCTCAATCAGTGCGGCCGATACGCGCCACTATGCCGATCTCGGTCTGCCAGCGCACCACGTGTCGGCCTTTCATCCGAACAATGAAGTGAGCATCCGTTCAGGTATGGGTAAGTTCTGTCTTTACCATGGCAATCTTGCTGTGGGCGAGAACAATCAGGCGGCCTTATACCTGAGCGATAAGGTTTTCTCTGGGTCTGAAGTTCCGCTGATCATAGCCGGCAACGGGGCATCGGCCGAGTTGCGCGCTAAAGTGCACGGACGCCGCAACATCGAACTGCGCGAGGGGATTTCTACCCAGGAGATTCATGAACTGATCGCTGAAGCTCAAGTGAATGTGTTGCCAACCTTTCAAGCAACAGGCATCAAGCTCAAGCTCCTTGCAGCCCTTCACATGGGGCGGCATTGTCTTGTAAATGGTCACATGGTGGTGGGAACGGGTCTTGAGTCGCTGTGCAGGGTCGAGAATACAGACAGGCGGATGCGAGCTGCCGTGACGGAGCTGATGGCCATTCCTTTCAATGACGCGGAGGTGAGCAGAAGGACGAAGATCCTCTCAGCCGATTTCTCGAACCGGGCAGGGGCCGAACGGTTGCTTGCCATCCTATTCGGGACATCAAATTGAATTGAAATGGCACGCACACCCACAGTTGAGATTCCATTGGGCTTCACAGCCCCCGATTTCCGTCTGCCAGAGCCATTGACGGGTAAGATGATCAGCTTGAATGGTGTGCGCGGCCAGAGCGGAATCGTAGTCATGTTCATCTGCAACCATTGCCCTTTTGTGGTGCATGTCCGCGAGGAGTTGATTCGTGTCGCCAACGACTTCATGTCAAAGGGAATCGGTTTCGTAGCGATCAGTCCGAACGATGTGACCAATTGCCCTGACGATGCCCCTGCACTTATGGCTGAACTGGCCAGGTCGTTCCCGTTCCTTTATCTATCTGATGAGACGCAGGAGGTGGCCAAGGCGTACACAGCCGCCTGCACGCCCGACATCAGTGTGTTCGATGCCCAAATGAAATGCGTCTATCGCGGGCAGCTGGACGGTTCGCGGCCAGGTAACTCCGTTGTGTGCGATGGGCGCGACCTGAGGGCCGTGCTCGCAGCATTGGTGGAGGGGCATGCTGTGTCTGCGGAACAGGTGCCGAGCATCGGTTGCAACATCAAATGGAAACCCGGCAATGAACCGGGCTATTACTTCCACTGACCATAGGGTCTTTGCCAACCTGCTTCTCCGTTCCTTTGCCCCATGCTGGCGTTGGTGCTATCGGTCATCTCATCATCCTTGCTGATGGTGATCTTCAAATATTTCGAGCGCTATCGGGTCAATGTCCTTCAGGCCATCACGGTCAATTACATCACCGCTGCCTCACTGGGCATGACCATGGGCGGGGCAGTGCCGGATGTGTCGGCACCTTGGATGCCCGTGGCCGTGCTGCTCGGGGTGCTGTTCATCATCATCTTCAACATCATAGCACTCAGCTCGCAGAAAGTGGGTGTGGCCGTCAGCGCGGTGGCGAACAAGATGAGTCTCGTGATACCCGTGGCGGCCGGAGCTATCATGCTGGGCGAGCCGATAGGTGTGCTTCATGGCCTGGGTATCGCTCTAGGATTGGTGGCGGTGGTCCTTGTCACATTCAGTGGCACTGGGCAACAGATAGATAAGCGCTTTGCATTCCTTCCGCTCATCCTTTTTGCTGGAAGTGGCACGTTGGACACCATCCTCAACTGGTGCCGCACGCATCTGCTCACGGAAGCCGATACGCCACTGTTCAGTTCGGCCATTTTCATGGTTGCGGGCACAGCAGGGCTGGTGGCGGTGGTATATCAACGTTTCGCCAAAGGAGTCACGCTCACACAGGAGAGTCTGCTAGGCGGCATCCTGCTCGGCATACCCAATTACTTCAGCATCCATTTCCTTCTGTTAGCGCTGCATTCTGGACCGGGCACGGTGGTGTTTCCCATCAATAACACAGGCATCGTTGTGCTCAGCACCCTCTTGGCCATGGCACTCTTTGCCGAGCGCCCAACGTTGAGAGCTTGGATAGGCATCGGGCTGGCGGTTTTTTCCATCTTCATTCTGGCACGATGAGAAATCTTGCCTTTCTCCTTTTTTTCGGGTCGATGGCGTGGGCCGGTGCCTCGGCACAGAATCCTCTGGTACGCCTTACCGCCACGGGTCATAAGGGTGCTTTGACGGTTTATCTGAGCCGGTTCGATTTCCATGAGGCCGTACCCATTGACAGCGCTAATGCTGGCGCGGGCCGTGAGGTGGCACTTGGCAAAGGAGGCGCTGCAGGCCTCGGTATGTACCTGCTCGAATTGGACGGACAGCCTCAGCACCTGATCCTGAACACGGGCGTGTCCCAAGTGATGAATGCCAAACTTGTTGGTGACACTTGGCAGGTGCTGTGCCCTGACAGCCGCGAGCAGGATGCCCTCAATGTGATGCTCAACCTCAGCTTCGGGTTCGCCACGCAGATGGACAGCCTCGATGTTGCCATCGATGCCGTTTCGGTGTTCCATCCGCGCCACGACTCGATCGTATCTGCACTCGACACCCTTGCCAAACGCAGGATGCGGGCCTTCAACTCATCTCTTGCCGTGATGCCAGCGCTTTTCTCTGGCACCTACACAGCACGGGTGCTTGTTCCGCTCGACCATGTCATGCTGCGCTCAGAACGGCCGGAGTGGATAAAGGAGTTTGACAACGACATGGCCTTCAATCACGCGCATTACCTCGACCGTGTGCCATGGACTGAGTCAGGGCTGTTGACCAACCCGTTTCTTGCGCAGAAGGTCATGACCTGGCTGGCCGATTATAGCGACCACACTGAAGAGGAGATTCTCCTTTCGGTTGATTTCTTGATGGGAAAAGCGAAGCCGAATCCGCCTGTCAGAGAGGCATTGGTGAAGATGCTCATGGCGTTTTTCAATGAGAAAGGAGCACATTCCTTGGCTGATACAGTCAGACTCAGGTACGGCACTTCAACCGGGCGATGAACATTCACCGCGCTCAGGCCTTTATTTTTCAGTTCTTTGTATTGATGTTCAGATTCCTGATTTCACAGTTCGTACTTCTCGCGCCATTTGTGGTTCATGCCCAGAAACATTGGGTGGCCATGGATGGTGTGAAACACCCTATTGATGGGCATACCGCTGCTGTGACTTGGGGTCGCGACAATTGGCCCACCGATACGGCTGAGCTACGCCTTCGGCTGATGGAGACTGTTCCGAACCTCGCTGCGAATGGCTCTGGGCTGAGGCTTGTATCGCACATCAGCAGTCGTGGCGGTGAGCATTTCCGCTTTGTACAGACACTGAATGGCCGAGCTGTGTTCCGTGGGGCTGCCAAGATCAATTTGGCTAAAGACGGCCGTCTGCTCTCCTTGGCCGACCACACTTTTCCGACCGATGCGGCCACCGATCTGACTTTCCCTGACCATGGCCCATATCACCAAGGGCTGTTGGAGCATTACTCCTATGCGCCCAACGGTAAGCTGGAGCGCTACGATCTAACCGAGGTCTTCTTTGATGATGGCACCGGACAGATGCTGCCTTGCATCCGCCTCGAAGTGCTCGATGATCTGGGCCGCGCTTACGAGATGGTGCTGAACAAAGAGGTGCGCGTCATTTACCAGAACGACCTTCTGGCATACGCATCTGCTCCGCTCGCGCCCATCGATACGCTTGTCACGCTCAGCGTTTTCATGCCCGATCCGCTCACATCGGCAGGAGTAGAATACGGCTCACCGTTCGTTGACAACAACGATCAGGATGTGGCGCAGATCAATGCCGAAAGGGTCAATGCTCAAGCCCGAGTCACATTCGACAATGGCGTGTTCACCCTCGAGGGGCCTTATGCCAGGATTGAGGACACCAGCTCGCCTACTGTTGCAGCGGCCACCTCCACCACCAACACGTTCTCATTCACGCGTAGTCAGGATGGTTTTGAAGATATCAACGCCTATTACCACATCACTGCATTTCAGAACTACATCCAAAGCCTCGGTTTCAACAACTTGGCCAATTACGCCATCAGTATTGATACGCATGCTCTGAACGGGTCAGACAACAGCAACTTCAATCCGGCCTCGAGCCCGCCTCGGCTGTCGTTCGGTGAAGGCGGTGTTGACGATGCTGAGGATGCAGATGTGATCATACACGAATACGGCCACGCCATCATGCACTCGGCTGCACCTGGCACCAACAACGGTACCGAGCGTAAGGCATTGGACGAGGCGGTGGGCGACTACTTCGCATCGTCCTATTCGCGCAGTATCAATCCTGCAGGGTGGGACCGCGTTTTCAGTTGGGACGGGCACAACGAGTTCTGGCCGGGCCGCAGCACCATCAGCACCGACCATTACCCCGAGGACCTCAACATGAACATCTACACAGATGCCGACATCTGGAGTGCGACACTCATGCAGATCTGGGGCGATATAGGTCGTGAGGTGACCGATGCCATCATGATGCAGGCTGCTTTCAGTTTCTTTGAAGGGATGAGCATGAGTCAGGCGGCAGTGATCTTCATCCAAGCCGATACGGTGCTTTACGGTGGTGCGCACTTCACGCCCATCCGCCAACGCATGTACGACCGCGGCCTGATACCATGGAACGTGGATGTACCCGAGGCCATCGCCCAGCCTTACCAAGTAATCGGCATGAGCGGTTATGCAGCCGGCCGGGACGAACTTCTTATCCGCCTTGACCGGCCCATTGTTGGCCGATACGATGTGATCGATGCCCTTGGCCGCGTGGCCGGCACAGGTTCTTTCAGCGGCACCGACATCCGTATCAACCCTTTGACCTGCAAAGGGGCGCATGTGATCCGCATCAGTACCGGTGCGGGGGTGTGGTCGGTAAGAGCAGTGGGATTGTGATCATTACGGCTCTGCTGTTAGGCTGGCTACGCTGATAGCTTTGCCGCCCGTCCTTATCAAGCGAACTGACACATGCGCACCGCCATCATAGACCTCGGCACCAATACTTTCAATCTGCTCATAGTGGATGTGGACGGCTATGTCTACGAGGCTGTCTACAACGAGAAGTTCGCGGTGAAACTCGGCCAAGGAGGCCTGAACGATGGTGTAATACGTGACGATGCCGCCCAGCGTGGGATCGATGCATTGACCCAACATCTGCGCACAATTGGGCAGTATCGTTGCGAACGCACCTTGGCTTTTGCCACTTCGGCCGTGCGCAGTGCAAGCAACGGGTATGCTTTTGTCGAGCGCATCCGCAAGGAACTGGGGCTCGATGTCCGCGTTATCAGTGGCGATGAGGAGGCCCAGCTCATTTTTGAAGGGGTCGAGTTGGCCATGGGCGGTTTCATTGAGCCATCGTTGATCATGGACATTGGAGGCGGGAGCACCGAGTTTATTGTGGCCGATAGCACTGGAATACGCTGGAAACGGAGCTACGACTTGGGCATAGCGCGACTGTTGGAATGGCTACAACCTGCTGACCCGCTCGCAGCCAAGGACATCGTGAAGTTCAATCAGCGCCTCGATGGCGAGATAACCCAAGTGGCCGACAAATGCCGCGAGTTCGGGGTGCGTTCGCTCATAGGGTCGAGCGGCTCGTTCGACAGTTTCGCGGAGATAATCTGGACATCTTACGGCCTTGACAAATCGGCCAAAGATGTGACCTGCGAGGATATCGACCTGAACGACCTGGCCAACCTTAATCGGACTTTGGTCACATCGAGCAATCAGGAGCGAAGGGCCATTAATGGATTGATCGAGATGCGTGTCGACACCATCCACCTTGCATCGCTCATGGTGCAATGGGTTCTGACCGAGGCCGCGCTGAACCGACTCACCTTGAGCACCTACGCCCTTAAAGAAGGTGTGCTGCAACGCATCATCAGAGGGACGGTTTGAATCCGTACTTCGCATCTTGATTCCGCAGCCCTGATTGATAATTGTTATTGATAAGGAACGATATTATTCGTATATTTATGACATGGGAACACGCGTCAAGAACCAGAATCGGAGGCTGAGCATAGCGGAAAAGAACCAACTCAGAAGGAGAATAGTGCGGCTTCATTGTCAAGGGTCAAAGGGGTTAGAGATAGTCAAGCTACTTGGAGTTGATAAGAGCACGGTGGTAAAAGTGCTAAGGCTTTTCA
>Ga0169931_10010740_pt1 | contig 13008 bp, 9 predicted proteins | sample Kivu_15m_20L_FD_129675 | JGI IMG/M metagenome (GOLD analysis project Ga0169931, IMG submission 129675) | Freshwater microbial communities from Lake Kivu, Western Province, Rwanda to study Microbial Dark Matter (Phase II) - Kivu_15m_20L... | ecosystem: Environmental > Aquatic > Freshwater > Lake ...
CACCGCGGGCAGGGACGGCGGGCCGGGGCGACGAGGGACGTGCCGATGTTCATGGGGCGTCCGGCGCGATGCCGAGGTCGTGCAGCGTGACGAGCGCCTCGAGAGGCACGCCTTCCGCCGCGAGCGCCTCGCGGCCCCCTGCGAGTCGATCGACGACCGTCACGACGCGTTCGACGACGAGGCCGAACTCACGGGCGCGGGCGATCGCCACGAGCGAGGAGCCGGCGGTCGTGATCACGTCCTCGAGGATGACGACCCGCTGGCCCGGCACGACCGGCCCCTCGACGAACCGCTGGAGACCGTGCCCCTTCGCCTCCTTGCGCACGAGGAAGCCTTTGAGCGGGATGCCGTCGACTCCCGCCATCGTGACGACGGCTCCGGTCACCGGATCGGCGCCGATCGACATGCCGCCGACCGCCTCGGGGAGCGGCCCGAGCGCCGCGAGCCGGTGCAGGATAGCGCGTCCGACGAGCATCGCACCGCGGGCGTCGAGCACGACCTGCTTGACGTCGAGATAAAAGCTCGCGGTGCGGCCCGAGGCGAGGGTGAACGTGCCGCGGCGCAGGGCCCGTGTGGCGAGGAGCTCGGTGAGCTCCGCTGGAGTCGGAAACGTCTGATCGGCGATGGTGGCTGCTGGCGACATGTCGCAAAGTATAGAGGTTCGTGCCCGCGGCGAGGGCCGTGTACGGATTTCGTGAGCCCCATCGCGCGGGGCGTCGCAGCGCGGCTGCGGCGTCGATTCCGGCCGCGTTTTTTTGACTCGATGCGGCATGGTTTTAGAATGCGGTTCGGTGCGAATGCCTGTCCGGAGACGACCGATGCGGCACGGTTCGACGAGCCGCCCACGTCGGGCGCGAAGCGGGCTGGCTCTCGCGTGGGGCATGGTGGCCGCCCTCGCGGTGACCCCGTGGGCCGATGCCGCCCGCGCCGCGCCCGAGGCGGTGCTGGTGCCGGTCCGGCTTCCCATCACCGGCACGCGCGACACCCAGGTCACCGCGGCGATCCTGCGGCAGCTCGACGTGCTGCGACGGGCCGCGCCCGAGCGGGGCGTGCTCGTGCTCGAGTTCACCGGCGGCGGCGAGGGTGACCCGGCCGCGAGCGACTTCGGCCGCGCGCTCGAACTTGCCCGGTTTTTGACCGATGCGCGTCTCACGGGAGTGAAGACGGTCGCGTTCCTGCCCCAGGGCGTCTCGGGGCATGCGGTGCTGCCCGTGCTCGCCTGCGAGGAGATCGTGATGCCGGCCGACGCCGTGCTCGGTCCCGCGCACGTTCCCGGTGCGACGATCGACGCGCCCGTGCGCGTCGCCTATGGCGAGATCGCGGCCCGCCGGCGCACCGTGCCGCCGGCGGTGGCCGTCAGCCTCGTCGATCCGGCGACCCGCGTGGCCCGCGTCGCGACGGACGCGGGTGAGCAGTTCGTCGCGCCGGGGGAGATCGACGACCTGCGTCGCCGCGGCGTCGTGCTCGACGTCGAGGAGCTGCAGCCGTCGCCACTGGCACTGCCCGGGCGTCGCGCCCGCGAGCTCGGGTTCGTGCGGCTCCTCGCCTCCAGCGTCCGCGACGTGACGGCCGGCCTCGGCCTTGCCGACGGATCGCTCGCGGCGAACCCCGCGCTCGACGGCGGCTGGCGCCCCACGCAGGTGGTGCTCTCCGGGGCGATCACGGGGGACGCGGTGGGCCGCATCCGGACGCGGCTCGAACGGGCCATCGTCGAGGGGTGCAACCTGCTCTGCCTGCGCATCGACAGTGCCGGCGGCGCGCCGGAGCAGGCGCTCGTCCTGGCGACCTGGCTGGCCAGCCTCGATCCCGCCGACGTGCGCACCGTCGCCTACGTGCCGCGCGAGGCCCGCGGTGATGCGGCCCTCGTGGCGCTCGCGTGCGACGAACTCGTGATGCACCCGACCGCGACGATCGGCGGCGACGGGGCGGCCGCGATCGCCGGGCGGCAGGCGGAATCGGTCGCGGCCGCGTGGCGGGCCGGCGTGGCCCTGGTGCGGGACCGCTCCTGGTCGCTGCCGGTGGCGCTCGCGGTGCCGGGTGTCGTCGTGCGGCGCGCCGTGGAGCGCGGCACCGGAAAGGTGGGATTCTTCTGCGACGAGGAGCTCGCCGCACGGGCCGACCGCGACGCCTGGGAGGTGGGTGCCGAGGTCGGTGTCGGCCCGCTCTCGCTCGACGGTGCACGGGCCGACTCGTTCGGCCTGGCCACGCACGTCGTCACGAACTTCGACGGGCTGCGGCGGGCCTACGCCATCGACGACGACATTCCGATGCCCGAGCCGGGCTGGGCCGAGGAGCTGCTCGCGGCGCTCGCCAGCCCGAGCCTCGCGTGGCTCCTGCTCCTGATCGGCGGGGCCGGCCTTTACATCGAGCTCAAGACGCCGGGCTTCGGCTTCGGCGGCTTCGTCGCGATGGTCGCCTTCATCGTCTACTTCTGGAGCCAGCACCTGCAGGGCACCGCGGGCTGGCTGGAGGTCATGCTCTTTCTCGCGGGCGTGATCTGTGTGGCGGCGGAGATCCTCGTGCTGCCGGGCTTCGGCGTGCTCGGCCTCGGCGGCGGCCTCCTCGTCGTCGCGTCGCTCGTGCTGGCGAGCCAGTCGTTCGTGCTTCCCGTCAACGACTACCAGATCCGTCAGATGCAGTGGTCGCTCCTGGGCATCTTCGGGGCGATCGCCGGGGTCAGCGCGCTCGGCCTCGCCGTGCGGCAGTGGCTGCCGTCGACGCCACTCTTCCGCCACGTGCTGCTGCCTCCGCCGGTCGAGTCGGCCGAGGACCTGCTCGATGAGCCGCTCGACGCACTCGTCGGGGTCGAGGGCACCGCCACGTCGCGTCTCGCGCCGGCGGGCAAGGCGTGGCTCGGCGGTCGGATCCTCGATGTCGCCAGCGACGGCGCGCTGATCGAACCGGGCACGCCGGTGCGGGTGGTGACGGTGCGGAACGGTCGCGTCTACGTGCAGCGGGCCTGACGTCGCGGTCGCGTCGAACCCGGGGACGATCCACGCTCATCACCATGAACGCACTGCTCTGGGTCGCCTCGCTCCTCTTCGTCGGTCTTGCGGTGATGGTGCTCGAGGTCTTCGTGCCCTCCGGCGGCGTGCTCGGCTTCATCAGCGTCGTCGCGATCGTGGCGGCGGTGGTCACGGCCTTCGTCGAGCAGGGGCCGGCCGTCGGCCTCGCCGCGCTGGCCGTCACGAGCGTCGCCGTTCCGGCCGTGCTCGCGGCGGCGTTCCGGTGGTTTCCGGAAACGCCTCTCGGCCGGCGGGTGCTGCCGCCGCCGCCGTCCGCGGACGACGTCGTTCCGGGAGCCGAGCGACGCACGCGGCTGCGGCGGCTCGTGGGCCGCACGGGACGGGCCATGACCGAGATGCTGCCGTGGGGGGGCGTGGAGGTCGACGGGCTCGCGTGCGAGGCGCTCGCCGAGGGTGGGGTGATCGCGCCCGGCACGAGCGTCCAGGTGGTCGGCGTGCAGGGGGCCGCGCTCGTCGTGCGGGTGGCAGCCGATCCGGCTGCGGAGGAGACGCCGCGCGGGGCCGCGTCGGCACAATCGTCACCCGCGGAACGACCCGCCGCCGGATCCCCCCCGCCGCTGTCGCGCACCCTGGAGGAGTTCGACTTCGAGCAGCTCGAGCCGCCGGCGGCTTGACTCGCGCCCGCCCCCGAACAAGGCTTTCGCGGCGGACGAGCGCGCGGCCCGGGGACGCCGCCCACGCCTCGCGCACCATCCACTCTCCTCCGCGTCCGGAATCCGAACCATGCCGATGCTCATCCTGCTCGGGCTGGGAATCGTCCTCGCCCTCGTCGTCTTCGCCGTGCTCGCGCGCTACCTGCGGCTCTGGGTGCAGTCGTACGCATCGAGCGCGGGGATCGGGCTCTTCGACCTCGTGGCGATGAGCTTCAAGAAGATCAACCCCGCGATCATCGTGCGCAGCAAGATCATGGCCGTGCAGGCCGGGCTCGGGGACTCGAGCGGCATCACGCGCCAGGCCCTCGAGGGGCACTTCATGGCCGGGGGCCGCGTGCCCCTCGTCGTGCAGGCGCTCATCGCCGCCAACAAGGCGAAGATGCGCGACCTCGACTGGAAGCTCGCCACGGCGATCGACCTGGCCGGCCGGAACGTCCGCGAGGCGGTGCAGACCTCCGTCTACCCCAAGGTGATCGACTGCCCGGGCAAGAACAGCGGCCGCGAGTCGCTCGACGCCGTGGCGAAGGACGGCATCCAGCTCAAGGTGAAGGCCCGCGTGACCGTGCGGACGAACCTCAACCAGCTCATCGGCGGCGCGACCGAGGAGACGATCATCGCGCGGGTCGGCGAGGGCATCGTCTCCGCGATCGGCTCGGCCGAGAAGCACAAGGACGTGCTGGAGAACCCGGACGTCATCTCGAAGACCGTGCTCGCCCGCCGGCTCGATGCCAACACCGCCTTCGAGATCGTCTCGATCGACATCGCCGACATCGACGTGGGCGCCAACATCGGCGCGCGGCTGCAGGCGGACCAGGCCGAGGCGGACACCCGTGTCGCCCGTGCCAACGCCGAGGGCCGCCGGGCGATGGCCGTGGCGCGGGAGCAGGAGATGGTCGCCGGCATCGAGGAGAGCCGGGCGAACGTAGTCGCCGCGGAGGCCGAGGTGCCCCGCGCGCTCGCCGACGCGCTCGCGTCCGGGCACCTCGGGATCCAGGACTACTACAAGCTCCGCAACCTGCAGGCCGACACCGACATGCGTCGGACGATCGCGACGGGCACGATGCCCACGGCGGTGCGCTGATGCCGTCCCCGGAGGTCGCCATGCCACCGGTGCTCCTCGCCGCGGGCCTCGACTGGCTCGAGGGGCTGCTGCCGATCCTCTTCGTGCTGTTCTGGCTCATGTCGCAGGTGTGGGCGGTGTTCCGCCGCGTCGCCGGACCGCCGCAGCAGCCGGCTCCGCGCCTGCCACGGCCGCCGCGCCCGCTCGGCGACGATGCGGCGGCGCCCGCAGGGCAGGGGGACGCGCTCGCCCGCGAGACGCTCGAGCGGCAGATCGAGGCATTTCTCCGGGAGACCAATGCCCGGCTGCCGAGGCCGCCCGACGACGTCGGCGAGCGGGGTGAGCGGCGGACCAGGCCGAAGCCGCGGCCGATCACGACGACCGGTGCGCGCGGGCCACGGCCCGGGGAGCGCGTCCCGTCGGCGGCCACCGGCACGGCGCAGGCCGCGAAGACCGCGACGTCGAACGACGCGGCGGGTGACCTGCGGCAGCGACACGTCGTATCGACCGCGGGTGGCACGGATGTGTCGAAGCATGTCACCGAGGCGTTCGCGACCGATCTCAAGCACCGCATCGCGCCGGCGGATGCACCGCTGCAGCCCCCCGTGGTCGCGGACCGCGGCGTGGACCTCATCTCGATGCTGCGCGAGCCGGCGACGCTGCGGGCGCTCGTCGTGATGCGCGAGGTGCTCGATCGTCCCGTGGAGCGCTGGTGACGCAACGCTCCGAGGCGGGCGTCGCGACGCCGCCAGGGCGCGTGCTGGCACCGGCATGCTGGCACCCTCCGCGCATCCTGCCACGCTTCCCGGGTCCTCCGAAAAACCCCTGACGAGAGGGGGTTTCGGAGCTCTCCGGCGGCCGGGAAAGGCTGGTGCCGAGGCGGTCGAAATTCGAGGGTTGAGGGGCGGCGGTCGGTGCTCTACAAGGACTCGTGACGGGTCGCCGCCGGCGGCCCGTTACCAGCGCGTAGACGAGGATGCCCAAGCCCCGTCTACGCGCTTTTTTTTGGCCGCGCCTCGCCGTTCCGCGGTCCGCTGCGCCGCGTTCGGCCCATGCCGCAAGGGCGCGATACGGCCTTGCCTCGCCCCGCCGAGGTTGCGACAGTCCGCGGCCGGTTGTCGTCCTGTGTCCCGTCACGACTCTCATGAGACGCGTGCCATCCATGTCGCGCTGCGCGGGGGTTTCACCCGTCGTGCCGACCGGGCAGCGGGGGCGCTGCGTCTTCCGCCGACTCGTGGCGCAGCTCGTGCTGGCCGCATGGCTCGTCGCCCCGGCTGGTATCGGCCGGATCCGTGCCGATGACGCGGTCCTGCCCGTCACGGTCGCGGTGCGGAGCGGCGAGACGTATCTCCGCGCGGGGCCGGGGGACGATTTCTATCCGACCGAGCGACTCGCCGGTGGTGCGACGGTCGAGGTCTGGGCGATCGACCCGTCCGGGTACTGCGCCGTGCGGCCGGTCGAGGGGAGCTTCAGCTGGGTGCGCGCAAGCGACGTGGCCGATCGTCCGGAGCCCGACGACGAGGGGATCGCCGTCATCACGACCGATGGCGCCATCGCGCGGGTCGGCTCGCAGCTCAATGCGCTCAGGCACGTCTCCCAGGTGGCGCTCGAGGCCGGCGAACGCGTGCGCGTCGTGGCACGGGAGCGGATCACGACCGGCCGGCATGCCGGCGAGTGGGTGCGGATCGCTCCGCCGTCGGGAGAGTTTCGCTGGGCCCGCGGCGAGGATCTCGACCTGCCCCGCACGCTCGCGGTCGTCGTCGATGCCGGTGAGGCGACGGCCGGACTCGCAGCCGCCGAACGCACCGTGGCCGCGCTGCGTGAGACGCAGGCGGCGCTCGCCGAGACGGTCGCGTCGCTCGAGCCCGTGCCGGCGGCCGGGCCCCCCGAGGTCCTCGCGCCGGTGCCGGTCGCGAAACGGCTGTTCGGCGGCTGGCTGCCGATGGGCACCACGATCTTCGACGGCGAGCCCGCCCCTCCGACCGCGGTCGCGGCGGGCGCCGTGGCGGCGCCGGCCGACGAACTGACCGACATCGATCTCGCACTGTCGCTGGCGGTCACGGGACCGAGCGATTCGTGGAATCTCGGCCCGCTCCGCGAACGGCTGCGGCTCGTCGCGTCCCGCGCGCAGTCCGAGAGCGAGCGGATGCGGGCCCAGGCGATCGACGCGCGGCTGTCGCGCTTCGAGGAGATCCAGGGTCGGCAGCGTTCGCTCGTCGCAGCCGAGGTCGGCGCCGACACGTCGCCGCTCCGGCTCGGCGCCATGTGGTCGAGCCTGTCGGCGCTCGGGTCGCGTCCCGTGCGGCCGGGAGTGCTGCCGGGCGGTCGCGCGGCCGACGGCCAGCCGACGTGGACGCCGCCCGACCAGATCGAGGTGACCGGCCGGCTGGCGACCGTCGTCTCCCGCCGCCCCGACGCGCCGCGCTGGGCGATCGTCGACGAACGCAACACGGTGCTGACCTTCGTCACCCCGCAGACGGGCGTCCAGCTCGCGCCGCTCGTCGGTCAGCAGGTGTCGGTGCGCGGCGCGAAGGGCTACATGCCCGAGTACCAGCGGCCCTACCTCGTGGCCACCGAGGCCCGCACGCGCATGGCCGCGGTGCCCGGGGGCGCCACCGGGCCGCGCTGAAGAGCCGCGACGATGCGCGGACGCGCGGCGCCTTCCACGTGGCGTTGCCCGTTAATCACGGAAGACGAGGCGAGGGGGTCGGCGAACGCTTCCCGAGCGAGCGGCCGCCGCGGCCGGCGCGAGGAGACTTTTGCCGCCCCCGAGCCGGTGCTCCAGCGAGGCCAGATGTGCTCGAGCGGGATCTTTCGCACGCCTGGAGGCGTACGCCACAGGAGCGAGGAGACTTTTGCCGCCCCCGAGCCGGTGCTCCAGCGAGGCCAGATGCGCTCGAGCGGGATCTTTCGCACGCCTGGAGGCGTACGCCACAGGAGCGAGGAGACTTGTGCCGCACTCGAGCCGGTGTGACACCAACGCACGAGGCGCTACCGGCTGCGTGAGGCGTCGAGCTGCTCCACCGAGAGCCAGCGCGCGGCGAGTTCGGTGCGCAGCTCATCGTCGGTCGGGCCGAGCGTCGTCGTGTCGCCGCCACCGGCGAGCAGGGCGAGCCTGCGACGGTCCTCCGGGGCGGTCCGTGGCATGCGCTCGGTGAAGCGGGCGACACCGCCGGGATTGCGGGCGCCTGCGGCCGCGAACTGGGACACGAACAGCGCGATCTCGTGCAGGTTCGAGGCCGCCGACAGCACGATGAGCGGATGGAGCGCGCGGGTCACGAGTTCGAGGCCGAGCCCGTCCACGTCGAGGAAGGCGTCGATGGTGACCACGTGGCGAGCGAGCGCCGTGTCGTCGCCTTCCGTCTGGCGGTGCCGCACGACGACGAGGCATGAGCCGGTGAGCCGGCGGGGCGACAAGGGCCCCGAGTAGGCACCGCGCCCGTGGAAGACGAGCAGGCCGCCGTGCCGCGTGCGCTCGCGATGGAGCAGCCGCACGACGCCCTCGGTGCCGTAGCCGTCGGCGAGCCGCCACTGGTCCGGCGCGATCGGGTCGAGCGAGAGGCGGCTGATCTCGAGCACGCGCCACACGTCGACGAGGGCGTCCGGCTTGTCGAGGAGGAAGCCGAGCAGGTCGGCGTCGCAGGTGACGGTCGCCTCGGGCAGCCGGCGGAAGATCGTCGTGGATCGTGCGAACGCCTCGATGTCGCGGCGATGGGCGGCGGGCATCCGCTCCACCGGCAGGCTCTCGAGGGACTGGCGACGCACCTCGCGACTCGAGGAGCCGCCGTCCGCGAACATGCCCGGGGCCGACTGACCGGTGGCATCGCTGCCCGGTGCCGGTGCGGCACCGACGGCCGTGATGACGGCGAGCACCAGGCCACCGGCGCCGCGTGCGAGAACGTCCCGACGGCGCAGACGGTCCCCTCCCAATGTCACCCACTTCATCGGCTCTTCCCCCCCGACATCCCCTCGACGGCGACGCGCCCGTCGGCGAAGAGAGTCTTCGGTCGGCGACGCCGTATCGCCCCAATCATTTCACCAACCGGCACGCGCGGAGCGACTGCGCGCGGTTCACCGGTTTGCCCAGGCTGCCGGAGCCACCTGAATCGGCGCGCGCGGCCCGGTGCGACCGCGTGGGGGCGGGGCGATGCGGCCTTGGCCGCGCGCGGGTCGTCACCTAGCATCCCGCCCCCACCCACCCCGCTCCGCGCGCCATGCTGCAGATCCACGACCCGCAACCCCTCCCATCGCCGCCCGACGAGCCCGCGGCGCCGGAGGACGCGCCGGAGCGTCATCGACGCGGGCTGCTCGCGACCCTGATGGTCGCCTGGACGCGGCTGACGATCCGGGCGCCCGGCACGGTCGTGCTGGCCGCGGTGCTGTCGGCGGTCGTGGCCGGGTTCTGGACCGCGCGCCACCTCGGCTACAAGGTGGGCCGTGTCGACCTGCTCGATCCCGAGAGCGACTACAACAAGCTCTGGATCGACTACGCGCAGGAGTTCGGCGAGGAGGACGATGCGGTCATCGTCGTCGAGGGCTCCGACCGCGAGCAGGTCGTGGCGGTGCTCGATGAACTCTCCCGCGAGGTGGCACGGCACGACGCGCTGTTCCACGCCGTGCTTCACGAGGTCGATCTCTCCAGGATCCGCTCCAAGGGACTCCACTACCTCGCGCAGGCGGACCTCGAGGGACTCGACCGCTTCACCGCGCAGGCGGAGCCCGTGCTCGACGGTGGGTGGGGACACCTCAAGGTGGCGACGACCGTCGGCGGGCTCGCCTCCCAGCTCGCGGCCGGCGATGCCACGACACCCGGCGGCGAGTCACCGCTGCCGGCGCTCGAACGCTACACCGAGGCGCTGCTCGCGGCGGTCGAGGCGAGCCTGGCGGCGCGGCCGCAGGCTGCGGCCGACTACGTGTCGCCGTGGCCGGGCATGCCCGCGTCGTTCGCGACGCTGCGCGATCTCTCGGGAGAGCACCTGCTCGCCAAAAACGGTCGCCTGGGCTTCGTGCTCCTGCGCCTCGCCAAGCAGGAGGGCGGGTTCGCCGGCGCGTCGGCCGCCACCGACGAGCTGCGGAGGGTCATCGACGCCGTGGCGGGTGGTCATCCCGACGTCGAGATCGGCCTGACCGGGCTGCCGGTCATGGAAAACGATGAGATGCGGGCCAGCGAACAGTCGATGGTGTGGGCGAGCGTGCTCTCGCTGATCGCCGTCGCCGTCGTGATCAGCGCGGGCTTCGGGGGTCTGCGGCACGCGCTCATGGCCAACGGCGTGCTCATCATCGGCATGGCGTGGGCGTTCGCGTGGGCGACGGCGAGCGTCGGCCATCTCAACATCCTCAGCGTGACGTTCACCGTCACGATGATCGGCGTGGGGATCGACTATGGCACCTACTACGTCGGCCGATACCTCGAAAGCCGCCGTCGCGGGCTCTCGTGCGAAGAGGCGCTCCTCGAGACGAGCGAATCGGTCGGCCCGGGAATCCTCACCGGAGCGATCACCACGGCGATCGCCTTCTTCTGCGCGAGCCTCACGAGTTTCGTGGGGGTCGCGGAGCTGGGCACGATCGCGGGAGGCGGCATCCTCCTTTGCTGTGCCGCCGAGCTCCTCGTCCTGCCGGCGGTGCTGGCGATCGTCGACCGGAGCGTCCTCGGCCGGCGCCTGCCCGAACCGGTGCCGGTGCACGCCTGGCTCGATCCCCTCATGCGTCGGCCGCGGCTCGTGGTGCTGGCCGGGATGGCCTGCACGATGGCCGTCGCGGGCGGCCTCCACGAGCTCGACTACGACCACAATCTGCTCAACATGCAGCCCGACGGGCTGGAGAGCGTCGAGGTCGAGAAGAAGCTCCTCGAGGAGTGCGACCAGAGCGTCTGGTATGCGCTCTCGATCGCCGACTCACGGGAGCAGCTGCTCGAGCGCAAGGAGCGGCTCGTCGCCCTGCCGAACGTGGAGCGCGTGGACGAGATCGCCTCGCTCCTGCCGTCGGACGAGGAGCTCAAGCGCCCCGTGATCGCGCGGGTGCGCGACCGGCTCGCCGGACTGCCGGAGCGGCCGCCACAGATTCCGGTCGACCGGATCGAGACGCTCGGCGAGACGCTCGCGTGGGCGCACGCCGAGGTCGTGAAGCGGCCCGGCGGACTGCGGACGGCCTGGCACATCGAACGCATCCGGGATGCCCTGCGGAGGCTCACGCCGGAGGAGTGCTACCGCACCGTGTCGGCCTTCCAGCAGCGGGCCGCGGGCGACCTGCTCAGCCGGCTCCATGCCCTCGCCGTCGTGGCCGACCCGGAGCCGCCGTCGCTCGACGACCTGCCGCCGAGTCTCGTGGAACGGTTCGTCGGCTCGAGCGGCCGCCACCTCCTCAAGATCTACGGGCGCGGCGACATCTGGAACTTCGATTCCCTCGAGCGGTTCGTGCACGACGTCCGCAGCATCGATCCCCGGGCCACCGGCAACCCGCTGCAGGCCTACGAGGCATCGCTCGAAATGAAGCGGAGCTACGAGCAGGCCGCGCTCGCCGCGCTCGTCGTGATCCTCGGCGTGCTCTGGCTCGACTTCCGCCACGTCGGCCACGCGCTGCTCGCCGCCCTGCCGCTCTTCGTGGGCATGCTGCAGATGTTCGGCCTGATGGGCCTCGTCGGCATCGACCTCAACCCGGCGAACCTGATCGGCATCCCGCTCATCCTCGGCATCGCCGTCGATTACGGCGTGCATGTGATGCACGACGCGATCGAGCGGCCCGGCCCCTACCGCATGAGCGCCTCGACCGCCAACTCCGTGCTCGTCGACGCGCTGACGACGATCCTCGGCTTCGGTGCGCTCATGGTGGCCAACCACCGCGGACTCGAGAGCCTCGGGCGTGTCCTGTCGCTCGGCGTGACCACATGCACGATCAGCGCGCTCATTCTGCTGCCGGCGCTCCTGACGATGCTCCGCCGCCGCACGCATCAGCCCGCCGACGTCGAAGACGAGGCCGCCGCCGCCGAGGATGCGACGGTCGAGGCGGCGACGGTGCGGCATGCCGCGTGATGGTCGTCACGGAGACCCGAGCCCAGCCGCGGAAGTCGCCTTGTGCCGTGCCGGACGGCGCGGTACCTCCCCCCGCCCGCCACCCCCGAGGTCGACCCATGCACGCCTTCATTCCTGACCGGCATGCCGCGCGCGTCCGTCGCGGGAGCGAGTGTCGCGGATCGGCACTCCTCGCCGTGCTCGTGCTCGCCGCGTTCCACGGCCGGCCAGTCGAGGCGCAGCCCCCCGTGCCGCCGCAGGCCACGCTCCAGGGGCCCGCCACCGGCGCGGTGACTCCGGCACCGGCCGCCACGCAGCCGGTGGACGTCGTGCTCGAGGATCAGTTCCGCAACCGCCGCGGCACGGCCGATCTGCGCGGCGACGTGGTCGTGCTCGTCTATGCCGCGCGTCACGGCGCGGAGGCGGCCCTCGACGTCGGCCGCAGGCTGCACCTGCGCTTCCATCCGACGGCCGACGGGGCCGAGGCGGAGGCGTGGTCGACGCAGCCCGTCGTGCCCCCAGCGGGCTGGCCGGCCGGCGTCCGCGTTCCCGACGTGCACGTCGTGCCGATCGCGTGCGTGCCGGAAGTGCCGCGTCCGCTCCACGCGGTGGCCCGCACCCGGCTCCGGCAGGAGTCCCCCCACGTCTCGGTGTGGCTCGACTTCGACGACATCATGCGGCAGCAATTCGGCATGGTGCCCGACGAGCCCAACGTCGCGGTGATCGACACCCGCGGCGTGGTCCACGGCGTCCGGTCAGGGCATGTCGACCCGGCGCTCTTCGAGGATCTCGTGCGGGTGGTGGACAGGCTGCGCGTTGCGTCGCTCGCGAACCTCCGCACGGCCGCCGTGCCGCCCCCCGTCGTCCCCGCCGGCTCGGTGGCCCCACGCGGCACCGCTGCGGGAAGTGGCGTCGTGCCCGCCGGCGGGATTCGCTGATCGAGAGCCAGCGACTGGCTCCGTGTGCGTGCGTCGACGTGGCGCTTCCAAAGCCCGCAACCGCAAACGGTGCCTGTCCCTTTCGCGTGGCCTTTCGCCCGTCCCTGTCGCCCCGCGCTCGCTGTCCATTTGCCCTGCCCCCTGTGGCGCACGCCTCCAGGCGTGCGAACCCGGGAGGAAGGGCGAAGCGTCTGAGCTACTCAGTTCGACTTTTGCAGTTTTTGAGGGGTGATTTCCAGGCCGAAACTGCCGTCTGAAAATTGGCGAGCCTCCTTCAAAGTGAGTGGACCTTACCCCATTCACTCTGAGCAAGGAGGCTCGCCG
>Ga0169931_10010741_pt1 | contig 13007 bp, 6 predicted proteins | sample Kivu_15m_20L_FD_129675 | JGI IMG/M metagenome (GOLD analysis project Ga0169931, IMG submission 129675) | Freshwater microbial communities from Lake Kivu, Western Province, Rwanda to study Microbial Dark Matter (Phase II) - Kivu_15m_20L... | ecosystem: Environmental > Aquatic > Freshwater > Lake ...
AACATTTCAGCAATATTGGCATAATCAATAAAAACATTTTCAACTTGATTGGTTGAAATTTCAACTTCATTATCAACTCTTTCAAGAAGAATTTTGTAACGAATAAACGAGAAATACATAACAACAATTACCGTTAACATCAAAAGTAAAGCAAAGCTTCTGGTTATCTTATTCAAACCAGATTTATATGAAAAACGTGGAGCTGTTCTGTCATTAGATTTTATTTCATTTGCCAAGTCATTGATTTTTTTGGAAGGGGATTTAGATGTTGATTTCGAAGAAGTTTTATTTTTTTTATCTTCCTTATTTGCGGTAATTTTTTTTGTTTTAAACATAATGAATTTGATATTTTAATTTTTAAGATGTTTTTAAACTAGCTCAAAACTATTTTTAAAATCAATAAAAAAATTTATTTTATAAAAATTTGAAATTAATAAACTAGAGCAAATCAGCAATTTTCTCAATCATCGCATCGCCCAACTCTTCAACATTTTTAATGGTCAGTGAATTACGATAAAATTCATCTGTGCTATGACCAATTCCAATTCCAACCATTTCAATCTTACCCTGTTTTTCAATTTTATTAATAACCTGATGCAAATGCATTGTTAAAATATCTTGGGAATTATTAGAAGTTGTTGAATCATCAACTGGAGTTCCATCAGATATTACCAATAAAATTTTGCGTTTTTCATTTTGTTGCATCAAACGCGATCGAGCAAATAAAATTGCTTCACCATCGATATTTTCTTTTAAAATTCCTTCCTTGAGCATTAGACCAAGATTAACTTTCGATTTTTTAAAACTTTGGTTAAAATGTTTGTAGATAATATGGCGTAATTCGTTAAGCCTTCCAGGGTTTTGTGGACGATTAGAAATTTCCCATAATTTTCTAACTCTTCCTCCTTTCCAATCCCCTGTGGTAAAACCTATAATTTCAGTTTTAACAGCAAAATTTTGCAAAATATCGGCGATAATTTGGCAAGCCATAGCACTGATAACAATAGGATTTCCTCGCATTGATCCCGAGTTGTCAAGCAATATAGTTAACACAGTGTCTTGATATTCGTGATGTTTGTTATTAACCCAAATTTCCTCAAGATGAGGATTGAGAATTAGTGATGATAATTTTTTACGGTCCAAAACCCCTTTTGATGAGTCAAATTCAAGAAGAGTATTGCGTTTTGAAAGAAGCTTTCTCTTGAGTTTGAAATGCATTTTTTTAGATATTCCTGATAATTTATTAATGCGCAGATCAAGCTGATTTCTGAGGTTTTGCAACTCACTTTTATTAACTAATTTTTGAGGAAAAATTACTTCATCATATTTTTTTGAATAAATTTTATAAGGATTTTTATAGGCAATTTGACTATGGTCAATTTCAGATTGCTGAATAATTGATTGCGTTGAATCTTCTTGATCCTCGTGAATTATTTTAAACTTTTCAAGATCAATTGCCTCACTGATATTTTCTGGTGATTGTTGCTGATCTGAATCATTTTGCTCAATAACTTCTTGTAATTTTTTTTCGACATTTTCAACATTATCGATTACCTCTTCTTGATTAGCAATTTTTTCAATATTATCACTTTGGTTACTAGTTGATTGCTTTGGCTGATCAAGAGCTTCAAGATATTGCAAAAGCTTTATAACAAGTTGAGTATATTTTTTTTGATCATTAATAGTTGTTGATAATTGTTCAATAATATTAATAACTTTATTATCTAATTTTTTAATTATGTTTTCACAATAAATACCAATTTCTGGATAAAAATCAAGAAATTTTGTTAAATTTTTATTTTTTGTTAGCAATATCAGCGATAGGTTGTTGATGTTAGCATTGTCAATATTTTGGGCAATATTTTCAATGAGATTTTTAGCAACTCCCAAATAATTATTACTAGCTTGAATTAGCAGTCTAACTCTTTCAAAATCGTCAATGGCTTGGGAATGCTCAAGAAAGAATTGATCAGAGGAGTCATTATTAGTTAAATCAAAAAATTTATGGAATTTCAAATAGCAAAATGCTAGATCAGCACTGAATCGACATTGTTTTTGAACCTGAAAAAAGTTTTTTTTAGTTGCAGATTTCTGTTCTAAATCAGTTTTTAAATAACTATCATCAGCAAGAATAATTTTATTAATTATTTGCTGATTTTTTTGATCTTTGTTGACAACCAAAAAATTCTTTGACCAGTTAAAAAAATTAAAATCAAAATTTGCCTGATAATCGATTGGCAAATTATCAATTCCAACCATGTTTTTTAAGGCGTCGCTAATATTTTCTTTGATTGATAATTGTTCAATATTCTTTTTCATTTTAATTAATTTTTAAACAATAAAAACTCAGTTAAAAAATGATTTTAATTTTATAACGAAGTAAATTAATTTAATTTTATTAATTTAATTTTAATTTTAGCCAATTATAATCGACATTTAAAGGAATTTTTTAAATACAATTTTAAAAAATAATTTTTAAAAATTTAACAGCCAAATATTTGAAATTTATTAACTGTTATAAATTTTAAACTTCATTAACGCAATCATACAGCATATAATACCATTTCAACTAATAAATGAACCATTTATTAGTTGAAATGGTATAATTTCTAAAGTAAACTTATGTTAAAAAGAATTTTTAAATATCTTGTAAGTTTTTTTTATTCTAAAAAAACTATTCAAACAATGCAAGATCTTAAGCTCAATCAAACAAATGGATCTGACCTTTATTCACAAGGTTATTTAGAAAGACTTAAAAACAGAACTAGTGAATTATTAAAAGAACAGTCTGTTTCTAAAATAACCAAAGAAGATCTCGACATTGTCAAATCAAAAGCTAGCGAAGAGATCGCAGTAGCTTATCTAGATCAAGCCAGAAAAGATGGTGATCATGATTATAAAACTTGGCTTAGCGATGTTTTGAAAAAGAAATATGACAATCCCCGTATCGATGAAGAATATCTTGAAAATTATGCCAAATATAAACGCTATCAGGTTTATTTAAATTCAAGTTTTTCTGATCAGGATCAACCAACTTCGTTAAACTATGTTCAAGCAATTTTTAATCAAACTTGCGGTAATTTAACAGAACCAAAAAACTCGCAAAATCCTTTTTTTAGATTATATCGCGATGGGGTTAACAAAATTAACACACCCAGCCCTATGACTTCCAACGCTCAATCAGACTTTTATGTTCATAGCTCTAAAATTGATGGCCATGCTTCTTATTTTATTTTTGAGGTCGATAAACAAACTAATAACCTTAAAACCATTAGCTATTGCGATGGCAATCCCGTAGCGAAGGATCGCTTGATTAGTGACAAACAGATTAATGGTGTTTCTACTTTTCATGTTAGAAATGATCTGAAATTTAACCAAGAATATGTTAATAAATTTATTAAAACAAATTCACAAGATCAAACCCAAGAGCAATTCTATAAAGAATTCAGAACCAATTCCTTAAATTTTCTTCAAGCTAGTGTTAATCAAGCAGATAAACATAATTCAATTGCCACTCAACAATCCAAAAGAGGCAATTGCGGAATAAAAAGCATTAACCTCTTACAAAGATTTTTAATTGATAAAACTAGCGATATATCTTCACAAGATCAAAAAAATTTTTATAAGGATTTTAAAAAGCAATTAACCCTATCATCATTAGACCAAGTAGTTGCAATCACTAATAAAGCATTTGAAAGCGATTATCCTCCTTTTAATCAAAATGATAGCGATCCTTTAAAAACAAATGCTCTTGAATCTCTTAAAAAATATAATCAAAAAGCTCATGATAAAGGTGATGCTCAAGCCATAGCAATTTTGCAAAAACTCTCCTCACCACTTCAGCAATTAATTGGCGCTTCAAGTTCAAATAGATTTCAAAAAATGACCTCACTAGGCCGTGAAATGGGTCATGCAAGGTAATGTAATTGAAATAAATATACTTACTTAGAAAATAAAATTTTAAAAAATAATCTATTTCTTAAGCTAAAATTATAAATTAAAATTCATTTAACTTATACCAATTCAATCTTTAAAAAAAATTATAACAAAATATTTTTGCCAGTCGTGCCTTAAGGCAACGACAAGATTTTTGAGATAAAAATCTTTAAAAAATCAAGCTCCTTGGTTGATAAATATTTTTCAACTTCGAGATATTCATCAGTCTTTAAAACTCTATCAAAGACAATAAATTCGCCAATATAGCCAATAAAACCCTCTGAATAGTATAACGGCTGGCAAGAATTTCCAAGATTAATATTGCTAAGCATTGGATTTGTTCCAGTGTTTCCAGCGTTATTTTGAACACCATTATTTCTAAAAAAAGAATTAGTGCCATTGTAAACTAAAGTAACAACATATGGTTTTTGCAATTGAAACGAACCTTGCAACAATGAAGCCCCGTTGTGCATGTGTCCAGCCGTGCTTGTATTAGATTCAATTATAAAACAAAATTGGGTACAGGTATCGTTATCAAAAATGTAATTGCGCTGATTAGTGTTTTGATTTTTAATAACCGCAAAAATTGTTTTAGTGTTGCTATTAGTCACCGAAAAATTTATATCAAACCAACCAGATCCATTAAAATAAAGAGCTGGCAGAGAGTTAATGCCATTTGAACGATAAGTTGCTCGCCCGTTGGCTGAAGTTATTGTTGGTTTATAACTAGTTAATTTATTTATATCATACCATTGAGTAATAAGCGTTCCATCAACTGCTTCGCTTTCTATAAAACTTTCGATTTGAGTATTTTCTATCCAAAGCGATAAATCTTTAATACTATTTACCGGAGAATTAATTATTAGTTGGCGCAAAGAATTAATTCGAAACTGATTCACCAATCTCGAGCTTTGAGTGACACCCGCTACTAAAATGCCAATATCAAAATTACAATCGATAGTTCGATTAATGAGAATGCTGATTTTTTTTCATAATCTATGACTTATTCCATTATTTATTCCAAGGCATCTTGGCAATTAAATTTGCCAATAAACATAACCCGCTTAAACCAGCAAAAATCAACCCTGCTCCAAAAAATGCTGGGATAAAAACAAATTTAACATCAACAAAATAAGCTAACAATGATCCAAAAAATACAAAACTGCCAATGGTTAATTGAACTTGGCGATCTAGAGGTAAGAAAAAATTTTTACTCGCAATAACATTGCAACCACTGCCACACCAGCTATTTATTCCACCTTCAAGATTATAAATTTCTAAATTGCTATCTTCTTGCAATAATTTTTCACAGGCACTTTGTCCTCTTTTGCCAGCTTGGCAATGGATTACGAGTTTTTTGTTTTTAAATTCAGGTAAATCTTTTTTAGAAATCTTGCCCAAAGGAATTAATTTTGCACCTTTAATTTTCTGATTACGATGTTCAGCTTCTTCACGAACATCAATTAAAATAACCTGATCATTAGCAAGCCAAATTTGCAAAGTTTTAGCGTCAATTTTGTGGATGGCCATAGAATTTTTTTTTGCGTTTAAGGGATAAATTTTCTTTAAAATTTAATTTTATTTTTGGCTAATTCAAGTTTTAAAATTTCTGCTAATTTTTTAATTTTCAATTTAGTATGATTAGCAGAAAAAGTAATACGCAATCGAGGCGTAATAGCAGTTGGAGGACGAATTGACGCAATAATAATTTTCTGTTTTAAAATATTTTTAGCAATTGCAATTGCTTGCTTGCTGGTTTTTAAATTGATGATCACAATTGCTGATTCAGCGATTGGCAAATTCATTAATTCACAAAAAAATTGAGCATTTGCCAAAGCTTTTTTAGCTAATTGTTGTTTTTTAATTATTTTTAAGGAAATTATTGCACCTCCTAAAACACTTGGTGGTAAAGCTGTAGAATAAATTTGCGATCTTGCAAAATTACGCAAATAATCAATTATTTTTTTTTCACCGCAAATATATCCACCCATCACTCCAAAGGCCTTGGACAAGGTTCCCATCTGTAAATGATAATTGCTAAATTGGTTTTTTTTAAAATTATCCAATCCCAAACCATGGGCATCATCACTTAAAAAAAGAGCTTGAAATTGCTTTGCCAAATTAAGCAATTCAGAAATTTTTCCAAGATCACCATCCATTGAAAACACTGTTTCGCTAACCAATAAGCATTTTTTAAAATTATGACGATTTTGCTCTAAAATTTTTTGACAATGCTCAAGATTATTATGATTAAATCTAATCAATTTTGCCGAAGATAATTTTATACCGTCAAGTAAACAGGAATGAATGAATTTATCGGCAACTACCAAATCGCCCTCACCCACCAAGGCAGGAATAACGCCAATTGCGCAGGCATATCCCGAAGAAAAAACTATTGCTTCATCAGCTTTTTTAAAACTCGCTAACTGCTTTTCTAACTCAACATAAAGCTGATTATTGCCAGTAATATATCTTGACGAACCAGCTCCACAGCCATATTTTTCAATAGCTTTTATAGCAGTTTCTTTAACTAGTTTATTTTGCGATAAACCCAGATAATCATTACTGGCAAAGCTAATATATTTTTCAGCAGTTTTTTTATTATTATAACCAATTACTTCGCAATTAATATTATCAAAAACTTTTAATTGTCGATAAAGATTACTTTTTTTAAGAACTTTTAATTTATCTTGATAAAAATTGTTAATTGTCATTGTTTTTAAACAGAAAATATTGATGACAATATTTTAACTACTTAAAATAACAATGCTAATTGATTTTTATGGCATATTTCTTGCTAAGATAGCTATTAACAGCTCTAACCTCATCTGCCTTGAGATTTCGATCAAATACAATTGCTTCGGAAATTAAGCCAAAGAAATTATACATTGATGCCATAGAATCCACTCCACCAACGCAAAAAATTTGATTGCTAAGATCTAAATTTGCTGGACCAACTGAAGAAGTGCCAAGTGAAGGAGTATTTGAATTTATATAAACTGCAACATTATTGCTTGCCAAATTGTTGTTGATAGTGATGATAGTAATATAATCAACATTAATGGCAACTTGCGTTGCGGGATAATATGAATTCAACCAGCCTGCAAATCCAGAAGTTCCACCATATAAAAGAATTGAAGCCACTCTGTTTGGAGCAAATGGGCTAGTGCCTTGCGCTAATAATATTACTCCATCTGCCGAAGTTAATCTGGATGGCCTCCAAACCAAAACTAAAGTGTAATTTTTATCAGCGGGAGGAAGAGGGGTTATCGAGGTAGAAAACAAGTTATCATTATTACCATCAAAGCTTATTGATGGTAGAGCGTTAATGCCGGATAATTTATAAGTAGGTTGATTATTAGTATTTGATTGAGCTAGATTTATTTTAGGATTTGAGCGCAAATTAATATCGCTCCATGATGAAATTGCATTGCCATCTTCAACATCAGAGCTTCCTTGAGCATTGGTTAAAGATTTTTCTAAAGTAGTTTCCGCCCAAAATACCATCTCGCCAATTGAATTTATATCACTAGATCTGGTAATTGATTGTGCAGAATATAATTTAATCTGCCTAACCAACCTGCTTGATTGCGTTACTCCTGCAACCAATATGCCAATAATTAAAATTACAATCGATAATTCAATCAAAGAAAAAGCCTGTCTTTTAAAATTCTTCATAAAATATTTTTAAGTAAACTTATTAGTTGAAATGGTATTAGATAAGTGATATGAAATTTGTAAAATTACCTCAATTAAAATTTGAAATAACATTATTCTTTATTGCCAAGCTGGTCATTAATTTTTGAGATATGGCTTTTTCTTTTACTTACAGATTCTCTCAATTCTTTCAACTGAGATTGCTTAGCCATCATTTCAAATTTTTCAGCTGAACTAACCTTGTCTTTACTTTCCATTTGCTCTTTCATTCTAGTAACTTGTTGTTCAGCCAATTTCATATTAAGCTTATCCATTTTTAAACTTAACTGTTGAATTTTTTTCTCGGTTTGAAGTTTTGTAGCATTTTGTGATTCAAGCTCTGGATTAGCTGAGGCCAAAGCTCCACCAATCATTGGTAAACCACCTTTAAGAAGAGCATCTTGGAACTTTCCTGACAATAATGCATCGCTAATTTTGCCAGAAATTAAGGCATCAGAAATCTGACTGCTTATCAATGTTTTCGATATTCCTGCAACTTGCTCAAGTCTGGCTTCAGCTTTGTATAATGCAACTTGATCTTGAACTGAACTATTATCATTTACCGATTCTGTTTTAAATGATTTACTCTCTTGAGCTTTATTTTCGGTATCAAAAAATTCATAGGTTTTTTTAGCTCTTTCAATTGATTCTAACAATTCAGGATTTGATGAATTATTTTTTACATAATCTTCTACTAATTTTCTTTGACGATTGTTAAGATCTTCAAGCCTGAATACCAGATCATCAATTTTCCCTTTTTTATCATCATTTAACGGTTGATTTGGATCGATGTCTTGGAAGGATTTAATGGCCTGCTGCTGTGATTCAATAATACCTTGGGCATCTTTATTTAAAGTACCTAATTTTTTATCACCAGTTTCATCGCTAATTTTTTGCAGAGATTCTTGGAATTCTTTCATTCTCAAGTTATCCTGAACAACTCCTTGAACAATCGATTCTTTTGATTCATTAAATTTTTCAAAACGATTAGGAGCAACAAAATCAATGCTTGACTCCGATATTTTAGCTTTATCAAGAGCAGTTACTTGTTTATCCAACTGCGTTAGATCTTTATTCAACTTATTCAAATCCTCAAAACCTTGTTGAGAAATATTAGGATTATTGGAGTTAATTTTAGCATTCACAAATGAGAGATTCTGATCAGTAAAGGCTTTTGATTCAGCAACAAAACTATCTTGCGTTTGTTTAATTTCTTTCATGGTAACATCAAGTTCTTTTAATGTTGAGCCTTTTTCAATTTGCCCTTGAGCTTTACCATACAGACCTTCTAATTTCTTTTGTTCAGTTGTTAAATCTTGGATTTGCTGACTAAATCCTTCTTGCGAGGAGAGAACTTTTGATTCCCCAAGTTTATCAAATTGCGATTTCACAAATTTCGATTCTTCTTTGAGTGAATCAATTTTGGCAATTGACAAATCTTTTAAACTTGGCGATGAAGAAGTTTTTTGATCAAGATCAGATTCTTTTGCTAGTTCAGAAAATAATGATGGTCGAGATAAATTTTGTTTAATAGCATCAGCTTTTTCATCAAGATCTTTTGATTGCGAAGAAGATAAACTGCTTTCATATCTTCCAACCCTTAAACCAACACTATCCATAGAATCTCTTACTTTTGGATTAGCCAAAAGATCTCCAAGCTCTGAAGTAGCTGGCATTACCTTTTGATAATACTCATCTGCCTTGTAAGGATTGGCTCGCATCTGAGTTAATTGGTCAACTATTGTCTTATATTTTTGATCCGCAACAATTGGATCTGGATATCTATCCTGAGTGATCATTGTTGAAACTCGTGGATCATTCTTTTCGATACTCGTCATCATTTGCTGTTTACTTGAAGCATCAACTTTTTGTAAATCTTTTGCATGATCTTTGGTGATTTGTCCCTTTAAATCTTCAATTTTATCGGCAAATCTTTGATTTTGAGCACGATCAATTGTTCCTTCAGGAGTTGATTTTAAAGCTGATTGAGTGGATTTCAAAACACCAGATAACTCATCAACCTTTGATTTTAAAGCAACATCTTTGCTAACATCGTTACCCTGATCTTTACTAGTTTTTATTTGACCATCAAGCACATCTCCAACTCTTGAAGTAAATTCAAGATCTTGTTTTATAGCCTTGGCAAAAGCTGGATTATCCTGAGTAACTTTATCATCATATTTAAGATTTTTGAATTTTGCGAAATCATTATTTTGTTCAGCTTGAGGATTTGCTCTGCCTTGAGGAATATATCGAGGAGCCATCTTAGCTCTTGCAGTTGGCAAATTAGCCTCAGTAGCTGATCTTAACTGACTCATCTCTTCAACGCTTCTTTGTATAGCACTCTCAACTTTAAATACAGTTACTGCTTGATCATAAAGTTCAAGAGTTTGTTTTTTGCCTTCAGAAATTTCATTAATTCTTGTTTTAATTTGATCTGCAGTGAGTGGTTGATTATTTTTATTGGCTTGCTCGATATCTTGTTTTAAAGAAATCATATCGCCTCTTAATTTGTCATTAACTAAAGATAATTGTTCAGCGCCAAGGCCTTTTTGAAACTCGCTGGTAATTCCACTCATTTTAAAAGAAGTGTCAATCGATCTTAACGCAGAAACATTTTTATCCAATTGGGTAACCATGTATGTTGAATCAGTATGTCTATTTTGGTCAAAACCTTCATTTAGAATTGCAATATTTCTTTGATTACTTTTTAAATCTTTGCCATCAAATTTAATTGCATTTTGACTTTTCCATAAGCCAATTTCAGTTAACATATCCTGCGATTTTGACATAACGTCATATGATGCTTTGGCAACATTTTCTTTTTCAAATTTTAAAGATTCCGGTGAAATCTCTGAAAGACTAACTTTTCTAATTGGGTTTTGATCAATATTATCTTGACTTTGCTGACGCTCACTTTCTAAAGCTTTAAACTGATCTCTAATGGAAGATACTCGCTGTGGATCTAGATCAGCCCTTCCCGCAAATTTTTTATCGACTAGTTGCTCATCAAATTTCGGTAAGGTTGATAATGCAGATGGATCTTCACTTGCAACAGCATCTGCAGTTGACCTTAACTTGGAAATAATTCTATAATCTTCAACCGAAATATCCGAACTAAGCGAGGTTTCAAGACCATCAGCAGCTCTTCTTAAGGCATCAGCATAACCTTTTTTAGCTGATTTTCTTTGTTTTGTGGAACGAGAATTTTGTTCAATCTGTTCAAAAGTATCATCTAAGCGATCAATCTCCTCTTCATATACGCCAATTTCTTCATTAATTTTATCAATAATTTTTCTATCAATACTCTCAAGCTGAGAACGCAATTTATTTTCATACTCTTGACTTACTTGATTTGGTCTTGGTGGCGAAGATTGAGAAGAAGAATCTGTTGCAAAACCAAATAAATTATCTTGACTAAAATTGCCTTCCATCCCCGCTTTAATTTCTAAGAAATGTTTTTTATCATCGAGTTTTTTAACAAATAAACCTTTACCTGCTTCACCTTTGCCAATATTTTCTCTTCTATTTATAATTTCATTCAAAGTTAAATTATCAATGTTGTCAAAAAGATCAGTTGAATCTTTAAATGATGCTTGAGCAACTAATTGCTCCATTGATGGCTTTCCTTCTTCTTTATCCGCCAAATGATCATATTGAATTGCTTTTTCAAAAATTGTTTTTCCATCATTTACAAATAAATCATTAAAAAGTTTTTCCTTAAGCTCTTCTTTTCGCTCAGGAGATCCAGGCAAACTATATGACCCACTAGGATTGCTAAAGTCAGTCTCTTGATTAAGTTGACGCTCAATATCAGCAACGGCCAATTCTCTAAGCTTATCTTTCATCATCTCACGCTCACCAATTTTTTTAGCTTTTTGTCTTCTAACTGTTTTTTTATCTTTAGGATTAACTTCGCCAATACCTTCATCATCATTTGCCAATCTCTCGGCAAGTCGACCCTGAAGAAGTTGATCGTGAAGCTGACGAGTTTCTTCAAATTTATCATTGTTAAATCTTCGATCCAAGAAATTAATATGGGCTATCGGATTTAGATATCTTGCCCATGTTGGTCGACCATTTTCTTCAAGATAAGCTTTACGATCAAAATTTTTACGAGCTAAATTAGGGTTACCCTTAACATCACCTACAACTTCATGCTTAGCTCTTGAAAGCATATATGGAAACATTTTATTAATTGGATTTCTTTTAGCATCATCCCATTTTTTGTGATTACGATGTTTTAAATCTTCAAGATGCTCCAAATACTTAGCGCGTTCTTCATTAGTTTTGAAAACTTTAGCTGCCTCAGATGTTGAATATTCAGCATTGCTTCTTAAGAAACTTCTAATTGATCGATCCTTTAAATAATTTTCAACTTTTTTTACTCCTGAACTATCATATAAATTATCTTTTGCCCATTCTTTAGCATCTTCACGGAGTTGTTGACGCATTTCTTTGCCGAGCAATCCTTCGGCTTTTAAATCCTGAGCTCGGTCTTTAAGGAAATCTTTTAAACCATCTCTCACTAAAACTCGATCCATAGCTTTAGTAATATTTTTACCATCAACTCCAAGCATCGCCATTTTATTTGGATCATTTGCAATTCTTTTTGCTAAATTATCCATAGCGCTTTCACGGATATATTGATCTAATTCCTTACCCTTCAAGCCATTACTCTTTCCTTCTGCTCTTGCCTCATTTATCGCTCCTTCAATTACTGCGTCACGCATTCTGGTGCGTGGTCCACGAAATGGAAATTTTTTACCAATAGCATTCAATGCTGAAGCTATTCCAGTTTTTCGAGCTATGGCAGTTGCCCCGCCAATCATCATGGGAACCGCTCCCGACTTATTAATTGCATAGTTCGCAGTACTCCTAACTGCCCCTATCGCTCCAAATATCGCCGAATTAGCTGCCCCTATTGCCAAGCCAAATCCTGAAGCTCCATAACCAACTTTAGTAGTTGTATCTTGATTTGGAATGCCACCAATTGAAATCAATTGCCCAGCAATTTGTGGAACTCGATCCAAAACTGTCTGCATTATAAAAATTACTGTGGCAATTTTTATAAACATCAATAGCCATTCAAATAAACTGCGATCAAGTCCAGTTGTTTGTAAAATAATTAAATTTAAAGGTGGAATACCTTTTTGCACACCGCAAACTTTGTAATAGAATAAATCAGTAAAATATTTATCAATCAACATTAAAAATGGCGATAACACTAAAAATAAAACTGCCATTTCCATAGCCCTTGAGCCCAAGAATGCCAGCCATGATTTAAACATTTCATTAGTTTTAGAAAATAATGCCAAAGAAATAAAAATTGGCCCTAAACCCATAAGCAAAATCAATTTTAAAAAACTTAAGAT
>Ga0169931_10010742_pt1 | contig 13007 bp, 8 predicted proteins | sample Kivu_15m_20L_FD_129675 | JGI IMG/M metagenome (GOLD analysis project Ga0169931, IMG submission 129675) | Freshwater microbial communities from Lake Kivu, Western Province, Rwanda to study Microbial Dark Matter (Phase II) - Kivu_15m_20L... | ecosystem: Environmental > Aquatic > Freshwater > Lake ...
CATGGTGTCTCCCTTTGTTGGAGCGCCACGAGCACCGTTGATGTTTGCGCTCGTCGCGCCGCATCCCCGTTGTGGGTGGCACCGTGGCCCGGTGTGGGCTCGGTTGCCGACGCCTCTATTGAGACGTCTCTTGATGCAGATCAGAGGTTAGGGGAGGGGTGTGGAGTGCTGGGGAACTCGCACTCGCATTTAGTGCGCGGCGACGCGGTGAGAGTGGCTCAAGACTCGTTTGCGGTTCCAATCATGTCGTCCCATGAGGATCGTTCTTATCAAAGTTCGCCTCAACGTAGTACTCGGCTAGTTCTTTCTCGGTCGGGGGCATTGATTCTCCAGGGCGACGATCGGAAGTAGCGCGCAAAGTCCGGCCGCGTATCCCAGTGGCATCGGGACTGCGTTGCCAATCCATCGCGCGACATCCGTGCGTCCCGGCCGCACCTCATCCCCTGGACGAAAGTCATAGTCGTGGGGGAAGCCTTGTAATCGAGCAGCCTCGCGCGGTGTCAGGGCTCGCGGTTCGGTTGGGTGCGTGAACCGTCCTCGTCCAGGACTCAGGAACCCGCCAGTGAGCGTTGGTGCAGGTTGTTCGGCCCGCATACGCCCGTAGACGGACTTGTATGTCGTGCCCTCACGATGACACTCCGGGCGTTCCTGGTTCGGGAGATCGTGGAGATTGTTCTCGAAGAGGAAATTGACTCTTCGTTGGTTCTCCGAACTGATCTGCGGCACTTCGTCCATGAAAGAGTCAGAGCCACGCTTCTGAACGCCTTCCAATGCCCAGGAGACGGAGAGCGGCGTTCCAACGGATAGCGCGCCCGACACCGATTCAAGTCCAACAGGGGCAAAACCCCTCGTCGCGATCAGAAAGAACCGTTTTCTGGTCTGGGGCCAGCCCATGCGATGTGCGGCCAGGGTTCCGCAGGTCACCTCGTATCCGCAACTCTTGAGGAGGCTGATGGTCGTGCTCACGACGCTGCGATGATCGTGTACGACACCTGGTACGTTCTCGATAATCACGACGGGGACTTGGAGTGCAACCGCCATCGCGGGGACCGTCAGGTACAGCTCGTTGCGATCGTCGTCTCGCCGGGAGTGATTATTGAGATTGGAGTGTCCCTGGCAAGGCGGACCCGCCAGAATTGCGTCAATTGAACCTGAGAGGTGTGAGAGTCTCGGGGCGACCGTCGGCTCCGAGAAGAATTCCGAACCGTCACCCGAGCCGAGCAACTGGTAGTTGACCAACATCGAAACTGATTCGCTGATGATCATGTCAGTCTCGTGGTTCCGTCGGTAGACGTTCAAGGCGCCGAGATCCTGGTCCGCTGCCACGACCGAATGCACTCCCATCCCGCACTCGTCTGCGGCCTGACGGAGTCCGAGACCCAGTCCGCCAGCCCCGGAGAACATGTCAAAGACCCGCAGAGTCTTCTTCGTCGGTTTTGTCGCCACGGCACGGCGGCCCTCCAAGTACGACAGCCACCACGCAGCCAAGTCCGTCTTTGATGATGTCGTTGTCTTGACCTTTGACCGAATCGTGTGGTCCTCCACGAAGACCTCGCGGGTCAGGATGGTGCCCCGTTTCTTGAAGGCCTGTCCGTTCATCGCGGCGAAGATGTCAACGGCGCTCATCGTCGAAGATGGTAGCCGCATCTACCGTTCGTCATCGTCCTCAACCTGTGCGCGCAAGTCGGCGAGTAGACCCTTTGCCTCAACGGCGGGGTACTCAAACAACATGATGTTCGCCCACATCCGGCTGACCAGCTTCGCCAATTCTCGCAAGGGTGTGGTGCTCAGGCGATTGTCACGCTGCAGTTCAACAAAGGACTTCGTAAGTCCCGCAGCTCGGCCCGTTCTGACTCGGAGTATGTGACTTCGCCAGAAGTCGGTGCCGCGGGGTATCGCTTGAGCGAGATGGTACGAGCCGTCGGCGTTGAGCGCCGACTGAGCTCGCAGGTAGAGGCGTGACGGGATACTCTCGTGGCTCTCGTTCGCCGAGAAGTACTTGGAGATTCCGCCCTTCTTGAGGGCGTCCTTCTCGCGCCAGGTGATGAACTCTGCGAAGTATCTGACCGAGAGGTGCCTCCAGAATCGCGGGTCATCGAGAATCTCTATCGGAACGTCCTTGACGGCGCTGTGGAGACTTCCGGAGATCTCCCCCTCGAGCTTTTCCCGGGAGGCGTCCGAGGCTTTGTCGCCGCCTGCATCTCGGATTCGTCGGTTGATCTCCTGGCTTAGTTTGAGTAATGCAGACAGTTCAACTTCGCGTGGGGAGTCGCTGTTCGGACTCGCGGACCAACCAGCGTATTGAGCGCAGAACGAAGCGGCTTCAGTGACGTTGGCACGCAATGGGTCGGAGGTCACGAGATTCGCAAAAGCCGACGAGTCCTTCAAGCTGAGGGTTTGATACTTCATCTGGCGCCGTCCATTTCCGCCAGGTTGTCCTCGAGTCGTCGCCGATAGTCGCACTGATCTTGGACGCGCGCCGCGAACAATGAAGGGTCGCTCTTGAGAAGGTCAAAGGCGCGAGACAGCTCCCCAGGCGACTCGGATGCGACGATTCGGAGCAGCTTTCCGATGAGGCCCTCGTCCACGTCAGCGAGCGTGAGATCGCTCAGCCAGTCGGCGCCGCGGAGTGACATCAATAGGAAGTTGACCGCGCCGAGGAAGACTTCCGTTTGTGCGAGGGCGGACTGTGGGTGTCGCGGATTGGCGGACATCCTGTTCAGCAGCTGCTCGTCGACGTAGTACTCAACGAAGTCGTCAAGATTCGTCGCGTCCCGAATGTCAGGTTGTGAAGGGTTGATGCGAGCAAACGTTGCGGTCTGCTTGTCGAGTTTGAGTTCTCCTCGTAGCTCTTCCGTCAATGGAATCGGTGAGAATCCCAAACCTTCCGTCGGGCTGGCGATCCGGAATTTGACGCGCGCCAGCCAAGTGCCGAGTCTGAAGGGGAGTCCGGGGCGCTGTCGCAGTTGGGTATTGAGAATCACGGCGAGTTCAATCTGAAAGCCGTTGTGTGGAAGCCTTAGTCCGCGAGGCCGCGGTGCCTCCGGTGGGGTCAAGTTCAGTCCGCCACGAAGCTCCTCGAGATCCTCGAGCGACATTCGCCTCAGCTCGTCTGTGAACCTCAGGTAGTGAGTGGACGCGTATACGACCACGGAGAAGAGTGAATTGTCGTTGCCCCCGAGTTCTCTGGCCAACGACGTGGCGGATTGGAGGGCCGGTCCGACAGTGACCTGGTCACCAATCGTTAGCCGAAGGTCGGACGTGACGATGGACTTGGGGTCCAGTCGCAGTGTCCCATTCGGTTCGATCGCGAGGGGATCGCCGTTCACACCCTGCGGTCTGACGGTGAGCGTCACGTTCTCCTGTAGCCAGTCCTGCACTCCGGACAGATCTCTGAATGGTCGGACGTCGCGGTTCTCAAGGGCCATCAGCGTTCCCCGCCCTCGCGCGGGCTTCGTGAGGATCGGACTTTCGGCTCGCTGATTTGTGCGGTTGGGGTGAATCTGACCGTCCAGTCCGATGCGTAGGGATCAGATTGGACGTCAAAGCGCACCTTCTCTGCACGTCCGAGTTGTCCGGTGAAGCTGAGTCTTCCCGGGTTCGCGACATCCGTTCCGAATGACCGATTGTCGCAACGCGCGCTGATCAATAGCGAGTCACCGAGTCGCTCGTCCTCAACGTAGGCGATGTTGAGACTGACCGATACCGTCACCTCGTCGACGGTGATCTCCGACCACACCCAGTCGGCTACCGCGACTTCCACTGTCGCCCGGCAGACCATGGATCCGTCCCGCTCGGCTGTCGCATGCGCGGGAGTGAGTATTCGAATCTCCACTTGACGCCGTTCGGGATCCGGGGTCTTCGGCTTTCGGCCTCGCATCAAACGTGACAACTCGTCGAGAATCGGCAAGTTGAGGTCGCCCGGGCGTGGCGGCGGCTTCTTGAAACGGTTCTTGAACTCAGCGACCTTGTCTCGTAATCGCACTTGCACTTGCGAAGCGATCATCTGCGAGTGCGGGTGCGTACCGGCGAGTTTCGTCGTCTCCCATTTCGTGTGTGCCTTGTCCTCGGTTTGCCGAAGTAGGTCGTCCACCGACGGGTCGGCAAGGAAGACGCCGCGAACGTGCGGTACGCCGAGATTCCGCTTGAAGTTGTAGTAGTTGACGACCATCCGTGGACCGCGGACGAGGGCAATCAGCGTGCAGTGGTCCACTCCCTCGTCCTCGGGGAACGACCAACCTTGGGGATCTGCCACCACACCGAGCCGACCCAGGTTGTAGTCACTCGTCGAATCGTGAGGCTTGTAGCTCCCCAGGGGAATTGACGCCTCGGTGTCGTCAACGACGTCTTGCGGCCGCGATGCGAGTTCAAAGGCGCGAATGAACGGGTTCATGTCTCGGTCATTGCGCGGAACGGTGGGGACGATCACGGTGCCGTCATAGTCGAGAATCCGCACCTTGAGCCCGTCGCTCGGGTCCATCATGGCGGGCCACCAGTAACGCTCGATCGCCGCACGTAGATCTTCTGGCGAGATGGTGGGATCCACGATCATGAAGGTGGTGCCCGTCTGCCCCGGCTGTTCGGAGTCTCGCAACTGCAGACCCAAGGCTGAGGCCACCTTGTCCGCCTCGTCGTTCTCAAACGGGACGGCAGACATGATGTCGCCCCACGGCATCTTTTCGCCGAGACGTGCCCAACCGTTGTACTCGATCCCCTTCACCTTGTGTGGCTTCCAGTACGTGACACCCAGGAGGCGACGAGTCACCCCCTTGTCCTCCGGGTCGGCAACGAACGCACTGTATGCGATGACGGTTCGAATCGCCGAGGCCGCGATGAGGCCCGCCTTTCCGTAACCGAAACTTCCGCCCGCACCCTGCGCCTTGAGGGTGTATCCGACGCGCAGCAATGCCTGAAGCATTCGGGAGTCTCCGCCGAGGAAAGAGCCGGGCATTCCGAGACCACCATGTTCGGACATGGTGAGTATCCGCAGAGGTGTCTCCGCGTTCGTCAGGTCATCAAGTACGTTGCCATCCGGCAAGCCGAGGCCTGCTTGTCCGCGTTTGGCCGACTTCACCCCTGCAAGCTGGCGTGCGTGCTCGTCGAGGCCGAGCTCGTACGTGACGCGCCGTTTCTCGAAGCCGGTCAGTTCGGAGAACTTGAACTCGAGGTAGAACGGTGCAGTACGCCGTTTGGTCCTTGCGCATTCGGAGCGCCACTCGCGAGCAGCGTCCCAGCTGTTCTGTATCGCCTCTCGGGCGAATAGGGATGCATCCGGTGTCGGGGCATTGGCTTCAAGAAAACCGGGTGCCTCCACACCTTCTGCCTTGAACAACGCGGCGATGTCGCCCGATGCGACCGCGAGAAGCGGTGTCGGGACCTCCCACACCCACCGTGCTTCATCCTCGGTCGTGACGGGTGGGAGTTTGGATGCGCGTGGGGTCACGGGTGAACGCTCAGCAGGTGCACAACCAAGAGGCAAACCTAACGCGGAGGTGCATCACGGTTCAACCGGGGGTTTTCTATACTCAACGAAACCCGGGCGTTAACCGGTGCCTCGTGGTGCAGCAGGATCGCCGGGCAGTTGGGATGCCGGAAAAGTAGCGCGAGAAATCTGGCGTGTCGCCAAGTGCACAGCGATATACAAACAACAACTGGGATGAGAGGACCTCCCCGACGGCGCCGAGATTCGCGCGATACTTGGTGCGTGACCAAACGACGCTTACCGCCACGTTCTTTGGGCGCGTCATTTGGGGTCGTTGGAGATTCCCGCCCCGACATTGGTGATTCATTCGGGACGATTGGGCGGGACAAACCCCGTCACGATCGAGGCGATGCGACTGGTTCCAGGAAGGGAGAGAGTCGTGAACAGGTGCGGCGACCTGAGCAAGGTTTGTAGGTCTTAAGTCTCCAAAGCGCTGGGATGTCCCCATGCCAGGGCTGCCGGATGGTGGCACATATAGATCTCAAATCCCATGAGTGGAAGGCCGTGTTGCCGGTCCTTGACCGCAATCGGATAAAGCAAGACGACGCCGAGTAAATCACTTGTGAGGGCCCGCAAGTCACTCGTCAAGTCGTCAATCTTGGGATGTTGGGGATCGTTCGGCCCCTGGAAGCCGACCAAAGTCTTGATTAGGTTTCTTGTTTCTCCATTTGACACCTGGCCGAGTCGCCTATGTTTCCCCGCCACCTCGGTTCTGAGGCCTCGTTCGTGTCTTGAGAATCGTTCAAAGCCTGGAACATCAGTCCATCGGTCCTCTTTTTTCCCTAGTTGCGGGACCATGACGTGCCAGTTTTTCACCTTGCAACGTTTCTCATCTGCAAGGAAGCTCAGGAACAGCTCGCGGTTGGTTTGTGGCGATGTGGGAGTGTTGGAGTCCTCGAGGTTGTGATTGCTGAATCGGAGCTGCTTGAGACATTTGACCATCTCGGTGTGCGGGATCTTGGTCGTGCAGACGGCTCGCTGATGCCCAAGTGAGATTTCGGTCGGACTCGCTCCAGTGATGATGCCGCTCCACAGAGCGAAGTTCGCATCCAGGTGGTCTGAAAGCAAGGTGTAATCGTCCGGCGTGTACTTGCTGAAGTTCGTGGCGACGAGTCGCACGGGCCACATTTGATTCTTCGGTGCAGGGAGGATTCTGCTGTCGCAGGTTCCGATGAGTGGGCGGAGTTGCTTCGGCGTGACTCGCGGGACCGAGTTGTACCAGAGCTTGAAGTTTCGCCTTAGGTTCTCTTCGTCAATGCAGATTGACTCAAATATGTCGTAGACATCAATTGGATCCGGCTTTGCTTCCTCTCGCCTGGAGATGTAGAGCCGTACGAGGTCTTGATAACCGGCTCGGTAGCCGAACCAGCGCCCCATTTGCATAAGTGACGAAGCCTGCAGATTCTTTCTACGGAAGTACGTGACCGTGAGTCCCTCAATCGTGTATCCGCGTGAAAGTTTCATCCCGCCGATGACGATCTTCCAGATTGACCGTGCCTGGAAGTCGGGATCGGTTCCCGACGCGTCGCCGTTGACAGTAATCGCAACCTCGTGCCCGTCAAATTCTTCGTCAATCCGTCGGAGTGCTTCGGAGATGTCGTTGTGGAGTTCCTTGAACGTCGGCGGGTAGTAGCTGTTGTCCGCTTGGTGGGGGCTATTCGCGCGAAGGTCGGTTTCGTAGATGATCTCGAGCCTCTCCAGTCCGGCGATTGTCTGGAACGCGGACTCATCCCACATCTTTCGGACTCTCTCCCTGGCGTCCTTTTGGTCTTTCACTTTCACGGAGTCGGAGTAGAAGAGGGTGTGGTGTTTGGTCGCCTGATATCCCTTGATTTTCCGGGATCTGTAGAGCTTGAGAGCACCGGCAAGAAGGAACGTATCCAGGCACCGCTGGAGTTCCTCGTCGTCTTGGAGGCGGGGATTTCTGATGTCCCTGACGTGTTGTCGTTTCTTGGGTTGCGGCTGGTCGGCGGGGATCGGTTCGAGTTCGGCTTCGTCTATGTCGTGAAAATCAAGGATTCCCATGTACCCGTGTGGGCGGTCAAGAACGAGGATGAAATCCTTTGGGTACATGTTCCACTCGTCCTTGGGGCTGATGAAGCAGTTCGCTGCCGGGGTTGCAGTGAGGCCGACGTACTGGACGTTGGCCAGGAGCTGTAGAACCTTCACGACCTGTTCATTGACGCCTGCGAGCGCCTGATTTCCTTCATCGTCCGGCTTCACGAGGTTGATCGCTGCGGCCTGGTCCGACTCATCGTCAAGTATGAGAGTGCTGAGGCGGCGACGATGATCCTCGGGGATCGCCTTCAGCTGATCAACGAGGGTCTTGAGGCGTGATTTGTTTTTCTTGATGACGATGACTTTGCAGAGTCGTGGATCGGTTAGGTAGGCGTCGCCAAAGATCATCCCTCCCTTTGGCTTTGAGAAGTCAAATCGCTGGGTCGTTAACCGCTCGATGAGCCGCGGCTCCTTTCCTGGCAGGGGTTTGGGGTGAACGATGAATTCGGACCAGTCTTTATCGTGGAGGTATCCGCCGCCTTGGCCGTTGGCGTCGGGTAGGGCGATGCCGTCCGGATCGTTCTTGAGGAAATCTTGACCGACGACCTCCTTGTCCAGGCGTCGTTGTGTTTGCCGCCTTAGGAGGTCGGTGAGGCCTCCAAGGACGATGATCAGCTTGTAGCCGTGGTCAACGGCTTTGGCGATGGTCATGTTCATGGTGGTCGTCTTGCCGCTCTGGACGTATCCGACGACGAGACCGCGAGAGCCGTAGATTCTTGGAGGGTTCACCCCGTGGGCCGCCCAGAGAGGGTCGGCGACGTTCTTGATGATGTCGTCCGTTTCTCGGTCTAGTTTCGCGAGATTTGCCTCCGACCAGCCGCGTCGCTCTTTAAGGTATGTCAGCAGGGACGCGGAGTAGTACGAGTCGGACTGTTTGCGTTCTTCGGACCACCAGTTGATCCATCCTTCATCGTGTTCAACTGCGATTTTGACGAAGGCGGGGAAATGGGCATCTAAGACCGCTCGCTGCTCCGGGGTGAGCCCGATTAGCTGGTAGATCAAGCTGCGCCGTTCTGGTGTCTCTCTGATGGTGCCATTGGTCCACGGGCGGTCAGACCTGTCGTGTCTGAACAACCACTTCTCAATCATGAACCGGGCCACGTCGTTCTGGTCTTCGGCTGTGTCGGCGACGTGCTGCACGATGAGCGCGACCACCTCTTCCATGGTCCGGTTCGCTTCCTGGAAAGCCGGCGCGTTCTTGATTTCCTCTGCAAGGTTGGCGGGCTCAACCTCCAGGCGTTCCATGACCCGGTCAACGAGCTGTGCGACGAGCTGCTTGGATTCGGCGGTCATCGGCTGACTCATTGGAGAAGCCCCGCGATGGAGTTCGCGTTCAATTCGGTACCCATCCCTGAAACGTCCACACTGTAGATGACCGACGCGATTCGTGTCAGTTGGTCGGGTGGTATCAGCTTGAGTGTGTCGGGCACGATGCGCGGGAATGAGTCGTCGACCTTGATGAGGAGAGGTGCGGCTCGTTCAACGAACCGTGCCGTGTAGTGGGGGGTGTGGTTCGGCCGCCAGCCTGCCCGGGTGAGGCGGGCTTCCAGCCGGTTGGTAAGTTCGCCGTTGCCCGCGAGCGCCTGCTGGACGCCGGCAACCTTGTCGCGCAAAGTGACCGAACCCTTGACGTGGGCGGGTGCGGAACTGAACTGGAACGAGACAACGAAGAGCTCCCGGGGAGGTGACTCACGAAGTTGATTGAGTGACCCGATCACGTGCTCGCGCACTTCTTTTGATGTTGACTTGACCTCGATATCTCTCAGCTCGAGCGCGAAGTCGTGTTCCGCTCCCGCGGATTGGTGCCAGGCGTCCAGCGCCCGAGACCAGCCGACCGCGGGGAGCGAGGCGAGTTTCTCTAGGAGTGTGAGCTCGCCGATCAAGCCGAGTTGCTTTTCCTTGCTGAGTATGGTGTCCTGCTCGAGGAGCTCGCCTAATCGGAGCCAGGCTTCTTTGAACGCGGCGACAGCACGAAGATTCTTGGTCTGCATCAATTCCAGTGCCTCGCAGGTGTAGGTGTAGAAGTATTTCTGTAAGGCGTCGTCGACGCAACCGACGGTCAGTATCGACGCTCCCGGCTGGAGAGAGAAGTGAAGGGCTTGGGGGAGGACGGGGAGCTCGGAGATGTCTTCGTCGCGGTCAATTCCGACCTCAATTCCGAGTTTTCCGCCGACGTACGTGAGGACGGAGGGGCGTCGGGTCTGGAATGGGTGGCGGAAGTTGCCTCCGGTCATTAGTTCCTGGACGTTCGTCCAGCTGAGCAGCCAGTCCCTGCCCGCTCCGTCTGGCAGCGTCATTTGAATATCGCCATGAGGGTGTCGTTGAGTAGCTTCTCGAACTTGGTGAGTTTCTTCGTGGTCTTCTCCCCGAAGTGTTCGCGGAGTGACATGAGCAGTAGAAACTGGAACGTTTCGTAGCGCGTAGAAGATCCGAGGATCTGGTCAATGCGCGACCTCATGGACTTGTTGAGCACGATACGTTTTCTTCTTCGGTCAACTTTGAATACTGCGTTTGATCCGATCCGGCCCCATTCCACTTTTATCGTCGCGCCTTTGGGGAAGTCCGATTTCTTTATCGTGTTGAGCGCCGACGCCCGCAGCCAGTTCCCGGGTACGGGGAGTTCCTTGAGTCGAGGTTCTACGTCGTCTTGAGTTCGTGAAACCTCTTCCGCCTCGTTCACCCATTCTTGGAACGTCGTGCCATCTCCCGCGGTCGCGGTACGAATCGCTTCAACGACGGAGAGGGGGGTCTTGACGGAGTCCTTCGTGTAGGCGATCTCCACGAGGTCCTTCGTGGCGGGGGTCAGTTCAATCTGCATTCGGGCGAGGGAGTGGTGGCTTTCGGGGGTTCGAAGCGTTGACCAGCCACCGGCTCCGACAATGCGGTCGTTGAGGTACCAAAAGAGACCTTGGCTCTCGATTGCGCTCGTCTTGCCGCCGGGTCTCCTGATCATGAAGCCGGGAAGTTTGCTCCTTTTCGGCCAGACGTGGGCTACCGCGTCTATGCGGTCTCGGCGGACTTGCTTGTTCGGTGTCGGAACCTCGATGCGGAACTTTTTCGGCCAGTCGCTCGCACCGGAGACGTTGTAGGCGAATGGATTCACTGCGGCGATCTCGTGCCTCCCGACGAGCTGGCCATCCTGCTCAATCTCGAGAGACATCGTCACTTTTCGCGTACCGCGACGCTCCAGGAAACGGTGGAAGATCAGCCCGAGGTGGCTGTCTACGTCCTTGGTCGTGTCCTTCATGTACTTCTCGGGGTTTCCGAGGCTCTTCTCAAAGTCGTCCAGTTCTTCAAGTTCCACGATCGTGCCGCTCGGCTCGAGCGGCACGGCGTCGGAGAGGCGACCGGCTGATCTGTATCGAGCTGCGACGTCTTCGTCGTCGAGCACGTACAGTTGCTGGTTCCGTAGCTCGGACTTGCTCCACTGGCGGCCATGGGGTGCGTCGTTTGTCGTTTTGGAGTAGACGCGCAGGATATTGGCCTGCGACAGTCCGGCGGTCTTGAGTCCGACGCCGTACATTCCGATGTCGGAGGGTTTGTGGGTGCTCTTGAACGCGAATTTCATCACGTCGTTGAAGCTTCCGCACGGTATTCCGCTGCCGTTGTCGATCACTTGTATCGCTGTTGCGCGTTCTGCGTTTCGGCGGAATCTCACGCTGATGCGGGTTGCGCCCGCGTCGAGGCTGTTGTCCACGAGTTCCGCGATCGCGTTGGGTAGCGGGTAGGGGGCTTTCGTGAGGACTTCCTGAATGGAGTCGTGCGGAGGGGCTTTGACACGTTCAACGACTCGCGGGTCTTTCTCAGTCATCGGTGGGTATTCGCCTTCGTTCCGATCGCCATTCGGTGGTTCCGAATGCCTCGCTCAGGCAGTCGTGGAGTCGGTATCGGTCGGCCACCTCGTCGTCAAAGCGGAAGGTGTCGCGATCACCCCAGTAGCGGGCCCCCTGCGGCGATGGTTCGAGGACGAAGTGGGTAGAACGCCAATTGATTTGCATCACGTCGGTCTCCTCGATTACCCGTTCGGTGACCCCCACGTGGGACACGAGGATGACTCGCGATGATGTGTCAAGGTCTCCGATGACGATTCCGTCCCCGGTGTCCGGTCGGATTGAGCCGAGTGGCTGCAGGTCTGTCGGCATATGGCGGTACCAATTCGCCGCGGACTTGCTGATGCGCCAGAACTGGGTCGGGGTCATGCTCCGAACGATGGTAGTCGCGTGCTTCTGGGTGATCGCCGTTGTTCTCGCGGCGCAGCCACCGAGTCGCGTCCCGCGCACCTCAGAGGTATCCCACGAAGGTCGGTCCGAGGCGAGGGCTAGCGGCGGGATGTTCCGGAACGTGTGGGACCGCCTTCGCGTCCAGCACGTTGAGGCGCCGCGTGTCCCAGGGACCGGTGTCTCCCAGGAGTACTGCGTGGTTTGCTACGACGTTGTTGAACACGCGTCGGATGTCGCGGGCGTTTCCGAAACCCTCACCGCGGGGAAGCGCGGCGATGAGTTCGCCGATAGCGGCCAGGGCGTCGGGGGTGATCTCGTACTCGTACTGTTTGACGAGCCCGGCGAAGATCTCGGTCAGTTCGTCGTCGTCGTAGTCGGGGAACGGCACCGCGATGTCGAACCTGCTTCGTAGCCCGGGGTTGGCGTCTAGGAAGCTTTGCATCTTGTTCTCATACCCTGCGACCACGAGGGCGAAACGGCCGCGGTTGTTCTCCATGAACGTCAGCAGCGTCGCGATCGCCTCGTGCCCGAAGTCGTTGTTGTGGCCGGCGGCGAGCGTGTATGCCTCGTCTACGAACAGGATCCCGTCGAGGGCCTTGCGGCAGACGTCCAGCGTCTTGAGCGCGGTCTGGCCGATGTACGGTGCGACGAGAGTGCTGCGGTCCGCCTCCACGAGGTGCCCGGACGACAGCAGCCCGAGTTGTTTGTACAGCTGGCCGATGAGTCGCGCGACGGTGGTCTTGCCGGTGCCGGGGTTGCCGGTGAACACGAGGTGCGGTGAGAGCGCGACGGCCTTGTACCCGGCGTCGGCTCGTCGTTGCGCGACGCGTTGTTGCGCGGCAAGCTGGCCGACGAGTCGCTTGACGTCGTTGAGACCGATCAGGGCCTCGAGTTCGTGGAGCGGGTCGCCGTTCCCCGCGCCCGGGGCGTCGGCGCGTACGACGACGTGGTCGGGGCAACGTAGCTTGCTGGGGATGTCCGACAACTCGGACTCTTCCTCGTCCTCCTCGTCTTCTTCCTCGGTGGTTTCGCTGCCGGGTTTGATCGGGTCTTGTTCGTCGTCGTCTCGCGGTTCCATCTCGTGGATCGCGTCCGCGACCTGCAGCACCTGCTCCAACGCCCAGACCATGCCGAGCAGCACCTCGCGCAACCCGTCAGTGGACACGTCCGCGGCGTGCAGGCTGTGGGTGATGGTGATCGCCGCGGTGTCGGACGAACCTCGTGAGACGTGCGCCTGTCCGTAGGGC
>Ga0169931_10010743_pt1 | contig 13007 bp, 6 predicted proteins | sample Kivu_15m_20L_FD_129675 | JGI IMG/M metagenome (GOLD analysis project Ga0169931, IMG submission 129675) | Freshwater microbial communities from Lake Kivu, Western Province, Rwanda to study Microbial Dark Matter (Phase II) - Kivu_15m_20L... | ecosystem: Environmental > Aquatic > Freshwater > Lake ...
GATTAAAATTTTTTATGTATTTATTTAACTAGCAACTAAAAACTTTCTTTGATATTTAAATCTGATTTTGCACTTACTTAAATAAAGCCTATCCCAAATTTTTTAGCCATGGCTTATCCTTCTTATACTGTTACTTTTCTTTAATAATTAAGATCACATTTAGTTGCTACTAATATTTTATTGACTTCTGAAGGTGCATGATTATCTATTTGATGCATCCATCTTTATATATTTTAAAAAGAATTTCTATCTATTATTGAATACGTTAATATTATCCCTGCAGCTCCTTTATAATATGTTTGTGTTATATTTTTAAATCTTTATTGACCTGCTGTATCCCATATTTGTAATTTATATCTTCTATTACCAACTACAATAGTTTTTACTTTAAAATCTACACCAATAGTAGCAACATATGATTATTTAAAATTACTTTAACTAAATCTAGTTATAAAGTTAGTCTTGCCAACCCCACTGTCACCTATTATTATTACCTTCGCCATAAAATCATATTTGTCTGTCTTCTTTTATGTCATATTTTTATATCAAATTTATATATTATCATTTAAAAATTAACAAGTTATTAAATCATATATAAAATCATCATTTTTCAATGGTCGATAAGATATATTATCTCTTTTTATTATCTTTTATTTTACTCCATTCGAATTATTATCTTTTTTACTTATAAAAGGATAGTATTTAGTCGATTCTTTTTTATCTTTTAGAAGATTGGCTTATCTTGCTTTTGTTTATAGGTTATGATGGATTATCAAGAGTACTATGCTTATATTAAGATTTTGATGATAAAAATCTATATAAACCTAAAAATTATGTCTATTTTTATTTTTTAATAGGATCTTATGGATTATTTATTGATAATTTTTTTAATAAATTTTATTGATGAATTTATTCCTTTTTATTATTATCGTTTCCCTTCTTTTATTATTGTTTTATTAAAAAATTATTGAAATCTATGGACAAATCTATTTTATTTTTTAATCTAGCTTATTTGACATCACCATCTGTATGTTTTCTCATAGCTTTTTATCTTAAACTCAAAGATTTAAAGTTTTCTTTTAATCTATGCGATATTTTACTACGATTTTTCTTTGCTAATGAAAAATCGATTTAACCTAATAAATTATTTACTGTATTTTTTTGTTTAGTATTTATTTTTAATGGATAAAAAGTTTCTTATTATATTTTATGTAGTTTCTTTCTTATATATATGGTATTTTTACTCAATGGTGTCTATATTTATACATGATCTATAGATCTTTAGATATTATTTATTATTTTTTAGATATTAAGATCATTATTATTCTTAGTAATATTGTTTTAATCTTGTATCCTAGCTGATAAATGCATCAAATTAGGACTATTAATCTATGTGATTTTTGATTTATTTAATTTAGATATAGTATCAGTGTTGCTTTCATTATCAAGATTAAGATTAGATATGTAATGTTTCGTCTATGAATTTTTAAGAAAGATTAATTTGAACGGGGCGTGTATTACTTTTTAATTATCGATTCGACTCATTTTATAATTTTATTAATATTATAATTATATAGATAATCATTTATCATATATCATGAATCATGGATTTAATTTAATTTTATTACCTTACCAATATAATTAAAAATATGGGTAAAGAGTCTGCTTACTCATATTAAAGGGTATGGAAGAACGACCAATATGTATTTTAGGAGTTTATCCACCTATCATATACCATTATATTTGCATAAGACTCATATCTATAACAGTTCTAAGTTTATTTCCTTATTTTGGTTTTATATTCACGTATCTCTGTTTATCTTGTTAACATATAGAGCCATCGTACCCGTTATAACATACACTATTCAACTTTTTAAATGAAAATTGTTCATCTTTATTTTTATCTGTTATTACCCCTACAACTATATTGTTATTCTTTATTAGTATAATCTTAATATCAAAATAAAAGCGCCCTTCTTTTGGTAAAGCTTAATGATGATATAATTGATAAGTAGGGCCATGCATCTTTTATATATCATTACCATTAATTAGAAACTTATTCCTATATTTTGAATTATCATCAATCTTAAATATCAATCTCTTGCCAAACTATTACAATTATTTTTGCTTCTTTGATTTTATTGATTTAGGTAGATTTGTTGCTTGTATTTTCTTAACAGGTGATCCGTCTTAAGTTATACATGTCTAGTTCATCTTTTAATGATTAGATTTACATCTTTATAATCTTTCTGAATGTATTTCTTATAAATTATTCTCTAATAGCCTTATTTTATTCAATAATTTTAAATTCTATGATTATTTTAATTACAAAGTCAAACTCAATTCAGCATTTTCCTTAGCTAATTATTAATATTATCTTTATTTATCATCAATCAAATTTTTCATATTATTCAATTATTCCTTTAAAACGTTTATCTATAATTATTTTGTTTATATTTTAGAATTCAATATCTTATTAAGTCTTTTTAACTATTATTAAGGACTTAATTATAATTTTTACAAAGGCAAATTAAATACCTTAATCTTACCTACTATATAAACTAATATATATAATGATTAATTTTATATTTTGATTCTTTTCTATGTTTAGTTAGTCAGAAACGTATAAAATTCTTTTAGGTTCTCAAATATTACTTTAAATTATATCGATAAACTTTAATATTAATAATGCCCTTTATATTTTTATATATCTTATTATCCTTCTATATTTATTTTTAAAGCATTGTCGATATAATGAAATTTAATTTATTTGTCTTTTAATTTTATACTAAATTGCTATTCTTACATATTTTACAAATTATTATAGGTAAAGCTTAGAGCGGTATATATAATAGCGCTTTAATAGATCTAAAATAATATATAAATAAGTATTATTCATTATTTATATCACATATATATTCAAAATAGGGTTAAATAATCACATTAAATATTAATTACCATCAGAAAACAATATTTTCTTGAACATTTATCGATATAAATAGTTAAAAAAGAAAAATATCATAATATTTATTATTGTTCCAAAAATCAAGATATTATTTTTTTTGTTAAATACTAAATAATTTTCATTAATTGATAAGATTGACTTAAATGGAAAAATTAATTTAAGAATTATGCATTTATAAATTTATTTTTATATACATTTTTCTATATGGATAACTAAATTGCTGCTGGTAGAGGTACCGCCACTAATACTTTAATATAAAGTCCTAAGAAAGTATTCAATCCTATAGGTACTCAATCTCAATGGTCTCTAGGATGGCAAGATAATAGTGCACAAAGCAATAATAAGCCATTAGTTAAAGGTATATGAATTATTATTAAGGAAACAACAGCTATAAAAATCAAAGCAGTATTTTACTTGGAGATATGAAAAATGATTGGAAAAATTAACCTGTGACTGCATAAAAAACTAAAAAATTTAAGTAAGATACAACAAACTTAAAGCCTGTTTGGAACTATAACCCAAAGACAGCAGGAACTTCAACAATATTTTTAGGCAACTAAAAGACAGATTTTCGTAAGAAAGATTAAATAAATAAATAAAGAACACCAACAACATTAACAATAAGCCGCAAGAAAAATAAATGATATCAATATCAATATCTCAATATATATACGTATTATAATAAACACTGATTCTTATAAACAAATCTTAAAAAATCCACATAATCACTATATATTTTAAAAACTAAATGATCTATACTAAAAACTTATTATGTATATATTAATATAATAATTGATGATCTTATCATTTATCTTTTCTTTCACATAAATTATAATACACACATAGTATCAAATATTAAATCTTAACTTAACTAATACATACAACTATCTAATAAATGTAGATATATTTCTCTAGCCTTTACTACTCTTTTTAAATTGACTTTAAATTATGTATTATCTAAATTAGTATATATTCCTTCACATAATAAACCTGATATATGACCTGGAAATTAATATTTATATTAATGAGTACATTACCATATTTCTTATGCTATAATATTTTATTATTAATTATCTATATAATATATAGGGCTCTTAAGTATTTTATTATCTTCAACTTTAAAAGTTTTAAACATACAATATGGACCTAAATTGTAATAATCAATAAGATAATCTTGGTATGGTCCAAATGTAAATTTAGCTTATCTTATTTATCCATTCGCTACATTAACTACAAAATTATTATTGATGACTGTTCCACCACTCTTTTTGCTTTATGTTTTATTAGTAAGACATATAAATACAAAATGTGACTTTCTCAATTACCACACATTCAATATAGCAGTTTAAACTTTCAACAAATTCTGTTATGCTGCAATAGCATTATTAAACTTATATAATTTATATCGACCTTTATTATCTACTATTTAATATGTATTAAATTAGAAAGAATCATCATGTCTAGGTTTATACCAACATATAATTGAATAATTATTAGCCTTTCTTGTCATATATTAATATGTCCATTCATTATGAGCAGATTAATATATAGCAAAATGCTTCGTATATTTCTTGTTATTTTTTTATTATATTTAAAGAGGATATCGATAATATGTTAATTTATATTTAGCGTTATTATACCTTCCTTTTTATTATATACAAAGATATTTAGTTTATGAAAAAGTATGGATTTATGTTTGATCTGACTATTCATACATAAATTGATGTGGATATTAGTTAAAGGTATGTGTTTATAAGTCTAAGATTACTATTTTATTGCGTTTTGTTTATAGAAAGATGACCTATTTATCTGAGAACATTCCTATTGTATCCATAGGGATCCCAAATAAATGTCTAAATAATTATTTACCATTTTTATCTACATGAACAACACCATCTTGCCTATCATTTACTAATGCTAAAAATACAAATGTATCATTATATGCTGGGTATAAATATAATATCTTTTTTATCGTTTTGTCTAATTTAACATGATAAGAAGAATTCAGTATCATTATTAAGATATAGAAGAACTAGCAGATTTTTAATAAATAGATGTATTGATATCTATAAAGTTTTATGTATAATGATATACAGTTATTTATAAAAATAATTTATATCAATCAACTTATATAATTTATAAAATATTATTATGTAAAGCAATTATCATTATCTTTTAAAATTTATAGTCGTTGGCGATACAGGTATTTATATAAATAATACAGGGGTTGGTAAATCATGCGTCGTCATGCAATTTGTAGATCAAAAAATTAATTAACATCATTAAATAACAATTGGCGTATAATTCGCATCAAAAAATTTAAAAATAAAATAAAAAAATATAAAATTTCAAGTCTGGGATACTGCAGGTCAATAAAATTTTCGATCAATAACGAGATCATATTACAGAAGTGCAATCGGTGCATTTCTAGTCTATGATATAACAAAGTAAATAATAATTTATATAAGAAGAAAGTCATTTTAACATTTACAATAATGGTTAAGATAGATAAGATTGAATGGTAGTAATCAATTATAAATATTTATAATAGGTAATAAAAATGATTTATAATAATAAAGATAAGTTAGTCCTTAATAAGGTAAAAAATTTGCTTAAAGTAATGATTTACAGTGGATGTAATTAAGTGCGAAAGGATATGATAAAGTATAATCTGCATTTATTAAATTAGCGTCAACAATAGTATCTAAAATATAGACAGGATAAATAAGTTAAACCACACCTGGCCTTAAAATATGTCAGCATTTAAAAATAGATCCATTATTTTAAAAAAAGAAAACATGTTGTTGATGTTGTTGATTTACTATCTTTCTTTTATTATGAAATAATTATATAAAAATATAAAAAAAGAAAGATTTTATTTATATTTGTAGTTATATAAATATAATTTATTGATATTATTGATATATGAAAAAATCACAAGGTAATTCATCTAAAAAAAAATCATAAAAAAAGAAGCAATCAAGCTTAACAAGACAAAGATTAATAGATTTCTTAGCTAAAAGTGCATAATTATAGAGAAAATTATAAATAATTAAATAAATGGCATGTGATTAATAATCATTTACACCAACGTCTCTTTTCTTAAGATTAGATAATGCTAGAAAAGGTTTTATAAATTAAAGAGATATATAAAATTTTTTAAAAAGTTCTAATATAGATTTTAAAGGCAGTGATATCAAATTATTATTCGGAAAAATTAATGTCAATAAAAAATAATAAATTGTAAGACAAAGATAGTAATTAATTTTATTATATAGATTTCAAAATTTCATATTGCCTAGACAAAATCCAAGATTAAGATATTTTACAGTAAGAAGACCCGTACTAGTACCACTTCCTAATGAACCTTTGACATAAAAAATATAATGGATCATCTCAAAATTATTCACATAAATAGTTCTACAAACTAATAAGTATTATTTATATAATTTAGGCTCTTATAATATCATCAAAGTTTATTAAGTTCTTTTGATTTTGATGCAAGTAGCATCTTTTCAGATCTAAGCGCTAATAAATAATATATAACATCATAAGATATACAGCATTTTTTTAGTGATACAGATGTAGAAATATCACCTTAAGAAATTGGATGCTTAATAAGTATTATCGATCGAAGGGGATAAGGGCATTTATATCAAGATGATTTTAAATATTATTTTGCCACTTTAGGACTAAAAAAATAACATTAAATATTCAATTAACTTAGTCCCATTCCAGCTTTAAAAGATTTTCAATAAAATTAAATTAAAAAAGCTTTAAAAGATAGAGATCAAACATTAAAAGACCGATATAAAGATAATAAATCATATGTAAAAGGGATGGATTAGTAGGGTCATCATATATTAGGCTACAGTAAAAGAACAGATTCTAAAAGTCCAGCATGGTTAACTCATTCAAGAAAAACAAAAAAATGATTTCTTATTTTTTATATAAACATAATTAAATATTAATAATGAATATAAGCTAATCAAGCATATAAATCTTAGATAAAAGTAATCAATCATAATAATAAAGTTATAAAAGGTCTCACATTCTCAATAATACTCTATCCTCTTTAAAGAATACAGTCTATAAAACAAATTCAAACAACATATTCAAATATATCTATCAGTAATCATAAATCTATTACATGTAAATCTATATACTATATAGCTTTATCAATACATCATGGCCTCAAATCATATTTTAGAGGACTTATGTCATTCATAACTAAAAGTTCGATTTTGACATTATCAAGTAAAGCATCATAGTTTGCATTTTATAATAAAAAATTAGATTAAAATATGAAAAGAATAATATTTTTAGGATTCGCAACAGTTGGATACGTACTAACTTATCCTTTATAAATAGTAAATATAAGAATGAGTACTTAAATATAAAGCTAAAGATTTTATAGTACTATAAAAGAGTGTTTTAGTAAAATAAAAAAGAATTAAGGTCTTAGAACTATATATAGAGCTTTTCCATTGAGTTATTCCATATTTACCGCACAAATGTTATCAATTCAATACATATTACATAAATATTAATAAAATAATACCTCAATTACAGAACTATAAAAAATATTAACCATATTTGGTATGCTCAATTTGACATAAATAATTTTATATCCATTGATAAGTTTAAAGTAATTATATATTTAATTTAGAAAAATAATTCAAATTAACGGTGCTATAGGTCATTCTGATAATAATTACAATTTAAGCATGACTATTAAAAAGAATAATTTCAAATATCTCTGGCGAGGTAGCTAGTTCAAAATAATCAATATTTTACTATATAGCCTGTTAAATTGTTATTATTTTGGCGATTCATGATAAAAAATTTTATGATATGTATATAAATTTATATTTTTATTATTTATGTTTATTTATGAATAGAATTTAAGCATAAAACATTTATAAGATCACATATTTTCATTAACCATTCTTCTTTTAATTTTTTATTCTATCGAATTATTCTTTATACATTAATATTTCATGCTTAGATAATAAATAAAGTATCTTTTTTTAGTTATCAAAATATATCAAATCGAATATATTTTAAATTTTACTATTACATTATAATTTTATAAACTACATAGCTTATAATCTAGTTATCTATATTACCTTTATGGTTTTGCTCTTCTTTTATTCACCTATTATTTTCAATACTTATTTGTTTAATGTAAGTGTTATTATTAAATTTATGCCGTTTATTGTTCTTAATCTTACCATTTAAATATCACCACTTAATGAATTCTTATCAGACGTGTTTATATCTTTTATAGATTCATTTTAATGTTTTGATATTGCTTTTTTCTTATATCTTTTTGAACCGTCTCGGATTATAAATGGAAATGCAGACATATTTTTCATAACTTATTTTTGCTTTTTCCATTATTACATCATTTTGTCTCGACTATATTATGATTTCTTTTAATGAAGCCTCTTTAAAAGCTTTAAGTTTTCATTATCAATGCTTTCTAATTGTTTTTTTCTAAATGATGAATTCAAACTTTTATTCATTCTTTATGAATCAACATCAATAGATTGTCTTCTTGCTGTAGAATTTACTGTTATTTTTTGTAATAAACTATGATTTTATCGTTATATCTAAGTCATTTTATCTAAATCTATCATCTGCTTCTTTTTTTTAGATAAAGTTGGCGGATCATATTACCATTGCCAGCTTGTAGTATTGGGGCGATATTGTTTCATTCTTTATATATGTCCCTAATATAATTTTTAATATTATTTCTTTTTTATTACCCTTTTTCCAGGAGAAAGTGCACCAATCATATACCAATTATTAATTTTATTATTATTTAATAAATATAAAATTTTATCATCAATTATTAAGATATTCATAGTTACCCACCTATTTATTTTATATAAAATCATAAAAGAATTGAGTATAATTAGTTATTTCTTTCATACTATCTATATTTTTTCAAGAAAATATGATTTTTACAATATTTAAGACTTGCTCTATCTTCTGGATTTTATTTTAAAAAATTTCTCATAAAAGTTTATGCCAGACCTGATAAATCATGAGGATATACAATATTCCATTTAAAACTATTATATCTTCTTTAATGACTGCTTTTTTTATTATTCCCATTTAGTTTATCTTTGAATGGAGCTTAACCTGTAAATAATTCATAAATCAATATTCCTATACTCCATATATCTACAGTAAATGTATATCTTCCAATATCCTTCATCTCTGGAGATAAATAATCGAGAGTACCACAAAAAGTCGTTCTCATATGATTTTAATTGAAAATCGAAGCCCATCCAAAGTCACATAATTTAACTGTATTCTATATAATAAGAATAATACTTAGAAAGCCATAATAATATTCTAAGGCTTGATATCTCTATGAATAATACCATTATTATGTATATATTCAACAGAATCTATGACTTGATCAATAGTTTTCGATATAAATTCTTAATTTGATTTTAATTTCTTTATAAGCTATTACCCATAAGCATATTACATCAATAAAAATATATGATATTCATCATCAAAATGTGCATATAGCTTAATAATATTTGGATGATTTATTTTATATAGAATTTTTATCTATAAGGCTAATTGATTTTACATATTATATTCTTTTATTGTGGACTTAAATATTTTTTTAATGGCATATATAGATCCCGTTTTTTTATGCCAACATCTATATACATCACCGAATTTACCAGATCCTAGTTATCCCCCTAGTACAAAATCTTTAAGACTCAAAGTATTTTCATTTATCTAAGGATTTTTTTATATTATTGATGAAGACATAGATGAAACAGTTGATTATAAAGATATTTAACTAAAAGTGTTAAAAAGATTATCATTTATTATATTGGATTTTTTAACTTATCTTATAACATTATTATCGAATAAAGATGATAAAGTTTTAGGTAAAATTGGCCCAAAGACATTTTTATTCTATGATATTTTTTCACTCTTGTATAATCCTTAACATCTTTATTAGATAATTTCATCAGAAATTTTCTTAGTTGTAAATGATTTTTGTTTTTGTTTAAATTTATAAGTTTGTTCATCCTTTTGATAGAAATGTTAATATGCATTTTATTTACATTATTCAGTTGCCAAATCAGTCATTGTTTTCTTTTTATTTTTACTGAACTTTGTATTCATTTTCAATCCAGTTTGATATTTTTATATCTTTTAATTATCTTTTTAAATCCTTGCATTTTATTATGATTAATATGTAGTTTTGGGTTCAACAATACATTGATTTTGTACTTGCATTATTTTATTCATTAGCTAATCGATATTGTCATTAAGAGAACTCATAATTTGTGAAGATGTATTATCTATAGTTTGACATCTTTATGATGTTTATAGAAGGTTATTCATTAGTTAATAGATGGATAATTGATAAATAATTATCTTTTTCGAAATGGAAAAGATTAGTATTATAATAAAAAATAATGATAAATTATATTTTATATAGAAAACTTTATGTATTGCATATAACAAAAGAAATATTATATAAATTTGAATTAAAATTATATTAAAAAAGCATATTGTTATCATTAATGCTCACTATTACGTATCATACTGAAACTAAAATTTATTGAGAATCTAATTTAATTGCTCTAATTCCTTATCTTTCTTCAATTATCTATATAATATAATATCTTACAAGAAATATAGACTCCAATAAGTCATAACATTTTAACGATTTTATATACAACAACTAGCCTTATATACACTTTATAATAATATGTGTACTTTGTCAATAAATTTTTAATTTAAGTATATGAGTATGGCTACAATTATGAATTTTATATACTCTATAAAAATCCCTCGATATCATTATTATCGACTTGTCCTTTCTTTTGTATATCTAATATCTAGCATAGCTAAATACTAAAATATTATTTATTTGATTGAAAGACTTTTCCATATGTATATAGATATTTTATAAATGATACGAAATCTATGTTAAATTTAGAATTTGGCAGCTGATTTGAAAGTATATCGCAATAGCTTTCTAGATATTTTAATGTTTATTAATCACAACGAGACATTATTTAACCTAATTGAAATTTATCAAGTGATACTTTATTACTATTTTTGAACATTTAAAGAAGTAACTATTATATACTATTAATATTGACTACTTTCATTTTAAATATTACTTAACTATTATTATCTATGTTTGGTTTTTTTACACTTATTTGTAATGAATTATTCTCTGATATAACTTAATTTATATTCAATGGATTGAATTTAGATTATTTATCATCAAATTTTCCTAAAGGACGATTTATAGTATTTGAGAATGTCATTACTTTAAAATCTTAATTGAATATATTATTATATACTGGTTTAATTTATTAGATCTATAATTGAGGTTTTTGATTTGATGAAGATAAAAATTTTCTGCATTAAGCCAATAAATCAGGAGAAGTAAAAAGAGAATTACTTTAATAATTTTATTATGATTTGAAATTTGGTTATTTTAGTTCATTATGCGATAAAGAAGGTAATGAATTTTTGATAAATGAATTAAAACTTGATAATCCTTAATATTAATATTTATTATTCGTAATATTTTGTGAACTTATTATTTTATTATTTATTTTATTGTCAGGAATTTATTTAAAACCTTATTTATCTTCATTTTTAATTTAATTTAGTTGGTATTGGTATTAGAAGGGTTTAATATTTTGTTCAAAAGGATTTTTATAAGGTTGTGATATGTCTGATATTTTTCTATGATGAATGATATCTTATTAATTTTAAAATACGTTTCCATTACTCTTTTTATTAAACAATTATGATATTTTATTAAATTCATGATTTTTTATTTAATTTTCTGAAGATATATAGCTTTTATATGAGTACTTATTGTTCTTTTAAAGAAAATTATTAAATTTCTTTTCTATGCTATTAGAAATATTATTTAATTGAGGTTTTGTCTGGGGTTTATTATTGCTAGAGGAAACTTTATCATTTAATAATTAAAATTTATGTTTTTATGTATGTTTGTATTGTGGTGATGAATTATTATTGTCATTTTTTGTTTTTTTGAGTTGACTAAACATATGATTAAAGGTAGAGCTATTAAATGATTTATTTTGTGAGTTTTTACGGGTGGATATAGATAAATCTTTATCTCTACTTTTACTTAATGATTGATTAATACCATATGATCGTTTAGATCCTTTATTAAATGACAATTTATTTATATTACTGCTTAAGTTAGGCCTTAGTGGTTTTTATTTTATAGTTTATCTAACTTGTTAAGCGAAATGATGATTTTATTTAGATTTTTTAGATTAATTGTATTTATTTGTTCTGAATTGTTAGACTTATTTTCTATGCCGTTATTTCTTATGATTATCGATATATTTTCTTAATTTTATCTGCAACCAATCCATAACCTTATCACCTTTTTGTAGTTTATTTAATGATTTTTTCTTATTCGCTTCTACAAATATCTGTATCAATATTTGCATTTGCTAATTTTACCATTAATTTTAGCTTTGTTTATTTTATTTCAATTGCTTGAAATATTACTTTAATTTATTTCTCAAAGCTATTCTATCATCTTTCATCAATTCTAAATAATAAAGTATGTACTTGTGCATTAATCTATAAGTGTTACTGCTTATCTTAAGAATGGTATGTCTTAATTGAAGCTAGACTATGCCAATTTAGTTTAGTGATAATGATGTTGCATCGTTAAATAGATGAAAATTATAATATAAATACTATATAATCAATATATATGTTCTTGAAAAATAATTAATATAAACTGATATTCATCATAAATGACTTATTTCTACATCATAACTACTTTTTTTGTGTTATTAACATCATTTTGATTACTGATTTTCAAATTTCAATACTTTTAACATTTTTTATAAAGTCTTTTATTTTATAGCATATATATTTTAATATATTTAGTTATCTAAATTTTATTTATTGAATTTTCTTTATTGAATAGATTTTAAATAAACAGAACTAATTATAGATTTGTTATCATTAATGAAAGGTTTCA
>Ga0169931_10010745_pt1 | contig 13006 bp, 9 predicted proteins | sample Kivu_15m_20L_FD_129675 | JGI IMG/M metagenome (GOLD analysis project Ga0169931, IMG submission 129675) | Freshwater microbial communities from Lake Kivu, Western Province, Rwanda to study Microbial Dark Matter (Phase II) - Kivu_15m_20L... | ecosystem: Environmental > Aquatic > Freshwater > Lake ...
AACATGGGCATGTGCTGGTGAATCACCGGCTCGAACCACACCGGCCGTGAGCGCCGCACCATTGAGGCGAGTTGCTCCCAGTTCAGATCGAAACTCGGCACCAACCGTTCGAGGCCGCTTTCGATGAGCAGCGCCGCGGTCAGTTCGTTCGCCGCGTTCAGGCTGAAGTCGCCGATCAGCGTCGCACGGGGCAGGTGTTCGCGGAAGTAGCCGATACCCGCGAGGTTCCGCACCAGCACGATGTCCGGTTCGGCGCGCACGACGAGCGATTGGAACCCGTCTTCGCCGGGTTTCCACACGCGCAGTGGGGCGACACCAACGGGCACGCCCGCGGCGCGCGCTTTCGGTACCGCGTCCTTGTAGCGGCGCGCGTCCTCGAAATCGCAGTACACCGCTGCCGGGCGCGGAAGGTCGTCTGAGGGTTGCCACGCGAGCACCGCGTCCAGTTGCTCCGGCGAGCGCACGAGTACCGTGAGGCGCGGTTCCGCGGGCGAAGAGTCAGCCGCGCGGTTCGCTTCCACCCGCAACTCCGCGAGCGCATCACCCGCACTCACCGCGTGCTTGGTCGCGGCCGCGCGCAGGGCGGCGAGGTCGGTCGCAGCGCGGCGGCGCAGGTCGTTCAGCACGCTGCGCGGGAGCAGAGCGTTCGCGGGCAGATCGCACCGCAGTTCGCCCAATTCGAAGGGCGTGTCACCGAGGCGCGACAGTTGTTCGCGCACCTCGTCGGCGCTGGTGGGCTGCTTGCGGGCGGCTTCCAGCGGGCCGGGCCACTCGGTGCGCGACTCGTGCGCGCCGTCCGAAAGCGCGAGCAAAAGCGACCCGCCGATGGTGCCCGTGAGGGTCGCACGCAGCGGCACGCGGCGCGCCGGTTTGTCTTGCGAATAGCTCTGTTCGAGCTTCTTCCGCAGCGCCGGGTCGTCGGTCTTGTACACGTCGCAGCCAACTGGGATGCGCGCGAAGTCGAGCGCGTCGGCCGCGAACGTGAGTTCGGCGATTCCGTCTCGCACGCTCGCGCGCCACACGCGCCCCGCTGGCTCTTGCGTGTCCGGTGCGCCGATGTCGAACAGCAGACCGTCGCCGGCTTTCACGAGATCATCGAACGCCTCGCACAACTCCACGCGCACCGCGCCGCGCGCGAACCCGACCACGCGCCCGATGCGCACGCCGCGGCTCTTCGGGAACCGCCCGCGCACGAGTTTCTGGTGGTTCACGCCTTCGAGGAACCCCGGCGTGAGGCCGCGACTGAACGTTTGCGCGAGTTCCAACTGCTCGCGCCGCGGAAGCGCGAAGGGGCGTTCTTCGAGCTTCGCGTCGATCGCCTTGCGGTAGGTTTGCGTCGTCGCCGCGACGTAGGGCCCGCCCTTCAGCCGACCTTCGATCTTGAACGAGATCGCGCCCGCGTCGATCAGATCGCCGATGTGGTCGAACGCCGCGAGGTCTTGCGGGCTGAGCAGGTACGCGCGGTCGCCGAGGTCGCGCGCGGTGCCGTCTACCAGCATTTCGTAGGGCAGCCGGCACGCCTGCGCGCACTGCCCGCGGTTCGCGCTGCGCCCGCCGAGCGCTTCGCTCGTGAGGCACTGCCCGCTGTACGCGACACACAGCGCCCCGTGCACGAACACTTCCACTGGGGTTTCGGTGCCCGCCGTCACTTTGCGAATGTCGTTCAGCGACAGTTCGCGCGCGAGCACGACGCGCTCGACGCCGAGCGCCGTGACGAACGCGATCCCGCGCGGTTCGGTGAGCGTCATTTGCGTGCTGCCGTGAACCGGCAGCGTCGGCGCGATGCGCTTGATGAGCCGCACGAGGCCGAGGTCTTGCACGATTACCGCGTCTACCCCGGCACTTGCAATTTGCTTCACCAACTCGGCCACGGCCGGCAGTTCGTCGGAGAAGACGAGCGTGTTCAGCGCGACGAAGCCGCGCACGTTGCGGGCGTGTAGGAACGCCATCACTTCGGGCAACTCGTGCGGCTCGAAGTTGGCCGCGCGAGCGCGCGCGTTGAAGTTCGAGAGGCCGAAATACACCGCGTCGGCACCGTTGGCGACCGCGGCGCGCATGGCCTCGCGGTCGCCGGCGGGTGCGAGCAGTTCGGGAGTCGTTTCGCGTTCGCGCATCCGGTCATTCTACACGCTGAGCACGCGGTCGCGCGAGGCGACCGTCCAGCGGCCGACCACGCGCCCACCTTCGGCCACGAGCGCCTCTTTGTGAAGCGCCACGGTGGGGCAGATGTGTCCCGGTAGCGCGAACACCACATCGCCGGGGGTGTACGCGCTCGCGCCCGCGGTCTCAACAATCAGGTGCTCTTCGTTGTGGCCGACCGTCTTGTAATCGGGGAAGTCCAGCAGCGTGACGCGCTTCTCTAGCAGTGGGTCCGCGGCCACGGCCTTGTTGCCGAGATCGAGCGTGACGCGGTTCGCGGTCGGCCGGCTTACCACGCGCGTGACCAGCACCGCGGCCGGGGTGATGCCGCTGAGGTCCGCGTACTTCGGCCCGTAACCCGCATCGTGCAGAACGAAGGTGCCCGGCGAGCACTCCACGCCCGGCACGTCGCGCATGCCCGCGTACACCGGGAAGCTCGGCGTGCCGCCGCACACGAGGCGCGGCACCGCAAGCTCTTTCGCTTCGGCCTTCGCGCGCAGGTCGAGCACCGGTTGGAGGAAGCCGCGCACCGCGGCTTCGCGCTCGGCGCGGTCGGGCTGGTTGTTGTGGCCGTCGTACAGTTGGAAACCGTTCAGCGTGAGGCCCGGCAGCTTCGAGGCGAGTTCGTAGAGCGCGAGCGCGCCATCACCGACCGCGATCCCGGTGCGGTGCTGGCCCACATCGAGATCGAGCACGACCCCGGACGAAACGCCCGCGGCGCTGAGACCCGCCGAAAGAGCCTTCGCGCTCTCCGGGTGGTCGATGAGCGACGAGAACGCGGTGCCGGGGAACATCTTCACGAGCGCCGCGAGCCGATCAACGTTCGGCCCGACGAGCGGGTACGCGATTAGCACGTCCGGCGCGCCGGTGGCCGCGAGCATCTCGGCTTCGGCGATGGTGGCGCACTTGTGTTTGGTCACGCCCGCGGCGAGGAGCATCTGCACGATCTCGCGCGTCTTGTGCGTCTTGACGTGCGGGCGCAGGCGCTCGGCCGAACCGGCCATTTCGATGACGCGCGCGATGTTCTTCTGGATGAGTTCGGGGAACAGCACGAGCGACGGACTGAGAACGGAGCCGATGTCGGCGAGCGCGTACGCGGGGTGCATGGCGGGTTCTCGCGGGGTGGGTGTGGAAGAGGATAGCGATTGTGCGCGGCGCGCGTACACTCACGGAACCCACCCGTCGGAGTGTCCGCCGTGACCGAGCAACAGCGCGCCCGCCTCATGGCGTTTAGTTACCTCGACCTGCGCGAGCACCGGGAACTGCTGCGGGACTGCCCGCCGGAAACGGCGCGCGCGTGGTACGCGGACCCGCGCCCGGCGGAACTCGCGGACGCGTGCGCGCGGTTCGAAGACGAACTCGTTTCCGCGGCGCTGGGCGAACCGATCGAAGTGGGCGCATTGCCCGCAGAGGTCGCGGCGCACGTCCGGCGGCAAATCGGCGCGGGATTCAACCGGTTCGTGTTCGCGAAGTGAGACCGGCCGGAGCCACGCGAGCGCGGGTGCGTTCGCGCCGGGCCGAAGTCCGGCGCGCGGTTCGGGTTGCACGCGCGCCGCGCGACGCTATAGGCGGGTCGGTTCCACTTGCGCGAGGTACACATGCGGTTCGCGGTGGCGCTCGGGTTGGCGGCGCTGGTGTGCGGAACGGTCGCGTCGCAACCGCCCGGCAGTGGCGCGTACTTCGGGGCCGACCCGAAGCAGAAGTTCGACGAGAAGGCGATCTTCAAAGAGCCGCCGAAGATCCCCGCCGAACCGCCGAAGACGCCCGGCGCGCCGCCGGTGCCGCCGCTGAAAGAGATTCCCGACGGCTCGCTGCCCCCGCCCCCGCCGCCCAAACTGTGGACCGGCGGGTTCGAGTTCGGGTTGAACGGCACGCAGGCCGACGTGGACATCCTGAACATCAAACTCGGCGCGTTCGCCGACCGCAAGACCGACAGCAACCGGTTCCACTACGACTTCCTGTACACGCTCACGCGCCAGAACAGCGACTCCACGCAGAACCAAGCGCTGCTCAACGCGCGCGACGAAATCTTGTTCCGCGGCACGCCGTGGAGCGTGTTCGCGGCGCTGCAACTGGAATACGACGAGTTCCGCGCGTACGACCTGCGCACCGGCGTGTACGCCGGTGCCGGCTACATGTGGTACGAAACCCCCACCACCGTGTTCAAGACGCGGGCCGGTGCCGGTGCCGTGTACGAGTTGAACACGCAGCGCGGCGGGCCGCGGGACCGCTGGGTGCCGGAAGCCGTGTTCGGGTTCGACTTCAACCACCGGTTCAGCGACCGGCAAACGTTCCTCTCGGCGCTGGACATTTACCCGAGCTTGGACAACTTCGGGCAGTACCGTATCCGCGCGCGGGCCGCGTACGAAATCGTGCTCGACCCGGAGCACGGGATGGTGCTGCGACTCGGCGCGCAAGAGCGCTACGACACCAACCCCGGTACCGGGCCGCGGAACGCTCTGAACTATTTCGTCACACTCCTGTTCAAGTTCTGACGCGCGGCGGTTGACGCGCCGCCCCGCGTCGGTTCAACTGCACGCACTCGCGCCCGCTCTCGCACTCGGGACCCGCTGCCATGCCGCTCCGCTCGCTCGCCGCGCTCGGCCTGTGCGCCGCCGCGTTCGCCCTCGCGCTCGCGTACCAACCCGAACCCGCGCCGCCGCCCAAACCCGCCGGGCCGCTCCCGGCTGTCGCCGGCGCGCCCCGGTACTGGAAGGGCAACCTCCACACGCACACGCTCTGGAGCGACGGCGACGACTTCCCCGAAATGGTCTGCGACTGGTACAAGAGCCGCGGCTACGATTTTCTCTCGCTCACCGAGCACAACGTGCTCGCGGAGGGCGACAAGTGGGCCGACGCCGAGAGCAACGCGACCCGCAAGAAGGCGGTCGAAAAGTACGAAAAGCGGTTCGGCTCGCGGTGGCCGGAGTTCCGCACGAAGGACACCAAGAAGCAGGTGCGGCTCAAACCGCACAGCGAGTACCGCGCGCTGTTCGACGAACCGGGCAAGTTCCTGCTGATCCCGGCGGAAGAGATCACGCACAGTTTCGCCAAGCGGCCGATTCACATGAACGGCATCAACCTGCGGGACACCATCAAGCCCATCGACGGCAAAGACGCGACCGAGACCGTGCGCGTGAACGTGCGGCAGGTGCAGGCGCAGAGCGCGAAGACCGGGCGCGTCGCGGTGGCGTTCCTGAACCACCCGAACTTCGGTTGGGGCGTCCGCGCCGAAGAGATCTTGCTCGCGGAGGAGTTGCGCTTTTTCGAGGTGTTCAACGGGCACCCCGGCGTGCGCAACTACGGCGACGCTTCGCACGCGAGCTGCGAGCGCGTGTGGGACATCGCGCTGGCGCTGCGGCTAGGAGTGCACAAGCTCCCGGTGCTCTACGGCCTCGCCACCGACGACTCGCACGGGTACCACGAGTACGGCGTCGGCAAGGTGAACCCCGGTCGCGGGTGGGTGATGGTGAAGGCCCCGTTTCTCACCCCCGACGCAGTGGTCGGCGGGTTGGACGCCGGCGACTTCTACGCGAGCACGGGTGTGCTGCTGACCGAGATTGCGCGCGACGCCAAGCAGTTGAAACTGAGCATTCGCACCGAACCGGGCGTGACCTACAAGACGGAATTCGTGGCGACGCTGAAGGGCACGGACCTGACCGGCAAGCCGAAGGTGCTGACCGAGAAAGACGGCAAGGAGACGCCGGTCACGGGCGAGTACAGCGCCGACATCGGTAAGGTGGTCGCCACTTCGACCGACGCGAACCCGTCGTACACGTTCACCGGGAACGAACTGTACGTGCGGGCGAAGGTGACGAGCACGAAGCCGCACCCGAACCCGTACGCGAAGGGCGACGTAGAGGTGGCATGGGTGCAACCGGTAGTGCCGTAGGGCGCGAAGTTTCGCCCCCGCTCTGATAGCGCGATTCCGGTCGGACGGTGTACTAAACTCGGTTCGTCCCGCTCGCCCCGGCGCACCCTTCGCATGCCACCGCACCCGCCTTCCGACGCGCTGCCCCGCTCCGGTTCGCCCGACCCGAGCGACCGCGCGCGCCGCGCGGCGGAACCGGACGCGCTCGTCGGTCGGTTCCTCGGCCCGTATCTCGTGTTGCGGTTCATCAACAGCGGCGGCATGGGGGCGGTCTACCTCGCGGAGCACCCGCAACTGGATCGCAAGGTGGCGGTGAAGGTGCTCCCCGCGGACCGCGCGCGCGACCCCGCGGCCCGCGAGCGGTTCCACCGCGAGGCCCGCGCCGCGGCCGCTCTCGATCACCCGCACATCGTGCGCGTCTTCGACATGGGCACGTCCGAGGGTACGCCGTACCTCGTGATGGAGTACATCGACGGCGAGGACCTGCAATCGCGCCTCGACCGCGACGGCCCGCTCCCGTACCGCGACGCGGTCGCGCAGGTGGCGCAGGCCGCGGCCGGGTTGCAGCACGCCCACGAGCGCGGGTTCGTTCACCGCGACGTGAAACCGGGGAACCTGATTTGCGGCCGCGACGGCACCGTGAAGGTGCTCGACATGGGCCTCGCGCGGCCGTTCCGCGACACCCCGGATCGGGACCGCGTGACCGAAACGGTCCCCGGTGCGGAACTCGCCGGCACCGTCGATTTCGTGTCGCCCGAACAGGCCCTCAACAGCCCACTCGACGCGCGCACCGACATCTACAGCCTCGGCGCGACGCTGTTCACGCTCGTCACCGGCGGTCCCCCGTACGAGGGCGAAACGTACCAAAAATTGGCTCAGGCGCAGTTCGGCGAACCCCCACGGCTGCTCGACGTGATGGGTGACGCGGTGCCCGCCGGGCTGAGCGCGCTCGTGGCTCGGATGATGGCGAAGTGCCCAGAGGATCGGCCCCAAACCGCGAACGAGGTGATCGCGGCGCTCGCGCCGTGGCTGCCCGCGGGCGCACTGGAAGCGCTAGTCCCGGACGCGACGGTGCGCGCCGCACTGCGCCCGCCGCGCCTGTCGCGCCGCGCGGTGCTGTTCGGCCTCGGCGCGGCCGCCGCGGCGGTCGCCGCGCCGTTCGCGTTCCGCGCCGCGCGCCGCGCTTCGGTCCCGCCGCACCTGCTGCTGACCGGGCACGAGTCGAAACCGAACGACCTGATCTTCTCACCGGGCGGCGACCGCTTGCTGTCGGCCGACACCGCGGGCCAACTGGTGATCTGGGACGCGCGCACCGGCGCGGCACTCCACAAGCCCGAACCGCGCGCGCAGGCCGCGTTCTGGGGGTGCGGCCGGGGGCCGAACGGCACCGCACTCGCCGGCGGCAGCGGCCAACCGGTGCTCGCGATCGACTGGCGCACCGGGAAACTGGTGCGCGAGTACGAAGCGCACGTGCCCGCTGTCACCGGTCTCGCGACGGCCGCAGACGATTCGCGCGTGTTCGTCTCGGGGAACGACGCGGACGTTGTGGCGCGCGACGCCACCACCGGCGAAGAGGTTCTGCGCCTGCGCACCGGGGCGACGATGGTGTGGAGCCTCGCCGTGTCCCCCGACGGCACGCAACTCGCCGCCGGGACCGGCGACGGCTCCGAGGGGTGCGCCGTCCGGGGCCGGTTTCGCGCGATCGTGTGGCGCGCGAGCGACGGCAAAGAACTGCACCGCCTTGCGGGGCACACCGGCGCGGTGCGCGCGGTGGCGTTCTCCCCAGACGGCCGCACACTGGCGACCGGGGGCTTCGACGGCACCGTCCGCGTGTGGAACCTCGAGACCGGCACGCAGGTGCTGAAAATCGACGCGCACGACGGGTACGCCGAGCGCGCGTTCTACCTCCCGGACGGCAAGCGGATCATTTCCTGTGGTGGGCCGAGCGACGTGCAGAACGCGGGCGGCGGGGCCGGTGAGGGCGGAGCCGTGAAAGTGTGGGACGCCGCGACCGGCGCAGAGCTGCGCGCGTGGCGCGGACCGGAGTGGCACGACTTAGTGGCGCTCGCCGTCTCACCGGACGGTCGGACGGTCGCCACCGGCGCGCGCGACAACCTCGTGCGCCTGTGGCCGAATCTGCTGGATTCGTAGGTCGCGGTCGAGCGGCGCTTCGCCGCGAGGCCCGACGGCGCGCGCGCGTTGCGCCGCACGTTCGCGTTCTTCGCGCTCGAAATGCACGCAAGCGATTCTCGTGTTGCTATCTCGCTGTCGGGCCTCGGCTTCGTGCCGCGTCGCTTCACTTGCGGGGCAATCTCGGCGACGCGGCTTTGCGAAGCGCCGCTCGACCGCGACCTACAAGAACTACTCTTTCACGCAGTACAGCGCGTCCAACCCGCGGACGAACAGCGCGCCGTCGGCCGCGGCCGGCGAACTCCAGTACATGTCGCGAGCGAGTTTGTTCACGCGCACCACTTCGAACTCCGCGCCGGCCTTCAGCACGTGTGTCGCGCCGGTTTCGTCCAAGCAGAAGATGCGGCCGGCCGCGGCCCACGGCGAGGCCCAGAACGCGCCCGCCTGCGGGATGCGCTCCTTCGTGTATGCGGCCTTGCCGGTCTTCGCGTCGAACGCGGTCACGGTGCCGCCGTTGCGGTCGAGCACGTAGACGAACCCCTCGTACACGAGCGGCGACGCCGCGGCCGGCCACGCCCGCGGCGCGCTCCACAACACTCCCGCGCTCGTCGTTTCGCCGGCCTTCGGGGTGATGTCGCCGGTCGCGCCGACCTTCACCGCGAAGAGCGTCCCGGCGGCGCGCGCCCCCGTACCGCCGCCCTTGCCGCCGAACCCGCCCGCCCCCACACCCACGAACAGGCGCTCCGCGTCACCGGTCGGCGACGCCGACGCTTGCCCGCCGCCGACTTCCAACTCCCACACCATCTTCCCGTCGGCCGGGTTGTAGCCGCGCACCTTCTGCCCGCCTTGCGCGACAATGTCGGTGCGGTCTTTCGTCTTCCACACGAACGGCGTCGCCCACCCGGACTTCTCGCGGCGCTCGGCTTTCCACACTTCCTTGCCGGTCTTTGCGTCGAACGCGACCAAGAACGACTTCTCCTCGTTGTCGCACTGAATCACAAGTTTGTCGCCGGCAAGCACCGGCGAACTCGCGGTGCCCCACCCGGCTTGCATGGAGTAGCTGCCGATGTCCTTTTTCCACAGTTCCTTGCCCGCGAGGTCGTAGCAGTAGAGGCCGGTCATGCCGAAGTACGCGTACACGCGCTCGCCGTCGCTCACCGGCGTTTCGGTGGCGAAGGTGTTGCTGCCGTGCGTGGGGATGGTGGGGCGCGCTTCCTTAGCGACCTTCTCCCACACCGTCTTCCCGGTTTTGCGGTCGAGGCACACCACCTTGAACTGGTAGGTTTCCTTCGGCGCGCCGCGCTCGCCCTTCCCGAACCCGCCACCGCCCTTGCCGCCACCGCCGAACCCGCCGCCGCCCTTCGGGCGCTGTTGCCCTTCGGCGAACGCCGTCGTGAGAATCACTTTGTCGCCGATCACGATCGGGCACGACCACGCGACGCCCGGCACCGCGGCCTTCCACGCGACGTTCTTGTCGGTGCCCCACGCCAGCGGCGGCTTCGCGTCGGTGACGACCCCGGTGCCGTCCGGCCCGCGGAACGACGGCCAATCGGCGGCCCCGGCCCCAGTAACGAGCGCGGCGAGCGCGAACACGGCGAACGGACCAACGGCGCGGCGCATGGCGAACCCTCGCGTGAGAACGGGCACGGCGTAAACCCGCGAATGGTACTCGACGCGACATGAAATCCGCATGAGATGTCGGCCCGCGAGCGGTATCATGGTCCGCACACACGGGAGGTTCCCCCATGCACCGCGCGCTCGCGGCCGTCGTTCTCGCGTTCGCCACTTGTGCGAGTGCGGCCGATTGGCCCACGTTCCTCGGCCCCACCCGCGACGGCACATCGGCCGAAACGGGCATCATCAAGCCGTGGCCCAAAAACGGGCTGAAGAAGGTGTGGGAGTGCGACCTCGGCCTCGGCTACGCCGCACCGGTGATCGCGGACGGCAAGCTGTACCACTGCGACCGCTTCGACGACAGCATCCGACTCACCGCGCGCGACGCCGCCACCGGCAAGTTCCTGTGGAAGTACGAGTACCCCACCGCCTACGAGGACATGTACGGCTACGACGCCGGCCCGCGCGCGTGCCCCGTTGTGGACGGCGATCGCGTGTACCTGTACGGCCCGGAGGGCGTGCTCGTGTGCGTCAGCACCGCCGGCAAGGAAGTGTGGAAGGTGGAGACGCGCAAGAACTACTTCTTCCACCAGAACTTCTTCGGCGTCGGGAGCGTGCCGCTCGTGGACGGCGAGTTGCTGGTCGTCGCGGTGGGCGGCAGCGAGAAGGCCCCGCGCCCGGACGACTTCCGCACGGTGAAGCCGAACGGCACGGCGCTCGTCGCGTTCGACAAGAAGACCGGCGTTGTGAAGTGGACCGGCGGAGACGAACTCACGAGCTACGCCAGCCCGACCGTCGCGACGCTCGACGGCACGCGCACGGGCCTGTACTTCGCGCGCGGCGGGTTGCTCGGCTTCGACCCGCAGACCGGAAAGACCGTCTTTCGCTACCCGTGGCGCGCGAAGTTGCTCGAAAGCGTGAACGCGAGCAACCCCGTGGTGGTCGGGAACAAGGTGCTCCTCACCGAGTGTTACGGCCCCGGTGCGGCGCTCCTCGAAGTGAAAGCCGGCAAGCCGAAAGAACTGTGGACCGACAAGGAGAAGGAGAGCGTGGACCGTTCGATGGCGGCCCACTGGAACACGCCGATTCACGTGAACGGGTTCGTGTACGGCAGCAGCGGCCGGCACAGCGAAGACGCCGACGTGCGGTGCATCGACCTCGTGACCGGCGACCTGAAGTGGCGGCAGAAGCGCACGACCCGCAGCAGCCTCGCACTCGTAGACGGCCACTTCGTGAGCCTGTCGGAGTTCGGCGAACTGTCGCTGTTGAAGGTAAACCCGGAGAAGTACGACGCGGTGAGCAAGTACGAGGTGCCGGAGTTGCAGTACCCGTGCTGGGCCGCCCCGGTGGTGAGCAACGGGTTGCTGTACGTTCGCGGGAAGGGGAAGCTCGTGGCGCTGGAGCTGGTACCGAAAAAGTGAACCCGACGCGTGAGCGAGGGTTGCTGTGCTTGTGCTTGTGCTTGTAGCCCGACGCGTAAGCGAGGGTTTCTGATCGGAGCGTTTGGGACAAATACACCCTCGCTCACGCGTCGGGCTACCAATCCGTCACCCCGCGGCGCTCAGCGCGCCGATGTAGCTCATCGCGATGCGGAAGATGAAGTAAATGATCATGCACGCGACCAGCCCGTAAATCAGGTAACCGGTGAACTGCGCCGCGGCCTTCAGCTTGCGCTCCGCGTCCTCGCGCATGTGCTCGATCAGCCGCTCCATCACCTCGCTCGTGTTGCCCGTTTCTTCGCCCACCAGTAGCGCTTCGCGGAACTCCGCCGGGAACGGTGCGCCGCTCTCCTTCAGCGCGTCCACGAGGTCGCCCCCGCGCTTGATGGCAAGTTGTGCGTTCTCTTCGCACGCCATGAACCGCGCGTTCGCGGTGGCGCGGAAGCAGTAGTTCAGCGTCTTCTCGGCGCGTAACCCGGCTTCGGCGCACATGCGCAGCGCGACCGCGAACCGCATCACCGCGAACGCCAAGAACGCCGGCCCCCACGCGGGCACCCACAGCAGTTTCGCTTCGAGCTTCGACCGGAACCGCACGTTGTTCGCGGACATCTTCAGCACGATCACCACCACCGCGACGAACGCGAACGCGATGCCGAGGAACGTGAGCGCGCCGGCCGTGCCCGTGAGGCCGAGGCCGGTCGGGTCCATCTTGATGCCGAGCGCGCCGAGGATGAAGATGAGGAACGCGATGACGAACACCGCCGCGAAGAACTGAATCACCGGGTAGGTGATTTGCGCGCGGAAGTTGCGCTGCACCGAGAGCTGCGTCTCGTAGTAGCGCTCCAGTTCCTCGAACGCGTCTTCGAGCCGCCCGGTCTGCTCGCCCACCGCGACCAGTTCCACGAACAGCGGCGGGAACGTGTCGCGGTGCGGCTCGAGCGCGTCCTCCATCGAACTACCCTTGCCCAACTTCTGCGCGAGTTCGGCCGAAATCGCGCGTAGCGGGCGCGGCCCGGACTTCGCCTGCTGCTTGAACAGCTTCACCGGCCCGACGCCCGCGCTGAGGCTGAAGCGGATCGCGCGGCACCACGCGGTGAGCGCCGGCAGCGGGCACTTCGACGACGAAAAGAGCATGACTTCGGTCCTTTGTCCGCGGTCCCGTGTCCTTCGCTTTCTGCCTTCTCGCCCCTTGCCCCTCGCCCCTCGCCCCGATTCCCTACGGTACAGACGCCGCTCGCCACATGCGCTCTCGCGGCACTCTCTGGTATACCCGATGGACGCACGCGCCGACACGCCCGACCCGCGGTTCCTTGAGGGCGCGGCCCTGTTCGACGCGGGCGACTACTTCGAGGCGCACGAGGTGTGGGAAGACCTGTGGCGCGAGTGCGGCCCGGCCGACCGGCGGTTCTATCAGGCGCTGATTCAGGCCGCGGTGGCGCTGTACCACCACGCGCGCGGCAACGCGACCGGCGCGGCCCGGCTGTGCGCCTCCGGCAAGCGGTACATGCAGCCCTTCGCCCCGGCGTTCGCGGGCGTGACCGTGGCGGAGTTCTGGCGCGCGATGGAAGCCCGCCTCGCGGGCGCACCGGAAGTGCCGCGGTTGGGGCTCAGTGGTTCACGCGGAGATGCACACCCCTCCGCGTGAACCACTTCCCGGAGCGGGTGAAACACTTTCGGGAGCCGGTGAATCAAAATAGGGCGTGTTGATCGAAGTTCGTGATCAACTGGGGTTGATTATCCTATCGCAACCAGACGGTCATGCCCGCGAACTGTGCCATGCTGAGGTAGTTCCGGGCGGTCTTCTCGTACCGCG
>Ga0169931_10010746_pt1 | contig 13006 bp, 12 predicted proteins | sample Kivu_15m_20L_FD_129675 | JGI IMG/M metagenome (GOLD analysis project Ga0169931, IMG submission 129675) | Freshwater microbial communities from Lake Kivu, Western Province, Rwanda to study Microbial Dark Matter (Phase II) - Kivu_15m_20L... | ecosystem: Environmental > Aquatic > Freshwater > Lake...
AAATAGTAAAAAAGTTTTTAAAATAATTATAAAATTTTTTTCAGTATTTTTAATTACAATACTTTGAAAAAATTTTAATTCATCATCGTCAATTAAATTTTTTTTTTTAAAAAAATCTAAATAAAAATCAACTGTATCATGTAGCCTATAATTTAAAAGCAATAAAATCAATTTGATGATGGTAACTTTTCTTTTATCTTTGTCCATTACTTTTAACTTTTCTGATAATCTAGATTCTGTCTTAAAAAAAATAGCATCACTCCAGATTAATTGATAATTCGAAACAATATTTTTTATTTTATTTTTTCTCCAACTTTCTCTATTTAATGTATATAAATCAAAATGATTATTTCTGCAAAAATTTAACATCTCTGCGGCATGCGGAGAATTAATATTTTTTTGAGAGAAATTTATTTCTAATTCTAAGCCAATTGCATTATCTAAATTATTTTTTCCACCATTCAAAATATTTAATTCTGAACCTTCGGCATCAATCTTAATAAAATCACAATAACTAAAATTTTCACCATCAATTATTTTATCTAAAGTTTTTAAATTTATTTTTTTTTTATTTATAACTTCATGACAGGTATAATTGATAAATCTCGAAAGTTGATTTTGGTTTGGCTCAAATAAAGAACTTGCGTCAGAAAATCTTGTTAAAAAAATTTCTTTTGTAATTTCCTCGCTCCATAGTCCGTAAGGAAATATAATGTAATTATCTGTCTCTAATTTTTTATTATTATTAGGATCAAAGCGAAAAAAATAACAATATTGAGATACTTTAGACCAAAATAACCCTGAAAAATCATTTTCACCAAGCGACCCAACATTTGCAACATATATTTTTAAATTTTTAATATCGTTCAATAATCTAATTTTAGGATTTAAATATGAATAAAAAAAAGACTTTAACCTTTTAATCATCAATTTGGTTTTTAATTATATTTTTTACACTATCCTCAAAATCAAATTTAGTTGAGAATTTTAAAACTTTTTTTGCTTTTTTTATATTTGCATAGCTCACGGGGACATCTCCAGCTCTTTTTTTGGCAATTATATATTTTAACTTGTGACTGCTAAATTTTTTAAATGTTTTTAAAACTTTAATTACAGAGATAGGAATTCCAGTTCCTATATTTACAATTTGATTTTTTATTTTATTAATCTTATTTAAAGCTAAAAAATGAGCATAAGATAAATCTCTAATATCTATATAGTCTCGGTAACAATAACCGTCGTTCGTTTTGAATTTATTACCATAAATATTAAAAAAAGAATTTGTATTAATACTTTTAACTATCTGAGGTATTATATTTTCTGGAAAATAAGGATTATCACACAAATACCCAGTTTTATCGGTTCCTATTGGATTAAAATATCTGAGTATTATATAATGAAATTTTCTATTGAATTTTGAAAAATTTTTGAGTATTTCTTCACCAATGAACTTGGTAAAACTGTATGGATTTGATAGTTTAATAGGTGAATTTTCTTTGTACGGCAGTTTAGAATCTTGATCGTATATAGCCGCTGAAGAACTAAATATTAATCTATTGCATTTGTACATTTGCATCGTGATTAATAAATTTATTAGATTATTAATATTATTTTGATAATATAAATTTGGATTATTAATAGATTCGCTTATAGACTTGCTTGCAGCACAATGAATTACAGCATAAATCTTTCTATTTTTAAAAATTTTGGTAATTTTTTTAGATCCAATATTTTCTTTAAAAAAAGTAAATCTTATTTTATTAATTTTTTTTAATAATTTAAGCCTTTCAATAGATGAATTTGATAAATTATCTATAATAATACAATGATATTTTTTACTTTTAATTAATAAATTCGCGATATTTGAGCCAATATATCCAAGACCACCTGTAACTAAAATATTCTTCATATTCTTATTATTTGAGATCCAGTATTTGTAAAATTAATTTTAATAGCGTCATTAAGTCTTTTCTTAAATTTTTTTTGATTTTTTTCCGGAACATAGAAATATAAAAAACCTCCGCTGCCTGCTCCTAATAACTTTCCACATGTCGCTCCTATTGATAAGCCAAAAGAATATAGATCGTCTATTTCTTTATTTGTAACATCTCTATGCAAATTTTTTTTTAAACTCCAACTTTCTTTCATAAAATCAGCAAAGCATTCAGATAAAGAATTTGATATAAGGCATTTGTATGCATCGTCAGCAATCTTTCTAATACCATCTAAGTATATTAAATTTTTTTTAATATTATTAATTTTTTTCTTTTCAATATTTTCAGCTTTTCTAAATATCTTGGTATTTACTATAAATGAATTATTCTCAATATTTTTTATATCATTATTTTTTTTTATTTTTCTGACTTCAAAACTGTTATTTTTTAAAAAAATTGTATTAAAACCTCCATAACTTGCAAATATTTGATCTTGCAAACCAACATGCTCTTTAAGATGGTTTCTTTCAAAATCAATTACAAACTTGGCAAGATATTTTTGATTTATCTTTTGGCCTTTTAAACTAAAAAGTAAATTGCTTAATCCTACAGAAAAAGATGAAGAAGAGCCTAAACCTGAAAAACTTGGTAAGTCAGATATAAAATGAAATTCTAAATTTTTTTTTAAATTAAATTTTTTTAATAATTCTTTTACAACTCTATGTTTTATATCGTTAATATTTTTTATCTGCTCAACTTTACTATAAAATAACTTTATATTAATATTTGAAATAGAATTATAAAAATTACTTGTTGAATATACAAATTTATCAATTGTTGATCCAATAACTTTAGTTTCTATATTATTAAAATATTGTGGAAAGTCTGTTCCTCCTCCAAAAAAACTTATCCTAAGTGGTGTTTTTGAAACTATCATTGAATAAATAGGATTTTCAGTTACTTATATAGTAATAACTTGTTATGTTTGCAAATATAAAAAAATTTGAAAAATTTTCTAGTCTCAGAAAGTTTAAATACAGAAAAAGACTACTTGATATATCACTGAAAGTAAGTGCATTGCACATTGGTGGCTCTTTTTCATGTCTAGAGATACTAGACGTGATATATAACTTCTTTTTACAAAAAAAAAATAAGGACAAATTTATATTATCAAAAGGCCACTCTGCAATTATGCAATATATAATTTTAGAGGATCATAAAATTTTAAAGAAAAAAGATCTTGATAACTACTGTCAAAATACTGGTTCCATTGGCGTACATCCGGAAATATTTACACCAGGAGTTGAAGCTTCAACTGGATCTTTGGGTCATGGTCTTGCAATTGGTGCTGGTATATCTTTAGCTCAAAATCACAAAAAACAATTAGTTTATATTGTAATAAGTGATGGTGAATTGATGGAAGGAAGCACTTGGGAAGCTGTATTATTAATATCCTCATTAAAAATAAATAATTTAATTTTAATTATAGATAATAATAATCTACAAAGCGCAACTAAAGCTACCGATACTCATCCAACCCTATATCCAATTGACCAAAAGTTTAAATCATTTGGATGGGATGTTGCAAAAGTTAATGGACATAATCAAAGAGAAATTATTAATAAAATTTTAAAAAGAAAGAAAAATAAACCTTTTGCCCTAGTAGCAAAAACAATAAAAGGATATCCAATTAGCTTTATGAAAAATGCTACATTTTGGCATTATAGATCTCCAAATAAAGAAGAATACGAAATTGCAATAGAAGAACTCAAAAAATTAAAATAATTATGAGAAATAATTTTTCAAAATATTTAGCTAAAAAAGCAGAAAAAGATAAAAATATTTTTATAGTTGTGGCTGATATTTCTCCTGCTGGAAAAATGGAAGATTTCCAAAAAAAATTTAAAAAAAGGTTTATTAATGTTGGAGTCTCCGAACAGGCAATGATAGGTGTTTGTGCAGGACTTGCGGCTTCTGGAAAAAAACCATTTGCATATACTATTGCAACATTTTCATTATACAGACCTTTTGAGATGGTTAGAGATGATCTTTGTTATCAAAATTTACCTGTAACAGTTGTTGGAATGGGCGCTGGGACAGTTTACTCAACTTTGGGAGGAACTCATTTAACACAAGAGGACATCTCAATTGCAAGATCTATTCCCAATATGCAAGTTTTAGTTCCTTGTGATCCTTTAGAACTTGAGCACTGTATTGACTATTGTGTAAAAAATAAGAAAGGTCCGATTTATTTAAGAATTGGTAAAGCAGGCGAAAAAAATTATACGGAAAGTATCAAAGAAAAATTTCAATTTGGAAAGTTAAGAAATATTTCTTCTGGTAAAGATATTTGCATAGTGTGTGCAGGGCCAATAGTTAAAATCGCGTTTGAAATAAAAAAAAAATACAAAAATATATCTATTTATTCTGCGCACACCCTAAAACCTTTTGATAAAAAACAAATTATTAAATTAGAGAGAAAGTATAAAAAAATTATTACACTGGAAGATCATTCAGAAATTGGCGGTTTAGCCTCAATATTCAAAGAAAATATTCAAGGTAGGAAAAAACTTTTAACATTTTCATTGAAAGATCAATTTATGCATAATTATGGAGATCAAAATAATCTACTTAAATTACACGGCATATCTATAAAAAATATTGAAGAGGCAATTAATGAAAGAAATTAAATTAATTACTAATTTACATTTGAGCACAAAAAGAAATTACCTAGATAGGATGATCAATAAAAAAGTAGAATGTATGACTGAGGCAAGAAAGTACGAATTAAATTACTGGGATGGACCGAGAAAATATGGATATGGTGGATATAAGTTTATACCTGGTAGATGGACTGGTGTTGCAAAAAAATTAATTAAAAAATATAAATTAAATAATAATTCCAAAGTTTTAGATATTGGATGTGGTAAAGCCTTCTTATTGTATGAAATAAAAAAAATTCTTCCTAATATTAAGGTTACAGGCTTCGATATATCGAAGTATGGCTTAAAGAATGCCCCAAAAGAAATAAAGAAATACTTGTTTATTCACAAAGCACAAAAAAAATACCCCTTTAAAAAAAAAGAGTTTAATTTAGCAATTTCATTAGGGTGCTTACATAATTTGGAAATCAATGAGTTAAAATTTGCTTTATCAGAAATTAATAGAGTAGCTAAAAAAAAATTTATTATGGTTGAAAGTTACAGATCAAATTTAGAGTTATTTAATCTGCAATGCTGGGCGTTGACTTGTAATTCATTTTTTTCAAAAAAAGAATGGATCTGGATATTTAAAGAGTTTAGTTACAATGGTGATTATGAATTTATTTATTTTAAATAAATTTTTAAACAAAAGAAATCTTTTTAAATTTTTTCATAAAGGTTTCTTCGTTTTTATTTAGTTTTGTTCTAGTTTCTGTAAAAAAATTATTTTTAAAAAATAAAAATTCTTCAATTTTCGCTTTATCTAGTTTATTTTTAAAAATCATTTCATCTAAGATAAAATATAATTTTTTTTTTGTTTTAATTGACTCTGAATAAATTTGCTCTCTTATATTATATTCTTTTGGCAAATAAAAGGATGATAACATTACAATCCCGTCTATTTTTGTCTCTTTTCCTAGTAATGTTCTTAATGTAATTGGGTATTTAGCTTGAAGTACTTCAGTTGGTGATAAGTAAAAAGTACCTTTAAGAACATTTTGCACATAGTCCTTCATCATTATGTTCTGCATTGATGATGGATACAATACACCATTTAAGTTTTTTAGGTTAATATAACCAGCAAATTTTTTTTTCATAAATTATATTGAATATTTTTTTAAATAATTTAAACCAATTTTAGTCATTGGTTTGATGTTGAGTGGTCTATAAAAATTAGGAATATTTCTGTGCGATTTAACAGTTACATCGTATGGTGACATTAAGCTTTTAAATCTACAATTTAGTGAAAATCTTGTTTCTTTTGTTATATTAACAGTATTACCATGTAAAATTAATGGAGAAAAAATTACAATCTCTCCAAATTCAGCATTAATAAACCAGAATTTCTTTTTATTCTTGTAATATATCTGCTTAATATTAAGTTTATTTTTATTTAGCACCTGATCATTTAGATTTTTATTTACTTTTGGGGATGTGAAAAACATTGCCTTAGTTTTATAAACATTCACTAAGGGAATCCAAACTACAACTTGAAATGGGCTTTCACCGGCATAAATGTCTGAATGCATATCTAAAAGAGAATCTTTATCATTTGGCATCTGAATAGATAAATTAATTTTTTTTTGCATAGCAAGTTCATTTCCTAAAATTTCATCAAGGTATGGTTTTGCTGTTTCATAATAAAGTTGTGAAAATTTTTCCCCTTTATTCATCATATGATAGACTGTAAACCTAACTTCATTTATTTGTTTTTTTGAAATTATTTTATGAAAATTATTAAAAAAATAATCTTGATCTAAAAATTTATCTCTAAGTTTAAAATTTATCCTTTTGCAAAGAGTTTTTTGAATTATTGATCTTATTCTAATCAACTTTGTTTTATCTGCCCTTATTACAGAATACCCATTTTTTTCAAAATCTTTTTGGATCTTAGTTTGTTCAATCATGAATATTTTTTCTCGCTTTCTAATTTTTTTAATATTGAAATATTTATCCATTTATCTGAAAAGCTATCTTTAATTAATTTATTGGTGAAAGCTTCTAGTAAATCTTTTATAGCGTCATCTACATTTTTTTGAAATTTAAATCCGTAGTTTTTAATTAATTTATCAGAATTTATCCTATAAGACCTTGGATCATTTGATGGCTCTACATTAATTTCAATTTTCTTATTAAACCTTTCAAGCATTTGTTGAGATATTTTTTCAGCAATAGCTAAAATACTTAAATTTTCTTGGCCAGCGTTATAAATTTGACCATTTATACCACTCAAATCTCTGATTAATAAATCTTCATATAAATTACACATATCATCAATGTGGATATTAGGCCTAGTTTGTTTGCCCCCAAACACTTTTATAAATCCTTTATTAAATGCGTAATTAGTTAAAATATTTACAGTTAAATCGAACCTCATTTTTTCGCTATAACCACAAACTGTTGCTGGCCTTATAATTAACCCATTAAAATTATTATCTATATAGTCCAGTAATATAGGTTCGCACATTGCTTTATATTTATTATAATCAGTTAATGGCAGCAATGGATGGTCTTCTTTAACTTCTGGTTCGTCTGAGACACCATAAACAGAACAGGTAGATGCATAAATAAAATCTTTAACACCATTTTCTTTTGAAGTTTTTACAAAAGGATCAAAGCAGTCAAAATTTATTTCCCTAGATATCGAACTATTTAATTCAAATGTAGGGTCATTTGATATACAGGCTAAGTGCAAAACTTTATCTACCTTATGTTTATTTATAACTGCCTTTAAAGAATTTAAATCTCTTAAGTCTTTTTTTTCATAGACATACTTTGGATTGTCTAAAGGTAAGTGATCATCTCCAAAAAAAGAAATATCATAGTTAATTAATTTTTGAATTTTTTCGTTTTTAAGTAATCTATTTAATAATCTTGACCCAACGTATCCAGAACCTCCAGTAATAAGAAAGATCATCTAATTAAAAAAGTATTTAAATCTCTAATGTCTTTTATTTTATTATAATTTTCTGTCAACAAAACTCTCAATCCCAATGACCTTGCCAGTTTATATTGGAACTTATATTTTTTGGATAATATTATATCTAATTTTCCATAAGAATAATCGCTAAGTCTTGTTGAGCCACAAGTCTCATAATAATCCTTTTCAATTTTATAACATATATTGGAATTAGAATCATGTGGGCAAATTCCAAAATCATATATATTCATTTGCTCTATTAGCTTTTGTCTTTCTATAAATTTTTTAAATCTAATTTGCAAAGGATATTTATTTAGCAAAAAAGAAACACTATTTGCATAAATTTTAAAATTAAACTCACTAATAAAAATATCAATTTTCGCACCTCTTGAACAAAAAAAATTAATCGAGTTTTGAATACTCACGTCTTCATTGTCAATCCATCCAATAGACAAAATTTTAATCTTTTCAAAGGAATAGTATTGTTTGTTAGATATTTTTTTATTAATAACACTTAAGTCAGGAATAAAAATTCTTGGTCTTTTAACTTTTTTTTTATACATTCTTGAGATACGCAAATCTCTGTGGATTAAATTTTTTATAAAAAAAAAACATATTATTTCAATTTTTTCCAGTAAAAAACTTTTTCCACTACCTTTAATCGTGTCATATATATCAAAAGTAATATTCGAGAAAAAAATAAAATTTACTATATCTGTACTTTCTTTAACCAAAAAAATTTTTTTATTTTTAGAAAATAAGGCTTTATAAAAGTTTATTCTTCTATCGTAATGAAAAATAGACACATCATTATATTTTTTTTTATAACTAATTAATATCGGTTCTACTCTTGAAAAACTATTAAAGTTTAAAATAAATATTTTATCTTTTTTATAATCAAAAATATTAGATGTTGCTATTTTAAAAAAAAATAACTCAATTAATATTTTTACTTTTTTGATTATAAATCCGATTATATTAATCATCTGAAAAAAAAATTGAACCATTTTCAATTTTTATTTTTTTATTACAAAAACTTTTAAGAGCGATATTATGCGATACAATAATGATTATTTTAAATTTTTTTGATTTTATAATATTATTAAGTATTTTAATTTCTGATGTTTTATCTAATGCAGAAGTTGCCTCATCAAGAATTAACAATTCAGCTTTCTTTAATAGGGACCTGGCTATTGAAATTTTTTGTTTTTGACCACCTGACAACTTTGATCCAAATTCTCCAATAGTGAATTTAGATCCCTTATTTTTTGCAAATTTGTCTAATAGTATTAGTTCTAAAACATCATTATAGTCTTTGTCAGAAGTCAACAAATTAAAGTCAGAAAATAACACATTGTTTTTAATTGTATCGTCAATTAAGAAAGTATTTTGAGGGACATATGCAATGTTTTTTTGATAGTTTAAAAAATCTTTATCTGTTAATATAATTTTATTATCAACTCTAATTTCTGCCTTATTTTTATTTTTAATCAATCCAGAAAGGATTTCAACAAAAGTTGTTTTTCCAGAGCCAGATAAACCAGAAATATGAACTATATCACCGATATCAAAATTTATTTTATCAATAATTATAATTTTATTATTTTTTTCATAACCAAAATTTATATTTTTTATCTGTAAATTTTTATTTATTTTTATTTTATTATCAATTCGTTTAAGGGTATCTTTAGTTTCTACATGCTTGATATTATAATATTTTAAGTTTTCTAATATCAACAGGACTGCAGATTCTGCAAATTTTATTGATTGGGTAGCTTGCATAACTCTATTTATTGAAGGCAAGAGTTTTAAACTCATAGCCAAATATATTGCTAATATTGGAAGAAATGAAAAAAAATTATCACTTGAAAAATTGCCAATTAATATAATACATAAAAATAAAATGAATATTGTTAAAAATTCTAAAATGAATCTTGGTGTCATTTGAAAAAAAAGACCAAACCTTTCATATTTGGCTCCACTTTTTGTATAAAAAATTATATTTTTCAAAAACTTAAATAGCAAATTATCTAAATATATGTTTTTAGAAGAAAGGATTATTTCCTGTATCTTTTTATGCTGAATTGAATCAAATTTTAATCTTTGAGATCCCCAAAATTTAATTTTTTTGATTAAGCTAATTTTGAAAATGAAAAATACTAAAACAAAAAACAAAAATAATGATAAAAAAACTTTATATTCAATATAAATACATATTAATAAATAAGGAGTCGTAGTAATCACCTCCATTATTATAGAAAAACATGCTGTTACAGTATTTGAGACTAAAATATTTTTTTCATCTATTAATAATCTTGTTGTAGACGATATATCTTTTTTTTTAAAATTTAAATAATCAATTGAAAATATTGACTTTATCAATTTTGCTGTAAAAAAAATTTTTACAGTCATTAAAAAATGCGTTAATTTATTTACATAAATGATATTAACTAAAAATCTTAACAAAAATATCAATGTTACAATTATCGTGAGTTTAAATATAAGATCTTTATGATTCGAATAATTTAATAATTCAAAAAGAAACCTGTAATTGCCTTCAAAATTATTTGTAAAAGCCATTATTATTGCTGGTAATAAGATTATGGCTATAAACTCTAAAAATGCACAAATAATAATTAATAATATTAACAAAATTACTTTTTTTTTAATTGCGGCAGAAAGCTCATTATAAATTTTTTTTAATGAGCTATAAGTTTTTCTAACCATTTAAAAACAAGCAATCAGGAGATTTTAGTGATATGTTTTTGTATTCTTTTTCAATTACGTCGTTTATAATGTTAAGAGCAGAATCTTTTTCATAATGTAAATTTTTTTCATTACCATGATATCTGTTACTAACAATATTTCTTTTATGAAAGTAAGGATTAAATATTGTTTCGTATTCTTCATTTTTTAAAATTTTAAATATTAATTTTTTAAGCTCACTAAACTTATAAAACAATCCTAAATTAGGGATATAATGTTTTAAATTTAATTTTCTAATTTTACAGTTAGAAAAAACTCCATAATATAAAATAAAATTTTTTTCTTTTATATTAACGTAATAATTTAAATAATTTCCAAATTTACAAAAAATCCTTCCTACTTTTTCATGACTATTAGATAGTCCAAAATCTTCAAAAAAATATTTAATTTTTTTTTTTGTTTTTGCATTCCTTCTTAAGTTAAATTTTAAAGCTTCAGGGTGCATTTCGGCTAACATATGAGTAGCTATTATATTTTCGTATATATTATCTTTTTCTTTAATCCACTCCCACCATTTATAATGCTTAAAATCTTTTTTCTTTATTTCCTCACTCCAAAGAATGTCTTGCAAAATATAAAAGCCCATTGCAACATCCATTGCCGAATAATTATAACCAGATTTCAATAGCATTAACCCAAGGAAACCTGAGCCCGGACCCCATTCAATAATTTTCTCATTCTTATCAACCTGTTTTGTTATAAACCTGTAAGAAATAAGAGCTCTTGAAATAGAATTTATTGGAATAAAAATTTTTTCACTATTTGTTTTATTTAATAAGTCTAAACTTTTTCTTAGACAATATTTGACTAGATTAATTTCCTCTAGAGTGATTTTATCTTTTAAACCTAGCTTAACATTATTTTTATAACCACTAGTATGCATTGAGTCTAAAAACTTCCAAATTTCATATATTTTATCAATATCAACTTTTATTCCTTCATTTCTGAACATAAAAGGTGAAAAACCTTGAATTTCAAAAATTGACGATTTTTCAATTTGCTCAATTTCTTGTTTTTTATATTCTAAAATTTTATTTTCAAATAATAACATGATTAATGATATTTAATTATTTTAAGTATTTAAACCAATCTTTTGTTGCCAAGCGAATTTTTTTTGGTGTCCACAGAGGAGCATCCTTCCAATAATTGATATTTTTTAGAACAATTTTTAGTCCATCCTCTAGTTTTATCTTCGGTTTCCAATCTAAAAGCTTAGTTGCTTTGCTAATATTTGCATGTGTTAAATCTGGTTCTCCTGGTCTCTTTGGAACAAAAGTTTTGCTACCGCCTAAAATTCCAACCATATCGTTTACACTTCTTGGTTTTCCAAACCCAATATTTAATATTTCTTTTCTTAAATTTTTTACAGCAGCTTTATAAAAGGCATCACAAACATCTGAAACATATATAAAATCTCTTTTTTGCTTTCCATCTCCAACAATAGTAAATGGTTTTTTTTCCATTTTTTGTTTTAAAAAAACACCTAGTGCGGCACCATATGCAGAGTTAGATCGAGATCTTGTACCATAAACATTAAATAATCTTAATGAAACAAAGTTGATCTTATATACCATACTCCAATGTCTAATTAAATCTTCACCTATTAATTTAGAAATGGCGTAAGGATATTTTGGATGAGTAATATTTTTTTCACTTGTTGGAAAATATTTTGAAATACCATAACAAGATGAAGACGCAGCATATACGATTTTTTTAACTTTATATTTTCTCATAGACTCCAATACATTAATAGTGCCATTAATATTGTTTTCCATATAAAGCCTTGGCTCTACAATTGATGGTACTACATCTGATAAAGCAGCTAAATGTATTACTTTGTCTATACCTTTGAAAATTGACTGGATGCTATTAAAATTTCTTATGTCTTTTTTAAAAAAACTTACTTTTTTATTTTTTAATGAATTTTTTAGGTTTTTTAAACTTCCATCTTCCAAGTTATCTATTACTTTGATTTCCGAAACATTTTTTTTTGTTTTCAACAAATCTACAAGATGACTACCAATAAAACCCGCTCCGCCAGTTATAAGAAATTTCATAATTGATTTTTAATAAATTTCTCAAAATTTTTTTTGATAAAGTAACTAGAAATATTAGAGTTAATATCCAATTTATATGGTAATTGGTTTTTTCTAATTTTATTGAATTCCATTTGCAAAAAAGTATTTTGTTTTTTTTTATTTAAAAATTCTAATACAGCATTAAAAATTTCATTTTCACAATTATCTATTACATTAATACCTTTTAGATTGTAATAGTTAGTAGAATGTTGGATTAATAATGACCTGAATAATTCATTTAACAATAATTTTTCACCTAAAAAACATTTTTTTAAAATATATATATCTTTTTTTAATGGAGGTGTAGATTCAAACGGAATAATATTTGTCCATATCGAATTTTTATTAAATATATATGGAACCATATGAGGGCCTGAGGCACTACCTATAAAAAAATTACATTTAGCCAATAAAAATATACTTATATAGCTTGGGGCACTTTCAGTTATATTTATAAATTTTTTTGATAGTGTTTTTGATTTTTTAGGACTTAAAATAATATTTCTATACCCTATTGAAGACAAATAATTAAATGTTTTAAGATAAGTACTTACATTTTTTACAATTCTTATTTTATGAAAGTCAAAGTTTTTTCTATAAAAGTTG
>Ga0169931_10010747_pt1 | contig 13005 bp, 9 predicted proteins | sample Kivu_15m_20L_FD_129675 | JGI IMG/M metagenome (GOLD analysis project Ga0169931, IMG submission 129675) | Freshwater microbial communities from Lake Kivu, Western Province, Rwanda to study Microbial Dark Matter (Phase II) - Kivu_15m_20L... | ecosystem: Environmental > Aquatic > Freshwater > Lake ...
CGACACGGCGATCGATCCCTTTTCGGCCATCTGGGCGAGCAGCCGCGTGGGGGCCGCGAAGCGACACGTCGACCACGCCCCGGCATCGGCACGCGACACGAGCCGGCCGACCCCATCCACGTGCCCGGTCACCAGATGGCCGCCGAGGCGATCCGCGAGCCGCAGCGACCGCTCGAGGTTCACGCCGGCGCCCGGCGCGAGGGTGCCGAGGGCCGTACGAGCAAGCGTCTCCTCACCGAGCTGAAACTCCAGTCGCTCGGCGTCGGCACCCACGACCGACAGGCAGCAGCCGCTCACGCAGATGCTGTCGCCGAGCCTGGCATCACCGCCGATCGCGGGCGCCTCGACGACCAGCCGCACGCCGGGGGGCTCGGACAGCACGGCGATGATCCGGCCGACGGTCTCGACCAGTCCGGTGAACATGAGGCGGGTGTCGGGGGGCGAGGAGAGCCGCTCAAGGATAGCGGAGTCGAGGGGGGCCCGAGAACGACGGGCCGCGTCTCGAGAGAGGATAGCCGGTCGGCGTTTTCGCGCAGCCGCGTGTCATGGACGGTCGCCGGTCCGTCTCGCCTTGCATGGGCACGGGCGGTCGGCACAATTGCGGCCGACCGGTCCCGCCTTTCCCTCCCACCCCCCGAGGCTCCTCATGTCCACGATCGTCGACGTCCACGCCCGCCAGATTCTCGACAGCCGGGGCAATCCCACGATCGAGGTCGACGTGACGCTTGCCGACGGCGCCTTCGGACGCGCCGCCGTGCCGTCCGGCGCGAGCACGGGGGCGCACGAGGCGTGGGAGAAGCGGGACGGCGACAAGGGCCTTTACCTCGGCAAGGGCGTGCTCGAGGCGGTCGAGAACGTCAACACGCGGATCGCCGAGGAGCTCGAGGGCTGCGACGCGCTCGACCAGACCACCGTCGACGAGCGGATGCTCGAGCTCGACGGCACCCCGAACAAGAAGGTGCTCGGCGCCAACGCGATCCTCGGCGTCTCCATGGCGGTGGCCCATGCCGCCGCCGAGCACTGTGGAATTCCGCTGTACCGATACCTCGGCGGTGCGACCGCGCGGCTGCTCCCGGCGCCGATGATGAACATCATCAACGGTGGGGCACACGCGGACAACCCGCTCGACGTGCAGGAGTTCATGGTGCTGCCGCTGGGCTTCGATTCGTTCGACGACGCCCTGCGGGCGGGCGTGGAGACGTTCCACGCGCTCAAGAAGGTGCTCAAGGACAAGAAGCTCGCGACGGCGGTCGGCGACGAGGGGGGCTTTGCACCGCACATCGGCAGCTGCGCGGAGGCGCTCGAGGTGATCCTCGCCGCGATCGGCAACGCCGGGTACAAGCCTGGTGCCGAGATCGCGATCGCCCTCGATGTCGCCGCGACGGAGTTCTACGACTCGAAGGCCGGGACCTATGCCATCGAGGGGAAGTCGCTCGACTCGGCCGGCATGGTCGAATTCCTCGCGAGTCTGGCGAGCCGCTACCCGATCGTGTCGATCGAGGACGGCTGCTCGGAGGACGACTGGAAGGGCTGGAAGCTGATCAGCGAGCGGCTGGGGGCCAAGGTGCAGCTCGTCGGCGACGACCTGTTCGTCACCAACACGGAGCGACTCTCCCGAGGGATCGCCGAGGGTGTGGCCAACTCGATCCTCGTGAAGGTCAACCAGATTGGCACCCTCACCGAGACGATCGCGGCCGTGCAGATGGCGCATCGTGCCGGCTACACGTCGATCGCGAGCCATCGCAGCGGCGAGACGGAGGACGCCACGATCGCGGATCTGGCCGTCGGCCTCTCGACCGGTCAGATCAAGACGGGCAGCGCGTCGCGCAGCGATCGGATCGCGAAGTACAACCAGCTGCTCCGCATCCAGGAATCCCTCGGCGACGGGGCGATCTACGCCGGTCGCGACGTGCAGGCCCGCTGGCCGGGAGTCGCGTGACGGGGTCCTTCACGCGGACGACGGCTCGGCGTTCGGCGACGACACGCCCGCCGACGCGGTGCGCGGGAAGTGGTCGCGGACCACGTCGAGGAACTCGACCCTGGTCGTGACCCGCGACACGCGGCCGCGGAAGTCGCGGGCTCCCGGCAGACCCTGCGCGTAGGCACAGGCGAACTTGCGCATGAGGAGCGTGCCGCGCGATACGCCGAAGCGGCGGCAGACAAGATCGTAGTGGTGGAGCACGATGTCCCGCTGCTCGTCGAGTGACGGGTCGGGAGGACAGGGCTCGCCCCGCAGGAGCGCGGCGACCTGGGAGAAGATCCACGGCCGGGCGAGCGCCTCCCGCGCGATCATCACGCCATCGACGCCGGTCTCGCGGAGCCGCGCGACGGCGATCTGGGGGGTGTCGATGTCGCCGTTGCCGACGACCGGGAGCCGCGACACGCTCCGCTTCACGGCCGCGATCGCCGTCCAATCGGCGCGGCCGGTGAAGAACTGCGACGCGACGCGGCCGTGCACCGTGAGGCACGCGGCGCCCGCCTCCTCGACGCGCTGGGCCACCTCGATCGCGGTGTGACAGGTGTCGGCACAGCCGAGCCGGATCTTCGCGGTCACGGGCACCCCGTCGCAGGCCTCGACGACCCGGCGCACGATCGTGCCGACGCGGGCCGGGTCGCGGAGGAGCCAGGAGCCGCTGTGCGCCTTCTCGGTCACCTGCCGCACCGGACAGCCGAAGTTGAGGTCGACGACGCTCACGCGGAAGTCGCGTGCGAGCCGCCGACCGACGCTGGCGAGGTTGTCGGGATCGTTGTCCCACATCTGGACCGCCAGCGGTCGCGGCTCCTCCCGCACGCCCCAGAGCCGGTCCGGATGCTCGCCGCGGGTCGTCTCGAGCCAGGCCGCGCTGCGGGCGGCGATCATCTCGGTGGCCAGCAGGCCGGCGCCGCCGAACTCGCGCACGACCTGCCGGTAGGCGTAGTTCGTGTATCCCGCCATCGGTGCCTGCAGCACCGGCGGATCGACGACCACCGAGCCGAGGACGAGGGGGCGGATGGGGGCGGCAGGCGCGGCGGGCATGACGGCATCGTACCAGCGTCCCCGTTCGCGATCCCGCATCGCGACCACCCGCGCCGCGCGGCGTCGGCTCAGGGCAGGATGCCAGGGCGCGGTGTGCCGGCGCGCTCGAGTGGAAACGAGGCCGGGACCACCGGCCGCGGTGCTCCCGACGCCCCGATGAGCATCGCCACGAACACGTCGTCGGGAACGGTGAGATCGGCGACGGCCATGGCGTACTCGGCGATGTCGGTGTTGTAGGCCCGCGCGGCCCGCAGGAACTCCCGCTCCTGGGAGACGAGCGACGCGTGGGCCGCGACGACGGCCTCGATGGGACGGCGGCCCTTGGCATGATCGGCCTCCGCCATCGCGAAGACCTCCGTCGCGGCGCGCGTGGCGATGGCGCGGGCTTCGACCGATTCGTGGCGGGCGGGCAGCGTGCGGGCGATCGCGCGCACGCGCCCGGTGGCGATCCGCTGCGCGAAGATCGAATCGAAATGCGTCTGATACGGGGTCGCGAGGGGTCGATCGACGGGCCATGGCGGCGGTTCCGTCGGCGGCAGTCGGGCGAGATCGACGAGCTCCTGCTGCGTCGTGCCCAGAAGCGCGATCGCCTCCGCGAGATCCGCGCGTGCCGCCGCCACCGCGACGTCGAGCACGGCCCGATCGTGCGGGTCGCCACCGGGGGCCACCATGTCGATGCGTTGCCCGGCCACGCTGCATGACTTCACCGTCGCGAAGGCGATGGCCGTCTTCCAGTAGGCCTGGACGACCCACAGCCGACGCGACGGATCACCCGCTCGCTGCAGTGCCTCGAGGAGCGTGAGGGGGCGCGCGTAGGCCGGAGCGGATGCCTGGCCTGCCAGCGGGTCGAGGAGATCGGACAGCAGGGCCGGTGCGGTGCCGGCTGGCGTGGCCACGGATCGCGCCATGGCCGGCGGCTCGCCGTCGACAGCGAGCCTCGCCGGCGGTGCCGATGGCGCCGGCGGTGCGCGCGGGTCCACGGGCGGGGCACGAGGGGCGTCGTCGGGGGGTGCGATCATCACCGACGTCGTGCCATCCGGCGCGGTCGGTGGCCGGGGAGCGGGTGGCGCGGCAGGCACGAGGGGCGGCTGGGCTTCGACGGGCAGGTCGTCAGGAGAGCCCGGAGGCGGTGCGGCGGACGCAGCCGGCAGCGAGTCGGCCGGCGGATCGAGCCGTGAGGGAAGCGCGGGCTTTTCGTCCGCGGCGAAGGGATCGCGCGCGGGGACCGGGTCGGCCTGGGTCTCGTCACCGTCGAGCGGGGCTGCATCGGGCGTCGGTTCGGCCTCTGCATCCTCCGCCCGCGCCATGTCGACCGGGCGCGGTGCGACCAGGGCCGAGAGCAGCCATACCGCCACGCAGAACCGCGCGCACGCGTCCATCCATGCGATCCTCGACACCCGCTCGACCGGCGGGAGGCTCACAGATGAGGCGCCGCCGCGTCAACGCCATCGCGCACGGCGTGCAGGCCGCCCAAAGCCTGCATGTTCGCCAGACCCTCGCGTCGGCCACGCTCGGCGTCAATCACGCTCGGCGTCGGCCGGTGCACGGATGCGTCGACGCGTCAGGATGCGGCGTCGAGGTAGGGATCCTGGCTCATCTGGATGTGCGCCTCGGCACGCTGGCGTTCGACGTACTCGAGGACACGCCGCTGCCGCACGTGCCGCGCCTCGACCCGCTTCTGCGCCCGGCGGAACATGCGCAGGAGCGATTCTCCACTGCCACCGAGACGAGACCGGAGGCCCGCGACCACCCACTTCACCCGCTTCGGTCCGAAGCCGGCGAGCAGGATCTCGTCGTCGAGGGCCACGAACTGCCGCCAGGTGCCCGGATCTCCCTGTCGGCCGCACCGGCCGACGAGCTGGCGGTCGATCCGCGCCGAGTCGTGGAGTTCGGTGCAGATGACGTGCAGCCCGCCGAGCTCGGCGACACCCTCACCGAGCTTGATGTCGGTGCCGCGACCGGCCATGTTCGTCGAGACGGTGATCTGCCCCGGCTGGCCGGCTTCCGCGACGATCTCCGCCTCCCGCGCGATGTGACGCGCGTTGAGCACGGTGTGCTGCAGGCCGGCGGCCGTGAGGAGCCGCGACACATCCTCCGATTTGTCGATCGAGCGCGTGCCGATCAGCACGGGCCGGTTGATCGCGTGCATCTCCACGATTTCGGCGACGATCCGCTCGAGCTTCTCCTGGTAGTTCGCGCAGACGACCGGCGGCAGGCGGCGGCGGATCGCGGGCCGGTGCGTGGGCACGACCCCGACCGCCGCGTCGTAGGTGCGGGAGATCTCCCGAGCACTCGTCGCGATGGTGCCGGTCATGCCCGCGAGGTGGGGCCACCGTGCGAAGAGATCCTGGATCGTGATCCGCGCCGCATGCCCCGACGGAACGGTGATCTCGACCTTTTCCTTCGCCTCGACGGCCTGGTGGAGCCCATCCCGCCACGTCCGGCCCTCGGCCGCACGTCCGGTGAACTCGTCGATGATCACGATCTTCCCCTCGCGGACCACGTACTGCCGGTCGCGATTGAAGAACTGCCTGGCCCGCAGCGCGCGTTCCACCGCGTCGTAGATCGCCAGCAGGCTCGTCGGCTCGAGTTCCGGCGGTCGGTCGAGGGCCCGCACACGGCCCCGGCCGCGGCCGAGCAGCTCGCACGTCTGCTTTTGGACGTCCTGCTCGAAGTCACGATCGCGTTCGAGGACGAGGGCGGCTTCCGCGGCGAACCGAAAGAGCGCCTGTTCCATCGCCTGTGCCTCGCCGGGCGGCGAGGCGATGATGAGTGGCGTGCGGGCCTCGTCGATCAGGACGTTGTCGGCCTCGTCGACCAGGGCGAACCAGTAGGGACGCTGCAGCAGGCGGGCCTGCCCGCCGACCGCCTTGCCGGTGAGCGCGGCGGCGAGGTCACCGCGACCGTCGGTCATCTCGCGGTTCATGAGACGGTCCTTCAGGAAGTCGAAGCCGAATTCCTTGGCGGTGCCGTAGGTCACGTCGCATCCGTAGGCCTTGCGACGCTGGTCGAAGTCCATCTGCGACTCGACGATCCCCACCTTGAGCCCGAGCGCCTCGTAGATCGGCTGCATCCACTCCGCGTCGCGGCGGGCGAGGTAATCGTTGACGGTGGCGAGGTGCGCGCCCCTGCCCGCGAGCGCGTAAAGCACCAGCGGAAGCGTCGCGACGAGGGTTTTTCCCTCGCCGGTCTGCATCTCGAGGATCGCGCCGTGGACGAGCGCCGCGCCGGCGAGGATCTGGACGTCATAGTGCCGCATGCCCAGGCGGCGGCGTCCGGCCTCGCGCGTGGCGGCGAAGCTGTCGATGAGGAGCGAGTCGATCGGCTCACCCGACTTCGCGCGGTATGCGAGCGAGCGTCCCAGACGCCGGAGCGCCACGTCGTCGAGCACCTCCATCGCTGGCGCAAGCTCGTCCACGCGGCGCACGAGCTGCCACATGCCGGCATGGATGGCCGGTTTCACACCGGGCGCGAAGCCGCCGAGAAACTCGAACATCTGCGACGAAGATCCCGTCCAGGACCGCGACAACTCTCCGTCCGCACTCTACCACGCCCCCGCCGCAGCAAGGTCATCCGGCGCAGGGGCCGCAGGCCCCGCCGCGGCGCCCTTCATGAACGAAGCGTACGAGGTGGCCCTGCCACACACCCGGCCGCAGGGGCCGCAGGCCCCGCCGCGGCGCCCTTCATGAACGAAGCGTACGAGGTGGCCCTGCCACATACCCGGCCGCAGGGGCCGCAGGCCCCGCCGCGGCCAAGCCAGCCGCGGAGCGCACCACGGCCGCCTGGAGGGCGGCCGTGCGAGGCGCGGGGCACCTCCGGCTGCCCCCGCCTCGCCAAGGCTGCGGGGGGCATGGATGCCCCCGCAGCCGCAAAAATCAGTACCGCGGCACCGTCTGTACCGGCGTGGCACGAGCGGGAGGCAGCGATGTCGCGCTCGTGGCGAACGGGTTCCAGCTCGTGTTGGGCGCGTTGGCTGCGGGCTGGTACTGCGGCATCTGGGCGGTGACCTGCTGCTGGGCCGGCGCGAGGTATTGCTGCGCCTGTTGCTGCGCGCCGTTGAAGGCCTGCTGGGTCTGGTTCTGCAGCTGGTTGCTGTATTGCTGCCACTGGTTGTTGAGCCCCTGCTGATACTGATTGAGCGTGCCCTGCGCCTGGTTGGTGAGCTGCTGCTGCTGCGCGGCCGCCTGCTGCTGGAGCTGAGCGGCATACTGCTGGGGTTGTGCCTGCAGCTGGTTGGCGAACTGCTGGGTCTGGTTGGTCATGTTCTGCTGGAGCTGCTGTGCCTGGCCCTGCAGCTGGTTGCCGTACTGCTCGAGCGACGGCGGCGGCGTCGTGGATGGGGTGCCGGGCTGCGACCAGGCCCACGTGTTCGCCGGCGTTGCCGGTGCGGCACCCTGCCACGTGCCGGCCGGTCCCGGAACCGGTGGACTCGATGTCGGCGGATAGGCGGCGCCCTGCGGAGGGGTGGCCCAGCTGCCGTAGGCCGCGGGCTGTCCGATCATTCCGGTGGCGGGCGGCGCCACGGTGTTCGGCGAGGGGGGTGTTTTGCATCCCGTCGTGCAGACGGCGAGGAGCGCGCCAATCACGGCGAGGCCGACGAACGGCGGGACAGGCACGCGGACCGTATGTGAGGTCGACACGACTGGCACTCCACGAAAAGGATGGCTGGCGCTCGGTTGGAAACACGCCGCCGTCGGCGACAATCGGGCGGGACGATCGCAGGGGTGACGGTGGCGGTCCAGACCAGTTCCGTCCTCGTGAGGGTTCCGCTGACCGCGGCCGCCGCCACCGGCTCGCCCCAGATTGCCGGCACCATGCATCCATCCCGCTCCACGCACGATCACGCCCGACCCGATGGCGAGGATCGGCTGTCCGAGGAGCTGCGCACGGAGGCCCGGCGGATCGGGTTCTCACGGGTGGGTGTCGCGCCGGCGACGCGGCCGCCCCACCATGGGGTCTTTCGCGAATGGCTGACCGCCGGCCTCGGCGGTGTGATGACGCCGTGGCTCGAGCGGCATGAGCCCCTGCGGGCCGACCCGACGGCGCTGCTCCCCGGTGCCCGGAGCATCATCATGCTGGCCACGGATCACGCGACCGGTTCGTCGGGGGTCGGGGGCACGGGGCAGGGCAGGGGACGACTCGCCAGGTACGCATGGGGTGACGACTACCACGACCTGCTGCGCGACCGCGGCACGCGGCTCGGGGCGTGGCTCGAGGCGCGCGTGCCAGGCGCGCGCGCCCGTGCGGTGGTCGATTCGGCGCCCCTCGCCGAACGCGACTTTGCGTGGCTGGCCGGGCTCGGCTGGTTCGGCAAGAACACGATGCTGATCGATCCGCGTGCCGGCAGCTACTTTCTGCTCACGGCGATCGTGACCGACATCGCCCTCCCGATCGACGTCGCCGTGGACGTGGACCACTGTGGCACGTGCACGGCCTGCCTCGATGCCTGTCCCACGGGGGCGCTTCCCGCGCCGCGGGTGCTCGATGCGAACCGCTGCATCAGCGCGCTGACCATCGAGCATCACGGTGCGATCGAGGAGCCGCTGCGCGTGCCAGTCGGTGACTGGATTTTCGGATGCGATGTCTGCCAGGAGGTGTGTCCGTGGAACCGACATGCCCCCGGATCCCCGGACGTCGCGTTCCAGCCGCGCGGGGGTGAGGAGACCCTCGACCTCGTCGAGGTGCTCGCGCTCGACGAGGCGGCGTTTCGGCACCGCTTCCGTGGATCACCGGTCCTGCGGGCGAAGCGCCGGGGTCTCGTGCGGTCGGCGGCGATCGCGCTCGGCAACAGCCCCCGGTCCGCCGCCTTCGCGGTGCTCGCGCGCATCCTCGACGATGCGGAGGCGGTCGTGCGGGGGGCGGCGGCGTGGGCGCTCGGGCAGTGGGGGGCGGCGGGCGTCGAGGCAGGGCCTGCCTCGGCGGCCCTGCGCGACCGCCTTGCGGTGGAGAACGACGCGGACGTCCGCCGGGAAATCGAGCGCGCGCTCGTCACCGCGTCGCGGCCCTCCAGCGGCGGCGATGCCACGACCGGCCCGGCCGGCTGACACGGCATCCGAGCCGGGCACCGCCGGATCGCTCATGCGTGACAGTCGGCGGTCTCGTCGATGTCGGCCGAGGGGTCACGGCCCGGTGCATCGACGGCGTAGAACCGATCGAGAACGGCATGCCAGTCGGCATCGGTCTTCACCGCCACGAACGCATCGCGGACGGCGAGGCGTTCCGGGTGGAGGCGGGCATACTTGATCGCAAACTTCCGCATGCCGCGGCCGGCGAGGCCCACACCGTGAAGGTCCGCGGCGAGGCGCCAATGATCGCCGAGCACCGCACGCTGCTCGTGGATGGTGGGTGGCGGAGGTGGGGGCGATCCGTCGAGCAGCGCGCGGGCCTGGGCGAAGATCCACGGATTGCCGATCGCTCCGCGGGCGACGCTCACGCCGTCCACTCCCGTCTCGCGAAGCATCGCGACGCAGGCCGCGGCCGAGAACAGGTCGCCCGATCCGATCACCGTGCGGGTGCCGGCGTGCCGCTTCACCCGGGCCAGAAACGTCCAGTCGGCCGGCCCCACGTAGCGCTGTCGCACGGTGCGGCCGTGCACGGTGACGGCCGCGACACCCCGGGCGAAGGCGCCGTCGAAGATTGTCCAGAAGCGGTCCTCGCTCTCCGGGGCGTCGTCGAGGCCGCGGCGCATCTTGAGGGTCACGGGCACATGCGCGGGTGCCGCCTCGCGGACGCGTTGGACGATCTCGAGGGCCGTGTCGGGAACACCGAGGAGGTAGCCGCCGCGGCAACGGCCGAGCACCTTCTTGACGGGGCAGCCGAAGTTGATGTCGATGACATCGTAGCCCGCGGCCACGAGGCGCCGGGTGGCGGGGGCGAAGTCGTCGGGGTTCGCGCCCATGAGCTGGCCGCCGACGGGGTGCTCGTCGTCCGCGACCGCGAGTCGGGCGAGATTGCGCCGATTGGTGCCGACCTCCGTCACGAACCGATCGAGCAGCACCTCCCCGAGCGCGTACGAGGCGCCGTGCCGACGCGCGAGCACGCGCATGGGCAGGTCGCTGTAGCCGGCCAGCGCCGCCTGCAGGAGCGGCGAGTCGAGCGCGACGGGGCCGAGGTGGAGCGGGATGGTCATGGTCGGAGCAGGACGTGAACGGCGAATCGGGGCGGGCGCGGCGGGCGGTCGCGGGCGTGGGATGCACCGGTGACGCGAAGACGATCGATCACGTCAGCACCGGGCACTGGTCGAACCACGTGCGTCCCTGGGCGGCCATCCACGCGTCGCTCTCGTGCGGTCCCCAGTTCCCCGGCTCGTAGACGGGCACCGGCTGCCTCGGCGCCGCCCATTCCCTCACGAACGGATCGATCACCTTCCATGACTGCTCCACCTCGTCCGCCCGCGCGAACAGGCTCGCGTCGCCCTGCATCACGTCGAGCAGGAGCGGCTCGTAGGCCTCCGGAATCCGGCCGGCGAACTCCCGCGAGTAGCTGAACTCGAGATCGGTGAGCCGCAGACGCATGCCGGCTCCCGGCACCTTGGTGTGGAAGTGGAGCTGGATGCCCTCGGCCGGCTGAATCTGCACGACGAGCCGGTTGGCCTCGCGATGGAACGTGCGCCTGCCCGCATTGAAGAGCTCGAGCGGCGGCTGCCGGAACCCGATCACGATCTGGGTGGTGCGGCAGCTCATCGCCTTGCCGCTGCGGAGGTAGAAGGGCACACCCTGCCATCGCCAGTTGTCGATCTCGAGCCGGATCGCGCCGAACGTCGCCGTCTGGCTGCCGGGAGCGACGTCGGGCTCGGCGAGGTAGCCCCGGTATTGTCCGGCGGTGCCCGCGTTCGCGACGTCATCCCCTCGGAAGGCCGGAATCGCCTCGAGCACCTTCACCTTCTCGTTGCGCACGGCCGTCGCCTCGAATCGCACCGGTGCCTCCATGGCGGTCACCATGAGCAGCTGGAGAAGATGGTTCTGGAACATGTCGCGGAGCACGCCGGCCGTGTCGTAGTAGCCGCCCCGCCGGCCGACCCGGACCTCCTCCGCGACGGTGATCTGCACGTGGTCGATGTAGCGCCGGTTCCACACCGGCTCGAAGATCGTGTTTGCGAATCGCAGCGCGAGGATGTTCTGCACCGACTCCTTGCCGAGGTAGTGATCGATGCGAAAGATCTGCCGCTCGTGAAAGACACCGTGGAGATGGGTGTTCAGCGTGCGGGCGGTCTCCAGATCCGTGCCGAAGGGCTTCTCGACGACGACCCGCCGCGGGCTGGTCGACTCGTCCGCCATTCCGAGCGCCCCGAGGCCGGCGACCACCGGTTCGTAGAACTGCGGTGCCGTGGCGAGGTAGTAGACGCGGCTGGCCGCCGCGCCCCCCTCGAGCGTTGCGAGCCGTTCCCGCAGGGCCTCGAGGTCGGCGACACGTCCGATGTCTCCGGGCTGATAGTGGATGCCGGCGGCGAAGCGGCTCCACGTGTCGTCGTCCGGCGGCCCGCCCTCGACGTGGCGCGTTGTCGACTCGCGCAGGCTCGCACGCCACGCGTCATCGCTCAGTGGCGTGCGCGAGAAGCCGATGATGCGCGTCTGGGGCGGAAGGGACCCCGCACGCAGGAGGTTGTAGAGAGCCGGCACGAGCTTGCGGCTCGTGAGGTCCCCAGAGGCCCCGAAGATGACGATGGTATGTGCCATGGCGCGACAGGGTAGCAGACGGCGGCGCCTCGACGCAGGGCGGCGTCAGGCGCTCCGGGGCTCCCGTCCCGCGTCAGAATCGCATCGCCGTGAAGCCCCCGTCCACGTACAGCTCGGCACCGGTGACGAACCTGCCCGCCACCGGCGCACAGAGAAGCAGCGCGGCCCCGACGAGTTCCTCGGGATTGCCGAAGCGATTCATCGGTGTCTGTCCCATGATCGCTGCGACCCGCTCGGCGGACAGGATCTTGCGGTTCTGCTCGGCAGGGAAGAAGCCCGGACAGAGCACGTTGACGCGGACGTGACGCGGGGCGAGTTCCCGCGCGACGTTCTTCGTGTAGTTCACGACCGCCGCCTTCGAGGCGGAGTAGGCGAAGACCTTCGAGAGTGGCTTGTCCGCCGACACGCTGCCGATATTCAGGATGGCGCCTCCGCCGAGGGAGGCCATGTGGCCGCCGAAGATCTGGCAGCCGAGGTGCGTGCTCGTGAGATTCGTGTCGAGCACCCGCGCGAAGTCCTCGTCGGTGATCTCGTGGTACGGGACGGCCGAGTTCACCCCGGCGCAGTTGACGAGGATGTCGGCACGGCCCCGCGCGTGGATCGTGGCCTCGAGCAGCGCGCGGACGCTCGCCCGACTCGTCGCATCGACACTCACGAACGTCCCGTCTCCACCCGCTGCGCGGATGGCGGAGACGCGAGCCTCGCCCCGGTCCTCGCCCCGTCCGGCGACGACCACGAACGCCCCGGCGGCCGCCAGTCCGTCGGCGAGCGCTCCGCCGAGGACGCCGGTGCCACCGATGACGACGGCGGTGCGATCGCGGAGGCCGAAGAGAGACTCGAGGAAGTCGTTTCCCATGTCGTTGCCCATGGTGCTCGATGCGGCGACAGTGGCAGACCACCCACAGGGGGGCGTCACACTGCGGAGGGTGTGAAAGCCGCGGAATATAGCCGGGGCCGGGTGACGCCACCACACAGCCTGGCGGTGCCCTGCCTCGGATTCCGGAGTGCTGACTGAAGCCCCATGGTCCCGGCAACCGATCTCCACCCCATCAGGGTCCGCGCGACCGGCAGAACCGTCCCGGCAGAGTCACGTCAACGGACACAACTTGACCGTGTTGCCCAGCCTGCCGTAGCGTTTCGGGCATACACACGTGGCGCCGTAGCCAAGTGGCTAAGGCAGCGGATTGCAAATCCGCCATCGTGGGTTCGACTCCCACCGGCGCCTTTTCTTTTTTGCCGCGACGAAGCGAGCCCAAAGGGCTCACATTCCGGGCTTTTCGCGGGATTGGCTGCGTGGGGGCCACGCGGGTCGTC
>Ga0169931_10010748_pt1 | contig 13005 bp, 9 predicted proteins | sample Kivu_15m_20L_FD_129675 | JGI IMG/M metagenome (GOLD analysis project Ga0169931, IMG submission 129675) | Freshwater microbial communities from Lake Kivu, Western Province, Rwanda to study Microbial Dark Matter (Phase II) - Kivu_15m_20L... | ecosystem: Environmental > Aquatic > Freshwater > Lake ...
CATGAGTAAGGCAAAGTTTGAGCGTAATAAGCCTCACGTGAATATTGGAACGATGGGTCACATTGACCATGGTAAGACCACGTTGACGGCTGCTATTTCGAAGACGTTGGCGGATCGTGGGTTGGCTGATTACACGCCGTTTGATCAGATTGATAAGGCGCCTGAGGAAAAAGCGCGTGGTATTACGATTTCGATTGCTCATATTGAGTATGAGACTGCGAATCGTCACTATGCACACGTGGACATGCCTGGTCATGCTGACTACATCAAGAACATGATTACGGGTGCTGCACAGGTTGATGGTGCGATTTTGGTTGTTGCCGCGACTGATGGTCCGATGCCTCAAACCCGTGAGCACGTGTTGTTGGCTCGTCAGGTGGGTGTTCCCTACATTGTTGTTGCGTTGAATAAGTCTGACATGGTTGATGATGAGGAACTTCTTGAGTTGGTGGAGATGGAAGTTCGTGAGTTGTTGAATGAGTATGAGTTCCCTGGTGATGATGCGCCAGTGGTGCGTGTTTCTGCGTTGAAGGCTCTCGAGGGTGATGCTGCGTGGCAGGACAAGGTCATGGAGTTGATGGATGCGTGTGACACTGCAATTCCTGAACCAAAGCGTGATCTTGATAAGCCGTTCTTGATGCCGATTGAAGACGTGTTCACAATTACTGGTCGTGGCACTGTTGTGACGGGCAAGGTTGAGCAGGGCAAGATCAATACCGGCGATGAGATTGAAATTGTGGGTCTTCGTGACACACAAAAGACCACTTGTACGGGTGTTGAGATGTTCCGCAAGCTTCTTGATGAGGGCTTGGCGGGTGACAACATTGGTGCGCTACTTCGTGGCACGAAGAAAGAGGATGTGGAGCGTGGACAGGTGTTGTGTGCGCCGGGTTCGATTACTCCTCACACCAATTTTGAGGGTCAGGTGTATGTGTTGACGAAAGAAGAAGGTGGCCGTCATAAGCCGTTTTTCAATAACTATCGTCCGCAGTTCTTTTTCCGCACGACTGATGTGACGGGCACGATTTCGTTGCCTTCTGGCACGGAGATGGTGATGCCTGGTGACAATGTCACGATGACGGTGGAGTTGGGTAAGCCAATCGCGATGGATGAGGGTTTGCGTTTTGCTATTCGTGAGGGTGGTCGTACTGTTGGTGCTGGCCGCGTCACCAAAATCTTGAAGTGACCCGAGCTTCAGAGATCGATATAGATAGGAACGGCCATGGCCAAAAGCGATAAGCGAGTGAAAATTACGCTTGAATGCACAGAGTGCAAAGAGCGCAATTACATCACCATGAAGTCCAAGATCAATGATCGCGAACGTCTTGAAATGAAGAAGTTCTGCGCCAAAGATCGCCGACACACTCTTCACAAGGAGACTCGTTAATCGAGTCACCTGTGTGGGGCAGAGGGCAGTAGCTCAGTTGGTAGAGCATCGGTCTCCAAAACCGACGGTCGGGGGTTCGAGTCCCTCCTGCCCTGCAAATAACTTGCAAATAAGTAGTACACACAACACACAAGAGTTTTAAAAGAGAAAAGAACACCAGTCATGTCAATGGATCTAAACCGCGAGCAAAAGCGCGCGCTGAAGCGCATGGGAGCCCTGAACGAACAGGGCAACCCCACGCGTACCGCGCCGCAAGCACGCACGCGTAATCCAGAAGACAAGCGCATTGGTCCAGTGCAGTACTTGCGCGAAGTGCGCGAGGAAATGAGCAAGGTCGCATGGGCTAAATGGCCAGAAGTGCGTCGTTATTCATTGATTGTTCTCGCAACCGTTGTTGTGTTCACCGCATATGTCGGTGCACTTGACTTTGTGTTCGGATTCTTCTCCACCTGGTTGTACAAAGACTGATTGAGGCCCCCATGAGCGACGAATTTTCCAGCACGACAACCGAAGAAGAAACACCTGAAGTGGTTCTTGATCTCACCGACGAAACAACTGACGACGCATCAACTGATGACGATGCAGTTGATGAAGACGGCGAGTTCGAAGAAGTAGAAGACGCTGATCCCGCATGGGCGCGTCCAGGTAAGTGGTATGTGGTGCATACACAAGCCGGATACGAAAAGAAGGTTGAAGCCAACTTGCGTCACCGTATCCAAACCATGGACATGCAAGATGAGATTTACGAAATCGTGATTCCCATGGAAGACGTTGTTGAGTTCAAACAAGGTCGCAAGCAAACAGTGCAAAAGAAAGTGTTCCCCGGATACATCTTGGTGCGCTGCGAAATGGATGATCAGTCGTGGTTCTGTATTCGCAACACCCCAGGCGTCACTGGTTTTGTCGGTCAAAGCCACAAAGGACAAAAGCCAACTGCATTGTCACGTCGCGAAGTGGAAACATTCCTCACTGCAAAGGGTGATGGTCAAGCAGCTCCAAAGCGCAAAGCACCAAAGCTCGAGTTCGATGTGGGCGAAAGCGTGCGCGTGAAAGAAGGCCCGTTCGCCGATTTCAACGGAACCGTCGCCGAGATCATGGCAGAACAAATGAAGTTGAAAGTTCTCGTCAATATCTTTGGCCGCGAAACACTGGTGGAGATGGACTTCAGTCAGGTTGCGAAGTTGTAGTCGAAAGACGTCACAGCGCAACACAAGAAACAAGATCGATAAAGAGGAAACATCATGGCAAAAAAGAAACTTGCAGCAATCGTGAAAATTCAAATTCCCGCCGGCAAAGCATCACCTGCGCCGCCGGTTGGTACTGCACTTGGACCTCACGGTGTGCAGATCATGGACTTTGTAAAGCAGTACAACGCTGCAACCGAAGCACAAGCAGGAACCATCATTCCTGTTGAGATCAGCGTGTTTGAAGACCGCACATTCACCTTCATCTTGAAGACTCCACCAACTCCGGTACTGATCCGTGAGAAGGCTGGCATCGACAAGGCATCACAGACTCCTGGCAAGACCGTTGTCGCGTCTATTTCGGAAAAAGACGTTGAAGACATTGCCAAGATCAAGATGCCCGACTTGAACGCATACGACATGGAAGCTGCCAAGCAGCAGGTCCGTGGAACCGCTCGTTCCATGGGTATCGAAGTCAAATAACAAGCCACATAACAAAAGATCTATGTTGGTCGGTGCGCGAGTGCCGGTAGACATGAAACACACATAACTCACGGTGGTCAGGGAGTACCTCGCCCGCACCATAGAAAAAGGAGAGAGGGAGGCGTTATGCCATTAGTAAAGAAATACAAGGCTGCGATCGCGCTCTATGACCGCGACGAGCAATTCACCCCCGCTGAAGCAGTGGAATTGGTGAAGAAAACCGCAAGTGCAAAATTCGACGAAACCGTTGATGTTGCCATTCGTTTGGGCGTTGACCCACGTAAAGCAGACCAGACCGTGCGCGGAACTGTCGCTCTTCCAGCAGGTACCGGCAAGACCATGCGTATTGCTGTTGTTGCTGCTGGTGAGGCTGCAAACGAAGCTCGTGCCGCAGGTGCCGACATTGTTGGTGCTGATGATCTCGCAGCAGAGATCGAAAAAGGCAAGATGGATTTCGACCTCATGATCGCAACACCCGACATGATGCCCCTTGTTGGTCGTCTTGGTCGCGTGCTTGGTCCACGTGGTCTCATGCCAAACCCCAAGACCGGCACCGTGACACAAGATGTTGGTCGCGCGGTTGAAGAATTCAAGGGCGGAAAAGTGGAGTACCGCACCGATCGTTACGGCAACGTGCACGTACGTATCGGTAAAGCATCATTTAGCGCTGCAGATCTGGAAAAGAACCTGCGCGCTGTGCTTGATGAGATTCAGCGCGCAAAGCCTGCATCATCAAAGGGCAAGTACCTGCGAAAAATCTCCGTTTCGACGACCATGGGCCCTGGCATCAAGGTCGACGTCAACCGGTTGCGTGCAGCCGAGTGAGCCGTAGGCTCAACCCTTACAACTGATCTCTTGGTTCTTGCCCGAGACGTCTGGTCCGATTCATTTGGACAATGGGATTCGTCCCGCCAGATTAGGCGGACACCTCACGATGTGGACACTGTCGACGTGTTTCGATGTCCCACTCGGCGTGGCGTTCGTGTTGAGCGAGCGCCCCGAGTGAAGTGACACAACATAACCACATCTAGAGGACACACCAAGGAGGTGAAATGTCAACTGTCCGTTCCGAGAAGGAAGCAGTCGTTGCGGAAATCCGCGAGAAGTTGCAAGCATCTGATGCAGCACTACTCACTGAGTACCGCGGTCTTACTGTGACTGAACTTGCAACATTGCGCACATCATTGCGTGGCGTTGGTGCTGAGTACCGCGTGTACAAAAACACTCTCGCTCGTTTTGCTGCACGTGAAGCAGGTGCAGAAGGTCTCGATGAGATGCTCACTGGTCCATGTGCTCTGACTTTTGTTCAGGGCGATGTTGCCGCTGTTGCAAAAACACTCAAAGAGTTTTCAAAGACTCAGCCATTGCTCGTTATTCGCGGCGGTGTTGTAGCTAACAAAGCTGTTACCGCTAAAGATGTCGAAGTATTGGCCGACTTGCCTTCACGCGAAGTCATGCTTTCGCAAGTCGCTGGTCTCATGCAGGCTCCGCTTGTGAAGACCGCTGGCTTGTTGCAAGCACTGCCACGCAATGCTGCATACGGCATCAAAGCTCTGATCGATAAGAAAGAGCAAGAAGCCGCATAACGCGTTCTTATTTATTTCTGTTTTTATTCACCTCAATTACTTACAAACTTTTACAAACGTAAATTCTCAACAAGGAGATGAGCACAATGGCTCTTACAAAAGACGACATTCTTGATGGCATCGCAAGCCTCACCGTTATCGAACTCAAAGAATTGCTTGACGCATTCGAAGAGAAGTTCGGCGTAACCGCAGCAGCACCAGTTGCTGTTGCAGCTGCTGCACCTGCTGGTGGCGGCGGCGGAGCCGCTGCTGCAGAAGAGAAGGACGAATTCGACGTCATCCTCGCCGACGGTGGCGCTCAGAAGATCCAGGTCATCAAGGTGGTCCGCGAACTCACCAGCCTCGGCCTCAAAGAAGCCAAGGATTTGGTCGATGGTGCACCAAAACCTGTCCTCGAAAAGGCAAGCAAGGACGATGCCGAGAAGGCAAAGGCCAAGCTCGAAGAGGCCGGCGCAACCGTCGAACTCAAGTAATAACGCTTCCGCGTTCACAAACGAACGGGTCCAAGTGGCCCAGATTCCGTCCCGCCTGGCTGAGCGCCGGCGGGACGTTGTCGATATCCGCCCCTTTTACCACTTCGGCCTCCCGCCTGTGGGGATTGGGGCCCGACACGATAGCGTTGTAAGTCGCCGTGTCTTGCCCTGAGTGTCTTTGTCATCCCCAAAATCAGCTTCGTGCTTTTTTTGGCATGCGCATGCATCCAGTGCAAGAGCCGTCACTCCTTCTTCCTAAAGACCGTCAGGAGTAATCTGTGTCCCCTCGTTCTGCGCAGCGTGATCGTTATTCATTCGCAAATCTCGAAGAGTCGTTGGAATTGCCCGACCTCATCGACATTCAGCGCAAGTCATTCGACTGGTTTATGAAAGAAGGTCTCATTGAGACCTTCAACGACATTTCACCAATCAGTGACTACAGCGGTGATCTCACGCTCGAACTTGAGTTTGATCCCGAAGATGAAGACCTGTGCCCAGGTCCGAAGTTCACCGAAGCGGAGTGTCGCGAACGTGAGATGACATTCGCATCGCCAGTGTTTGTGCGCGCACGTTTCGCAAACCGTGGCACCGGTGAAATCAAAGAACAAATTGTGTTCATGGGTGATTTCCCGAAGATGACCAACAAGGGAACATTCATTATTAATGGCACCGAGCGCGTTGTTGTATCACAGCTCGTGCGTTCACCTGGCGTCATCTTTGAACCCGGCGAACGGTATCGCCTTCGTAACTTGTCAAAGCACCAGTTGGTAAAGGGAACCGTCCACCCGTACCGCGGTGAATGGCTTGAGTTCGACGTTGAGCACAAGCCCGGTAAAGACGTCACCGCAGGCACACGTGTTGCACGTAAGCGCCGTCTCAGCATCTTCACGTTGCTTCGTGCACTTGGTTACGACGAAGAGGGTGCACCAGGCTTCCTCGACCGTTTCGTCAACTACTTCGACTTCCTTGAAGGCCAGTGGGCAAAAGAACGCGAAATCAATATCTCTCGCGATGACGCATTGCTGGAGATCTACAAGCGTGCACGTCCAGGCGAGCCTGCATCGATCGAAGCAGCGCGTGCATATTTCGAAGGTGCATTCTTTGAAAACCGTCGTTACGACCTCAGCCGTGTTGGTCGTTACAAGTTGAATCGTAAGTTGGGTGCAGAAGTTGCACGTCTCAATGAATTGTTCGGTTTGCCACTCGATGTCATTGATCTTCCAACTGAAGATCAAGATGTGTTGTCACGTTGCGAAATTGTCGCGGCAATCTCATACATGTTGCACTTGGTGAAGCATGCTCCTGGTTATCGTCTCGACGACCAAGACCACTTTGCAAACCGTCGTATTCGTTCGGTGGGCGAGCTCATTCAGAACCAGGTTCGTATTGGTCTTTCTCGTATGGAGCGCGTTGTGCGCGAGCGCATGACCACCCAAGACGTCGAAGCAATCACCCCACAAACACTCATCAACATTCGTCCAGTAGTTGCAGCAATTAAGGAGTTCTTCGGTACTTCTCAGTTGTCACAGTTCATGGACCAGGTGAACCCGTTGTCGGGTCTTACTCACCGTCGTCGTTTGTCGGCGCTCGGACCTGGTGGTCTGAGCCGCGAGCGCGCAGGGTTCGAAGTTCGTGACGTTCACTTTTCTCACTACGGACGTATGTGCCCGATTGAGACACCAGAAGGTCCAAACATTGGTCTGATTGGTGCATTGTCAACGTATGCACGCGTCAACGAGTTCGGCTTTATCGAAAGCCCATACCGTCGCGTCGTCAACGGCAAGGTCACGAACGAAATCGTGTACATGGCTGCCGACGAAGAAGAGAACTACGTCGTTGCACAGGCAAACACGCCGGTAAACCCCGACGGTTCTTTTGCTGACAATCGCATTCTTGTGCGCCGCTCTCCGCAGGCTGCAAGCCTCGACGACCTTCGCAAGATGCTCGAAGCAGAAAGCTTCTTCGGTGCCACAACCGACATTGCCGCAGTGACACCAGATGAAGTTGACTTCATCGACGTGTCACCAAAGCAGATTGTTTCTGTTGCAACAGCTCTTATTCCATTCCTTGAGCACGACGATGCAAACCGTGCGTTGATGGGTGCAAACATGCAGCGCCAAGCAGTGCCATTGGTACGCGCAGAGGCTCCATATGTTGGTACCGGTATCGAAAAGCGCGCAGCGCTTGACGGTGCAGACGTCATCCTTGCCCAAGATGATGGTGAAGTGTTGCAGGTAACTGGTGACACCATCGTCATGAAGTATGCAAGTAACAGTCGCAAGACCGAACACGTGTTGATGAAGTTCAACCGTTCAAACCAAGACACATGCATCAACCATGTTGTGCGCGTGGCCGAAGGTCAGCAAGTGAAGAAAGGTCAGTTGCTCGCCGATGGTCCAAGCACCGACCTTGGCGAACTTGCACTTGGTAAGAACCTGCTCGTGGCACTGATGCCATGGGAGGGGTACAACTTCGAAGACGCAATCATCTTGAGCGATCGTTTGGTGAAAGACGATGTGTTGACATCGATCCACATTCACTACTACGAAGCAGACGCTCGCGACACCAAGCTTGGTCCAGAAGAAATCAGCCGTGACATTCCAAACTTGTCTGATGAGATCGTTCGCGACCTCGATGAGTTCGGCATCATTCGCGTTGGTGCAGAAGTTGGTCCCGGTGACGTGCTCGTTGGCAAAGTCACACCAAAAGGTGAAACCGAACTCACACCAGAAGAGCGCTTGTTGCGCGCAATCTTCGGTGAGAAGGCTCGCGAAGTTCGCGATACCTCACTCAAGGTTCCACACGGTGAAGGTGGACGCGTTATCGACGTCAAAGTCTTCTCCCGTGACAACGGTGACGAATTGCCACCAGGTGTCAACCAGTTGGTGAAAGTGTTCGTTGCACAGAAGCGCAAGATCTCTGTTGGTGACAAGCTCGCTGGTCGCCACGGCAACAAGGGTGTTATCTCAAAGATTCTCCCTGTCGAAGACATGCCATATCTCGAAGACGGAACTCCTGTCGACGTCATCTTGAACCCACTTGGTGTTCCAAGCCGAATGAACGTTGGTCAGGTGCTCGAAGCGCACCTTGGTTATGCAGCTCGTTGGGGTTGGACTGATCCAAAGAGTGGTCAAAAAGTTGGCAACGATCCGATTCGTGGAACCGAACGTAAGACGCGCCCCACCACAGCTCCTGCAACATTCATCGCAACACCAGTGTTCGATGGTGCGCAGTGGGACGAAGAGGACAAAGCGAACAAGCACCCAACGATTCAGTCGATCTTGAAGAACTTGGAACCAGAGAGCGTAGATGGTCAGCGTTTGGTGAAGCCCACCGGCAAAGTGCATTTGCGTAACGGCCGTACGGGTGAGTACTACGACAACGACATCACTGTCGGTTTCATGTACATCTTGAAGTTGTCTCACTTGGTCGACGACAAGATCCACGCTCGTTCAACGGGTCCATACAGCATGATCACCCAGCAGCCACTCGGTGGTAAAGCACAATTCGGTGGTCAGCGCTTCGGTGAAATGGAAGTGTGGGCGCTCGAGGCATATGGTGCCGCGTACTGCTTGCAGGAACTGCTCACCATCAAGTCTGACGACGTGCTTGGTCGCGTCAAGGTATACGAAGCAATCGTGAAGGGTGACAACATCCCCGAACCAGGTATCCCTGAATCATTCAAGGTGCTGATGAAGGAAATGCAGTCACTGTGTCTCAACGTTGAAGTTCTCGACGACGGTGGACGCGAAATCGAAATGCACGAATTCGACGATGAGATTTATCGCACGGCCGAAGAGCTCGGTATCGACATCAGTCGACCAGAGCGCGGCTCTGATGAAGATGATCGTGAACGACGTGGCGCACGCGCCTACTGATCCAGTTGGTTTTTGAGAGGAACGGAATACAGCAATGCTCGACGTGAATATGTTTGACCAACTGCGCATCGGATTGGCAACTGCCGACCAGATTCGTATGTGGTCCAAAGGTGAAGTAAAAAAGCCAGAAACCATCAACTACCGCACACTGCGCCCTGAAAAGGATGGCCTGTTCTGCGAGAAGATCTTCGGACCAACTCGCGACTGGGAGTGCTACTGCGGCAAGTACAAGCGTGTGCGTTTCAAGGGCATCATTTGTGAACGCTGTGGTGTTGAAGTCACACGTTCCAAAGTGCGTCGTGAGCGCATGGGACACATCGAATTGTCTGCACCAGTTGTGCACATTTGGTATCTCCGCGGCACACGTTCATGGTTGGCGTATCTTCTCGGCGGTCTCGAACCAAAAGAAGAGCTGAAGGCAAAGCAGTTGGAGAAGGTCATCTACTTCGCTGCGTACCTTGTCACCACCGTCAACGTCGATGAGCGTCACAACGCTCTTGCAGATCTCGAAAAAGAATTCCTCGAAGAGTGCGATGCGATCATGAAAGATCGCGAGAAGCGCCTTGCCAAGTTGTTGAAAGATAACGAAGCAGAACTTAAGCAGATGGAAAAAGACGGTGCGAAAGACACCGACGTTCGTGCACGTCAGCGCATGATGGACAAAGAAGAGCAGTCCGTCCGCGAACGCTTTGATCAGGAACTTGATTTGGTGAAGCGCGCATGGGACGAGTTCCGCGACCTTCACCCACGCAAGATCATCGAAGACGAAACACTGTGGCATGCCATCCGTGATCGTTACGACGAGTACTTCCAGGGTGGCACTGGCGCAGATGCGATCAAGTCACTCATCGACAGCATCGATTTTGATCAAGAAGAAGTGAAACTGCGCGATGCGATTGAACATGGTTTGCGCGGCAAGCCATTGTCAGCACAGCGGAAGCAAAAGGCCATTAAGCGTTTGAAGATCGTTGCATCGTTCAACAAGCGTGATGAGCAGGGTCGTCAGATCAACAGCCCGAAGGCAATGATTCTCGACGCAGTACCGGTGATCCCACCGGAATTGCGCCCGATGGTGCAGCTCGATGGTGGACGTTTCGCAACGTCTGACTTGAACGATCTCTATCGTCGCGTGATCAACCGCAACAACCGCCTCAAGCGACTGCTTGATCTTGGTGCACCTGAGATCATCGTCAACAACGAAAAGCGCATGTTGCAAGAAGCAGTTGACGCATTGTTCGACAACGGCCGTCGCGGTCGTCCAGTAACTGGTCCGGGCAACCGTCCGCTCAAGTCACTGTCAGACATGTTGAAGGGTAAGCAAGGACGTTTCCGTCAGAACTTGCTCGGTAAGCGCGTTGACTACTCAGGTCGTTCAGTAATTGTTGCTGGCCCAACACTTCGTTTGCACCAGTGTGGTCTTCCGAAGTTGATGGCACTCGAGTTGTTCAAGCCATTCGTGATGAAGCGTTTGGTTGACCTTGAGTTGGCACAGAACATCAAGAGCGCAAAGCGCATGGTGGAGCGTCGTCGCCCGCAAGTGTGGGACGTTCTCGAAGATGTCATTAAAGAACACCCCGTGCTGTTGAACCGCGCACCAACGCTTCACCGTTTGGGTATCCAAGCGTTCGAACCAGTGTTGGTGGAAGGAAAAGCAATCCAGATTCACCCACTCGTATGTACGGCGTTCAACGCTGACTTCGACGGTGACCAGATGGCTGTCCACTTGCCATTGTCAACAGAAGCACAAGCCGAAGCTCGCGTGTTGATGTTGTCGGCAAACAACATTTTGTCTCCTGCGTCTGGTCGTCCAATCGTGACACCATCGCAAGACCTCATCATCGGTGGTTATTACCTCACGATGGTGGTGGAAGGCGCAAAGGGCGAAGGCCGCACGTTCCGTCACCGTTGGGAAGTGTTGCAAGCACTCGAAGAAGGCATCATCACGTTGCACTCACTCATCACCTTGCGTGACACCAACGCACATGGTGACCGTGACGTGTTCCAGACCACTGCTGGACGCTTGTTGTTTGAAGAGACATTGCCTGCTGATTACCCAGTGCGCTTTGGTCACATCAATGAGACAGTGAAAAAGCGCGAGATGGGTCTCATCGTGGAGCGTTTGTCTGAGGCATATCCAAAGTCAGACATTGCAAACGCACTCGACGACATGAAGGCCGTGTGTTACCGCTATGCATCACAGTCAGGTCTCACGGTGTCAATCGACGACGTGAAGACTCCTGTTGCGAAGCGTTCGATTCTCGACAACTACGAAAAGCAAGCCGACAAGGTGGAAACTCAGTTCCGTCGCGGAATCATCACCGACGGTGAGCGTCGTCAGCAAGAAGTTCGTATTTGGACTGACGCAACTGCAGAAGTGCAGGCTGCGATGCAGAAAGAATTTGAAGAGCAAGTGTTCAACCCGATCGACGTCATGGTCGGCTCTGGTGCTCGCGGAAACATGACGCAGATGCGTCAGATCGCAGGTATGCGTGGTCTCGTGGCCAACCCTCGCGGTGACATGATTCCTCGTCCGATCAAGAGCAACTTCCGTGAAGGATTGGAAACACTCGAATACTTCATTGCAACTCCTGGTGCACGTAAAGGATTGGTCGACACCGCACTTCGTACCGCTGACTCGGGTTATCTCACCCGTCGTCTCGTCGACGTTGCGCAGGAACTCATTGTTCGCGAAGAAGACTGTGAAACACGTCTTGGCGTGCGTATCGACAATGTTGGTCCTGACACCGCAACACATCGTGGTTATCTCGATGCGAAGTTGTTTGGTCGTTCGTTGCTGAACGATGTCACGTTGTCAGATGGCACCGTGCTTGAGCGCAACACAATGATCGGCGACGACGAACTTGAGAAGTTGCGCGATGATGCATCAATCGACAGCGTGCAAGTGCGTTCAGTACTCACATGCGATGCTGTTCTCGGTATTTGCGCAATGTGTTACGGACGTTCACTTGCAACAGGCAAGTCAATCGAATTGGGTGAAGCAGTAGGTGTTATTGCAGCTCAGTCAATTGGTGAGCCTGGCACGCAGTTGACGATGCGTACGTTCCACACGGGTGGTGTTGCAGGTAAAGACATCGCCGGCGGTTTGCCACGCGTTGTTGAATTGTTCGAAGCACGCTCACCTCGTGGTTCTGCTCGTCTTGCACGTGCAACCGGAGTTGTTCGCATTGGTGAAGACGAAGGCAAGGGCATCCCTATCACGATCATCGACGACAAGGGTGAGGAACATCTCATCTTGTTGCCAACAGGCAGCCGTCCGATCGTGACCGATGGTCAAAACATCGAAGCAGGCAAGCCTGTGACCGACGGTCCATTTGATCCGAAAGAGATCATGGAGATCCAAGGCATTCGTACCACCCAGCAATACTTGGTGGAAGAAGTGCAGAAGGTCTACCGCGACCAAGGTGTGTCGATTCACGACAAGCACATCGAATTGATTGTTCGTCAGATGACTCGTCGTGTCGGCGTGCAAGAACCAGGTGATTCTGGCTTCTTGCCCGGCGAGCGCGTCGATGCAAAGACATTCCGTGACACCAACCGTTCGGTGGTGGAAGCAGGGAAGCGTCCAGCAGAAGGTCGTCCTGAGATCATGGGTATCACGAAGGCATCGCTTGCAACCGATTCATGGTTGTCAGCGGCATCGTTCCAAGAGACCACCCGCGTTCTCACCGAAGCAGCAATCGACGGTCGCGGCGACAGCCTCGTTGGCCTGAAGGAAAACATCATCATCGGCAAGTTGATCCCTGCCGGCACCGGTATGGAGAAGTATCGCGACTTCGACATCGATGCCCCGGATTATCAGCCGCTTGAGTATTTCTCGACCGATGAAGCAGACCCCGCAGCATTTTTGGCCAGCGCTAAGGGATCCTATGACGCTGACGCCGATTCAACAGCCGATTACCAGAGCGAGACCGGGTCGAACTGACCCGGCGCGTACTGGCCGACTGGGTCCATATCATCAGGCGATATGGCTGATTTCGCAGGTTGAGATAGCCG
>Ga0169931_10010749_pt1 | contig 13004 bp, 13 predicted proteins | sample Kivu_15m_20L_FD_129675 | JGI IMG/M metagenome (GOLD analysis project Ga0169931, IMG submission 129675) | Freshwater microbial communities from Lake Kivu, Western Province, Rwanda to study Microbial Dark Matter (Phase II) - Kivu_15m_20L... | ecosystem: Environmental > Aquatic > Freshwater > Lake...
AGTATTTCATTAATATTCTGAATTATGATTTCTCTTGATAGAACCACATTCTTGGCAATAATTTTTTGAGCTGTAATCGGGAGACACATGTATAAATATAAAATATCCATGTCAATTATATTTCCTTTTTCCTTCTTAAATGGATAACTCCTATTAGAGGTGCTAAAAAACATTTTAGGGTTGATTCCTCCTCTAAAAGGAAGATGATTATAAAGAAATTCACACAAAAGGCTCAATCTATCATGAGCAATTTTTGAAATTGGCTTGATGAACCCGATAGACCCATCACAAGCCGAGTAATAAACAAGAGATTTATTATTGTAAGAATAATAGCGAAGTTCTGTCATTTTCTTTCCGATGTGAAAATCGGCTACTTCTCTGAATCTATTTGATTTAGTCGAATCAACATTTATCGTAAATAGATGTAGATTCTTTTTATCATCCGCTAGTAAACATCCAGTCTTGAAGGTTTCTTCTGAGTCATCAATCCAGAAATCGATTGCAATACTGCGATAATTGTTGTCATCGTTTCCTAAAATATAAATCGATGAGCTGTTTATATCTTGATCATATTTAAAAACAATCCATGTAGCTGAATTCTGCACGTCTCCTGTCACAATAAATTTTGTCTGGATTTTGGAACAAACAACAAGGTTTTTATTATCTATTACAGATATTTTCTTAATTTCGTTAGTTAAGGGTACATATTGATATAAAAATATTCTGGACCCTTCCGAAACTATCAAAACCCCTTCTATTGAATGTATCATGCTTATCACACCTCTTAATTCATTTTCTAAAACCTTTATGAATCTTCCATTTTCTACATTATACAAATATAATTTAGCTTTGCACTGAACTTCTTCACCCTTTTCGTCCATTATATTAACACCTACTGCAATGTATTTAGTCTTTTTCTTTAGAAGATCCATTAATTCAACAATTTTACTTTCTATGATTACTTCGTTAGAGGGAAACTCTATCTGGTCTATAATCTTAGGATCTTCTGTACGGAGAGTTAGGTAGTAACTAAATTTATTTACCGTAATGGATGTAGTTTCGGATACTTTCAAAGCGGTTGGCTTAAGTTCTTTTTCTACTAAAATGTAAAAATATAAATTTATCATCCCTTGAGGAATTATCAATAAATTCATGTTAACGGGAAAGCGATTCAAAGGATTTCTCTTTATTAATCCTATTTCTTTTATCTCATAATTCTTGGGTAGGTTGCAGAGTTTAAGTATCCCATTCTCGAAATAAATGAAACCATTTAATGATCCCTCCTTACTAAAATCAGAGAAAGCTGAGATTGATCTTTTTAGATATAAATTGTTTTCAAAATCTAAAAATTTTAGTCGCCCATTTACTTCGAATAACAATTTTTGATTTCCTTTTATGTTGAGTAAAACCCCCGCCTTTTCTTTAATATTCTCGAATTTTATATAAAGGTTGCTCTCTTCGCTATAGAAGAATTCTCTGTAATCTATATTTTCTACATAATCAATGAAAAATTTTTTCATTTTTAAAGAAAAAAACTTCCCCTCCCTTAAAATGAAAAATACTTCATAAAATACAATCGTTCCATTTTTGAAGATAATGGAAAACACAATTTTCGTTTCTAATAAATCAAAAAATATTTGTTCGGGTGTACTAAAACTTGAAGTTTGTGGATGATTATTATTTATATAAATATTTGTTGTGAAATCACTTGTACATTTTTCATAATCATTTTTGAATTCTTCAATTCTAGTATCGGATACCATAACAGGCAATTCGTTGATAATTTTATTTTCGAAAATCGGGTTGTGAGTATTTATATTAGAATTAAGATCATAAATTTCAAGGACACTATTTTCTCTAAATGCAACCAGAAAATTTTTCCCTTCAATAAGTTTGTTGTTAATATCGAATTTTAAAATTTTTTTCGGATTTTGATAAAGGTTGTTTGTGATGTCAAAAAACTCAAAATCTGTTGAATCGTTTAGTTTTAATTTTTTCAAACTTTCAGGAGGTTCTTCATTATAATTAAGATTAAAATTGCTTGTCAAAATATCTGTTTTATTTTTGAGATTATTAAAACGGCATATTACAAATTTATCATAATAAGTATTAATCACTAAAATATTCTGAGATATTTTTACAATTTTTATTCTGTCCTCGATTTCGTTTTCTGAAATGTTTATAAGGTCTTTTAGACTTATTTCCACAATCAATTTAAAGAAAGAATTAAACACTTGAATTAGGCTTTGATAAACAACAACTATAAACTGAGTGAATGTATTATTGGTTGCCGATTCCTGCAATTTTATGACACCACAATTGAGGAATTTGTTATCATGATTAATCTGAACTTTGTCTGTTATGTTTTCTAATTTGGTACCAACTTCATAAACAGAATTCTTTCCGTTTTTGAATACGATGATTAGGTATCTGGAATTTATTTCATCATGAAAATTCAAAGATTTTAGGTATGAAATCTCTTGAAATTCATTTGTGGTGAAAATAATTTCGAAGAATAATTTTTCGTAAAGAAAATTCAAATATCCCTGTTTATCATAACCTGAGGTGAGAATCAATTTGGTGTGAAGTCGATCAAAATTTGAGGAGAAATTTATTATCGGACTGATGTTAATCATCTTATTACAGATCATATAATTGTTGCCTTTGTATATTACAAAGACTCCATCTGCGAAATATGAGCAAAATAGAAACATTCCCAGATGAGGCATCGTAATGAATTTGTAAGGCGCGTCAAGGTTTACATATTCGTTTCTTTGCTGCAAGTGGATTTTGTTGATTGAATAGTCATTTAAATTGTTTGTAAAAGAAAAAGCGAATAAAAAACCTTTGCTTGTTGTGAATATCCATTGCCAATCATTAATAGAGAGAAATCCTCCTCCTCTTAGATCGAGACTAAGATTAGCGTACTTGTAATCAGGAATTATATTTGTGATATTAGACATTTTTAAATCTCGCAATATAACACCGACATAAATAGGGTTAAGTATAATACTCCTACAAACCTTTTGGTCTAGGTTAATGAACTGTATCGAGTACGGGGAGAGAACCAAAGCTATTCTTGTATGAGAATAGTAAATAAAATCGAATGAATTTGTGTCTAAATTTTCAAAAATTTCAAATGATTCGATTTTCTTTTTTAATTTTGAAATCTGAAAAATCCCGAAGCAGACTTTAGTTTTTAAGAAATTGCTGCCTGTTGTAGAAGAATTTAATGTTTCGAATTCGTTTTTCATGTTAACACCCATTCCTGAATCTCTGAACAGAACAGCAAGTGTTATATATTCCGATTCATCTATTGGTTCTAAATTGTTATAATCCAAAAGTTCGTTTTCTTTATTACTAGCATTAAATTTGACAATTTTATTTACTGAGTAATCTCTAAAATTTATGTAATACGAAGGCTCAAAATATTCTTCGCCTAAAACTGTATCCAAATACTTCAACTGTTTTTCTTCTGAACCTATATCAGACTGATTCATATCATTAAAATATTTTCTTGTTAAAACTGTAACATTCACATCATTTGAAAGGATAAATAAAGAATCGTAAGTTTTAGAAGAAACGATTTGCAAATTGTCCTTATAAAATTTTTTACCATTTGACAAATTTTCGTTTTCTAGATTATAAAGACAAACAATCCTAAAATCACAATTATTCGGATCATAAGCAACTATCGCAATTTTCGCATAATCCAATGCCATAACTACAGAGTCAATATTCTGATACGAATTCAATTTAAATTTGTCTATTGACGTAATTTGATCAAAGACATGATAATCAATCAGAAAATTATACTTGTAAGATGATTCTATATTGTCTTCTTGATTTTCAACATGGAACATCTCATATACTTCGAAGAAATTACTTCTTACAAGTAGAATTTGTTGAGCGATATAATCCTTGACGTGATTGAGTTTAATTTTATTCCCGTTAACGAAATTTCCTGTAATCACAAAGTTTATTTGAGAACTTTTTATAGTTTCTTTATGAACAGCATAACTCATTTAAAACAATAATAAAATAATTAAACAAAAATTTAATTGGAAAATTTAAAAACTATGAGAAAGAAGTTCTTGAATGAATTAAATACATAAAATGAATTTAATATTTTTAATAAGTAAAATTAATGATAAGATTTAAATATATTCTATTTCAATAAGAATAAAACATTTCATATAGTTTTACATTAGTTCCTTAACCTTCTCCATTGTGAATTTATATTCTTTCAGTGATGTATGAGAATTTTTCCATTTCATTAGGTTCCAAGAGCAAATGACATATATTCTTATTTTCTTCGTCTTCCTTCTTAGGAAATTTACTTAAAATTCTTAAAACATCTCTAAACTCGCTTGGGTAATCAAATAAAATTATTGTTGATAGTTTAACTATATTCAAACTTTTCAAAAATATTGGTGTAATTAAGAGAATGTTGTATTGGTATTTGTTATAGAGCATGACTGAAAATAATCTTTGGCCGATCCTGTCATCTAATCAAAAATTAAATAGAATTATATTCTTGATTACTTTCATCTACGGATACAAAATTTAATTTCTTCTTTTTGAAATTCTCTTTGATTAGGGATATATTTTGATCATTGCAACAGATAATAAATTGTGAGTTAAAGTTAGATGAATTTACCAAAGATGTGAGATATTTTAATTTCTTTTCGAAATTTGATTTTGTGTCGCCTTCGAATTGTTTAATATTCATTTTAACTCCCTTTGTGTAAAAATCCAAATTCATAAAATTTTGAGATGTAACAACATCTAGTTTATTAATAAATTCATTATTTATTTCGCCTAGATACGATTTATATTCCTCAAGGCTCTTTTTAATTTCATCCTCATAATTGTTTTTTAAACTCTGAATGTTTGATTGTATCGTACTCGAACTTAGAACAAGCTTTCTGTGTTTGGTAATATCCGAGTAGAATTTAGATTCTTTGCTGAAGAATTTCGCGAGATGTTTTCTAATATCATATTTATTTGAGCTAATTTGTGACATCGATCTTTAAAATAAACTTACTTAAAAATGTAATCGAAATCATCGACCAAAATAATTTCCGGGTTTATATCGAAGTAGTCATGGCTGTCTTTTTTAGAGGAGACATAATCAAGCATTTCAGGAGTGATGAATAGAATGTCTATATTCTTCCATTCGGTGGTATTTATAAGATTGATATTACCCAACTGAATTTCTTCTTTTTCTTTCTCTTCTTGATCATCAGTGTCAGAATATTTGGTCTATTTTGATATAAAAATTTATGTAAATGTTACTTACATCTAAGTCTATTGTAGGAGTAACTGAATGCAGCGATGTGCCTACTCTGACTAATCTCAATCTATTCTGAAAATCAAATTTTCTACATATTCTGTAAAAGTGAGTCGCAAATTCATATTTCTGACAAATGACTAGTGCTCCCCTTGGTTTTATTTCTTTTTTTATCTTTAAATTTTGTTCTGAATTTTCTTTTGACTTCTTCAAAATTTGCTTTGTGTTAGTGAAATATTCATCTTCTTTTATCTCCGATGCAGGATGCTTATGAATGAGATTCTGTTCAGTTGATTTCTCTTTGCTGTTTATTACTCTATTCATCACTCCTAAGAGAGATGAATATTTTCTTCCACTAAAGTCATCGCATAAAATCATCGAATGAAGATCTGTTTTATTTATACTTTCTATTATGTTCATTTGATTTGCTTTCAAATGAGATTTGCTCAATTCATGCAGACTTTCCTTTAGATAAGAATTTAGAAAGTGATAATCACTTGGTGTGCTGAAATTTCTCTTATGCGAAAATATAATTTTCTGAAATTTTCTTAAATATATATGAGATGAAAACATTTTTAAAAATTTTTGAATTATATATTAATCAAATAAAGTTTACTAATATATTAAAAGTAATCCATAAATTATGGGAACCAAATTTTCAAAAAGGGGGGTAAGAAATAAAATGAATGTAAATGAAAATAATTTATAGCTAGGAAAGGATGAAAAGGAAGAAAACTTTACGCCTTTATATATCAAAGCTCAGGGGTATTATAATTATCACCATTTAATACATCATAATAGGGACGATGCATATGGTAATGTCACACATTGCTATACAAATGAATATGTCGAAATTTGGGGAGAAAACTTCCAATGTTATGCATTAGATTACAATGGAAATTTATATTCATGGGGTTTAAATGAGGTAGATATATAGGATATTAAATTATAATAAGTATTGCCAATTGGGAAATGGTAAATCCGATAATTATGTCTTTCCTAAATATGAAGAAAAATTCGACTTCGTTAATACCTACGGTACTATTAATCACAGTAAGGGAATTATCAATGAGAAAATATTTAAAGACATAAATCCCCTTTATTACAGAAAAATAAAAAGAATTTCGTGTGGAAATGGATTCACTGTGTGTTTAGATAGGGAAGGTTTAGTATATTCATGGGGAAGAGAAAGCAAAGGTGAATTAGGGTACGATCTCATATGGGAGGAATCGACAATAGTTTCAGGTATTAAGTGCCAATCTACTCCAAAACTAGTCGAAAAATTAGCAAACAGAAAATTATTCATAACAGATGTAATTTGTGGAAACGACTTTACCTTTGTTTATGATGATTCTGGAATACCATATTCATGGGGCAACAATGACCACTATCAGCTAGCAAGAGTCTCTCAATTTACAACAGATTCTACTCCAGACAAGGCAACTCACTTAGTGGAATTAGAAAGAACACTTAAAATATGTTGTGGGTGGATGCATGGAATGGTTTTAACTGATAAAGGAGAAGTCTATATCTGGGGCAATCCTTTTTTTGACTATAACAAAAACTCTCCAGACATTGCCGAGCCTGTAATTGTAGAACTACCATATAGAGCTGTTGATATAGGCTGTGGATTTCATCATTTTTGTGCAATTATATCAGAAGATGGCTTGAATAATTTTCAGTTGTATACATGGGGTGCTAATGAGTATAGCCAATGTGGGTATAGAACAGAAGAAAGAATAAGTTATGTCCCAAAACATGTAAAAATTCATGATCAAAATGTAATCGATGTCTCATGTGGGGCTTTCCACACAATTGTCCATGCAAGCAACGGAAAGATATATGGATTCGGTCACAATTAGTAAAACTCTTTATTTATTATAAATAGCTCAAAAGAAGTGGGCGATTACAGTGCCGAAATAATCGATAGACCAGTCATACTTGATTGTAAACCGAAAGATGATTTGAAAATCAAAAAGATTCTGTGCGGAAATGGATTTACCATATTCGTACAAGTTCCAAAGGAAAATTACTGTGCTGAAAATGAACACAGATATTCCAAGCTTATAAATAAATTGGACGATAGGCAGACTCAGTCTATTGATAATAAAAATGTTATCCAAAATAAGAGGAACATGTAATTATTACGAATACTAAATAATTAATTCATAAACAAAATTTAAATTGAAATAAAAATTTCGTATATCTAGAAACTTATTAAAAGTGATACATGTATTAGAATTTTTCATCTTTATTCTATTAAAATAGTTTTGAAATAATATTAATTATAATTAAAATTTAATGCAGGATCAAATTTTGGAATCTTCACCTTCACCTACCAAGAAATCTCTCTCTAGGGCAAATTATTTGACTGAGATGTTTAAACAAATTGAAGAAAATCTGATTAAAAGTAATTACTTGATAGTAAATAAAAAATTTTTTAGTCTCACATTATGAGTTATCAGAAAAAAAAGATTTGGAGGATCTTCAAATTGAATTAGAACAACAGAAAAAAAGCATTTCATCTTTAAGCTGCGATAAAGTAAAAAAACATTTTATCACACCGAAAATATTTCTAACTTTCGACCAAATACTAAAAATTGTTTTCGATGAAGTTAGAGCTAAAATAGAGTCCTATTCAAAAGAAATAATCAAATTGAACGAGGAATCCAAAAAGCTAAATTCTATTTTAAAAGGAGAAAGAAAATCTTCTAAGAAAATTAATGAAGAATATAAAAATCTGAAGGGATATACTCAAGAACTCATAAAATTAATAAGGCACAAAGATCTACTTGAAAGAAAATTAGATACTCTTCAAACTGAAGAAAAAAGATTGAAATCGGATTTCCATTCCGAAGTTTTAACTCTAACAGGAAAGTTCGATGATGAAATAACTCATTCTAAAAATTTGGCTAATTTCAATATTTTAGATGAAGAAAAATATTTAAAGCCGAGAGAATATTTTATAAACACATACAAAAAGTAAGAAATATTTACTAAAGATCCATTCACATTATCATAGGGAAATCATAAAATATTTGGAAGAAAAATTAGGAGCAAAATTATCTCTAAATTTTCCAGTAGTATTCAGTCCAATCCTTCACATAGAATCTCAAAAAATTTCATATAAAAAACATGAAGAATCAATTCAGATATTGAAGGAAATTCAATCTTTAATAGAATCAAGAATTCAGAAATATGAAGAAGACCTAAAAAGCATAGAGGTACAAGGAAAACTGGAAGCTTCGAAATTGAATTTAACAGTTGAAGTTACATCTTCTTTAGAAACTCTAAAGAAATATGATGAGGTAAAAACAGAAAAGGAAAAATTGTTAATGGAAGAAAAATCAGCATATAATAAGCTGCAATCAGAATTTAAATTACGTAAAGAAAAATTAGTTAGCCCTAACAAGAGGTATATTGTGTCTCAATCCTTTCAATTGATAGTTTTGATTTTTATTACACTTACCTTATTATTTAAATTTAATTTATCATAAGGTCTAATTAAATTATAAAAATTGAAATATTTAATTAAATTTAAATTACTTAAGCGATATAATGAACATCGATGAAAATCCGAACAATTTCAGCAATGATTACATAGATAATATTGATATTAGTGTAGACGGTAAGAAAAATTATAAATATATCTAAGCTAATTGTAATTACAAAGGCTATAATCTGCTCGATGAAGGTTTTATAGAAAATGACAACATGGACCGAGTTGAAAATATTAACTCTGTAGGAAATATAAATATACACATCGAAAATCATCAAAATATTTTGGAAGGGATTTTAATAGATGATAATATCCCAATGGATGATGCTACTGAAAAAAATATGAAGAATGAATATCTGATAATCTTAAGCAAAAAGGAATCGGATTCACATTTAAAGAAAAAAGTTTCATTTAAAAAAAAGAGTTTTAAAGAAATCAAAGATAATATAACAATACTCTACAATCAGATAAAGGATCTAACTATAAACAATAAGAAAAAGAAGAAAACAAATAAATTAAAGAAATAGGATATTTATTATTATAATAATATTATTACGATTCTTTCTATGATGAGTTCTATAGTTATTTTTGAATTATGAGTAAATAAATGAAATTCCCTATTACATCAATTTTTTTGTTTTGTTTTAATTTTTATATTTCACAAATTATTTTATTCAAAACATTTATAATTTATTATAATTAAATAAAAAATGATGAATATTGAAGAAAACAACCAAATCATTTACGATGCTTTATATAAAAATATCACAAAAAACACAAGGGCAATCAAAATTTTCCACGAGTTTGGGTATTTCAATTATGCAATTTTCTCAGAAGTCACAGATATATCAAGTAAAATATTCGATAGATTTATAACAATTTTAGATTTTGTCTGTTTTGGATTCAAAAGTGATGATTTCGCTAAAATTTATGAATATTCAGGAAAGGAATGCTTGGCAACCGATTTCGGAAGTAAAATAATCTCATAAAGCATAAAATATTCAATTAGATTACGAATATGCCTTAGATGTAAATGCTCTGAATATAAAATTCAATATTGTGTTAAAAATAAACATAACAAAATACGCGAAACAATTCGAAAGTAAATAAATAGAGAAATTATAAATTATATACGAATAGAAATTCCTAAAGATATTTCATTAGAAGAGAGAGAAAGGATTCTTGAAAATAACGAGACTCTCAAGGCAGAATGTGAGGAGTTCGCAGTGGCAACAGCTGCTCTATTTTCAAGATTTAGAATTATCTTTTATTCCTCAGTGATTAAGAAGATGTTGATTGATCTCGTAGAAAAACAAAATCCCAGTAGTATTGTGTTCAAACTGAATAAGGATAATAATCTCTATGTAATTCCTGCAGGTGATAAAGTTATTCTAGTATTTGGAATCAATTTCCAACAGAAAACAGACAAGTCTCTTGCCAGAGTTTTCCTTCAAGAATTAGAAGATGCGAAGAGACACGTTAGAAATACTGTCGAAGCCAAGTATTATCCAGACTATTCAAGACCTCCTAATGAATTGAAGGACATTGAACAGAATTTCAAGCAATACTCCAATGGATTAATTTCTTTCAGTAAGGAAAAATAAAAATAACTATCCCAATTTACTTTAATAGATCTTCTAACTAAAAATTATAAGTCAATTATCCCTAAATTAGGCTTCTTTATCAATTTCAGACAATACATCCAGTTCCACATTCATTCAATCAAAACATTTTTGCACATAAGGATGAACAAAAAGGGAAAAGATTTAGAGAATAAATTAAATGCTGCTAAGATCATCCCTGACGAATATTTGAAAAAACTGGAGCAATCGAACTTCTATACTAAACTAGAAAAGAAAGAAGAAGAGATTAAATTGTTCGCTTCAGAATTTAAAAAAGTTAATATATAAGCAGAATATAACTACAAATAAAATGAAAAATTTAAGATTATAAATTTTTATTTTTTATTTGGAAAATTAAAATGATGATTAGTAATATATAATTAAAATAGTAAGATTTTTGCTGTTTTAATTATTTGTGAAGAACCTCAACATTGTTTTGTGAGATTACTATCTTAGAGGGTTTCAAATCGTCTAAATGTATTTCACTCATGTTGTTTATTTTCTATAATTTAAATAACTTATTATTTACTTGTTGGTTATTGAATGATCTAAAAGAAGAACTTGCTCCACTTATATTACTGTTAGCTATTTGTTTTTTATTTATATTAGAAGTTGATGTGTTTAGATTGTCCTTAGATTCTAAAAAAGACTTGAATTTTTTTTCTAGATCGACATTTTTCGAATTCAACTCGTCATTTAGATTTTTCATTAAAATCATTTGTTTTCGATTTTCTTCCATTTCGTTTTTTATATTCGTATTTTCTGTATTGATAGTATCAATTAATTCTCTTAATTTTTCTGTTTCCGAGATTTCATTTTTGTATTTAGCATTCAATTCTTCTATGACCTCCAACATTTTTTGATTATTTGAATTCACTTCATTTGTTTTTTCTTCAAAAAATTTTATATTTTCAAATTTCTTCAAAATCATTTTCGATTTGTTTTCTAATTTACTATTTATCATTCTTATTGATTTCAATCTTTCTTCTTTGTAATTTAATTCCGTACTTAAAATTTTATTTTTATTTTCTAGATCTTCTAATAATTTTTGTTGGTTTGAATTTTTTTTTAACAAAGATTTTATATCTTCATTATGTAACCTAAGAGTATTTTCTGATTCAATGAATTTCGCCTTCAAGTCGGAATTTATTTTAATCAATTCATCGAATTTGTTACGATTATCAGTGGAATTTTTTTTAAAATCGTTGATGGTCTTTTCTAAGACTTCACATTCGCTTTGCAATCGAGAATGTTTATTATTAAGGGTATTATATTCATTAGACAAAGACTTCAAATCATCCTCTAAATGTTTTATTTGCAGGACGTATTGATTATTTTTATTCTTTTCATCCTGAATAAGATTAGTTAGTTGATCAATTCTATTGTCAAGTCTTGTTAGAATTTTATCTTTTTTTAAGATTTTATTTTCGTTTTCTGGGGAGCTTTGGATAGAATTTTGGTTCTTATCATCATATTTTTCTATTCCTGTGTTCCTTAATTTTTCGTTTATTTCTCTTATTTCGTTTTCATAAAATTTATTTAAAGCTTCGCTTTCTTGTTTTGATTTCATTATATCATCAATATTGTTGTTGGAGGCATATTTTGATTGGACTGCACTATAAGATTCTTTTTTGTTGCCAAATGTTTCGCAGTTTATTTCCTTCGTTCCTCCTTGATTTAAAGAATCACTTTTTGTGTGGTAGGAGAGTTTCTTAGATAAAATTTTTAGAGTTTCTTGTATTGAAATTAGTTTATTTTTTTGTGAACGAATGTTTGTGTCCTGTATCAATTGTGAAATCTCTCTTTCGATTGAGGATATTATTGTCTTAGAAGAAACTTCCTTCTTAGACTGAATCGCGGAGTTAGAAGATTTACTGCCCTCTGTATTTGACATACTAATGCTTTTATGATTGCTTTTAAATTCTTTCAAGGGGTTTTGATTTTCCATTTATTTATTTAAAATTGAAATTTATTTGTTTATTATATTTGAATAGTAAAAAATATTTTAGATGGAACTTCGTAATTATTAGTGTTAATTTACTTTTAATTTGGTTATCTGCATTATATATGATATAGAAACAGCAATTAATTTCGATTTCTTCTTGTATTTGAGAGTAATGTTTTTTACGTTGTATTTTTTAATATTTTCCTATATTTTCTAATTCTGATTATATAATTGAATAATGATAATTTTATTTAATTCTGATTATATTTTTTAAAAGTGATTAAATTTTTTATTTCTGATTATAAATTTGAAAAACGATTGGAATCTTAAAAATGTTTATGCAATCCATAGAATGCATCTAAATAGGAATATACATATAAAATTTTTAACAATATTTCATAGACCTCTTGCAAATAGTATGTATTAAAAAAATGTGTGATGGAGTTCGTATAAATAATAATAATGTCATGAAATTTCTTGAAATTCAAAATATTTTTCTATAATCGTAATTTTACCATTCAATTAAAATATTAATTAAATTAATTAATTTAAATTTATTTGAAATTCATATGTATTGTTTTCCATTTCATGTGAATTTAATTTCAATTATCAACGAAACAAAACTTATTCATTGATGAAAATGGA
>Ga0169931_10010750_pt1 | contig 13004 bp, 14 predicted proteins | sample Kivu_15m_20L_FD_129675 | JGI IMG/M metagenome (GOLD analysis project Ga0169931, IMG submission 129675) | Freshwater microbial communities from Lake Kivu, Western Province, Rwanda to study Microbial Dark Matter (Phase II) - Kivu_15m_20L... | ecosystem: Environmental > Aquatic > Freshwater > Lake...
AAACTAAAACATAAAAAATTAAATCTTCTATCATAGGCTTATTTTCTGTAAGAATTAAAAAAAGCATTCCATCTCATCTTCCATACACCCCAAAAAGCCTCACTAAAAATTGCTGTGCTCATTTTAGATGCACCCTCAGTTCTGTCTTTAAAAGTAATGGGAATTTCCTTGATTTTAAAACCCAATTGCCAGGCAGCAAATTTCATCTCAATCTGAAATGCATATCCGACAAAACTAATTTTGGAAAAATCCAATTGCTCCAAAAAACTTCTGGAATAACAAACAAAACCCGCTGTAGCATCCGCTACAGGCATCCAGGTAATACAGCGCACATAAATTGAAGCGCCTCTTGAAATCAAAATCCTATTCCAGGGCCAATTTACAAGTTGCCCCCCTTTTATATATCTTGACCCCACTACAACTCCCGTATTTTTTTCCTGACAAGCAACTACCAGTCTTTCTAAATCCAGAGGATTATGGGAGAAATCTGCATCCATTTCACATATATAACTATAATCGCGCTCCAAAGCCCAGGCAAAGCCACTCAGATAGGCAGTACCCAAGCCTAATTTTCCTTTTCGTTCCATTAGAAACAAACGATTTTCAAATCTGGACATAGTCTCTTTCACCACTGAGGCGGTACCATCCGGAGAACCATCATCTACAATCAATAAATCAAAGGGAATTGGCAAATCCATGACAGCCTGTATAATCTGAGAGATGTTTTCAATCTCATTATATGTGGGAATAATTACAAGCTGAGGGTTCAAGAATTTTTTATTTAAATTTTCACAAATTTACAAAATAATGGGAAAACAAGAAAGTTTTCGTTTGAGCCAGGTATTAATCAAAAGTTAAAAACAATCTCACCTAACCAAGTATACAGAATTAACATAGGTATCTGTCCAATCAATACACCTGAGATTACAGTTGAATATTTCAAACCAACCACAGCGGCCACATAACATACTAAATCTGTAGGTATCAAGGGAAAAAAACACCAGAAAGACATTAAAAATAAGGATTTTTTCCCAACCAGCTGGGCTTCAAGCTTTTGCATCTGACTGGGAAACTTTCTTTGGAAATAAGCATTCCAACCCATAGTTCCTGCAAAATAATAATAAAAAGTTGCGGAGATACAATTACTCATAAGAACTATAAAGGCAACCATAATCTTAGATGTCGGAAAAAGAGCAAATCCTAAAAAAAGTAAAGGAGTTGGAGGGATAAAAAATAAAATTCTAATCAATAATATGGAACAGTAAACAAAGACTATATTGGTTTGATAGGAACTAAGAATTTCCTTTAAAAAATCCGGATTCAACCATTGCGGCTGAAGTATTAAAAAAACCGTACAGAAAAGTACTGCCAAAAACCAAAACCAGCCCAATACAAACTTGAGTTTCATTTTTGGACCCATCCCCTATCTGATTTTCTTTAATTTTGCCATATAAAAACCATCGTAACCAAAATCTTGTGGCAAGATAATTTTTTCTTCAATAAAATGAAAATCATGGCCTGATGAACTTTCTAAAAAAACTGCAATTTGTTGTTGATTTTCAATGGGTAATATACTGCAAGTAGCATAAACCATCTCAGCCCCAGGTTTTAAAATCTTTGTATATTTTTCCAGTAAAGTCCTTTGCAAAGCTATTATTTCCTCCATTTTTGGGGGGCTTAACTTCCACTTGGTATCTGGATTCCTTTTCAATACCCCCAATCCTGAACACGGAACATCCAGTAATAAATAATCTGCATAAGAAGTTAAGGAATGGGGTAAGTTGCCCTCTTGTCCAACTTTTAAAGTGGAAATGATGGAGGCAGAGGCTCTCTCTGCTCTTTTTTTCAATTCCTGCAGTTTAATTTCATATATATCCAGGGCCTTAATAAATCCTTTATTCAGCATATGTGCCGCCAAATGAAGCGATTTTCCACCTGCCCCTGCACAGGCGTCCACTACAACCGAACCTGGCCTGGGATTTAGAAAGGGAACCACCTGTTGAGAAGAATAATCCTGTAATTCAAAACAGCCATCAACATACAATTGAGTTTTTTTGAGTGATTTATAATCCTCCAGTAACTTTAAACTGAAAGGACCAATCGTTTCTGTTTCCACTCCTAGACGACCTAACTGTTGGGATAATTTTTGCACAGTAGTTTTCAAAGTATTTACACGTAAAACTACTGGTGCAAATTGATTCAATGCATGTAGCGTGTGATTCCAAGTACTTTCACCCAATTGTTTTTCGGCATAACGATCCAGCCAACTTGGGATAGACTCCAATACAGCTCTTTCGCCTATCTCCTTCAATTTGTTTTTTACATGTTCTGTGTTTAATTGCGGATATCCAGTCGGTATCGAAAATTCAAAACCTTGTAGAACCAAAGAACAAATTATATAGCTACGCCATTCTTCCTGTGTTGCCGGATTGGACTCTAATTGGGAACAGTATAAAATTTTACGATGCCATCTTACCGATTCGTAAATCAGGGAGGCTACAAATCTTCTATCTCTGCTCCCCCATTTTTTTTCTTGAGAAAAAAGACCTTCTATGGTTCGGTCTGCCTTTTTATTCTCCAGAAATATTTGTTTTAACGCATGGATAGTGGCCTCCAGCAGATTGGGATATAATTTGATGATCATCCGCGATCCTTCATATTGACAAGATCACGAATACAAACTGAAGCAATGGCACATCCGAATGCAGCAGGAACAAATGACATGGTACCATAGGCAGACTTCTTGTATCTCGATCCGTCTGTCAGCATCAGAGAATGCCTTTGTGTTAATTCTTGAGAATAAACGGCCTTAAATCCTTTTCTGATTTGGTATTTTTTAAGTCTCTTTCTAATCTGATGGGCAAAGGGGCAATTAAAAGTTTTACTGATATCTGCCACACGAATTTGTGTTGGATCCATTCTTCCTCCTGCTCCCATACTACTTACAAAGGGTTGACCACTGTAAAAGCAAGAAGAAATTACCTGTAATTTGGGGGTAATACTATCAATACAATCTACCAGGTAGGTATATTTTTCCGAAAGCAGTAGTTCTACTTTATCTGGCGTAAGAAAATCTGTAATTACATGCAATTGAATATCAGGATTGATGGACCTCATTCTTTCTGCCATAATCTCTGTTTTATATTGCCCTACCGTTGTTTGCATTGCCGGCAGTTGTCGGTTGCAATTACTTAGATCAACCGTATCGCCGTCAACAATTGTCATTTCTCCGACACCAGAACGACAGATAAATTCAGCAGCAAATGATCCTACGCCACCCATCCCAATGACAATCACATGAGATTTTTTCAAACGTTCAAGATTCTTTCTTCCTACAATAAGCTCAGTTCTTGACAACCAGGCAAATTCATTGCTTTGATTCATTTCTTCCATTAAAAATTCGAATGTAATTGTTATAAATAATTTCTTGAAATTCGGGCAAAGATATACCTAAAACAGAAGACACACAATGATACAGGCTTTCAATTTGCACTTGATCTTCATTATCTGTTTCTAAAAACAGGCGATTCATGGGTACATGGTGAATCCAGTGATCATTTGATATGGAACCTTTCAACAAGTGGACGCCACCCGAGATATAAAATCCTTTATCTATCAGTTGCTTTAACAGCGTTTTATTTTTTCTAAATCCGTGAATAATCATGGGATGATTTTTATCTTTCTTCCATGACAATAAAATATCAAAGGCAGATACACAATGTATAATCAGGGGTAACTGATATTTTTTAGCAATTAAGTAAGATTGGTCTAACACAGAAATTTGATAATCCATCGAAAAAGCACTACCTTTGTCTAGTCCAGATTCGCCTATTGCCAGTATATTCTTATTATTTTCTATCATTTTTGAAATCTCATTCCAATCGTAATTTGTTTTCAAATGACAAGGATGAAAAGAAAGACTGCAATGTGAAAATTCAAGCTGTTGGCTGGGATGTTCATATGCAACATCTATTATTTCAAAAGCAGCAGATTGATGTGAATGTGTGTGAATATTAATCCATTTCATTTGTTAAAAATACAAAGTTTATGCATACCAGCCAATTAAGTAAAACTTCAAATCACTATATTTCTTTAGAGGATTTGTATGGGGCACACAACTATCATCCTTTGCCTGTGGTACTTAGTAGGGGTTCCGGAGTATATCTTTGGGATGTGGATGGAAAAAAATATTTCGACTTTCTGTCTGCTTATTCGGCTGTAAATCAAGGTCATTGTCATCCTAAGATCACAGAGGCACTCATTCAGCAGGCTCAAAAACTGGCCCTTACTTCGAGGGCTTTTTACAATGATAAACTAGGAACTTACGAGGAGTTTATCACCCATTTTTTTGGCTTTGAGAAAGTTCTTCCCATGAACTCTGGTGCAGAAGCAGTAGAAACTACCATCAAGATTTGCAGAAAATGGGGGTATGAAAAAAAGAATATACCAGATCAAGAAGCACTCATAGTAGTTTGCGAACAAAATTTTCACGGAAGAACGACAACCATTGTTTCATTTTCTTCAGATCATGAATCTAAAAATCATTTTGGTCCTTTCCCTGGCGGATTTATTTCTGTTCCCTATGACAACATTAGCATTCTGGAAGAACTGTTTCAAAAAGAGGGAAAAAGAATTGCAGGATTTCTGGTCGAACCCATACAGGGGGAAGCTGGAGTTTATGTTCCTGCAGATGATTATCTCAAACAGGTAGCAGCCTTATGTAAAGAATACAATATATTATTTCTTGCAGATGAAATACAAACCGGCATTGGAAGAACTGGTGCCCTGCTAAGGGTTTGTGGTGATTGCAATTGCAGTGCTGGATGTGAAAGACAAGAAAATACATACAGCAGACCCGATATTCTTATCCTCGGGAAGGCTTTATCCGGAGGAGTTTATCCTATTTCTGCCGTGTTATGTGACAACGATATAATGAATGTCATACACCCTGGCCAACATGGCAGTACTTTTGGGGGGAATCCAATTGCCGCCCATGTTGCCATTAAGGCTCTGGAAGTAATTGACGAAGAAAAACTAACCCAAAATGCAAGACGCCTGGGCCATATTTTCCGTGAGAGAATCCAAAGAGAACTGGTTGAAAAATCTAATTGGGTAAGCCAGGTACGCGGAAAAGGACTATTAAATGCTATTGTCATCAATGACAGCGAAGAAAGTAAAACCGCATGGAATTTTTGCATGATCATGGCTGAAAACGGACTCCTGGCCAAACCGACACATGGTAATATCATCAGGTTTGCACCTCCCCTTGTAATTACGGAAGATCAATTACACGAGTGCATTGATATTATAATAAATTCTGTACTTAGTTACTCTGTTGGATGAACTTAAAAAGCTTATCCATATTGCTTTTTTTTGCAACTCTGGTAAAGGGACAAGAGAATGCACAAATTTTTTACTTTCACTCAACAAATCAAGTTAGTTCCTGCATCATAAAACCGCAAGAGGGAACTAACACTGGAATAGCTTTTGCTCTCAACATAACAGGTGATACAATTTACAAGAGACTAATCTCTTCACAGCATCTCCTGAGTAATGTTCAATTCAAGCATCATGAAAATGGCGCTATTTCCCAAGCCCTGTATACTGCCAGACCTGATGGCGGTATCCAAAAAACCGAAATCATTGATTATTTTGACCCCCAGGGTCTGCATCTAAAAACTGAGGATCTAAGCACAGATCAACAAGGAAAACTACAAATCTTAGATCTAAAATCACAAAAAACAACAGAGACCAGTACCTGTGCCATTATTTATGTAAGTTCTGTTGAAATTCAAAATCACACAAAACATTCCCTTTCTCTAAAAACTCTACGTAAACCTGCTTCATGCCTGGGTTGCGCCGACTATTGCAAACTTGATAAAAATGAAAAAAAGTTCTGGGGAAAATATATTGAAGCACAGATCTTTACTCATCCTTCTGTATGGATCGAACTTTTACCTGAGCCAACAAAAAAACAAAAATTTGATTTAAGCTGGACTTTGGATCAGGAAGAAGCAACTGGCAGGACTTATATTTTACACATTCACAAAAAAAGAAAATGAAAACATTGGTTTTGGGTGCCTCAGACAACCCTGAAAGATATGCATGGAAAGCAGCCGAGTTACTCCATTCCAAAGGACATGAAGTCATTGCTGTAGGAATAAAAAAAGCTTTTACTGCAGCCCAAATTCAAATACAAACTGAATTAAAGGCATGGGAGCAAATTGACACAATCACCCTCTATCTGAGCAAGGAAAATCAAAAACCATATTATGATTTCATTCTGAATACCATACAGCCTCATCGGGTTATATTTAATCCGGGCACCGAAAATCCAGAGCTTATCCAACTACTCAAAACAAAGGTCCCGCAGTGCAGAATTGAAATCGCTTGCACACTGGTCATGCTTCAGATAGGAAATTATTAAAACATTCAAAACAATAAGTTTACGAATGACTATCCTCAACTGGAAACTGAAATGAAAAAAATATTAGTTGGGGGTCAACTGGACAAATTGCACTTGGAATAGCAAAAATATTGTCTAATAAAAAGATTGTTTTTTCTCTGTTATCCGGAATCATATCCGGGTTCAACTCTTTATCAATGAACAGGATTGTTAGCAGCTAGGTAAATTACCCAAATTATACAATTAGGTTTTTTACGCTCGTACAGTTTTTCAAAGGGTCTTTACTTTGTAGTATTCATTTATTACACATCACAAAAAACAATCATTATGAAAAACTTTATTTCTCTAACAACTTTAGCTTCATTCGCTTTGATCATGGGTATTCAAAATATAGGAAAAACCCAATGTATGATTCTTGATATTTCACAATCCAGCTACAACGGGTCTGCTATCAGTTGTGCAGGTGCCAATGATGGTTCTGTAAGAATCAATCCGGTAGGTAACAACGGATCAGTGACTTACAATTGGTCAAATGGAGCCAGTGGTTCAAGTTTATCACAACTTTCAGCTGGAACATATTATGTAACAGCAACAGATCAAAACGGCTGTATGGTAACCAAATCTATTGTTTTGAATGACCCTGCTCCGATAACATTTACAACGACAGTACAAACGAACCGTTTTGGATTCAATATTGATTGCAATGGCGGAAACAACGGTTATATCGATGTTGTAACATCTGGAGGAACAGGCAATGTTGATATCATCTGGTCAAACAGTATTCGTGGTAATTTCAATGGAAATTTAGAAGCTGGATTCTACCGTGCTACGGCAACAGATAAGAATGGCTGTACTGAAAACTTAGATGTAACTCTTACAGAACCCTTATTACTGGAAGTACAGACCCAAATCAACAAATTACCCTCTGTTCCTGGTGCCTCAGATGCCGAAGTTTTGGCAATCAGCACCGGTGGTTCTGGTACGCACAGCTATGAATGGTCAAGTGGAGAATTTACAGCTCTTTCCACACAATTACCTGCCGGAAATCATTTGGTAACTGTATATGATCAAATGGGTTGTGCATCTGAAGCTGAAGTTATTATTGTAGATCCTATTCAAACTACCATAAACGTTAGAAATGTAAAACAACCTACAAATATTATTTCAAACACAAACACTACAACAACCAATGGAAAAAGATAAAATAACCTTTCAAAAAAAGTATAGTATGGAAACTAAATTATTTAACCTCTTTAAAACATTGAGATTATGATAGGAAAAAACAAGTATTGGAACCGAACTTTTATGTTGCTGAGTCTCCTGGGTTTGAACGAGAATATAGCTCTAGGACAATGTGAGGATAAATTTCAATTCAAAATATCAGATTACAAAGGAAAGGCAATTTCATGCCAGGGAGGAATGGATGGTTTTATCCGGATTATTCCCCAAGATGAAAAAGAATCTTTTACTTGTTTTTGGTCTACAGGATCCACATCCCAAACCATTGAAAATTTATCTGCTGGCACATACACGGTTTATTTATCCAACGCTTCAGGTTGTCATGTTCAAAAAAGCATAACCTTGCAGGAGCCTAAGCCCATTACTTTTTCGCTTACGCAATACAGATTTGCAAATGGTTACAATAATCCATGTTTTGGAAGAGCTCAAGGGACAGTACTGGTAGAAACTGAAGGAGGAACGGGACTACATCAATTATTATGGTCGAATGGTTATAAATTTTCTGATGCTACAGACCTAAAGGCAGGAAAATATCATATTACCGCTACCGATGAGAACGGATGTCAGTCTAACACTCATTTTGAAATTGATCAGCCGATCCCGATAGAAGTTCAGATAGATGTGGTTTCACATGAATCAATTGCAGGTGCCTCCGATGGCAAATTGGATACGAGGATCTTACATGCATTCGGAAAGGTAGAATACTTATGGTCTTCAGGAGAAAGAGAACCGCAGTTAAAAGGATTAAAACCTGGTAATTACAGTTTAGAAATCAAAGATAGTTTAGGCTGTAAGGCAGAATCCAAAACTACAATAGCCTCTGGTTCCAGCTCGCAAATTGTATTCAGATCTTTACAACAAATGAGATAAAAGTAAGGCATTAGGCATTACACTTTTCTTAAAAGCCCGATAAGTATTTATCGGGCTTTCTAGTTGTGTGGGTGATTAAATAGTTAAATAGCTAATCCCTCAGGAATCTTGAGTTAAAAAGCCCGAACCGCACGCACATAGTTTGTGTAGTACTTAAAGTTGTCGCCGTAAATGGCAGTCCCACCGTTGAAGTCGAAGAACCACGCGCCGTAGTTGGCGTACTCCGTACTACTCCAATAGTAAATTCGATTACCCGCAATATCTCTCCTTTTTAATTCCACTGCACCTGCTATATTACTTAACGTTTGGTTTACTTCAATTCTATTATAATATAGTCTTTCTAACTCGTCTATCGCTGGTAGATACCAGTCATTATATCCCCCATTTGAAGAATTCAAACATAAGGCAGCAGCACTACTTATATGACCGGACTGGCCGAAAATGGCATTACTATTACCTAAACCATCTCTATCGCTTTGAGCAGATGCACCAATTAAAGTCGTGTCAATATTACTCCAAACTTGACTTGTACTTAAATCTGTTTTATCTACTATCAATCCGTGTTCCATACCCTGGGCATCTTTCCACAAGTGAAAAATAACGCCACCGCCAAATTCTTCACCTATGTAATGGGTAAAATTGCCTCCAGTTCCTCCACCACTCACTGTTCCAGCACTCTTGGCATACAAGGCATAAGGCACAGATAATAACTGCGTTGTTCCCATTGTTAAGAAGTTGGTACTTCCAGTAGCATCCATCCCTACTTTCAGGTAATAATTGTCGTTGCTCCAGTCTATGGTGGCCATTGAGCCACTTTGTACTGCACCTGCTCCAATTACTAAATTGAAAAGACCATAAGCATCGGTGTTTACAAAATGGTTTTCGCTGTATTGAGAAGCTCCGGTTGGTGAGGTTTTTAAAATGGTAATTTGAATCCCAATGGTTGTAGTGGCAATGGGTTGTCCCGCTGCATTGCGTGCTACTGCACTGTAATTAAATGCGTTGGGTGGGGTTTGAGCTATCAACTGCGTTGAAAGCAAAATGTAAAAAGCGAAAAGAATAGTTAGATTTCTCATATGGTTTCAAATTATTTTTTGATGATTTTATAAGTTCCTAGCAGATTATTCTTGCTATCTCTCAAGCTTAGTAAATAAGTTCCGGATGTGTAAGCAGCTGTATTGATTCCAATAACTTGTTGCATGAGTTTGTAATTTCCCTGAAAGATTTCTCTACCATGGATATCAGAGATAAGAATTTGCACCTCCTCTAATTTCGATTCCTTGATTCGAATTTGAACTAAATCAGTAGTGGGATTTGGGAAAACATCCACCTGTAAAATTTCTGCATTGGGTTCATTCACAGACAAAATAGTTGTAGAAACGGTTGCTCCATTGGTAAACCCAGCACCTAAGCTATTGCCATTGTTATCGTACTGTTGTAGCACTACTAACTCTCCAACTGTAAAACTCAAAGAGCCATTGGCTTGAGTCATTTTGGTTCCTGCACTATTGACCGATTGTGGCGCAATACTCTGAGCATTGCTCATTGTTACAATAAACAAGGCCACTCCCAGCAGCGCCAAGGTTTTAGATTTGTTTTTTGCCATCTTTTTTGTTTTACTTGTTAATACTCGTTTTTATTTATCTTTTTTAATTGTTTTCTGTGCCTTTCGATTTTCCCAATGAACGCTAACTTTATGTGACAAGGAGTTACATACCATTTTACTGCATTTTGATATAGTTAGTTGTGTCAGTAAAAATAAAATATTTTTTGTTCAACTCTTCGTAATTAAATGTTCCCCATTTTGTAATAAAAGTTTTATTTGAAGGTATAGCCCAATCAAATTCATTTTGTATTTCTTCAATAATAATAGATCGAGAAACTCCATTTTCAATACTGGACAATAACCAAAACTCATAGGAACTTCCCCATGTCATAAAAACTGTATCAATCGGAACTTTGTGTGATGGAATAATTATTTTTTTATTTGAAAGACCCTTCGTTTTTGCAAGTAAATTTCTATTCCAATCCAAGCGATTGGTGTAAATTTGGTGGGTACCTGCTATTCTAAAGAGGCCTACCAAACATATTAAACAAAGTATTGCAAATTGAACCTGCGGTTTTTTTAATTTTGGTAAGACATCCAATACAAAAGGTAAAGCAACTATAAAAGATAAAATTAAATATTGGTTTTCTAAATAAAACTGTTCTGCCCCATTGGGATAAGACACATTTACCAACAAACAATATCCATTAAAAAAAATAAGCAATAATATTATTTTTTTGTATTGTTTGCTTTTTAAGTAAAAGATAGTAGATGCAATGAGTAAGAGTGGTAAAAAATAATAGTCATGAATAAAATATCCGAAGAGATTTTTATTGGATTGAATATGAAAATAGTAGGGAAAATAAGTAATAAAATTATTTAACCCACCTATAGCTTGGCTATCATAAATAGTTTTGAAAAATAATGATTTGAAAAGATAGAATGAAAAATAAATTAATCCAATTGAGGCAATTAACTTTATTTGTTTGGGGTATGAAATGAAATAGTAAAGTATAAAAAAAGTAAAAGCAATTAATATGAGTGGGTGAGTGAAGCAGACTATTAAACTGAGAATACTGACAAATAACCAAAAAGGTGGAGACATTTCTTTATTGCTGTTGATAGCATTGTCTAATAATGCAATAAGAATAAATAGAAAAGCTAGAGCTTGGGGAAGTTCTGATTGTATCCAATAGAAAGTATGGGTTGTCATTAGTACTACAAATAGTAAATAAGTTGTACTAATTTTTCTATTCTTTAATCCTATGTAAATTATCAAAAAAGTTAGAAAAGATAGTATAATAAAGCTCATAGAGTAAAGAACAGAAATACTATTTAATGATAAACCTAACTTACTTCCAATTAAGGGGAATAGTTGGGTGAAGAAGGCACCAAATCTATTATTCTGAATAGCAAAACTACCATCTTTCAAGATATAAAATAGATGATAAGAAATATCCAAAATGCAAGTTCTTTCTTTGTAAAAAAGAATAGATAGAGTTAATAATACGACAAATGTCAGTGCTGCTAAGATTAAGATTTTATGTTTATTCATTATTCACTATTTATGTTCAAATGTTTGTCTTAAGGTATCTTACAACAGATTGCGACAAACTCTTATCGGATACATGCAGTTTTATTAGACTTGATGATTACTATTGTCAAGATGCGAATCTTTTTTTTTAAATATACAAAATAAATGATAATGGACCCCTAAGTTAGTGTCTTAAATTTTGTTAAAACTTTCCATACGTCCCTATAAACATACTTGTGAATGCCTTACAGAAACCAAGATAGGGGGCTAACTTTTCGTTATTCCAAAAGAAGTTTGTACAATTTTTTCTTTCGTGTATGTACATAATTAGCACCGCATAATATCTGTAAAAACACAGTTTTTAAACCGCAAAACATTTTTTTACTTCTAAAATCTTAATCCCTCAGGAATCTTGAGTTAAAAAGCCCGAACAGCACGCACATAGAACGCTCCGATGTCCCTATTATAGCCTACTTTGGGGGAGCCATCGTAGAATGCAAAGTACATCGCTTCGTTGGGGCCTAGCTCCGTACTACTCCAATAGTTGGACATTAATATAGTTGCTCCAGAAATTTGTGTCAATGAACGTGCTACTGTATAATAATTATTCCAAAGCATATTAAGCTCTTGAGTAGAAGGTAAGTACCAGTCGCTTTGCCCACCATTGGTTGAGTTTAAACAAAGTGCTGCTGCACTGCTTGTATGTCCAGCTTGACCCACTATTGCATTACTATTGCTTAATCCATCCCAAGTGCTTTGAGCTGAAGGGCCAATAGGTGTTTGGTCTAAATTGCTCCAAACCTGGCTTGTGCTTAAATCAGTTTTATCCACTATCAAACCATGTTCCACACCCTGGGCATCTTTCCATAAGTGAAAAATTACTCCACCACCAAATTGTTCTCCTATGTAGTGGGTAAAGCCACCACCAGTTCCTCCACCAGCCACCGTTCCGGCACTCTTCGCATACAAAGCATAGGGCACAGATAACAACTGCGTTGTACCCATTGTTAGGAAGTTCGTTCCTCCTGCGGCATCCATCCCTACTTTCAGGTAATAATTATCATTGCTCCAGTCTATGGTGGCCATTGAGCCACTTTGTACTGCACCTGCTCCAATCACTAAATTGAAAAGACCATAAGCATCGGTATTGACAAAATGGTTTTCGCTGTATTGCGAAGCACCGGTTGGTGAGGTTTTTAAAATGGTTATCTGAATCCCAATGGTTGTTGTTGCAATGGGTTGTCCCGCTGCATTGCGTGCTACTGCACTGTAATTAAATGCGTTGGGTGGGGTTTGAGCATTTGTGAAGTTCAAAAGTGAAAAGCTCAAAGTCAAAAGTAAAATTATCTTTTTCATTTTTATTTGTTTTTAAATTAGTGTTTAATGATTTTGTAAGTGCCAAGCACTTG
>Ga0169931_10010753_pt1 | contig 13002 bp, 12 predicted proteins | sample Kivu_15m_20L_FD_129675 | JGI IMG/M metagenome (GOLD analysis project Ga0169931, IMG submission 129675) | Freshwater microbial communities from Lake Kivu, Western Province, Rwanda to study Microbial Dark Matter (Phase II) - Kivu_15m_20L... | ecosystem: Environmental > Aquatic > Freshwater > Lake...
AGCTTCATGAATTTTGTCAGCCTGCATATTAGTGTCTCCCATACTAACAAGTAGTTCTTCTAAAAATGCCGTCTGCTCTCTGCTTATATCTAATTCTGGCAAGTTCTTTTGTACTTCGAATTTGATAGTTTCAGGCGCATATCTATCAAGCCAATTCTTCACATAGGAGAGCTCTCTAATTATTGAGTCAGCCTGAATTTCGGCAGCTTCTTTATGGCCTGTACGCCTTAGCATTTCAAGAACCATATCTGCATTGCCTTGTGCTGTTTGGTATAAAGTTACCATGTGCGAAAACGGAACAGTACTGATAACATGCTCATCCCCACTAAGGCTGGCTGTCTGCCAAGCACGCTTGAATTCAGGCTCTTCACCGGCCAACGTAGCAGATTCTGTCTTGGCATATTCGTCTATAAGAGTATAAAGCCCAAGGCCAGGATCAAAACCCAATTGCTTTTCGGGGCGACTCTTAAAAGTGAAGTACCTAAGCACTTCTGGCGGAATGATTTCTAGCGAATCTAAAAGAGTAACCAAATTACCAAGCGAAGAACTCATTTTTTTAGATTCACCCTTTAGGTTGATGGTGTCATATGGAACAGGTATCGGAGCCTCTATTCCGAATATTTCTTTAGCCAAAACTTCGCCCGTGTCATAACTACCGCCCTTGGTAGCATGCTCGCGACCAAAGCCTTCAATTTGAACACCAAAAATCTTCCAACGTGCAGTCCAATCCATCCGCCAATCTAGTTTTATCTGGCCCTTGCTGGCATCGGCAAAATACTCATTACCATCCCCGCCAATGTAGTGAGCCTTATTACTATCGTAATCGTACCCAACAAACTTGGCCGTGTTTAGCTTCTGCGTAGATTCATCTAGAATCTGAATAGGCTGCCACTGCTCAGAAACTTCTCTTCCACTAACATCAAAGAGTATTTTAGCTATCTCATCACGTTTTCTGAGAGCAAGTGCAATTGTGTCGGTAAAAATACCTTTTACATATAGTTCATGGGTCCAAATGATTTCCATATCTATACCAAGCTTTTTGGCACTTTTTTCATATTCACTAAAATACTGATTTGCATAACTTTTAGATTTGCCATCTGGAGCAGGAATAGCATAAAGCGGTTTACCAGCTTCTTGCTCGTAAGATTCAGGCAGGTAAGGGTAGCGTTTGCGAAGAGGATCAAAGGCATCAACAAAATGCAAATGCCTAATCTTTCGACCAGTTTCGCGCACAGCTCTAACCACGGCTTCGGCAGTTAAAATCTCGCGGGCGTGGCCTACATGATAAGGACCCGAAGGAGATATTCCACTAGATACAATTAATTCACCTTCAGGATATTTTTCTAATATATTGGTTACTAATATATCTAACCAATAACGAGAAGTGTTTTCTTGTTGCATAGCCTTATTATAACCGACGTTTTTAGCTCGGTGAAATTATTTAATTTTGACAACCTTGTAGGTTGTAATTCCAGCAGGAATTTCGACTTCGGCATGCTCGCCAACTTTTTTGCCAAGCAGGGCTTTTCCGATCGGGGATTCGTCAGATATTTTGCCCTGATCAGGATCTGCTTCGGTAGATCCAACTATTTGAAAGGTGTGTTTACCATCTTCAATTTCAACATCAACAGTAGAACCAACTGAAATTATATCGCCAGATACTCCTTCAATAACTTTTGCGTGCTTTAGGATGTTTTCAAGCTCTGAAATACGGCCCTCGATAAAAAGTTGCCTTGATTTAGCGTCATCCCAGTCGGTGTTTTCGCTTAAATCACCAAATTCTTTGGCCTCCTTTAATGCAGCAGCTACTTCTTTTCGCTTATTTTCCTTAAGATCTTTAAGTTCTGCTTCAAGCTCGGCTAGACCTTCTTTTGTTAAATAAAAATCGTTTTGTTTGCTCATTGCAATTTTCCTTCCTTAAACGGACACTCCTTAAAACAAAAAATCGCTCTTTTTGTGCGAATTTGCAATTTATAAATTAGTAGTTCGTTTGTTTTTAATTCTCGCAAAATGGGCATGTTTTGTCAAGCTAAAATTTACGATTTGTGAAGTACCATTTTAGTGTTTCTTTGGTGGCTGGGGCAGCAAACTGTGAACCCTCGCCAGAATTCTCAATCATTATTACAGTAGCTATTTTAGGGTTTTGTGCTGGCGCATAAGACGTAAACCAAGCGTGAGGTTTTGTTCTAGGGTTTTTACCATCAAAGCCCTCTGAGGAAGTCTCTGCGGTTCCTGTTTTACCGGCAACTTGAACAGGGACTTCAGCCTTCATAGAACAACAAGCAGTACCCTGGGATACAACATTTTCCATTCCCTGCTGAACCAAACGTAAGTTATCAGGAGATATGAAATCACCTTTTAAGATATTTACGGGAGCCGCCCTAACTAAAGATTTTTCACCCTCTACCGATTTGAGCAAATGTGGCTTAATAATTTTACCTCCATTTGCAAAAGCTGCATTAGCCACGGCCATCTGTAGAGGCGTGGCTTTCAAATCACCCTGACCTATAGATACATTGTAGGTATCACCAACATACCAAGCTTCACCGGTAGACTTCTTTTTCTTTTCTGGGCTGGGTAAGTATCCCGCGTTCTCTTCAGCAATATCTAGACCAGTTTTTTTACCAAATCCAAATTTCTGATACCAGTCCAAGAGTCTTTTTTCTCCTAGACCCTGAAAGGTCTTGAAACCCCCACCAACCTGATAGTAGTAGATGTCGGAGCTTTGTTCGATTGCTCGGACGACATTTACATTGCCAATTCCTTCCAGCTTCCAACCCTTGAATGTATATATTACTGAGGGATCGTAGATATTTTGAACTTCCAGCTTACCAGTATCATTAATGACCGTAGAAGGGGTTACGACTTTCTCTTCAAGAGCGGCTGCTGAAATCATCGGCTTTATAACCGAGCCTACTGGGTAATTTCCTGAAGTAACGCGATTTAATAGTGGCTTAGCTTCATTATTTAAGAGCCCATCATAATCTTTCTGACTTATACCTTTTGCGAATAGATTCGAATCATAGGTTGGGTAATTTACGGCCGCCAGCACTTCTCCCGTCTGGGGGTCTACCGCCACTCCGCTGCCCGCCTTGGAGCCAGACTTTTCAACCTGGGATTTTATCGAATTATACATTTGTTTTTGAAGCTCCCAGTCAATGCTGAGATACACATTGCTACCCGGGGTGGGCTCAACGCGAGCTAAAAATCTTATAGGCTTACCTGTGGCATCAACTTCAATTTGTTCTTTGCCGGCAGCTCCCTTTAATTCATTTTCATAGCTCTTTTCTATGCCACTCTTACCAATCATATCTACCTGCCTATACTGAGGGTTTTCCTTCCATTCTTCAGCCGATATTCTACCGATATAGCCCAAAAAATGCGCCAACATTCCTTCGTCCAAATACTCTCTTTTTGGATTTGACTCTAAAAAAACGCCAGTCAATAATCTAGATTTTTCTTCAATCTGCAAAGATTTCTCACGATCAACATTTGATTCGAGCACCACTTCAGTTTGATTAGATTTTTTGATTTCCTCGAATCGATCCACAAGTTCTTGTGGGGACTTTTCTAATATTGGGGATAAATTATTTGCAATTGAGTATAGATCATCTTTTGATTTTGGTAACTGCATCGGCAGTACTACCAAATCGAACTGGGCAATGTTTCTTGCAAGCAAAACTCCGTTTCTATCATATATAGCACCGCGTGGTGCAGCTATATTGGTAGTTCTTATACGGTTATTATTAGCAAGCAATGCATTTTGTCTACCCTGCGCTACCTGCAAAGAAAATAATCTCCAAACCAAAATAGAAGATGCCATAATTGCTACCCCCACTAAGAGTACGTAACTAAATTTTGATATTCTACCTTCTCGGGCCAATAAATCGCTTGAACCAGACAAAATAGCTGCACTCCAGTCCTCACTGTGAGCAACCATTTCTTCTTTTTTACTCTTCTTGAAATTTATGGGTTTTTTGTACAAATCACCAAACAAGCTCATAATTATCTAGTCACCCTCGAGACACTTAATTTTTTAATAAAATCATCAGTTTGCTTTATAAGTAAATACCAAATAACTCCAGCAAACGTTGTAAATATAACGTATTGAATTATTGATTTTGTGACAGCCCACCAATTTAAACTACTGAATTGATCAAAATTAATCACTATTGACTGCAAAAAACACAAAACTGCTAAAAACACCAAAGGTCTCCACCAAGAAAACTCAGTCTCTCCGAATTTAAGTAGATATTTTGCAATTATGGCCACAAGCAAATAAAAACCCAAATAAAGCCCAAAGTCTGAGGTTGAATAAAAATCACTCAGTACTCCAGCGACCAGGGACAGCCACAATAGCTGCTCGGATTTTACAAAAATCGACAATGTTACCAAATATGCCAAAAGTACGTTTGGTGTTATTCCGCCGGTCTGCCAACTTTGCAATACAAAAAGTTGAACAATCAAGGCAACCGCCAGTCCAATAGCCAGAACTATCGTTTTCACTGTTTAAGTCCTGTGACAACAAAAACTATCTCAAGAGAGGATATATTTACCAATGGCCTTAGCTGGGCAGACTGAAAAACTGCATTATCGCTTTTAGATGCTGATTCAACTTCACCTATCAAGATTCCCTTTGGAACTAGGCCCGAACCAGCTGTTATTACCAATTCGCCCTTTTTTATTGATTCTGCCTGGGTTATCTTATCGAACAAATATCCCTGACCTAACTGACCACGAACAATCCCCTGAGCCCTACCATCTTGCCCTAGGGCGCGAATCCTGAAGTCTGGATCTGTAGATAGAAAAACAGTTGAGCTAAAATCTTCCACCCTATCGATTGTGCCGATTAAAACTCCCGAAGAAACTACAGCCATTCCTTCTTTTAGGCCGCTATTTCGACCGCGGTCTATGGTAATAAACTTTCTAAGACTTGTGCCTTCACTTGAAACGACCCTGGCGGCTGTCAAATCTAACTTTAAGCGTTCATTAAAATTAAGCTGAGCACGCAATTCATCATTTTCGTTTGCAACTTCTTTTAGTGTAGAGAGCTGGTTTTTTAGAGCGAGTATTTCATTAGCCTGCGTTTTATTTTCTTTAGCAAGCCCAGTGGCTCTTGTTATTATGCCAAAGTTTTCATTTATCCCCCTGCCAAAAGAGGAGAAAGCGCTACCAACTGGATTAAGAATTTGATCATTAACTACTCTAAACGGCCATAGGCCTCCAAGGTACTTTAAAGCAATAATAAATAGAGCAATCGAACAAATAATCGCAATAGTTAAAGACTGCTGCCGCTTCATTGTTAGTAAGGAGCTTTCTCGTATTGGGTTGAAACCAACACGTCCTTTAAGCTATCTAGGTCCTCTAAAACCATCCCTGTCCCTCGAGCAACAGCCGTGAGCGGATCGTCGGCAATGTGAACAGGAATTTTTGTTTGCTGAGCCAGTAAAGCATCTAGCCCCCTCAACAAAGCACCTCCACCTGCTAAATAAATACCTTTATCCATAATGTCGGCCAAAAGTTCAGGCGGAGTTTCCTCAATAGTGTACTTTACAGCATCCACGATAGTGCGCACACTTTTTGCTAGTGCTGTTCTAATCTGATTTGAATTTAAGATAATTTCTTTTGGAAGGCCGGTAACCATATCTCGACCTCGGGCCGGGGTTTCTAAGACTTTTTTAAGCTTTGCTGCCGAGCCAATGTTAATTTTAATATTTTCTGCAGTTCGCTCACCAATGCTCAAGTTAAATTCTTCTTTGCAATAATTAATTATATCTTCGGTAAGCTCATCTCCAGCAACTCTAACAGATCTTGATGCGACTATGCCTCCAAGACTAACTACTGCCATCTCGCTAGTACCGCCACCTATATCTACAACCATACTGCCAGCCGAATCGTGAATTGCCAAGCCACTACCAACAGCAGCCGCCATTGGCTCTTCGATCAAATACGCCTGTCTTGCCCCAGCATTAGTGGCAGCATCCTCTACTGCTCTTTTTTCAACTTCCGTAACTCCAGAAGGAATACCTACCACAACTCGTGGCCTAGGAAATAGTACAAAACTTTCACGATGCACCTTGTCTATAAAGTAGCGAAGCATCTGTTCGGTTATTTCAAAATCAGACACAACACCGTCAACCAATGGTCTTGTTGCCACGATGTTGGCCGGAGTTTTACCAACCATCCTCTTAGCTTCATCGCCTATAGCAAGAATTTGTTTTGTCTTTTTATTTACAGCCACAACAGATGGTTCATTAATAACAATTCCTTTTCCGCGTACATAAACAAGGGTATTGGCAGTACCCAGATCAATTCCTATATCATGCGAAAACTTACCTATAATGGCATCAATCATAAGATATAGTTTAGCAATTAAAGGTGGGCGTTTCTAGGGTTATAGTCTAGAAATATCGGAAATTGTAACAATTACAATTAAAATTATCAAAAGAATAAAGCCTGTAAAGTGTAATTTAGACTCAAATTCGGGTGTTATCTTAACTCCCATTCTGGTTAACGTCATGAGCAATAATCTACCTCCGTCCAGGGCTGGAATCGGTAGGCTGTTTATAACTGCTAAGCTTAATGATATAGATGCAATAAAGGCCAGCACGTAGCGCCAACCGAACTGCACGACACCACCAAAGATACTCACTATACCAACTGGCCCTGCAACATCAGAGCTGACTTGAGCTTTAGTAAATAATCCTGCAATGAAAGACGCAAAGGCCGAAACAGTTAAAATTGCAAGCTGAACAATAACAATGAATGCTGCCACCATTGCAGAGAGTGGGTTATACCTGGCTAACTCAATTGGCTGTGCGGCTATACCCAAGTATCCCTTCGATCCGTCACTAGCAAGCTGAACATTCACATTTTTAATTTCGCCCGATTGCTTTATTTGCAATTCTACATTTTTACCAGCGTTATCTTTTGTAAAGTTCTGAAGATCATCGCTTGTTTTTAATTCATTGCCGTTGGCCTTTAGTATTTCGCTACCGGCTTTAATTCCCGCTTTTTCGGCGGCTGAATCTTTATTCACTGAAAGAGTAGTTAATGGCGAAGTCTGAACGCTACTAGGCTTGATGGGGCCTATTTTTACAAAACCACTTGGTAGAAGTGCTGGAATACCAAATATCAATAGAATCACAACGATTACGTATGCGATTAGAAAATTAACACCAACACCCGCCATGACAATCTTGGCTCTAGACTTGTAGGGCTTGGTGGCAAAACTATCCTTAGACTTGTCATCGGAGTCTTCGCCCTTCAGCCTCACAAATCCGCCAAGAGGTAAAAGATTTATACTATACTCTGTTAGCTTTGTTTTTTTTGAAAATATTTTAGGTGGAAAACCAATCCCAAATTCATCTACCTTTACGCCGTTTCTGCGGGCTACGATAAAATGTCCCCACTCGTGAGCAATAACTAGGGCAGAAAATATCAGAATAATAAAAATTATCGTTAATATCATCTACCAAATCTCCTTATTCGAGAAGCGTATTCAGAAAGCACAGAATCTAAACTTTCTTTAGTAAACGCTGGCCAGTGTTCATCGACAAATTCTAGTTCAGCGTAAGCACTGTCCCACAAAAGAAAGTTGCTGAGACGTTTTTCTCCAGACGTGCGAACAATGTAGTCTACTGGCGGCAGTTCTGGATGATATAGATTTTTTCTAATTAATTCTGGGGTTATTTCTTCTGAATCTGCACCCTTAACACTTAAATTCTTAAAGGCATCGGCAATTTCTGACTGTCCACCATAATTAAAACAAATGTTAATTGTCCCACGATTATTATTTGCGGTTTTTGTAACCGTATCTTCGATAGCATCCACTATTTTTTGATCAAGCCTGTCTTTTCTTCCAGAAACTACCACTTTAATACCCTTATCAATCAGCTCATTCAGGTCTTTGGTGAATATTTTAAGCGCCAAATCCATAAGGTAATTTACTTCTTCAAGCTCTCGGTTCCAATTTTCGGTGGAGAATATGTAGGCCGAAACCACCTCAATGCCCCTCTTGAAGCATTCGTCGGCTATAGTTTTTAAGTTTTCATAGCCTTTCTTGTGGCCGATGAGCTTAGGTAGGCCATTTTCAACCGCCCAGCGTCGATTGCCGTCAAGTATAAATCCTATATGCTTAGGAGTTAAGGCTTTGTCCATCTTTTTGCTCGGTTAGACCGACATTATTTCCTTTTCTTTATTTTCGACGATTTTTTGAATTTTTTGATGATATTCATCAATTAACTTATCGAGGTCTTTTTGCACCTTTACGAGTTGGTCTTGAGTGATGACATTAGATTTTTCATCAGCTTTTGCAGAATTCAGGACTACGTGTCTGGCATTACGCATACTAATATTTGCAGATTCAGCCTTTTCTTTGCAGACTTTTGTGAGCTGTGTTCTTGTCTCTTCGTTAAGCGGGGGTATGTTTACTCTTATGACTCTTCCATCATTATTGGGTGTTAATCCTAGATTTTGGTTTTCCGATATCGCCTTTTCGATAAAACTTAAGTTCGATTGGTCCCATGGTTGAATTTGAATAGTTTTGGCGTCTGGAGTAGTAATCGTGGCAACAGACTTTAATGGCATGCTTTGGCCATATACTTCAACCTTAATAGTATCCACTAGTCCAGCGCTTGCTCGACCAGTTCTGACACCAGTAAGCTCACTATTTAAGTGGTCAATTGAATCGTTAAACTTTTGTTGTGCTTGTTTTAAATAGTCCATGGTTTAATTATAGCCGAAGCTACTAGCCTAGACCACCCACTTCCATGCGTGTAAATCGGCGTACTACAATATTTTCGCCTAATTTTCCAACCAGAGCTTGTCTGAGCTGTTCAATTGTTTGGTTTGGATCTTTTACAAATGGCTGGTTCATCAAGCAAACTTCTTCATACCATTTAGTGAGTTTGCCTTCAATAATTTTTTCGGCGTGCTCCGCTGGCTTACCGCTAGCTGCTACTTCTTCTTTGATTGCATCCTTCTCTTTGTTAAGTTCATCCTCTGGAATTTCTTCAGCATTCAAATAACTTGGATTAGCGGCGGCAATATGCATTGCAACGTCACGTGTAAAATTCTTGAAGTCTTCAGTTCGAGCAACAAAATCAGTTTCGCAGTTTACTTCTACCAAAACTCCAATTTTCCCACCATGAACATAGCTTTCAATTACGCCAACTGCAGCTGTGCGATCGGCTTTTTTGGCAGCCTTAGCAAGTCCTTTTTTACGTAGAACCTTAACAGCTTCGTCATAATTACCCTTAGCTTCCTCTAAGGCAGACTTGGCATCCATCATTCCGGCTCCAGTAGCTTCACGTAGTTTTTTAATGTCTTCTATATTCATTATTTTTCCTCCTGACTATTTTTTGCGTCTTCCTTTGCTTTTGCTTCAGCGGTTTTTGCCTTATACAGCTCACTTCCTTTTCTAGCTGCTTGTGCAATTCTTTCTGTTATTAACGATATAGTTCTTACCGCATCGTCGTTAGCAGCAATTGGATATGTAATCAATTCTGGATTTGAGTTGGTATCACAAATTGCAACAACCGGGATATTTAGCTTATTAGCTTCTGAAACAGCAATGTCATCAGTTAACATATCGGTAACAAAAACCACAGCTGGCTTAGTGCTCATTTCAGAGATACCGCCAAAAATTCTTCTAAGGTGCTCCATTTCGCGCTCCAAATCAGCCTTCTCTTTTTTGGTGCCCACCAATTTGCCTTCGGCAGATTCGTTTTCAAGCTTCTTCATGCGACTAACTCGACTTTGAATAGTTTCAAGATTAGTTAACATTCCGCCTAACCATCGATTAGTTACATAAGGCATATCGGTTTCGTTAGCGGCTTTTTCAACAATCGGTCGAGCCTGACGCTTGGTTCCTACAAACAAGATTTTACCACCATTTTTAGTGGTATCTTCGACAAACTTTTCAGCTGTTAGCAATTGGTCGTGTGTTTGGGTTAGATCGATAATGTGAACCCCGCCACGCACTCCATAAATGTATGGTCGCATCTTGGGATTCCAGCGATCTGCACGCTGGCCAAAGTGTGCACCAGCTTCCAATAGCTCTTTTAATAATGGTTCTACCTTTTTGGTAGATTTTGCTGCCACTTTAGTAGCGGTCTTTTTTGCTTCTGCCATTTTTTCTCCTTAAACTTCTACTGGCTATTCCCAAGCGGGAGGAGTTTAATTGCCAAGTATGTTTCGTTAATTATTTTTTAGTAGCTATATAATACCAGATAAGTAAAGAACTTTCAAGGCAAAAGCCACCTCGCAAAGCGAGATGGCCTTAACCCTCCATTACTAAAAATCAAGAAAAAATGATGTGTAGAGCATGAACGACCTTGCCGTCTTTGCCCTCTATGACACTGCTAGTCAACTCATAACGATTGAATCTAACAGCAACATTTCTGATGGTTCTTAGTGAATTCCTATCCGTACTCTGATAAATTTTGAAAATGTCTCCAAAGGAGCCGGGATATTGCAGTACTACCGCTTCGATACGGCCGTCGGCACTCATTGTAGAAATTTTTTTTTCAACGGAGCTCCACACCCCGAGTACTTCAATTACCATGCCCACCTCCTGGTAGCTCAGGGCGATGATGTGGGAATTGTACTTTATTCTAGCCTATCTGTCAATCAGTATTATTTCAGGCCATTTCGTACTTCTTAAGCTTGGCTTTGCCTTCTTCGGTTTGGGCAAGCCCCTGTAGCTTAAGAAGTTCTGCGTAAATTCCCCTGCCCCTAGCAAGCTTAGTTGGTGAGCCGACTTCAACAACCCTTCCTGCCTTAATTCCAACTACAGTATCGACATTAGCAATAGTGCTTAGGCGGTGGGCAATGATTAGAGTGGTTCGATCTTTCATAAGTCGTTCCAAGGCCTGCTGTACCTCGGCCTCGGCTTTACTGTCCAGGCTACTTGTGGCTTCGTCGAGTATGAGAATCTTAGGGTTTTTGATTATTGCGCGAGCAATTGCTATTCTTTGTTTCTGGCCTCCACTTAGCTTCACTCCCCTTTCACCAATTTCTGTATCCAGTCCTTTGGGAAGTTTTTTAATAAAGCCATAGGCATTGGCCGACTTGGCAGCCGAAACAATTTCAGATTCTTTTATATTCGGACTGGAGTAGGCGATGTTTTCACGGACGGTCCCAGAAAACAGTAGCGGCTCCTGAAAAACTACCCCGATTGCCGAACGCAAACTGTTCTGGGTGACCGAATTTATATCCTGGCCATCAATCAGAATCGTTCCGCTTTGAGCTTCATAAAAACGAAGTAGCAAATTGGCAATTGTACTCTTACCTTCCCCAGACTCTCCAACCAAGGCGAGTTTTTGGCCGGGCTCAATCACAAAACTTATGTCTTTTAATACATTACTGCCTTTGTTGTAGTAAAAATCAACAGAATTGTATTCTACTTTCCCATCTTTAATTTTTATTTTTTTAGCGTCCTCATGATCTTTTATATCAGCCCCTGTGTTCATAACTTCGAAATAATCTTTGCTGCCAGCACTAGCGCGCTGTAAAGCATCGATAATGAAGCTACTACCAAATAACGGGAATTCGGCCTGCAAAACCAAAGTAATTAATAACACAACCGTACCAAGACCGTAACGACCCTGGTACGCCTGATAAATAATCACAAAGTAAATAAAGAAAAACACCAAGTTTAGTATTACCCTACGAATTACATCATACCTGTGCCACTTAGCAGATTGCTTTTTTGTTTGGCGCTCAATCGATTTACGCCTGAGTCCAAAAAAGTTAAGCTCACGGGATTCTGAAACAAATGATTTAACAACCCTAACTTGGGCGATGCTTTCGACGAAGCGCCCGTTGGCGGCATCTAAATCTTTATTGATACCCTCTTGAGACTTTTGCCAAGATTTACTCGATAAATGCGTAATCCATATATAAGTCGGGAATATTATTATGAGCAATAGGGCCACAGGCCAAGAATATATTGCAATCACCACCAAGGTTATTGCGGTTGTCAAAAAAAACTGCACAAAGTTATTACTTAGGGTTTGCATAAGTGTGCTTATCGTCGTTATGGAGCGCTCTAGCCGTGCCGTAATCTTGCCGGTTAATTCATTATCATAATAGCTAATTGGCAAGCTCATCAAGTGCTTAAAGTATCGATTAGAAAGTAGGCTATTTAATTTTGCTGACATATTATCACCCAAAAAGCCATTAACATTAGAGAGCAGTGTGATAGTTAAATTCGCCAACAGCATTAGCCCCAAAAGCACTAAAAAATAACCAAAACTAACGTCTTGACCTCCATACTTACTGGTTAAGCCATCAATTAATCCCTTGGTAATAAAAGGAGTGGCTAAATTCAGAACCGATAGAACAACGACAAAAAGTGTTATTGATAGATAATAGGGCCACAACTTGGCCGAATAGCGAATTATTTTGAGCATTTCTCTCATCTTTGATTCTATTGTAACAGAATTAAAAAATTAATAATTTAGCTCCGTCAATTTAATGACAGAGCTATAATCAAAATTGTTGAATTATTCAGAGGTGTCGTCTCGTTTTTTGGAGCCATTTCGAAAATTTAAATTTGGAGCAATGTGGATCAGCGCCAAAAAGCCCAAAACACTTAATACCGACAAAACCAAAACCCAAAAGTCATCTGGTTGATATATCGCAGACAACATCACAACCCCCTGTTTTGAAATGAACAGTGAAGTGATTATTTCATAAAGGTTCAAAACTTACAAGAATCTCGACATTACCAGAGATTTATGATATAGTTATGATTATTAGGCAAGCCCTACCGGGGCTTTTATTTTTTACTTTAAATATTATGACCAACCCAACAAATATCCGAAATATCGCAATTATTGCCCACGTCGATCATGGTAAAACTACTTTGGTAGATGGGCTTTTAAAGCAATCTAACTCATTCCGCGAAAACCAAGCCGAAATGAGCCAAACCACTATTTTGGACACTGGCGATTTAGAGCGTGAGCGCGGAATCACAATCTCTGCCAAGCAAACTGC
>Ga0169931_10010755_pt1 | contig 13002 bp, 9 predicted proteins | sample Kivu_15m_20L_FD_129675 | JGI IMG/M metagenome (GOLD analysis project Ga0169931, IMG submission 129675) | Freshwater microbial communities from Lake Kivu, Western Province, Rwanda to study Microbial Dark Matter (Phase II) - Kivu_15m_20L... | ecosystem: Environmental > Aquatic > Freshwater > Lake ...
CCTCCTTACGACCTATATACCTTTATATTCATTGTTCCAGGTCAGTTAAGACTATACACCTCCGACTACCTTGTCATAATTAGTAAGCTTCCTTGCAACATATTTTTTCTTCATCAACAAAATCAAAGGCTTGAAAATGCCATCTACATCGATTTACAGATTCTTATACTCCTGATTGATCCTTCCCTTGAGTTAATCTGCAACTTTTCTGATCTAAAACAGCTTCTCTTTATCTCCATTTCTATCTTATATGCCTGTAGGCTGTATCATAAGCGAATCAGTATCACCATATATGACCCTAACTCCTCCCATAGTGCCCACTATGTCTTTAGCTCTCAGCAACGCCTACCTTCCCATTCTTGTGATCAAAGCTGCCAGATGTTTCGAGTAGAATCTTGAGATGCTGAACCCTAGACAACCGTAGATGGAGTTTGCTACTAACTTGTAACATTTTTGTTGGATATCAAGAATGATGACTTTCTAGGCTGAGGCACCTTTCATGGCTTTGCGACATCTTTTACGACGATCGACTATCTTATCAATCAGCTGAGGCAGAAAACCCCATTTTTAACGTATACACTACTACTTAGGTGGAGGCACGACTTATTGCTATTATATTTCCATAGGTTATTACTCATTATTTTTATATTTTTTCTCTTTTTTTTGCTTATTTGACCGATAGAAACTACCAATAGGTACCAGTGGTCGTTTGATGACACTGAAACATACGTTATATTATCTGATGATACTCGGATACAAGCTGTTAAAATCCAACAAAAGGATAAAATCTTTATAGAAGCCTTTCATGGGGTCAATCACATGACCTCCTTGATACTTCTTACGATCGGGTTAGTCATCATCTTCATCATCTTTATATTTTCTATATTTGTCAGGTATTATCAAATCTCTTTTGAGGCATTAGTGCATTATAAGATACTAGTTTCTTTCTGCACGCTGATTCTATAAACTTCTTTTCCATGTATTTCCACAAATATTGCTGAGTTGTCGGGTGATTTGAAGAATCTACAAGTGATTCATAAGAGCAAAAGTGACCTAAGCCTATTCTCTTGCTTTCTGGATGACATGCATAGTGCGATTGGCATTCAAATATTATAGTATTTGTTCGTCATTCATGCCTGTAAACTTGACCTCAGGCTTGATGTGCTTGGCCATCTCCTACAATTAGTGGTCGACTGACTTGATCATATCTTTGGAATGGATGAAGGTGTCGACCAGTAATCGACCGGCTATTGTGAAATTTACTCTTTGTTGTTGATTGCTTTTGTTTATCTAGTGAGCATGCACCAATCTTCCAAGGCGAGGTTTCTATGTCTTGTTTTGTAATCGCATCATACGTTGGATCAGACAGTCTAACACTCTAGAAGTATCATGGCATACGATCACATCTGGATCAAGTTTTCTCAGTTAAGCCTGAAATAAAGCGATCATTTGTTTCTAGTCTTGACATAATACCATAGTCTTGTCTTTGCTTTGAGCTCCAAATTACTTCAAAAAAAGAGTCTTGTTGACCCCGCTGTACTTACTCGGCTTGAGCTCCACCTCGTAGTTATCGACATGGAAGAAACTTATAGCATAAATATGCATATCATCTACATAATTCGTGTTGAAAAGTTTTTTCAATTTGACCTGAGAAGGTATGGCAGCTCGTATCGAAATTGACATCACTCTCAAAGGAGGTGGCTTGGTCCTCTCTACCTCAGCCTATATCAACTCTGCGTTCTGAAGCTATGCACATAGTCCGTATTATATATTTTTAGTGTTTTATTTCAAATATTTTTTAGGAATTTTTGCCCAAGCAGGTCCTTTGATACCAGAATTGATGATAAAAAGCTCAAGAGGAGTGTAAGTGGTTCCGAAGACATACCTGAAAGTTTATCCTTACCAATCAGGCTTAGGCTAGTCTTTGCTTTAATGTTTGAAAGGATAGCGCACATTATAGTATGGTCTTTTGGCGCGTGGAACACCCTACAACTCAAACACATACTATTTTTATTAGAATTCTCCTCTGAAGTCTTTGATTCCGCACTAGAACAGTCTAGAATCAATCTATTTTTTAGCACGAGCAAGAGTGGTCTCTGAAATGACATCAGCCTAGCTGTACTAGCTTCTCAGACAGAAGTAAATCTATTTCAAAGGCTAAACTGCCAGAAAATTGATAGTCTGACCATGCGGCATCACTCCAGAGATAAAAAGTCTGTTGCCATACGGAAAGACATCTGTTAGATAAAAGAGGACTTCTTCGGGAAGCTCATTAAAGCGCAACATATGCACGATCTTGCCTTCGATCTCCATTGCTTCTTCCTATTATTTTTAAGGAGTTGTGTCGATCATAGGTTGTTTTTTTCGATTAGAGGGCTGGATATTGGAAGGTATGGGGGAGGGCTGATTTCTTTATATGATTTTGGCTTATGAGAACTTGCGCATGAACTCTTCGTCTTCGTCGTCGGAGTCTATGGTGTTTTTGGGGCGACTCTAGGTTAGGAAAAGGTACGGATGGGAGTTGCTGTTAGGGCTGTGGCGGCTGGTTGTGCATTTGGTTGGAATTATTATTTGAAGGCGCTAAATAAGCGCAATATCTTAATATGAGTATTATATAGGGTATAATATCAATGCATACACTAGTGATATGTATTTATGATATGATTTGTCAAAAATATATAAACAAAATGCATAAGAGCTAATATATCCTTTATTAATATTTTTACTTTGATATGTGTTGTTTAGGTAGATCATTCATCGACGTCCATAACTTCAGCCAGCTCCTCAGGTGCGTATTTAGCCTTTCCGCTTCCCTTAGCTTTCTGGTTGGCCTCGTCCACCAAGAAACATTGTAGCAGCGTATCCATGGCTACAGCATAGATCGACATGAAGAGAGTGCCTACCAAGTATCCAATGAGTCCCATCAAGATGACCTGATAGAAAGGTTGAGAATAGCTGTTTCTGATTGAAGTGTAGTTGATCAGCAAGTAGAAACCAAGAGCAGTACCTGCACCGATCATTATTTTGCCCAAAAACATAATAACCTGGCCTACACCACCTACCACTGCGAATCTAATAGCATTCGACCAAGCTATTTCGAACCCATCCTTGGCAGCGTAACAGAAATTCTTGCCTCGAATAGCAATATGGATGTATGCTTGAGTGTTAATAAACTTGACAATGCATTCAAGACAACATAAGCAGCATTGAACCACTCTGAAGATGCATTATATCACCTTGTTTCCACCTGTTTGGTTCTAGACCTGTCTCTTGATGAGCTCTACTATCATTTGGATGAACTGGACTATGGCCAAGAGGAGAGCTCCGAAGGCCAAACTTCCGAAATAGTATCTGAAGACCATTTTGTATGATCTAGCTATAGGCAGGCTGAGTTCTTGACCTGGACCGTGAGAGTAGTACCACATGACACATGCACTAGCGATGACGAAGATAGTCATGGCACCGATGAAAGCACTCACCCAAAGCGTTCCAAATACGAAAAAATAGAATCTGATCATGCTCTAATCTGAGTAGCTTTCAACGAAAGACACGTAACTGCTTGATGTTGCTGTGAATTTAGAGGCGGATATGATGAAGATCATGCATACCACGCAGGCCGCCCAAGCTAGAATACCGATAATGGCTTGAACTATTGGAACGAGGATGATAAGGCAAACTCCAGTGACGAATTGCCCTGCGCATTTGCATACAGCGACTGCTAGTCTGATTCTCGAACAGCAACAAAGAATCAGTAAAAGGAAAAGACCAGCAAGTCCAACACAGATCCAAGCGTAAGTCTAACTGTATTGAGAAGTGGCTCCAGGAACACCAAGATAGGTATAGACCCCTCCAACATCTCCAATCTTTCCAGCCTGATAGAAGAAAATCAAAGCCAGTCCCACAAATAGCAGCACAATCGAGAATAATGAGAGCCAGACGATGCACCCTACGAAGCATCTCAGCAAAAATACGACCACGAATCCAATAGCGAAGGCAAATCCGACACCAGCCAGCAAGTACTGCCAGTTCTATATAAGAAATAAGTTACATTTTTGATATCTGCGACGAAGTTGCCCAGATCTCCCTGGCTGAGGACACTTGCGAAGGTGTTGGCGTTGAAAATCGAGAGGAACATCTTGGCGTTGGGGATGCAGAATCTACCGAGGAGCTAGTAGGAATCATAGCCAACCTCCAGATTGCCACCGGCATTACCTGCGACTGATCCAGCGTTGGTATCGAACTGAGTGACCCAATTAGCTGCCACAGGGGTAGTACCACTAATCAAAACATTGGGCGTGCTCACGCTGCCTGAGCTAAAGACCGGGCATGCGCTGAAGCAGTACCGAGAGGAGATCGAACTGGCAGGATTGTAGAAGTAAACGTAGGGAAGGTTTATAGTATTAGTGCTCACTCCGCATATGTTACCATTTTGATCCACTCCTCTGAAGATGCTATTGACATTTCCGTTAAAGTAGCCAAAGTAAGTCAGATATCCCATTGCACCGATGGCTGCCAGGAACAACAAGCAACAAAACAAGTCCCTGCACTCGCGCTCAGCCTCAGAAAGAGGTCCGTTCTATACGTCGGACATGTCGACGTCAGCTTTAGCTTTCTACTTTTCAGCCATAGTTACACAATTATTATTTAATTAGCTTTTATTAGCCATCACTTCGCATAGCACAACAAGAATAACTTCAGGCGTTACTAAATTTCGCAGCGAAATCAAGCAAAAATTAAAGAGAATCACTGATCAAGTGTTATGGGCTATGATTGAGATCATTATTTATACTATATTTTGAACTATTCGGCAGAAAACATTATGATTTTGTTCAGAAAATTAAACTAAAAAGCTACAAAAACTGACTGTTTAGATCACAATAACCCTCAAAAAGACATTTTTTGAATACTTGTATTGAAATAATAAAAGAAACAAACGAATGGATGATTCTTATACTAATAATAGATGATCTTAGCTAAACTTAATATACAATAACAAAAACTATAATATTACAACAAAGCTTAGTAAATAATTAAAACAACATTTATGTATGCTTGAAATCCCTCATTTTTGCTACCCTTAGTCCCACTACTAGACCCCATCGTCTTCGTAGAGATCTGCGTCTTATTACACTTTGCCCATATTTCCCTACACCACATATTTTCCTCCATAGAGCTTCTATAGCTACCTTCCTTATACCATCTCGTCAAAAATTAACTAAAATTTGTTCTATTCAAGTGCGTTATCGCCAATGAAGAGCTTTTTCGAAGTCGACCACTACTCTGGAGGGGGAAAAAAAGGATCGACGCATATCCTAAATAAACACATATGTACCTAAAGGTGTTCTAAATGACTGAAGGAATTAATCTAGACAATAGAGGACTGCTCATCTCCAGACAAGGATTGGTATTAATCTCGATAAGCCATGGCTTCATGCCCTAATCGATCATGAAATCCATCCCTAACAATTCAAAATTATGTTATTTTCTTTTTTAATCCAAAGTCAAATAAGTAGCTTTGACTGCGTCTGCAGCTATCTCCTTCATCCTGGGCAAAATCTGATCATAAAATATATTTTTATTATCTTTTCCTTTCATATTCTTGTCCAAATAGTGCTGGAATTTCTAGTATGAAATCTTGTTGCCTTGCTCGTATTTACCATAGTCACTTGCTTGTTTCTGGATAGCATCGTTAGTCAAATGCACAAATTTACCCGCATCTCTTTTGAGAGTGAAAGTTGATGAAGATGTTCTGATGTATCCTTAGGGAAACCAATATGCTTTGAAAACTCCATTGAAACAAGTCAATAGCATGTAGTGCCTTATATCAAATTTACGACTCTTGTAAAGCAAAGGTTTCTATATGTACTTTTGCAATATAAAACTTCTCAAATTTCCATCATTTCCTCTTTAGTTAGATTTCAATCTTACTACTATATCATCTAAAAAGTGACATACGCTTATACCGTTGCCTCGATTTGAATTTTAACCTGGTTTCATTATCCACATGTTTTTGTACTCGCTGTTCTTTTTTAGCTGTTAGCCTTTAAGAAACTATTGTGTAAATATTTTGTATTCGGGGTCATTGATGCCTTTTATGATGTGAAATGTTAGGGGTAGCACCTAAAAAACATCTTTTTTGAGCAAAGTGTAGTACTGCTTCATATAGTAAAATAAAGCTTTTTTGTTGCCAATAAAAAAGTTAGATTAGACATGATTATGTACTACTAGTTTTCTTGGATCCTATATTTTTCTTATATTTTTGCGAGTCAACAGCCCAAATCTCTTTAAATACGTCTTTTAATTAATAATAATCTCAGTTGCTTTGTTTTTACTGTAGTGGCCCATCCAGTTGTAGTAGTCCATGTTATTAAAAATCTTTTTAAGAGGATTAGACTCTTAAGTATCAGCACATATTGTTGGAATCTATTAGATATCTTACTGATTTACAGTATAAAACAATTATTTGTTAGTTTTCGAAGGTGATTGCATGTCCTTGAAGAGACAATTAACCTTAAGCTGAGTCCATACAAAATTGCTGCCCTCTACCTTATCGTTGATGGTCCACCAAAATCTTCGTTTTAGAATGCTTTTGAGCATCAGAGAGTTGTTGCCTGGACCAAAATACGCTTTGTAAGGAGCATCAGATTAAGTACTTTTGACGTAGAGTCCGTTCGAGTAGTTGATTTTCCATAAAAAATCAACGTAGTTTACTATTCTTTATTTGTTTTTTTATTGGACGCTCATTTTATCGCTGAGACCGCATACGAAAGGGTCTTTTTTGTTGAATACTTTGCGCAAAGGGACGTAGTCTTATGGCTGATTTTTAGGTATTATTGGGGAAGTCATGCTGTTTATACTGAATATTCTCTATTTTCGTTTTATTCTTAGCTATGGTTGTAGTTTTCTCTTTTTGGGTGTTTCTTCAGCTTTTTCTTATGTTTTTTCATTCAAAATCTATTATTTTTACTATTTTTGTGGAGTTTTAACTTGTGTTTCTTCCTCTTCCGTTATCCTTTTAGGTCCTTTTTCCCTCACAAACACCTTTTACTAATCTACAACATTCCTCAACTGCTCAGCCTACCTATCTTTTCTAAAAGATATCATTTTTTTCTTCAATTTCTACAAAGAAGAACTTTACTATTGCAATTTCTACAGCCTCAATTTATCTTTAATCTTTTTTTGAATCATTTAGAACTCTTTGGTTTCGTCTTGAGCAAAAACAGGCTTGACTTACTTGACTGTAAGTGCACTTGCATAATCTAATTTTTGTATATTTTGAGCAGTTACGTTCAAAAAACTGTTTTTCTTTCTCAACTAGTCATTTATCTTACTGTAGATTTCCTTAATATACTTGCTATATGCATTCTTTTTGATCTGATACACTTGCTCTATCGATCTGTTTATATTAACACTATGATTTTTCTTAGAGCAGTGCGGATTTTCCATCGTAAAAAATAAGTTAACATGCGTTTCTGAAGCACCATGGAGTACTCCTTAGCCACTGCATTAAATTTTGTTCATTCGGACTGAGTTTTTTTTGTGGAGGGTCAGCTTGTAGCCAGACTCACGAGGCATGAAGCAATTTACTGTTTTTGGGAAGAGTTTATGAGGAGGGTCGGTGTCCATAAAGTTATTTTATTAATCTAAGCCGCAATAGGAATAAAAAATGTAATGTATCGTTTAAAACATATATTTTCAAGCATTTAAATATATTAGTTTATTACATTTTTGATAGTAATAGCAAAAATAACGTTTTTTATTGATTTTTGTTTGGGATAATGTGTCTTAATAACAGCATTGACAATCAATTAGTTTCTTGAATATTTTCTTTAACCTTAACTTAAACTTAGCTCTATATATTAGTAGAACTCGACTATCCAAGCATCTTACTCACGGACCTGACTTTCCCAATTTTATTCGATTTTTTAATTTTCTTTTATTTTTTAACAACCGTACCTTTTTCCACCCTATGCTCGCATTTGCCAAATCCTTCACAAAGAGCTTCAATCTAGAGTCTATACTTGTTCATTTTGGTGTTTTTAAGGTGTTCTTCTGACAAGATATGTTCGAGATAGTCATCAAAATGATTACGACAAACTGCACAGGTACTGGCTTGTTTGCTTGGTCTAGGCACGTATATTTGTTATTTTTATTCGTTTATTTCTTCAAATCTGGCCTCGTAGATGCGTTTGTAGTTGTCATCGTGATGATGCTTTCTCACCTAAATCAACTGTTTTTTACCTTCTACACCTCCAACACAAAAGCCGGAGTATAGTGCAATCGGTCGAAATTGAATCCAGGATGTATTTTAAACGTGACGCTCTGAGACATTTATTGTTGATTGTGAAGGGTAAGGGGACTGAAATTGGCATAAACTGTGGCTTGATGGGTCTGTTGGGATGGCTTGGAGAGAGAGAAAATGTGCTAGGGACATAGAGGAGACGTGAGTACTGGTTTGGGGTGCTAGGTCGTCATAGAATTTTATAATGAATTTGGGTAAATAGAGAGTTTATGCATAGAAAAGCTAGCATTGTAAGTACTGTTAAAACTTTTTAATTTTCATCTGTTTTTTGCTTAAAATACAGTTTTTAGTATTAATTTTCCTTATATATGTTGTGATTATTTTATTGGTATCATATTTCAAAATAATATCGTTAATTATGAACGACGCCTTCCCTCGTACGAAGAAGCTACACTACAAACCAACCTCTAAACCCCTTCCTTCTCATCAACACTCGCACAAACGCACTACAGCTTGTTTACCTAAAGCCCAACCCGACATAGCACCATACCAGATGTACGGCCATCCCAGAAAAGGCAAATAGAATCTGAAATCACGATAGAACGATGCACAAGTGTCATCAAGCAAAGATATCAGGGTCAAGAACAATCCTTTGTATCAGTCAGGAATTACTAGAGGTGAGGAGAGCCATCTTAAACGCACACAGAAACGAGTCAGATAAGACAAAAGATAAGACAAAAGATAAGAAAGAAAAGGAAGGACCTAGATGGTATCTGTTGAGGAATAGCTGCAATGCCAATAAGAACTTAGCGGTTTGAATGCTCAGATTTACAAGCAAAAGAACCCGAATGCTAACTCGCGTCCCAATGGTAACCCTGTAGTTATCAAGCTCAGCCGAGACATAAATTTGTCGCCTCGATGATAGTTAAAAACTGATACGCTTCGATAAAATGACCGACCAACTGCGCTGGGAAGAGTAAGCTGAACTCCTCAAAGGACTAGTCAAAAGATAAGAATAGTATTCAAGAAGTAAAAATTATGTAAATTACCTTACAGTTCAACCCTAGCTGACCTGGAAACGAAGAGCACTAGTACTAGATTGGATGATGTTATTGGCTTCATAGTTAAATTGCAGGAGATAAACTTTTTCTAATAGTGTCAATATTCTTGATAGGTATCTTGGACTCAAGAGTGGAGTCATGCTTGATCATTTGCAATGCATAGGGGCGGTTGCTTTGCTGATTGCTTAAAAATTATAAGACAGCAGTCGAATGCGAGCCTACAGCTTCTACGCACCTATCTCTCAAAAACATTCGTTGGACTAATTTTTAGATCTTTAAATACAAATGAGTATCACTTTGGGGTTCAAGCTAAGAGCTCCCACCGTCAATTCCTGGGCTAATAGACTGGCAGTTCAGTGGGATTTGTATGTCGATAGTGTGCAATGCTAGAAGTAGTTCAGTGCTGTTCGCTTCAAAGCTGCAGATTCTCAGGTACCTATGCATATATATAGAGTTACATAAACTTCAGATGGCTCACGCAATACATAGATTTTTCATTACTAGATATACAAACTCTTCAATACAAGAACAGAACTCTAGCCGCTGCCTTTCTCTACTTGACCCTTCTGATCCGCTTATAAATCCATTCTGCCGAACAAATCGCACAATAGTTCCGAACAATCTCAAAACACATACTTGCGAATACACCTTTCAATCATTTTTTCAGTCAATTTTTGATGGATTCGTTCGAGTTCCCTCTCAAAGACATCTTGCCTGCGGTTCAATACTGTTCTATTTTTGTGATTCTGCCTGTGAGTTTTGAGTTTCCGAAGCTGATTGACGAGAGGGTGATGAGTTTCGAGGAGTATTGTGGGATTCAGACGTATAATTAGATGAGCAAGACGACTATTCAGAGGCTGGATCGGAATTGGTGGTGAATGATTCAATAATTCAATGATACATACTATAAAACAATTTTAATATACTTTTTAATAGATTTTCATATAAATTTTGTTCTTTTCTTTCATTTTTCATACAATTTTTCTTAGATAGATAGTTCAAACAATCAAGTAAGTTCACAGAATAGTTTCCTTGAACAACTTTTTTCCAAATACAAAAGTATTGGTCTTGGCATTCAACAACACAGCAGATATCATCAAAACACACCCAACCCATCCTCCGAACAGTGCCATAACTAACATTCCAGCGAGATACAGCCAAAAAGCCAAAGATCTCCACTTGTTCGCTGTGTATATGCTTACCAATCCGACCAACTGAAGCACAAAACCGAGATAGTTGAGAATGGGGACTATTTGGGTGAGTGGAAGTGAGAACGAAGAGAGGATTGAAGTTACAGTTGAGATGTATATCGAGTGGCAGGCACCTCCTGAGCATACACTTAGAGGCATAGATAGGGCTGAAAAAATGTTTAAAAGCACTTACTTGACCACAGGTTTAGCTGCCTTGTGTCTATGATCAATGAACGAGTAAAACACGAAAGTGGCCATACTGAGTATCAGCATCACAAATGACATTCTATGTCTAACCAACCACTTGTGATCGTCAAAACCCGTCCCTTACAATCCACCTTAATTTTTAACCACCTTAGTCAAGGTAAGCAAAAAACACATTAGCAAAGTAAACGAAATGATGTATTTAGCTCTTTTGATTCCTTTGTGATTCTTTAGTAGATGATAAGCTTCGGCCGCAAAGACCAGAATGGAAGGAGAGAGTGCCCAGAGGAAACTGAAGCATAGTTCTTACTTGATGTAGGCGTAGATGAGTAACAGGGTTGCCAGGTGCATGCCGATTGACCAGGGAGATAGTTCGTCCTCTATTGCCATTCGAATTATTATAAAACCAAATAGAAATTAGGAGATATATAGCGTATATAGCCTTCGATTTATTATTTTTAAAGAAATTAAAAAATCTTTATTAAAAACACTCATCTTCGTTATATCAATATAGCTATCTTTTTTCTTTGATTATGTATTGAATATCTTGATAGTTATTCAAATAAAGTATGGATTTAACAGACAAATAACACACCCTCTGGCGCTAACAAGGCAACTCCCTCTCCGCCACCCCAGACATATGCCAACAAGCCCTCACTTTCTACGCATAATACCGCAATCACTAACCCTATAACCCCTAGAAAGCTCCATTAAAAATGCGAGTGGCATACTTTCTCAGCTAAAAAGCACAAATACTCTACGACAATCAAGTATAATAACACATATTCAGGGTTAACGCATAAAAGGAGTTGCGATCTCAGCCAACAGCATTCTTCGAGACTATCCTAACTTGTAATAATTCCTCTATCATCTCAAACAAATGCTAAGAGTAGTCAACATCCCACCCTAAGCACATCATCTATAGTAATAAGTTGCCATTTTTTCTAGAAGTCTGTCTACTTCTTTGGCTTTTTTAGTCAAAATGACAAACACACTCAAAAAGATACACATCAGAAACAAATCCAAACAATCGTAGTAAGAATAAACTATACAACGTCTACTTTGGTTGATGTTCGTAGATTGCAAAAAAGATAGACCTAAAATCGATCTCATCTAAACGACCTGTCTGCTCAGCTCTATTTTTTCGTTTTATGTTGCTGAAAAGTATCAATAACCTGGTGTGTGGTCGATATATTTTTCAGATGAGAATGAGGGAACTACTTTGGATAACCAGAGACAAGAAATATAGTATTTTATGCAACATTTTTTCAAAATTAAAGATTTAACTACTTACCAGAACATTTTGAATATGTTCGACCACTATCTCAATATTCTAGGCAACTATATCGATACCAATCAGATATTTTCTGCTCAAAATGCAAGCAAAAACATGCTAATTCTTCAGAAAAAGTATTGCAAAAGACTAGATGAATGCCATATCGACTAAAGCACTTTTCTTAGAGCATCTACCCAAGCCAATTATGGACAAAGAATGACTCCGTTTGCCAGGAGACCCATCCTTGGTCCGAGAAATATGGCACAGCTTTCACATAAGATACTCAGTTATGACTGGAACAACTAGCAGGAAAATCAGAGCGGGCTTGAGAACGTCCCTTAGCCTAAAATGAAAGGACTTCCCAGATTGAAAACATCAGCCACACCCACTATGCTTATAAGAGCTACTCCAGTCAGCTAGACCATGCAGATGTACAACTGGCTGCACTAAAAATCTACAAAGGTAGCTGATGTTAAAATAAATCGAAAGGAAATTGAAGAAATGCTTTAAATTTTGACCCAATAAGACGGAGGACGCAAGTGCAGTGAACAGACTATAGATTTGGTTGGAGGTCTATGGCGGTAGGGGCTTTAGAACTGTTAAAAAGACATATCTAAGGCTTTATTGCTAGTTTCTGGGCATTTGACCTTGCACATCATAAGCGCTTCTCAACAAGATTTCTAGTCTCTGGCCATAAGCACAAATCTATTAATGTTTGAATTATGGTAGACACTTGACTTCTATCTTAACTTCGACAAGAACGTTCCTCTACCGATCCGTCTTCATCTTCACAGTCTATAGTCTATTTTCGTAAAAAAACTGTTATGGCGAGACCAGAAAATGATACAAATTCTAGCAGCTTCCCTGGAGTCTCGCTAATAAAGATTGGCTAAGCGGGTCATTCATCAATGCGCTTTATAGATCCAGTTTCTCTGCAAAAAGATATAACTCTAGTAAGAAATCTAAGATTTTGCTTTCATCATCATGCAAGAAGCCCTCAAAGAATAAGAATAATTGCTTTTTAAAAGG
>Ga0169931_10010756_pt1 | contig 13000 bp, 8 predicted proteins | sample Kivu_15m_20L_FD_129675 | JGI IMG/M metagenome (GOLD analysis project Ga0169931, IMG submission 129675) | Freshwater microbial communities from Lake Kivu, Western Province, Rwanda to study Microbial Dark Matter (Phase II) - Kivu_15m_20L... | ecosystem: Environmental > Aquatic > Freshwater > Lake ...
ATGCTGCGGGAAACCCTTGGCAAAACTCTCGCATGGGCGATTAGACAGGCAACCGAATTCTCCTGGTCAACCGATCAGGTCATACAAAAACTTCGTCTGAACTGATTTTGCAAAAGTCCAGTTGAAGGCTTCGGAAGTTTTTCTCTTGAAATTGGTGGATTCCCTGAATGAGCTTTTGCATCGCAATTCTCCCTTGTGTTCCTTGTTTTGCCAGAAATCATTGTGGTTCAATGATTTAGGAGAGATTTACCCGCTATTCTGGCCTCGGGCCACGCGTGCGGGGTTGCACGCCTTGGCACCTAAATTAAGGTTTCGTAAGATTTCTATCCCTGGGTTGAGTGTAAGTCAATCAATTCTGAATTTTTCCTTAGATTTGTGCCTTAGGTGTTTTCCCAGGCATTTGGCAAAAACCGCTTTTTCCAAAGCGTAAAGTGGGTCGTTGTCAGGCGTCGGGAGATTCGTCAGGGGTTTATTTGCCTGACGGTCTGCCACGGGCCCAAGTTCAAGGATCCAAGGCCATGCAACCTCAAAACGTTTGGGCCGGCATCATCCTGGCTTTGTGGTTGGGTCATGCCAATGGGCAGGCGGCCAATGAACCGACTGTTGTCCGGGAAATCGGCGACCGGCGCGAGTTGTTTGTTGACCGGTATCTGATCGATCGCCTGGATAACACCTTCCTGAAGTTGCAGGAGCCGAAGCTGGCACCGCCGATGTCCGAGCCGGCGGACAACATGGAATATGGCACGGTGATCCAGGACGGTGACCTCTTCCGTCTGTACACCCGGGATGGCCGCAACTCGAAGCATGACGGCGATGTGACGGAGGTCACCCGCTATTGCGAAAGCCGGGATGGGATCCGCTGGACCAAGCCCAAATTGGGGTTGGTGGAGCTGGATGGTGCCAAAGACAACAATGTCATCCTGCATGAGGCGCCTTTTTGCCATAATTTCTCGCCGTTTTTGGACCGGCGACCCGGGGTGGAATCCGACCGTAAATTCAAGGCGCTGGCGGGAACGGTGAAATCAGGCCTGTTCGCCTTCGTGTCCGCCGATGGGATCCGGTGGAGAAAGTTGTCCGACAAGCCGGTGATCATTTACACGAAGGAGTATGCCTTCGATTCGCAGAATGTCTCATTCTGGTCCGAAGCGGAAGGGTGCTATGTCTGCTATTTTCGCCATTTTCTGGACAAAAAGCTGCGCAGCGTGTGCCGGACCACCTCCAGGGATTTTGTCACCTGGTCGGAAGTGGTTCCCCTGAAACCGAATTTCGCCGGGGAGCATATTTACACGACGGTCACGCATCCTTACTTCAGGGCACCCCACTTGTATGTGGCATTGCCCACCCGCTTTCACCCGGAACGGGGGGAGAGCACCGATATTCTGTTCATGACAGCCAGGGCGGAGTTGGGGGGCGCGCCGTTTGACCGCACCTTCCGCGAGGCGTTCATCCGGCCCGGTTTGGACCCGGCGCGGTGGGGGAACCGGTCGAACTATGCGGCACTGAATGTGGTGCCCACGGGGCCCATGGAGATGTCGATCTACGTCACCCCGTTCCGCCGGTTCACCTTGCGCACGGATGGATTCGCCTCGGTGCATGCGGGGGCCGATGTGGGGGAAATGGTGACGCATCCCCTGAGGTTTTCTGGTGGGCAGCTTCTGGTGAACCTGTCCACCAGTGCCGGTGGTAGTTTGCGGGTGGAAATGCAGGATGAATCGGGTCAGCCGATTCCGGGTTTCACCTTGAAGGAATGCAAGCCACTGGTGGGGGATTCAATCGAAATGCCGGTGCGCTGGGGCAAGTCCGCCGACCTTGCCCACCTTGCGGGCAAGGCAGTGCGATTGCGGTTTGTCCTGCAGGAGGCTGATTTGTTCGCCCTGAGGTTTGGTAAAAAGGGCGCGTGACAATCGGGGAAAAGAATGGCTCGCATTTGAATCGTTTGTCCTGCTCCACCGCGGTCGCGGACCGGTAACCGTGTCACGGCCCTTCGATGGCGGGGCATCCTCACCCGTTTGGGCCATTCGGTTCGGGTGTTGCATGCGGCGTGGGCCGACTATTCAGCCTGCGACCTCCTGGTCGCCCTGCACGCGATCAAGTCTGGTGGGGCCATTGCGCGGTTCAGAATGGCGCATCCGGGCCGGCCGGTTTTGGTGGTGTTGACCGGGACGGATTTTTTCGAACCGGGTGGCAACCGGCCAGTCTTGGATCAGTCGCTCGGGCATGCCGACCGCGTCATCGTGTTGCAAAATCACCTGGCAACCCAGCTACCTATGGAATTGCGGGCCAAGGTGCGGGTGATTTACCAGTCTTTCGCGGCACCCGCCCCGCGGGATTTGCCCCTCGAGGATTGCTTTGAAGTGTGTGTGCTGGGCCACCTGCGCGCGGTGAAGGATTCGCTGCTGGCGGCCCGGGCGGCCCGATTATTGCCAGAGGAATCTCGCATTCGGATCACGCAGGTGGGAGGGGCACTGGAGCCTGAACAAGCCCATTTTGCGCAGATGGAGTTGGGGGAGAATTCCCGGTATCAGTGGTTGGGTGAACTGGGGAGGACCGGCGCGGTGCGTGTGCTGGGACGATGCCGGTTGTTGGTTCAGTCCTCTTTGGCGGAGGGTGGACCCAGCGCGGTCTCCGAGGCGGTTGCCTTGGGGGTTCCTGTCCTGAGTACCCCAACCTCGGGGGTGGTGGGGTTGCTGGGTGAAAGTTATGCGGGTTATTTTCCTTTTTCTGACCCTCATGCCCTGGTCGCCCTGATGCGGCGAGTGGAAGCCGAACCAGATTTTGCCGGGAGTTTGCTGGCACAGTCTGCCGAGGCGCGTGAATGGATCCAGCCGAGACGGGAAACGGAGGCTTGGAAAAACCTGCTGGATGAATTTTATCCGACTCCCGGGAAATAGCTTGCATTGGGCGTTTGATTGACCGCTTATGGGGATAGTCCATGAAGTGCGGCTCATCCCCGGGGGAACCATGAACCCTACCCTTTGCCTGATTTCCTGCCTGGGTATTGGAACCGGCCTAACCACGAAGGCTGAACGACCCAACATGGTCATCATCTTCATGGATGACCTCGGTTACGCGGATATCGGACCGTTCGGCGCGACCCGGCAGAAAACGCCGCATCTGGAACGCATGGCTCGTGAGGGGATGAAACTGACCAGCTTCTACGCTGCCCCGGTCTGTTCGGTCTCGCGGGCTCAATTGATGACGGGTTGCTACGGGGCCAGGGTATCGGTTCCGGGGGTTTATTTTCCCGGAGGCACGCAAGGATTGAATCCGGCGGAATTCACCATTGCTGAACGGCTGAAATCGTTGGGATACGCGACCTCGTGCGTGGGCAAGTGGCACCTTGGTGATCAGCCAGAGTTTTTACCCAGCCGACAGGGGTTTGACCATTATTTCGGCATCCCCTACTCGAACGACATGCAGAAGCCCTCCACCGAAGGCAAGCGCGTGGTCCCGCTGTTACGGGACGAAAAGGTTGTGGAGCTGATGGAGGATGAAGCGCAGTCCGATCTGGTGGAGCGATACACGAATGAAGCGGAGGCCTTTATTCGGGAGCACAAAAGCAAGCCGTTTTTTCTCTATTTGGCGCACAACGCCGTGCATACCCCGATCCATCCGGGAAAAGCTTTTCGGGGGAAATCGGGCAATGGTCGGTTTGGAGACTGGGTTGAGGAATCAGACTGGAGTGTGGGCCGAATCCTGGCCACGCTGCGGGAAAACGGTCTGGACCGTAAAACCCTGGTTCTTTTCACCTCGGACAACGGACCCTGGTTGGTCAAGAAAGCGGATGGCGGAAGCGCAGGTCCATTGCGCGGGGGCAAGGGTGGCACCTTCGAGGGCGGGGTTAGGGTTCCAACCATTGCCTGGTGGCCGGGAATCATAGGGGCCGGAGAAACGGTGGACACGGTTGCCGGCACGATAGATCTCTTGCCTACGGCGGTACGGCTGGCCGGCGGGGAGGTTCCGGCAACTCCTGAAATAGACGGCCGGGACCTGTCCGCGGTGCTGACCGGGAAAACCAGGGAAACTCCACGTGAAGCCCACTATTATTTTTCCGGCTATACCTTGCAGGCCGTGCGTCAAGGACCCTGGAAGCTGGCGATCGCTTCCCAAAATGAGGGTATGGGGGGTGGCCAACCAGCCGACACGATGAAGAATCCGCGGCTTTACCACCTGGGTGAGGACCTGGGTGAGAAAAACGATCTGGCGGAAAAGAATCCAGAGGTGGTGAAAAAATTGGCCGCCCTGGCCAATAGGATGGCGGCCGAGATAGGCGGCCAGGCACCTGCGAAGAGGAGGCCCGCCGGTTTCGTTCAGCAGGCCAAAAATTTGTACCCTTTCGCGGAAACCGAGAAAGCCTCGGCCAACCCCGGAAAGATCAGCACCCTGAGACCCGGCCAAAGTCTCCCGGGGGCGGCTTCCCCCAAGGTGGGCAAGACGCCGTTCATGGTTTCGATGGAGGTCGAGACCAACGACAAGGACGGGGTGCTGGTCGCCCAAGGGGGGGCGGTAGCCGGATATGCGGTGCATCTGAGAGCAGGCAAGGTGGTTTTTTCTGTCCGTCACGGGAGTGAACAACTCAGCGAGCTGGAGGGACCGGTTCTTGCTGGGCCTTCCAAAATCGAGGCGGGGCTTTGGGCGGATGGGGAGATGCGATTGCGGATCAATGGCGGGAAAGAAATTCGGGGAAAAACCCAGGGTGTTTTGCCCAGACAGCCATCGGAGGGGTTGTCGATGGGTTTCGACAGCGGCCAGCCTGTGGCGAAATACAGCTCGAACCAGGTTATGACCGTCAGCATTCGGGGCCTGAAGGTGGATAACCCATGAGACAGATTGTGACATGGTTTGCCGCGTTGTCCGGGCTGATTGCCTGGGCCGGTTTAGGTATCGGGTCGGAGGTGGTTGTTTACAAGGAGGTGGGGGAAAGGAAACTCCAGCTTCTGGTGGACAAGCCGGATGGCTGGTCGGCCGAGGATAAACGGCCGGCCATCCTGTTTTTCTTCGGTGGCGGTTGGGTGGGGGGCACACCGGAGCAGTTCAAGGACCAGGCGGCCCATTTCGCTCGGCGGGGAATGGTGGCTGTTCGCGTGGAGTACCGGACCATTCCCAGGGGAGACAACGGTCCGCCGGTATTGTGTTGTCGCGACGCCAAGTCGGCAGTGCGCCATATCCGGGCCCATGCAGTGGACCTGGGTGTTGATCCGAACCGGATCGCCTGCGCCGGCGGATCGGCGGGTGGGCACCTGGCGGCTTTCACCGCGTTGGTTCCAGGTACCGATGATCCAGCCGATGACTTGAAAGTGAGCTGCAAGCCCAACGCGCTGGTCTTGTTCAATCCGGTCTTTGACAACGGGCCGGTGGGGGGCTGGGGCAACCAGAGGGTGGGGGATGCGTTCAGCGATTATTCGCCCGCCCACCATGTCGCCAAGGGCGCTCCCCCGACTTTGGTGCTTTTAGGGGACAAGGACAAGCTGATCCCGGTGGCCACAGTGGACCGCTTCCAATCCAGCATGCGGGCTGTGGGCGCGCGTTGTGAGACCCGCATTTTTGCGGGGGCGAGCCATGGGTTTTTCAACCGGGAACCACACAAGGGCCAAACCTTGCGTGAGGCGGATCAATTCCTGGTTTCGCTGGGTTGGCTGAAGGATGACGGAGCCGGGAAGGGCGAAAAAAAAGAAGCCGGCGCCGGGAAGCCCAACGTGGTGCTGATCCTCGCCGACGATCTCGGATACGGCGATATCCGGAGCTACAACCCCGATCGTGGCAAGATTCCTACCCCTCATATGGACAGTCTGGCGGCGGCCGGTGTGAGGTTCACGGATGCCCATTCCTCCTCCGGGGTGTGTTCGCCTTCCCGTTACGCGCTGTTGACCGGTCGCTACCACTGGAGGACTCGGCTGCAAACCGGGATCGTGGGCGTTTACGGACCTCCCCTCATCGCCCCAGGGCGGCTCACGCTGGCTTCAATGGCCAAACAACATGGCTATAAAACCGCCTGCTTCGGCAAATGGCACCTGGGTTGGGATTGGGATTTCACGGCGGCCGAACGGGAAAATCTGCTGGAGTGGAGCAGATTGAAGGCCGGGGAAAAACCGAGAAGGGTGGAACCGGCGGAAACACGATTGTGGGAGACGGCTTTTAAGAAAAGAATCGGCGAAGGGCCGACCACACGGGGGTTCGACAACTATTTTGGAACTGATGTGCCCAATTGGCCGCCTTACGCCTTCATTGAAAACGATCAAATCGTTGGAAATCCATCTGGATTGCTTCCCGCCGACAGATTGGGCAACAACATCGCCAGTCTGATGGGGCCGGCTTTACCGGGTTGGTCACTGGAGGGGATATTACCGGCGCTGACCGAACGAGCGTGCGCCTGGATCGGCGAGCGCGCCAAGTCGACTGAACCATTCTTCCTGTATATGCCGCTCACGACTCCGCATACCCCGCTTTCGGTGAACTCGCAGTTTCGCGGCAAGAGCGGACTGGACAGCCCCGTGGCGGATTTGGTGGTGGAAACCGATGCCGCGGTGGGCAGGGTTCTTTTGGCGTTGGAGAGCGCGGGGTTGGCCGGGAACACCCTGGTGATTCTCACCAGTGACAACGGGTTCGCGGCCTACACCGGGGCCAAGCATCTGGAGGGCAGGGGGCATTACCCCAGCGGTCCGCTTCGGGATTACAAGATGTCGGCTCACGAAGGGGGACACCGTGTTCCCCTGATTGTGAGGTGGCCGGGTAAGGTCGAGGCGAACACGGTCAGCACGGCGTTGGTGCACCATGCCGATTTGATGGCCACCTTGGCGGAGTTGTGGGGACAAAACCTGCCCCCTGATGCCGGGGAAGACAGTTTCAGCTTGGTTTCGGTACTGAAGGGTGGCAAGCGACCTAATCGGAGGAATGCGGTCAGTTGTGCCGCGAACGGTCTGCCCGGTTACCGCGATGGCGACTGGAAATATATCGCAAGCAATCCGCCCCAGCTCTACAACCTTACGGACGATCTTGGCGAAAGGGTGAACCTTGCGGAGAAAAATCCCGACCGGGTCGCCGAGATGCGCAAACAACTGGATCGGGTGATTGAGGATGGCAGAAGTACCCCCGGGCCGAGGCAACAGAACGATGTGCCCGTGAAGCGATTTCCGGCGGCCAAAGCGAAAAAAACCTAATGGGCCACCTGAGGGCATGAATTGCCCGTGGGCGCCAGAACCAGTAATGAAGCGCACCTTCTGGCAACCTGTTTCCTGCAAGTGAGACCGAAGGGGGATGGCGAAAACGATGATTCGGTTCTTTTTGACAGCCTTTGGATCCTTGGTGGCTATGTTTTTGGGTTCCAAGGTTATGGGGGGGGAAGAGAAACGCCCCAACATTCTGTTGATAGTGAGTGATGACCAGGGGTATGGGGATGCGGGTTTCCAGGGGTGCAAGGACATTCCCACGCCGAATCTGGACGCGCTGGCGAAATCAGGGCTGCTCTGCACCAATGGGTATGTGACCCACTGTTTTTGTTCGCCCACACGGGCCGGCCTTCTGACAGGTCGCTATCAACAGCGGTTCGGCCATGAGTTCAATCCGGTCTATGATCCCCTGGACACGAATGAGGGCCTGCCGCTTTCGGAAAAGCTGCTGCCGCAATATCTGCGCGAGGCTGGATACCGCACCGGCTGGGTTGGCAAGTGGCATCTGGGTTCCTCACCCGACCACCAACCGGGAGCCCGGGGATTTGAGGAGACTTTCGGTTTTATCGGGGGCGGCCATCGCTTTATGGGTTGGAAGCCGAACGGGCGCCAGTACACCCTGCCTATCGAATGCAATGGCAGGCCAGTCGAGGTGACTGGGCACCTGACCACGCGATTTGGCACGGAGGCCCGCGCGTTCGTGGAGAAAGCCTCAACCGAGCCATGGTTTCTTTACCTTGCTTTCAACGCCCCGCATATGCCCCACGAGCCGACCCGGGAAAAGCTGGCACGATTCGAATCCATTCAAGACCCTATCCGAAGGAAATACGCTGCGCAGCTTAGCCTGATGGATGACGCGATCGGGGATCTTTTCAAGGGCCTGGAAACCACTGGCCAGCGTGAACGGACCCTGGTCTTTTTCTTCTCAGACAACGGGGGGCCCGCGCGCACCAACGGTTCCAGAAATGGCAGCCTCAGGGGTCAAAAGGGTGACCTTTACGAGGGAGGCATCCGGGATCCTTTTGTTGTGAGCTGGCCCGGCACGCTACCTGCTGGTGTGAAGTACCTGGAGCCGGTTGTTTCGTTGGATGCTTTTGGAAGCGCCCTAGCCGCAGCGGGAATTAAGCCACCTGAAGGGAAAGTGATGGATGGCGTGGATCTGCTTCCGTTCCTCAAGGGGGAAAGGAAAGGTAACCCCCACGAGCGACTTTATTGGCGCAAGGGCGGGGGAGTGGCACATGCCTTGAGGGAGGGAAATTGGAAAATCATCCGGGGTCAAAATCAGGCCACGCAACTCTACAACCTGGCAGAAGATCCGGGCGAATCGAGGAACTTGGCCAATGAGAAGCCGGGAGAATTGGCTCGTTTGTCCGCCTCCCTGGAGATTTTGGAAAAGCAAATGGTGAAGCCGGTTTTCCTGGGTTCAAGTGTGAAGAATGAGGATTGGGGACCTGGCGGGGCCAACCAACAGAAGCAAGACAAGCCGTAAGTCTGCCAGGGGCCGGTCAAGGGGGAACATCCCGGATCCAGATAACCTGAAACGCACATGTCCAGCTTGAAGGGCATGTGGTTTCAAGATTTACCCGCCGGAAATCCCCGGTAGAAATCGATGGGCATTTATTGGTCGCCAGCCACGGCCTTTGGTGGATTGACGAATGCCCGAGCAATCCTTTCGCATTGGTCGGCAGACATTTCACCCTGCTGGATCCATAGCCTGTATCTGATTTGCAGGGGTTTTTCAGGGGTGAGGTCGTATTCAAAATAATCGCCAAATCGCCCGTATTCACGCTCGCTGCCGCGGGTTTCCCCGGGGTTGGATGGGTGATTGATCCGCAGCACGGTGTACCGCTTGCCCTCAGTCAAGAAACTCATGGCATTCCATGGCAGATTGATGGCTTGTGGGTTTTTGCCCTTGGCGTCCCAGTTGCGAGTCTCGCCATTTTTGCCTTTGCCATCAGGGCGAAGGTAATACGTTTGCTCCTTGCCGTTTTTGGCGACCTCCTGGTTGGCGCGAAAATGGAAGCCGGCGTGTTGGGGATCCCCATCCAGGCGAATGGTTCCGGCTTTGCTGGCCAGTTGGGTGCTCCAGTCGAGGAGCGTGCCCCCCGGGGTGTTGTAGGCTGTCAATTCGCGTGTTTCCTCGGCGAAGGTGGCCCCATCGGGGCCGTGCCAGGTGATGGCAACCCGTTGGCGACCCAACACCTGACCTGCTTCCATGGAAAGGACCTTTTCGTGTTCCGAATAGACATTGTTGGTGCCATGCCAGATGTCGGCTGTCTTTTTCTTGCCGTCGGCCCCCTCGTAACTGATGCGGTTGAAGCCGAAGAATAGGCCACGGTGGTGGGGAAACTGACCGTCCTTGGCGGTTTTGGCGGAGGTGTTAGTGAGCATGGAGGCCCCGTCCACCGGATCGAAGACATTGTGAAACGGCTTGAAAGTGTAGTAGTGGTCAGCCGCGTTGCGCTTGTGATTGAAATACTGGAGGACCGGCCTTTTTTTGTTCACATCCACCAGGCTCATTTCAGGAAGGCCATCCTTGGATTCCCCGAACCGGAAGGCGGGCGGAGCCACCACATGATTCAGTGTAACAGGCGAGGCCTGGACCTTTTGGCCCGCCTTCAACGCGGGAAGAACAAAAACCAGGAATTTTTCCACTGAGGGATCATCAGATTGACCCGGACCCGCCATTTGAGCGGGAACCACCCCCCCGGTGGACAATTCGACCGCGTTGATGGTGCCGGCGACCCCCTTGGGGGCCGGAACCTTCACCACCACATCGGCCAAATCCTTGTCCCTGCCGGAAACCGTGATACTTTGGGCACCCGCCGGAGGCAGGCAGGCCAACAGGCCGATGAGGGTAACCAGCGAATACTGCCGCATGGGATTTTCCTTGGTGGGAATCTTTCATCGACGATTGTGGTGCCTCGTTTCCATGCACGCAAGGGGTTGACTCTGTGGGAGGATGCTGACTTCCTGATCAGAGGCCAAGCTTTCCCGGCTACGGCAGGTGTAAAACGCCCGGCGGAATAGGCCTGATTTGCCCCCGGGGGCGACAGCCGCTGCCTCGTTATCCAGGAAATTGGGTTGGAAAAGAGCGTGGGAATGGTTCAAAGCCAGCAACGAAAAAACGGGGAGTGAAAAGGAAACCCTCTGATTCCTTTGGCAGGATTGCGGGTTCAAAAAAAGCCGCCCGGTTTTCCGGGCGGCCCGAGACTTTGGTCACGGTTTGTATGTTCCGGGCTGTCAACCTGCCAGGCCCACACGCTTGCGCAGGTTTTCGAACTGGTAGCCGACCCGTTTCGGGATGAAGGAGACTTCCTCGTGGAAGCGGATGAGGGCCGCCACGCGGGCCTTCCCCTCATCGGTTTGCGCCGCCTCGGCAGGGGTTTTTCCCTCCAGGCTTTTCAAGGGGCGGTTGAGCCAGCCTTCCTCGAAGTGTCGAACCACTTCCTCGAGCTGGCGGGTCTTCATCTCCTCCTCGGTCACATCCTGCTCCAGGGGCACCACCAGCGGTTCATGGGCCGCCTCACCCAGTGAACCGGTGGCCCGCACCGGACTGTCTTTCTCGTTCCAGCCCAGGGCTTCCGCGAATTCCGCCCGGATTCCCTCGATGATTTCCCGGTCCGGGCCGGTCAAACGACCCAGAGGCATGTTGAGGGTCATGTGGGCGACCACCGGGGCGAAGCGTGGAGCCTTGTTCTCCTCCCCGGGGACAAGGATGGGGCTGCCAGACTTGGCCAGCAAGTAGGCCTCGACCATCGTCTGGCCCTGCTCGCTCTCGTCGGCCTGGTGGACCAGCAAACGCTTCTCCTCGTTGAGCTTGGCGAACAGCTTGTCCAGGAGGGCGGGGTTGCGCGCGACGAAATAGAACTCGTGGAGGGCATGGTCACCGGGTTCAGAGCCGTGCCCCGCGCGGAGCGCCTCGGCCAGAATCAGGGCGGTTTCCTTGCGGGCCAGATCGGTCTCCAAGGTGGAGTAACGGTTCAGGTGCTGAAGGGCCATGGTGTTGTCACCCAGCCATGCGCTGGTGAGGGCCGCGTTGAAAGTGGCTGCGGGATCTTGCGGATCCTGGTCTGCGAGAGTGTTGAACATTTTGGCGAGATCGCTCAACCGGCCGGAGCGGTGTTCCTTGGCCAGTTTGTCCCAGGCGGCCCGGCGCTTGCTGCCAGGTGGCGGGCTCAGCAGGGAATATTCGCGCCGGATGAAGGAGGGGGAACCGGATTTCTCGCCGTAAAGGGCCTCAAAACCGTCCTGGTACCGGGAATTGTTCGGATCGAGCCGGGTTGCCATGCGGAGGGCGTTGCGCGCGGCAATCGGGCGGCCCAGCTGCGATTCGACCTGGCTTAAAAAGGCGTAAACCTGGGCGATTTGCTCCTTGGCCTCCAGAGGATAGAGGTCGACCGCCTTCCGGGCGAGGATTGCAGCGCCCGGAATCTCGCCCTCCTGGCGACGCCATAAGGCGCGCTGGAAATGGGCCGGAGCAAAATGGGCATCAATGGCGATGGCCTCATCGAGAGCCTTTTCGGCTTCGGGACGCCGTTTCAGCGCATCAAGCAGCTTGGCCTTGTGCAGGCGGAGTTCCAGGTTTTTTGGTTCGGAACCGATGGCCTGATCCATGGTTCGCAAGGCAGAATCCAGCTGGCCCGCACGGGCTTGGGAGAAGGCCTTTTCCAGGGTGCTGGCGATGCCCTGGCAGCAGAAGCGGAACTTTTTGCCGCTTCCACAGGAGCACAGGGCGTATGGGTCGCTCATGAAACCGGGTCCTCAAGTTGGCGGGCCGCAGCCGCGGAAAATCGTGATTCGGAAAATCCAAAAGCCAATAGTCCAGACCCCCGGGGTGATAATTATCCCCGGCGAGAGGCTGAAGGCTCCCAAAACCGACTGTTCATCGAATCGGTTTCCGGTTCGTCCGGGGGGAAATGCGCACCTGGTAATTTGGGCGCGCCCGCCGGGAGCACCGGTCAGCAATACAGCTAAGCTCCAAGCTACGCGTTTGCAGTCGGGTTGGAAAGCAAAACATGGGCTCCCTTTCGGGAATGAGAAGGGGAGTGGATAGACCCCTGTCGCGATGGCAATCGATCCATTCGGTGGTTGGGTTACTCCAGCAAGCCGATTGCTGGAAGCGGCCGACTTTGGTTGACTCGGAACGATCAAATGGTAACTTGGAAATCTCGGGGGTAAACCCCTCGGTTTCTGCTCCGGGCGTGCCTGGATCAGGAGAAAAGGGCGTATAGCTCAGTTGGCTAGAGCGCAGCTCTGATAAAGCTGAGGTCCTTGGTTCGAATCCAAGTACGCCCACTGCAAGGATTTATGGTGACGAGGCCAACCGTCGCCAGTCTTTTGGAATGGATTTCCACAAGGGTATCCTGCTAAGGGGATGTAGCTCAGTTGGTAGAGCGCCTGCTTTGCAAGCAGGATGTCAGGAGTTCGAATCTCCTCATCTCCAATTGGGACAGGTTTGATTGAGTGAGTTTGCATAAACGGGGGAGATTGGTTGAGGTGGTCTGGCGAAGGGGAAAATAATTTTCCCAAAAGGCCTTGCATCCGGATCAAACCTTCAGCTAGTCTTAACTTCCACTCGTTCGAGAGCCGCATTACTTGGCGTAGCCGAAAGTAGTGCAGCTCCCGCGCAAGCGGAGAAAGGTGACCGGTAATGCCGGTCACCTTTGTTCTTTGACAACTGGGTGTGTGCGCGAGGTATCACCGAGGCGACTTGGGCCGAGTGCGTTTGCGTGGCTGGCGTGAGCTGGCTGTGTGGATGTGTTTGGTTTGGGTTGCTTGATTGATTGAGTGATGCCTGAGAATTGAGGCGAGCGAGAGAGCAAGGATCGAGA
>Ga0169931_10010757_pt1 | contig 12997 bp, 14 predicted proteins | sample Kivu_15m_20L_FD_129675 | JGI IMG/M metagenome (GOLD analysis project Ga0169931, IMG submission 129675) | Freshwater microbial communities from Lake Kivu, Western Province, Rwanda to study Microbial Dark Matter (Phase II) - Kivu_15m_20L... | ecosystem: Environmental > Aquatic > Freshwater > Lake...
AGCGCGAGACTGCGACCCAGCAGCCCGACCGCCAGTCCCACCGGCCTTATCAGCACTATCCGTAACCACGCCATAGGTGAAATCGAAGTAGCCGCCCAGGCGAATGGTCGGACCGCCAGCGCCGGCGAGGCTGGGCGCAGGCGCCGCAGTTTGGGCAAAAGCAGCCGGCGCCGCGAGAGCGAGACCGACAACAGCAGTCGTTCCCAGAAGAATTTTACGCATTCAAGTCCTCCTCATAGCCGGAAAATCCGGCAGTGTTGCTCGGCCCCTGCCCCCGGCAGGAAGGAAGACTGAACCCCCAATATGGGCGCCAAATCCCCAGACCTTGAAAGACTATGATCATTTCACGCCGCTGGCCGCAACCTCTCAGCAGGGGTTGCCGCGACTTGGCCACATTACTGTGGCAAACGCGCAACAGGTATTGCCAGCCCCCCAATCGCCGCCACCCCTGCCACAGGGGCGGGCAAAGCAGCCAGCCTGCCGGGGGTGATGCCCCCCAAAGCCATGCAGGGCGCAGGCAGGCGCCGCGCCAAACCCGCCCAACGCAAGACCCCAAGGGCGGGCGCGCCAGGGTGGCTTCGTGTTGGGAAAACTGGGGAAAGAAACACGCAATCCACCCGAAGCCGCCTAGCCCGCGCCGCGCTGCGCTGGCCGCCATGCGCGGCCATACTCAATATAAGGCGCCCTGGCGCAGCCCGGCGTGCCAGCAGAAAAGGCAGCAGGCCCGCGCTTTCCCGCCGATCCGGCAGATGCAGCCCGGCCCCCAATGCCAGCGCCGCCCGGCCATCCCCGGCAAGCAGCAGCCTCAGCCCGCCCTGGCGCGCCAGCCGCGCCACTGGCGCCAAAAGCCCCGGCGCCAGGCCGCGCGCCACCACCCCGGCGCCACGCGGCAGGCCCGCCATGGCCAGGCGCGGGTCCGGCAGGCGGGACGGGTCACTGAATAGCCAAAGCCGGGGCAGCCCGGCTGGTCCAGGGCGCGCGAATCGGCCCCAGGCGGCGCCCTGCCCTGGAATCCGGGCCGATTCCCTGCCATGTGGTTTTGTCATGACCGATGCCATCGCCATTGCCGCAAATCTCTCCCGCATTCGGGTGCTGATCGGGGAAGCCTGCGCCCGCGCCAATCGTTCGGCAAATGCCGTGACCCTGGTTGCCGTTTCCAAAACCAACTCGGTGGAGGCAGTGGAAGCCGCCATTGCCGCCGGGCAGATGGTGTTTGGCGAAAACCGGGTCCAGGAAGCGGCGCAGAAATTTCCGGGGCAGCGCCCGGCCCATCCGGGCTTGCAGCTTCATATCATTGGCGGCCTGCAAACGAATAAGGCGCGGGATGCGGTGAAAATCGCCGATGTGATCGAAACGCTGGATAGGCCCAAGCTGGCCCAGGCCATCTCGGAAGCCATGGTGAAGGAAGCCCGCCGGCCTGATGTTTTGGTGCAGGTGAATACAGGGGATGAGGCGCAGAAATCCGGCTGCCCGCGGACTGAAGCCGATGCCTTCATCCGCGCCGTGCGGGATGATTACGGCCTGCCATTGCGGGGGTTGATGTGCATCCCGCCCGTGGAAGGCGACCCTCGGCCACATTTCGCCTACCTCGCTAATCTGGCGGCGAAGCACGGCCTGCCGATCCTTTCCATGGGCATGAGTAGCGATTTTGAAGCCGCAATTGCCGAAGGTGCGACCCAAGTGCGCGTGGGCAGTGCCATTTTCGGGGCGCGGGGCTGATCACGGCTTTGGGGCCGCCGCTTGACGCGGCTGGCATGGCGCGGGATCAGACGGCGTCTCTCTTTTTATGGTGATGAATCCCATGACGCGCGTCTTTTCCGGCATTCAGCCTTCCGGCGTTCCAACCCTTGGCAATTACCTGGGCGCCATTCGCAATTGGGTGCCGATGCAGGATGCGCATGAAAGCATTTTCTGCATTGTGGATTTGCACGCCATCACGGTTTGGCAGGACCCGAAAGAACTCTCACGCCAAACCCGCGAAATGGCAGCGGCGCTGATTGCCTGCGGGCTTGATCCCAAGCGCTGCACCCTATTCGTACAATCCCATGTGCCGGCGCATGCGGAGCTTGGCTGGATTTTCAATTGCGTTGCGCGCATCGGCTGGCTCAATCGCATGACGCAATTCAAGGACAAGGCGGGGGGGGACCGCGAAGCGGCCTCTGCCGGGCTTTATGTTTATCCGAACCTGATGGCGGCGGATATTCTGGCCTATCACGCAACCAAGGTGCCGGTGGGTGATGACCAGAAGCAGCATCTGGAATTGGCCAATGATATCGCACAAAAATTCAACCATGATTATGGCGTGGATTTCTTCCCGAATATCGAACCGCTGATCCAGGGTGTGGCCGCACGCGTTATGTCGCTGCGTGATGGCACCAAGAAAATGTCGAAGTCGGACGCTTCAGATCAGTCGCGCATCAATCTGACGGATGATGCGGATACCATTGCGTTGAAAATCCGCCGCGCCAAGACGGATGCGGAACCCATCCCGGAACATATGGCAGGGCTGGAAGGCAGGCCGGAAGCGCGCAATTTGGTGGGCATCATGGCTGCGATCACCGGCACGCTGCCGGAAAATGTATTGCGCGAACATGCTGGCCAGGGTTTTGGTGCCTTCAAGGGCACGCTGACGGAAGCGCTGGTCGCGCATCTTTCCCCCATTGCCACTGAGATGCGCCGGCTGTTGACCGACCCCGGCGCGCTTGATGCGGCTTTGCATCTGGGTGCCGAGCGCGCCAATGCGGTGGCGGAACCCATCATGCAGCAGGCGCGGGAGATCATCGGGCTGCTCCCGGCGCGGTGACTCGGGGATGCCTTGCAGGGCGTCCTGACAAGTCGTTAAGTTTTTCCAGGCATGACTGCGCCATGGAAAGGGGGCAGCCGACATGATCGGGCTGGATTGGGGCACCACATCTCTGCGCGCCTATCGGCTGGATCAGGCCGGGGTCGTGCTGGAAAAGCGCGAAAGCAAATCGGGCATCCTGTCCGTGAAGCCGAGTGGCTTTCCTGATGAATTGCGCAAAGTCGCTGGGGATTGGCTGGATGCTGGCGAAAAGCTGGTGGTGATTTCAGGCATGGCGGGCAGCAAGCAGGGCTGGGCGGAAGCGCCGTATCTGCCATGCCCGGCAACCGTGACCGACATCGCGCGCGCCACGCTGCCTGTGCCTTTTCCTGCCTCGCGGGTGCGCCTGGTGCCGGGGCTGAAGGCGCTGGATGCCAATGGCGTGCCCGAAGTGATGCGCGGTGAGGAAACGCAAATCCTGGGCGTTCTGGACCGCCTACCCGAACAGGAAACAACGCTCTGCCTACCCGGCAGCCATTCCAAATGGGTGCGGGTGCGGGCCGGCCAAATCCTCGGTTTTTCGACGCAGATGACGGGCGAGGTTTTCGCGGCACTTTCCGCCCATACGATTTTGGCGCGCAGCCTGCATCGCGGCGCGGCGCATCATCCGGGCGCCTTCGCGCGCGGGTTGGATCGCGCGCGGCAGGGTGGTGGTTTGTTGCACCAGCTTTTTGGCCTTCGCAGCCTTTCGCTGTTTGACGCGATGCCGCAGATGGAAGCGGCTTCCTATCTTTCCGGCCTGCTGATCGGGCATGAAGTGGCAGCTGCACTTGAAGCGGGCGTCGCACCGCCCGTGCATATCATTGGCGCAGCAGCACTCACGCTGCGCTATAGCGCGGCAATTGCAGCTTTTGGTGTGCCGAGTGTTGCGGAAGAAGAAGATGCCGCGGCGGGCGGGTTATTTCGGATCGGCGTTGCGATTGAAGCGGCGTGATTCAAACTGCGTTGATGATGCGCTTCATCTCAGCCGCTGTTTTTGTCCAGGTCAGCCCGGCCAGTAGCTTTGCCCCCGCCGCGCCAATCGCGGCGGCGCGTGTGCGATCAGTATAAAGGGTTTCAAGCGCCGCGACGATTTCGTCGATATTACTCTCTCGCCAGCCAGGCGCGCTTGGGATCGGGCGTTGCTCGGTAAGTGCCAGTGCCGTGCCGTCCTTGATCAGATCAAGATGGCCGGTATTGGTGCTTAGGATGGTGGGCACACCGCAAGCCATGGCTTCCATCGCGACAAGATTGGTGCCGCCTTCGCAGCGGTTCGGAAATAGCGCGGCATCGGCTTCACGCAGGATTGTCGGCAATAGCGCATTCGGCACAACACCAAGATCGAGGAATTGTTCGGCCCTGATGCCATTGGCCGCCACCCAAGCCGCGATATCCGGCATGCCATCGGCGCGAAAGGGCAGCGGCGCGGCGCGGCGGGAAGCATCAATGCTGCGCGCGCCTTCCGGCCAGTGATTATGCCAGCCAGCGACCAGCAAGGCATCCGGGTGGCGCGCAGCAAAAATTCGCCAGGCGGCAATCACATTATCCTGCCCCTTGCGCGCTTCCAGCTTGCCGCCGCCGAACACCACAAAGCGACCAGGGAACAGCCCTCGGCGTGGCGCGGGGTGAAACAGCGCGGGGTCAATCCCTTGCAGCACCAATTCAACGCGGGGCGCGCCATGCGCGCGCAGCACTTCCGCATTCCAGCTTGACCCGGCGATGATCGCGACGTGGGGTGCCAGGGTTTCGCGCGCCTTGGGGCCAAGCGCTTCACGTTCGAAGAAGATGGTGCCGAAGCTTGGGCGCCCCATCAGCACGCCGCCATGCGGCCCGGGCTGCGGCTGCAAGTCATTACCGAGTGCCACAAGCACCACAGCATTCACCGTGCTGGGGTCTGCTTTCTGGCGCAGTAATTGCGCGCGCAGCTTGGCCGAGCGTGTTCGAAACCCGGCCAGCGCATGCCATTGCAGCGGATCAAGCGTGATGACATTGGGGGCAATTTCGTAATCCGTCGCCGCTTCCAGCGCGTCATCGCCGGCCCAGGCCATGGCGAGGTTCAGCCCATAGACCCCCCAACCATGCAGGGATGAAAGCCCCCAATGGATCACAACACGCAGCGTCATGGCCCCATGCTGCGCCGGATCAGGAGGAAAGACGAGAGCGCAAAACCGATGGACAGCGCCCCGCCGCGCTGGTTATGAGGTCGTCAAACAAAGGAAACACGCCATGCCTAAGATCACCCATCTGCCGATGTCCCGCCGCACCCTGATTGGTGGCGCCGCCGCGCTGCCTTTCGCCGCCCGCGCGCAGGCGGCCTGGAAGCCCACCCGCCCCGTGACACTGATTGTGCCCTTCGCTGCCGGTTCGGGGACGGATTCCGTTTCTCGCCTGCTGGCGATGCTGCTGGAACAGGAATGGGGTTCGCAAGTCGTGGTGGATAACCGCCCAGGCGGCAATGGCGCCATTGCTGCCGTGGCAGCGGCGCGCGCGGCCCCAGATGGGCATACGGTGATGATCACCACCAATAGCCCGCATGGCGCCACACCCGCGCTGATGAAGCGCCCAACCTATGACGCCATCAATGATTTCACGCCCATCGGACGTATGGGCACCTATATCTTCGTCTTGGCGGTGAATGACCAGGTGCCAGCGCGCAATCTGCAGGAATTCCTCGCACTTGCGCGGTCCCAGCCTGGAAAGCTGACCTATGCGTCGGGCAATACAACAGGCGTGGTGGGCGGCGCGATGCTGACATCGCTTGGCAATATCCAGATGGAACACGTGCCCTATCGTTCCACCCCACCGGCCATGACGGATGTGATTTCCGGGCGCGTCACCGGCATTATTGTGGATGTGGCGGCTTCGCGCGGGTTTTTGCAGGAAGGCAAGCTGCGGTCGCTCGGCATCACTTCCGCCACGCGCACACCGCTTTTACCGAATGAACCAACGCTGGCAGAAGCGGGCCTGCCCGGCTTTGAATTGCTGTCCTGGATGGGCGCGGTTGGGCCGGCACGCATGCCGGCGGAGGTTGTCACCGCCTGGAACGCCGCGCTGCGCAAGGTTTGGGAAAGGCAGGAAACCGCTGATCGGCTCGCGACTTTCGGCATTGAGCGTGTCACCTCCTCGCCCGAGGAATTCGGTGCCTTCATCCGCAGCCAGATCGAAACCTGGGCGCGGCAGATCAAGGCTGCGGGGATCGAGCCTGAGTGAGCGTGTCAAATTTTGGCCATTTGAGGCGGCGCAAGCCTTGATATCGCCACCTTTGCTTACCATTTAAGCATGACGCGCACCGGGGAGGGCTGCGCCAACCGTTTCATCAAGGGGATCATCATGTCCAATTCCAATAATGCTGTCGCCCAAGGGCTTGAGCGTATTCTTTCGGAACTGGCCGATTCCTGCCCGGTTGAGCGCGCCCGCCTTGAAGCGGCGGCGCGTATCCTGACCGTGGCGCGCCGCGCTGATGGGCTGCATTTGCCCGCATCCGAAGCTACCCGCGCCGTGGCTGAAATCCTCCGCCATTGGGAGTTTGGGGCCGTGACGGCGCTGGAATATGCCGATACCTTGCCCGAAGCGGTGTTGGAGCGGCTGTTGCGCGCCGCGCCGGCCTGGGCCGCCGCCGCCAACCGCGCGCTTGCGAAGCCAGATCGGCACGCGGCCTGATCCCCCTCTGCCTTCCGCATGCGGCCCGGTTGCCCTTGGGTAGCCGCGCCGCTTGCATTTTGGGCCGGTTTCCGAAAGGCGCAGCGGCGCCTATAAATTCAATTCCTGAGCGAGCGGCCGGAGGTGTAGTGCCATGATGGAAAGACGAAGCAAGCCAAATGGGCCGCGCCGGGTGCTGCTGCTGACCGGTGCCTCTCGCGGGATTGGCCACGCCACGGTGAAGCGCTTTTCGGCAGCCGGCTGGCGCGTGATTACCGTGTCCCGGCAGCCCTTCCCGGAACAATGCCCCTGGGAAATGGGCCCTGAGGATCACATTCAACTGGATTTGGGCGACCCTGCAGCGACCGAGGCGATGATCCCGGAAATCCGCGCGCGGCTGGCACCCGATGGCGGCATGCTGCATGCGCTGGTCAATAACGCAGCGATTTCGCCCAAGGGTGAGGGGGGCACGCGGCTTGGCACACTCACCATGCCGGCGGATGGGTGGCTCAGGGTGTTTCAGGTGAATTTCTTCGCGCCCATTCTGCTCGCGCGCGGGCTGGTGGATGAATTGGCGCGCAGCAATGGTTCGGTCGTGAACGTAACCTCCATCGCGGGCGGGCGCGTGCATCCTTTTGCGGGCGCGGCCTATTCCACTTCCAAGGCCGCACTCGCGGCGCTCACGCGCGAAATGGCGGCGGATTTCGCGCCACGCGGCGTGCGGGTGAATGCGATCTCACCGGGGGAGATTGATACCTCCATCCTGTCCCCAGGGACGGACAAGATCGTGCAGGAACAAATCCCGATGCGTCGGCTGGGCCGGCCAGAGGAAGTGGCGCAAGCCATTTACTTTCTGTGTACCGAGGCGTCTTCCTATGTGAATGGCGCGGAAATTCACATCAATGGCGGGCAGCACGTTTAGGTTTTTCTGAGACGTGACGCCCGCCCCGCGCGCGAGCCTTGCAGCCCTTGGCCTGCTGCTGCCGCTGCTGAAGCCCTATTGGCCGCGCGTGCTTGCCGCGATCGCGGCATTGTTGCTGGCGGCGGGGCTGACGCTCGCGCTTGGCCAGGGCCTCAAGCATCTGATTGATGATGGGTTTGCCGGCGGGCTCGGTGCTTTGGATCGTGCGGCGCTGGTGATGGGCGCCTTGGTGACGGCCTTGGCCATCAGCACCACCACGCGATTCTATCTGGTGTCCTGGTTGGGCGAACGCGTGGCGGCAGATTTGCGTCAGCGCTTTTTTGATCACGTTACCGGGCTTTCGCCGAGTTATTTTGAGACCGCGCGCATCGGCGATGTCATGTCGCGGCTGACGGCGGATGTGGGGCTGCTGCAATCGCTGATTGGTTCCGCCATTTCCATGGGCGTGCGGCAAGCTATCACGGGTATCGGCGCCTTTTTGATGCTAGTGCTGACAAGCCCAAAGCTTGCTGCGCTGATTGCGCTGATCCTGCCCCTGGTGGTGCTGCCGCTGATATTTTTTGGCCGACGGGAAAGGCGGCTTTCCAAGGCAGCGCAGGAAAGAATTGGGGAATTGGCGGCCCAGGCGGAAGAAACGCTCGGCGGTATTCGCGCGATTCAAGCCTTCACACAGGAAGATCGCGCGCGCGCGCATTTTGCTGCCGGGTCTGAGGCGGCGGTGCAGGCGGCGCTCAGGCGCGTTTTCTCCCGCAGTCTTTTGATCCTGGCAGTGATTCTCCTTGGCTTTGGTGCTGTCACCTTCAGCCTTTGGGTGGGTGGGCGCGATGTGATCGAAGGGCGGATTTCGGGCGGGGAACTGACTGCCTTTGTCTTTTATGCCGTGCTGATGGCCTCATCCGGCGCCACAGTCAGCGAGTTATGGGGCGAGATCCAACGCGCCGCAGCGGCGGCTGACAGGCTTGGGGAAGTGCTGGCGATACCCCCCGCTATTGCCGCCCCCGCGCACCCTTTGGCGCTGCCACCCGCGCAAGGGCGCGTGGTGTTTGAAGCGGTCACGCTGCGCTACCCGACGCGCCCTGATAGCGCGGCGCTGAGTGATTTCAGCCTGGTGGTGGAACCAGGTGAGGCGGTTGCGCTGGTTGGTCCTTCCGGTGCGGGCAAGACATCCGTGCTGTCGCTGCTGCAGCGCTTCTATGACCCAAGCGCGGGGCGCATCCTGTTGGATGGCGTGGAGATCACGCGGCTTGATCCGCGCGCGCTGCGGTCTCGTCTAGGGCTGGTGCCGCAGGAGCCGGTGATTTTCAGCGCGAGCATTGCGGAGAATATCCGTTTGGGTCGGCCCGACGCGACTGATGCCGAAGTGGCCGCCGCGACCGAGGCTGCGGCAGCGGCGGAGTTCATCGCCGCCTTGCCACAAGGCTATGCGACTGAGCTTGGCACGCGTGGTGTGACGCTTTCCGGTGGGCAGCGCCAGCGCATTGCCATTGCGCGCGCCATTCTGCGTGATCCCGCGGTGCTGCTGCTGGATGAAGCCACCAGCGCCTTGGATGCGGAAAGCGAATTCGCGGTGCAGCAGGCGCTGGCGCGGCTATGTGAGGGGCGCACAAGCATCACCGTTGCGCACCGCCTGGCAACCGTGCGGCGTGCGGACCGGATTGTGGTGATGGATGCAGGCCGCATCGTCGCCACCGGCACGCATGAGGCGCTGCTCGGTGAAGGCGGGCTATATGCGCGGCTGGCGGCACTGCAATTCACGGATGGGCCGCCGGGCGACGGCACATCCTGGGCTGGTTCGCAAAAGTGATGACGACTGTGAGGGTTACGAATTATTAACTAACCGAAACCGACCCCAAACCGCGCAGCCACAGGCCCTCAGATCAAGCAAAGCTCCGCCAAATCACGCCGCAGCTTTGGCGGCAGGGCGTCCAGCCCTCGGGTCGCGGGGCGCGCCTGGCTCACATCCGCCGGCGCTTCCTCTGGCTTCAAATAGCGCCACCCTTGGAAAGGCTTTACGGGGCGGGCTTCCACCAGCACCAACTCCGGGTCCAGGACCAGCGCGGCGCAGGGGGTCTTGTCGTCCCATTCCTCCTCCCGGATTTCCAGGATGCGTTGGCGCACCCGCACAAATCCTCCAATCACCCAATAGATCGAACCACCATTGCAGAGTTCTTCAATCCGTTTCGGGAACATGCGCGTCCAGGCGCGCAAGGGCGGGTCCTGCTGCACGCGGGCGGCTTGCAAGGCGGCAAGTGCCGCAACATCCTTGGGTCCGACAGAAAGCTTGATAAGGTTCAGCACAACGCCCCTTTGGCCGTATCGGGGGGGATTCGGCAAGGGGTTACTCTGCAGGGTTCAGCCATCAAGGCGCATCTTGCGGCGCGGCAAAGGGGCGGATGCGGCTGATCAGATCATCCGCCGTATTCACCCCGCCAAGCGATGCGCCAAGGCCCATGGCAGTCAGTGCCTGCGCGGTCCAGGTGTTGCAATTGTTGAACAAATGAAACCGCCCCGTCGCCGGATAAAACAGGCTGAAAGGATAGATGCCGCGCGCGGAAACGGCTGCGCGCCCCGCCCCAGCGCGGTCAAAACTATTGCGCAAAAACGCCAGCAGCAGGCGCAAGGCTTCGCCATCCACGGCGAAGGGCAGGATGATGACTTCGGGCCAGATGCGCGCCGGATGATCAGGCAAGCCTGCCACATGCATCACCGCCGGCCCCGGAAAGGCCGCGCGCAAGGCAAGCCAAGCATCGGCTTCCCGTGCCGGGTAGAATTCAGCATCGCCCCAGCCGAATTCAAAAAACCTTGCCTGGGGGAAATCGATGATTTCCGGGATCACACTTTCAGGCACATTGGCGCGGGCCAAGACAATGCCGCTGTGCCAGCCATTGCTAACCACCCAAACCCGATGCGCTGCACTGGCAGCAAAGGCCAGTGTCGGGGCAAGAAGCAGCGCGCCAAGGGCGGCGCGGCGCCTCATCACGCGGGCAGCAGCACGCCTTCCACAATATGCACCACGCCGTTGCTCGCCATCAGGTTCGGGCGAATGATGCTGGCCGAAGCGCCTGAAGGCGCCTGACCCGGGCGCGCACCCTGGATGCGCGGATTTTCCGCCGTGCCGCCCACCACGCGCACCTCAACCCCGCTCAACATACGGATACGTCCGCCGCGCGCCTGAATATCCGGCAGGCGCAGCCGCCCGCCCGCGATCAGGCTGAGCAAGGCATCATGTTCCCCACGGCGAATACGCTCCGGCGCGCCGGACCAGGCCAAGTTAGTAGGCGCCAGGACGGTATAAATCCCAGGCCGGTCAAACAATTCCGAAGCCAGGCCGGAACTGCGGAGCGCGGCGCGGAAATTGGAAAGATTGGGCTCAGCCGCCATCACATCCATCAGTGGAAAGCGCCCATCCGGCACTGCGCGTTCGCAGGCATTCAGCAAAAGGGCAGCACCGCCGACGGCGAATAGGGAACGACGCGAAAGCACCGGCGCTTCTCCTTGGCATGGGGGCGAATCGCGCCCAGGTTGTCCTGCCCCCTTCTGGCGCCGCGCGCTGCATGGGGCAAGCCCCTTACCCTTCACTGGGGCGGCATCAGCACAATGGTGACAGTGCGCGATGGCGGCCCAGCCGCCCGGACTGCCGGGCTGAATTGGGCGCTCCGCGCCTCGGCCCGCAGCCGTTCAGCGCCAACGCCTTCGGCTGCCAGGGCATTGCTCACGGCGCGCGCCCGTTGCGCGGCCAGCTGGATGGAAGTTGCCGCGCCGCCTTCCTGGCCGGCGTGGCCCAGGATACAGATATTTCGTTCCGGTTCCGCCAAGGCAGCTTCAATGGCGGCGGCAAGCGGGGAACGCGCGGCTTCGGTGATGGTGGCGCTGCCGCGCGGGAAGGCGATGGAAAACACATCATCTTCCAGCTTTTCTGCGCCCACGCAGGAAAAGCCGCGCGGCTGCGCCAGGGCAGGCGGGGCGGCGAGGGCCACGCCCAGCGCAAACAGCACCGCGCGCTTCATGCCGGCAGCAGGATTTCCGCTGCGCGGAGCTTTTCAATCAGAGCCGCAGCATTGGTGCCGGGGCAGGCCAAAGCAAGCGAGGTTTCCGTGATGCTGGGCTGGTTGATGATCCAGGCGGCGGGCTCAACTTCCTGCGCGGTGATCGGCAAAACGCCCATTTCAGTGCGCAAGCCGTAATCCGCGCCGCGGCGGACGGTTTTCACATTGGGCCGTACACGAAAGATCGGCCCGCCGCCCGCTTCCGATGCGGGCGCCGCCCCGCGCGCCGCAAGCAGATCATAGCCGCCGCGTTCGTAGCGGTAATTGGCCAGGAAGCCTTCCACCGCTTGCAGGAATTTCGGATCACGCGACCATTCGGCGATGCGCTGGCCAAGCAAGGCGGCGCGTTGCGTCAGCGCATATTTGGCCGCTGCTGTGCCATCCTGACGCGGCAGGGGCTTGCGGAATTCCGCATCATGAAAGGCGCGTTCGGTCAGCAACCCCATGAAATCCACGCCCATCGCGGCATGCACGCCGTAAGCGATATGCACAGAATTGGGCGCTTCAGCCAAAGCATCGTGATACCAGCCACGCGGCAGATACAGCAGATCGCCCTTTTTCAGATGCGCCTTGAAGCGCAGGGCGCCCTTGGATTTTTCGTGAAATTCCTGTGGCTGGCCGCGAAACAATCCATGCGCCACCGGCCATTCAGCGCGGCCTTCCCAGATGTTCCAGGTCTTTTCCCCTTCCACCTGCACGGCCCAGACATCATGCGTGTCGTAATGGGCGTGGAACGCCTTATGGCTCTGCCAGGAGATATAGACATTCGCCTGCGCCTTGCCGAGGCCAGCGCCTTCCAAGGCATTTGAAACACCAGCCAAACCCGGCGTCAGGCTATCCACATCATTCATCACAATGGAAGCACCACGCGCGATCCATTGCTGCACCTTGGCGGCGATGGGTTGCAGCGTGGTTGCACCATCGCGCGACATGGCACTTTGGCTATATTGCGCGGGCGGGATCGTGGTGCTGTCCAGCACGACCTTCAGGCTGCGTTCGGACCAGATATGCGTCATGCCCAGCAGGCGATTAATGCCGGCCCAATCCAGCACATGGGCGAATTTCTCGGCAGCGCCCGGCAGATGCAGCGGCTGCTGATCATAATATTCGGCGAGGAAGCGTTCTGGCGACATGGGCGCCAGGATATCGGTCAGGGTCATGCTCATGGCGCCTTATATCAGAGGAAACGGGGCGCGGGAGAGGGGCCGGGGTGGACGCCGCTTAGGGAATCAGGCGCTATGGCGCCATATTTCACGGGGGCTGCAATGAGGCTTTGGTACCAATCCCTGACCCGGCCGGATGCCTGGCCCACCTATGCCAAGGCGCTCAGGCGCGTACTGGATGCCGGGGCCGATCCGGGCACGGAAATCGCCATCCATGGCATCGAAAAGCGTGGCGGCATTGGTGACCAGTATCGCTATCTGGAATTCATCGAAACCGGTGAAGTGCTGGACAATGTGGCGCGCGCCGAGGCCGAGGGCTTCCATGCAGTATTACTCGGCAATATTGTGGACCCTGGGCTGCGCATTGCGCGTGAAATCGCCGGCATTCCCGTGCTGGGCCTATGCG
>Ga0169931_10010762_pt1 | contig 12993 bp, 6 predicted proteins | sample Kivu_15m_20L_FD_129675 | JGI IMG/M metagenome (GOLD analysis project Ga0169931, IMG submission 129675) | Freshwater microbial communities from Lake Kivu, Western Province, Rwanda to study Microbial Dark Matter (Phase II) - Kivu_15m_20L... | ecosystem: Environmental > Aquatic > Freshwater > Lake ...
GGCCTGCTCAGACCCTGAACCCGTCAGGTTCTTAATCGCGTGCGCCTCATCGAAGATCAGCACGTCTGAGTCCTCCGGCGGGAGGTCTTTCATCTCCGAGTAGGTGATGAACTTGACGTCTCCAATATTGTAGTTATTGAGATCCCGCTTGATCTGCTTGATCAGCCCCTGGTTGAGGGTGACGTAGATGATCTTATTGGCGCCACGATCTCGCATCTCGCGAATGCCGGCTCCCAACACGAACGTCTTTCCGGTTCCAGGCGCGCTGGAAAGCATGAAGAACGGGCGAGTGTCCCGTTCTGAAAACGCTCGAACCATCATGGCCGCGTCTTCCAGCTGCTCATCTCCAACGATCCTTGGAATACCAAACGCCTCACCTTGCCGAATCAGCCCCTGGGTCTCTACGCTAAGATAGTTGTCAACGCCTCCTTCCAGTCCGCTTCGGTCGGGCCGGTTGTCAGCATCCTGTCGGAGTTTTCGGAGTTTAGCATCACGGGAATAAGCCGGGCCACCACCTCCTTGTCCGCCAGCAGTCTTTGTATCAACTCTTGATCGCTCGATAAACTGCCCAAGGCCGTCGGCAGAGATGGTGTAGGTTCGGCTGTCCTTTGAGTATCTTCCGCCAGCGGCGCGGAGATCCTCTTGGAGGTCGTAAGTTTTGCCCTGGACGGTGATGCTACCATCCGGGTTCGGCCGAGCGTTGATCTTGAGACCAGCGAGGAAGGTTTTGTTTTCATCGGTGAGAACGGCTTCCGCTTTTGCTTTTTCTGCGGTTACTGACTCTTGGTACTCCGGCAGTGAATTGATGTAGTCGCCAACCTGACGCGGACGCGAACCCGGCGAGGCGCTCCTAGTGCTTGCGACAAGCCACCTGGCGTAGTCCGGCTGTTGCGCGAAGAGGTCTTTGACCAGGAGGTTGGCGTTCTTTCCAAACCCGACGGTTTGGGTGGCGATTGCGGGGGCAGGGGCTGGCGCTGGAGCGGGCGTGGGGGCAGGGGCAGGGGCGATTGCTGGAGCTGGCGCTGGAGCTGGCGCTGGCGTGGGGGCGGTGCCTAGAGCCGTAGGAACGTAAAGGTCGCCTTGGCGCGTCCAGCCTTCGGGTAGCTTGATGCCGTAGGCGTCCACGGCAGCGACGGAGACGGGTTGATTTTTAGAAATAGCCGATTCAATGCGCGAAGTATGTGCCGCTTCAGGTACGCTGCTGCTGCCCATCCTCGCCTCCGCTAAATCCATTTCATCCTTCGCTTTTTTAGCCTCTGGCGACTTTTCCCCGGAAAATTGTACTTCCGCCTCATATTCTTCTCTTGCGCGGAGCAACTTTCTAACAAGTTGATTATGTTCTTGCGTCCACTCATTCGGCGTCATTTGCTCAACCGGCTTTGGTTGAGCAGGCGCAGGCGCAGGAGCGGGCGCGGGGGCAGGAGCGGGAGCAGGAGCGGGAGTGGGGGTGGGGGATAAAAGCTGACGAGTTACCTGCCCAGCGTTGGAATAGGTATCTACGATTATGTCAGGTCGGATTGCTTGAATTGCCGCACGAAGCTGTTCAACGATTTCTGGATTGGCATCGTTGACCAACACCGCTGCTACGTTTTCCAGTTTTCCTGAAATCTCCTGAGTGCCCGGCCTCTGAACTAGCATGAAAGGCCCATCCGTGTAGGCAGTACCTGATGCAGTTCCAACGCCGGCTCCTCCACCAGGCGTTCCGGTTACGAGTCGAGCCGTGTAGAGCACGCCTCCACCGCGTTTTGGATCAAGACCGTTTTGAAGTAAGCCAAGAAGATTTTTTACAGCGCCGGTAAGGGTTGCCTCCTTAGCCATGCCGTGCGCTTGAAGTTGCTCGCCACCGTTAGCAAGCGCGTTCCTCCAGCCCTCGACCGCTGCGATGTTGCCGCCGTAAAACCACGCATCGCTTCGGCCGGTTCGATTGGAAAAATCCCAATCTCTTGCGGTTTCAAGAAGGCTTGTAAGAGCGTCAGTGGACTTGGTTGGCGCAGGCGCGGGCCCGGGCGCCTCAACAACACCAGGCTTAGTCCACCCAGTCGCCTCATCGAACTCGTACCCCGCCTGCTCCAACTGGCGCACGCGGTCGGCGAGTTCCTCGAATCGGGCAAGCTCCGCCTCGGACATCATGTCCGTGCCGAGATCGACGCCGGCGTTGTACTCCTGCGTCTCCTCGATGGTCAGCGGCTGGATTTCAGTGGCGGCGGCGGGAGTAGTGGGGGTTTCAACAACGGTAGCAGGCGCCTCAGCAACAAACGGCTCAGAGAGACCTAGTCTTTTATGAATCCCGCGCAGTTCTTCGAGCTCGTTAGGCTGGATGGTTCCGGCCGCCGCCTTGAGCGCAAGATCGTCCAGCCGAAGCGCGTCAATCGGCGGAACTCTAGGAGTCTCCTCATCGGCCGCGCCTTCCTCCAAAGCGATGTCTGGAATCTTGGCTTCGGCCTCAGGCGGCGGCGGCGGCGTGATCCTGATCGGCCCCGACGGCGCGCCTCCGGAGTTGATGCCGGCGAGGGTGGCAGTGGCGTTAGGGAGCGGAAGATTGGGATCTCCACCGATGGCGGCGTTTTCTTGGTCAAGGAGGTTCAGGTATGATCCCGGACTTCCGGCTATCAGGGATTGTCCTGCCGCCTGACGGTCGATGATCTCTTGGAGTCGCTCTCCTCCAGGCGCAGGTCCCTCGACAAGGCGTTGCTCTTGGATCTGAGCCATTCTGCGGCCACGGCCCAACTTTGCGACACCCCCAATAACACCGCCGACCAGTGATCCAACCCCGCCTCCAACAGATCCAGACTCGTACAGCCCTTCGCCGAGTTGCTGCTCGGGATTGTAGACCTCTTTCGCGACAAGATTGCTGAGTAGTTGCTCTGAAGTCTCCTGTGCAGCCTCTTCAAGTCCGGTTCGCAGAGTCTCGCGAATCACGCGTTTTCCGGCCTGACCTGCAAAAGCGCGTCCGATTGCTGGCACCGCTCCGATGGCGTATTCGGTAATAGCACCGATCGGTGCCGTGAGTAGCGCCGACTGGTATTGTTTGACCGGTTTTTCTGCCCGCAGACGATCAGCTTCCCTCAGGTCTCCTTTTGCCAACGCGTCGGCAATTCTTACGTCGTACAGGCCTCCTGCTCGTTGCGCCTGGTCTTCAGCGGCGCTTAGTCCATACGTAATCGGACCAACACCTGGAATCACTGACACGGCCAATGAGCCTACGCCGCTGGCCAACTGCGTAAGGTAATCTTGCTGGCGCAGCGGGTTGACTGGAAACGCTTCCTCGGCGCCCCGCTGAAGCGCCTGCCCCATTTGAAACATCGGGCTTGCCTCAAGCTCGGCCGCACGCGCTTGAAGAACCTTTGGTGGCACCTCTTTGGTGCGCTTCTCCCAAGCTGCCTGCCTGCGTTCGTAGTCCGCCATCCAAGCGGGACTTTCGGCTTGGGCGGGTGACAGCGTCGGCGGTGGCTCCTCGAGCCCGAGGCGCGTCAGCCCCATCATCGCTCCGCCAGCCATGCGGCCGCCTTCGCGCATCAGCGCGGATCCAGCGGCGGGTAGGGCGCCTTGCCGAAGAGTTTGAACGAACTCCAGCAGCTGGTTTTCGCCGATCCGGTCATCAACCCTAACCAGACCAACCCCTTCGATGTCAACGAGGCGCGGCATAGGTTACCTCAGTGGCACGTATCGTTGACCAAACGGTGCGTTCGGGTCATAGATAATTTCTCCAACAGGGGTATTTGTTCCTCCGGCAGCCGCTGGCGCCCCGAGCTTTGAAAGTTCTTCCGCAAGCTGTTGTGGCGTCAGCTTGATTGTCAGGTCGCCCTTATCGGTCTCTATTTTCATCGTGCCAGTGTACTCGGTCTTTGGGGCTTTCTGCTCCTTCTTCGGTCTCCCATACCGCTGGCCAAAGACATTTCGGATGTCCATGTCCATGTTACCTTGGTAGGCTTTCCGGCCCGCAGCTGGCTTTCCGCCGGCCTCCAACTCGGCGAGCATTTCTGAATCGTTAGCCCCGGTTCCAGTGATAATGGATTCAAGGTCATCAGAAATGGGTGCCCACCCCTGTGACGCCATGATTCCAGGCATCTTAAGGCGGGTATCTGACACGGATATCAAACCTTCGGCGCGCCCCTGGTTGAATGCAGGGCGTTCCATTAGCTCCTTTGGAATCTCCAGCTTGTCGCCAAAGCCGGACGCCTGCTGGAGGATGCTTGCTTTGCCGGCTGCGGACGCCAGGGCGTCGAGGTCCTTGATGCTCTTGGCATTCTTGGCCGACTTAACCAAGTCGATCGTCACGCCGTCAGCTTCGTAAGCCAAGCCCTCGCCAAACCTTTCCTTGAGAAGGTCATCACGATTTTTGGCCGCCAACGCCGCCGCCTCACGCCGCTGGTCAACGAGGTCCTGATAATACCTCTCGCGCACTCGCGCCTCTTCCTGCCGCTGCGCGATGGCTTCCTCACGCGCCTGGCGTTGGTTCGCCAGCTGCACGCCGGCGAGGTACGACTGTCCGATGTTTTCGAGTCCTGAGAAGGGGTTGGCCATAAATTATCCTGCGTCAACAATTCCAAGTTCAATTCCAGAACCAGTCCCGACACCGGGTCCGGACCAATTGTTTCCACCGCCACCACCGCCAGTTTTGAAACCTCCCTGCCCAAGCGCACCGAACCCGAGGTTGGTGAGACCGGAGCCAAGGGACCCCAAGTACCCAGTCGCAATTCCTCCGGCGCTTGGCATGGTTGTGACACCCATGAGACCAGCCTGCTTCTTGGCGCGCTCCTCTGCCCGAATGTTGGCAATCATCTGCGGTGTAAACTCGTAGTTCGCCATCTGCGCGAGGGGGGTCGTTCCAAGGATGTTGGCAAACTGTTGCCCGCCGAGGTTGGCAAGATCTAGGCTGGTTCGACCAATATCTCTAGCTTCAAGGTTTCGACCAGCTTGACTTAGTGTTGGCCTGTCTCCTGCGTAACCTCCTCCAACCGCTTTTGTAGCTGCACGTCGCTGCACCTGTGCCAGCACGTCGGGCGGCAACTCACCCCTCAGCAGCGCCAACGCGTTCTCGGCGCGCTTGGCCTGGGCCTCCTGATAGCCCGGCACCTGAATGCCAAGCGACTCAAGGAGTTGAGCGCGGGCAAACGCGTTTCGTTGCGCTTCAAGCTCGCGGGTCCTCGGTATTAGCTGTTCGGCCTCGCCAATGGCCGAAGCAATGTCCAACCCGGGCATATTTGCCGCTGCGCGTGCTGCCTTGCGATCCTTGCTAGCCTGATTGGCGCCAACTGCCGCGCCAATTCCACCCACCGCAAGACCTGTTCCAACAACCGCTGTGGCTACGAATGACATGGTAAGTATTGGTTTTGCCTCACGTAGGTGAGGTCGTTCAAAAGCTCTTCGTGGTCTGTCTTGTTGTCGAGGTTCAGGTGGACGGTGATCCACACCGTGTCCTCATGGATCAGCAACACGCGCCGGGTGCCTGGCTTGGTGATACCAGAGTACGGCGCCGTGTAGGTGACGCATCCCTCGTTCTCGCTGACCACGGTGACTTTGCCCCTAGTGATGAAGAACGGGTTGTCGAACTTGTGGATCCGGCTGGTGATCACCGACCCCGCTGGCATGAAGATTTCCCGCACGTACATCCCCTCCGGGAAAGTGTGCTTCAACGGGCACTCCTGCGGCGGCAGGTTCGCAACAAACGCCTCCCAGCGATCGAGCCGGTCGTCGAACGAAACGGATTCGTCGGCCAAGAAATCCAGCCAAGTCATCGAATGTGCCGGGGCGATCTCCATCAGATAAACCCTCCAAAACGATACTCGATCTTCGCCGACCCAAACGGCTGCACGTTGATCACGCTACGCTCGTTCGGGCTGTAGGCTTCCAACTCGTTCCGCAGAGCACGGAGCGCCAGCTGGATCTCGCGCTCGGCCTCGGTGTACTGGTTGCGGTCCTCCTTCTGGATGGCCTTCATCATGTGCTTCACGGCCTGAAGGTTACCGATGAACAGCCAGTCCGAGTCCACGACAGCCGGGATGAACTCCAGGCGCACGATGGCCTCGACCACCGTGTTCGTGCAGGCTTCATCGGCCGGCACGCAGCCGTCACCGTGGTCGATGCAGTCGTTGAGGGAGCCCCCGTTGCAGCCGTTTGCGCCGCAGACCTGCGGCATATTGATCAGGTACGTTCGGCGGTACTCGGGGTTCTGCTCGCTTGGCCCCCAGATGGCAATCTGCGTCTGAACGAACGTGGTCGTATTGTAGGCGACGATCGTCAGACTGCCTTGGGTCAGCGGTTTCTGGGCGCCGGTGAGGCCTGGCACCTTGAAGATGTTCGTAGTCTGGACGTAGGCGGTCACTGCCGGGTTTGGCAGCGTGACATACTCGCCCCAGACGTATTCGCCGGTGACCGCGTCGAGCGTCCGGATCGGCTGGCCCGTGCCAGCATCCAACCCTTGGAGCAACACGCGCTTGCCGGCGTCGGCGGTGCCGCCGGCGGTCAAGCTAGGGTAAATGCGAATCTTGGATGCGCCGGTGAAGTCCCGGTACTGATAAACCATGCCGCGATCCAGCAGCTGGTCCTGCTCACAGCCTTCGCGGCCGCACCCGGTGCGCGGCGCCCGCTCATCGGTCTGAAACTCGTACCACTGGTTTTGGATCGGGATGTTGTACCCGCAGACGTTCATCGCCTCGATCGTCTTGACCTCGCGAGGCCAGGTGATGCAGCCGGCGGTGACACAGACGCGGAGCTTTTTGTAGGTGCCCCACCACTTGCCCATCTCGGAAAGCCGCTCCTGCGCTTCGTTAAGCAGCTGGACGAAGCGGTCGTCGCACGTCGCCAGACCAACGGCCTGAGGGATCGTGGAGTTCTTGGCTTGGGCAAGGGTCTTTCTCATGTCAGCGGATGGCTCTGGCCATGACTTTCCATTTGGCTTCGGTGATGTCAGCGGGCGCTCCGGTGTCCTTGCGGTTGACCCAGATCGCAAACCCTCCGTTTTCTCGGATAAAACCGATCACGCTAGCGTTTGAGAATGGAGTCATGGCAATTCCGTAGTTGGTCGGATAAGCCAGTGATTTTGCAGAAATGTAATCATTCTGGGCCCACCCGACATCTCCAGCTGGATCTGTGCAAATGATTCCAATGTCCCACGTCAACGGGTCCACTCCGAGGCCGTGTGAGAACGTGACCGCAAAGCCAGAAGCCGGAATCGATTGATAGCTTGCAACCGGTGTGATGTACCCCGACTCCCAGACGGATGCCGGAGTTGAGTTGGTCCGCAGAAACTGCCGGTCCGTTCCAGGGGCGAACGCCGACGGCCCGATGTTCAGCCCTGGATTCAGCAGCTGAAAACGCGTGCCATCGTAGACCACCACGCACATCTGACCGTTTACGATGTCGTTGGCCGCGAGCGCCGTCGTGCCGTACTTCGTGATCGCCTTAGCCCCTTGGGCGTCTACGTCGAGCGTGCTAGCACCTGTGTTTGCCGCAACCGCTCCAAACGCGTAGGCCACCCCCGTGCGGTAAGCCTGATTTGGACCGGAGGACGCCGGAGCCAGCGTCATGGTGTAGGCGTTTGCTGCACCACCGCCCCCGCCGTAGGTGAACTGCGTGGTCAAGCGCCCCCATCCAGCAGGGACGTTTGAATTGTATTTCAGGACCTCGATGGGGTTGCCGTTGGCATCGAGGCGCAGCCAATACAGATTCAAATCGCCCGGCGCAACCGCATTGGCCGCCCATTCTGCCGGCGCGTTGAACTGCGCGATCATCGCAGCTGCGTAGGCGTCCAAGCGTTCCTGCTCCGAGGCGTAGCAGGCGGGCGGTGGCAGAGTGCCGGGGGTCAGGTTGATCTCAGGCATGGCTAGATGCGATAGGTGTAGTCGTTGGGCTTACACGGGCCTGGGTCGCATTCAAGCGCCAAACAGCCCTCGGGACAATCAAAATAGAAAAACTGGTCGAGCGGGGCGACGCAGCGCGACGGACGCCCCTGCAAAAATGACCCGCCAAAGGTGCCGCCGTTGTTGACCACAAGGCCGTTTCCGCTCAGGCGTCCGACCGTGTTGCATCCAATCTGGATGTCGTCCACGTACCGGAAGAAGTTGCCGACCTCCGACGTGAACGCAACGTCTGGCCCTGGGCTCGAGCAGGTGAACGTCGTGGGCGTGGGCGTGCCCGTCACGATGACCTCGTCGTTGAAGCTGGAGTCGCTGAAGCCCTCGACCGTGGCGTGCCAGTTCAGCTGGAGATGATGCGCCTTGTTGGTCGTGTAGGTGGCTACGCCAGCGGTGCGCTGGAACCCAATCGGGCGAACCTCCCACGGAAACTGGACGGGTTCATTGATTCCAACGCAGGAGTTGGCGCCGCCGAGTATCGTCGTTGGTGTCCCAGCGTTGGCTACGGTGAATGTTGTCGGTGATGGCGTGCTGGTGACCGTGAACACGCCATTGAATGTGCCGTCTGGAACGCTGACGACAGAGACCGTCATGCCTGTCTGAAGCTCATGCGCCGAAGCGGTCGTGTGAGTGGAAATACCAGCAGCCCGCGTGGAGGTCGAAATCGGCACCCGGTAGTCTGTCGGGTAATACCATTGGGTCCGATCCACGTCGTGGTTGTTGATCAGGAAAGGAGCGTCAAGTGGTGCAAACGCAGTCTGGTAAAACCAAGAGTTTGGTCCGGTCAGCAGCACATCGTTGTTCTCAATCAACATTGATTTGTGCGCGGCCGTGTTGACTGAAAAAAGTTGATCGGATGTCAACCTGTACCAGTCCTGAACAACCAGCGCGACAAACGCCGAAATGTTGTAGCATGAATTGCGGTGAATGTGTGTCCGGTAATGATAGAAGGAATCAACGTAAAAGCAGGTGCCTGTGAAACCATCGAAGTTGTTGTCGCGGATCTCCGCGCCGTCGGTGTCCCGAACGGTAATTGCTGTTACTGGGCTTTGCTGATCAATAACGTTGGGGCCGCCAGTAATACGATTTTGCTCAAATACGCAGCCGCTGGCAAAGATGCGCTGGGCGCGCAGCATGATGACGTTGCCGTCGATGTAAAGGCCGGGGAGAATGTCGGGGCCAGGTGCAGTTACTGTAAAACGTTTGTTGTCTGGCACCGAAACTATTGCTGATTTTGCGTAAACAGGGGGCGGGGAGGACCCGCCTCCAACGAACGTGACTAGTACGTTTGGCAGAACTTGAGAAACGGTAAAATTGAAGTCGTTGATAATTGCCAAGACAACAAATGTTCCGTTGAATGACACATCAAACGTGATTCCACTAATTGTGACTTGTTCGCCTGTGTTGACAAAGTGCCTTCCCGCTGTAGTGTATGTAGCAATGCTGGCGTTTCGTTGTACAAAAGAAACGTAGGTCATCGAAACGCTTGCCACATCCCCAACCCGCAACGTGTGCTGCATGACGCAGGTAAAGGTGGCAATGCCCGCCGACCTTGAAACGACGTTGATCGGGTTCTGCAACGCGGAATACCCGCCGAGCGCGCACTGAGTGTTGGACTCGGCCTGACCAGGGTACAGGACGCTTTGGACAAAGTTCCTGCCCTGATACCCGAAATCGACGTTTTTGACCGTCGCGCCCTTGGTCATCGGCGCGACATCCATGGACAGGAATGATTTGAGGATGAACGTCTCCGCATCTGCAATTCCAACTCCAAAATCGTAGAACTGAAGGTTTTGGAACAGGCCGTTTTCGCCGAAGTGATTGATGCCGGCCACCGTGATCAGCGAATTGACCCCCGCCTTGGTCTGCGGTGTCAGCAACACGTCTGGGGCGGCCCAAGCGCGGGCGTTTTCGGGAATCACCTCGTAGACAGACCCGCTATCCCCAACAACTCCAGTGTCCGGGCCTGCGTTTGCACAGCTGAACTGATTTGGTGACGGAATGCCGGTGATCACGAACGTGCCGTTGAGCGTGGCGTCCGCGAACCCTGAAATGACCACCGTGTCTCCGGGCGCGAACGTGTGCGCCAGCGAGGTGTCGTAGGTCGCCACGTTCGCCAAACGCTCGTACCCGATCATCGAAAACACGGTCGCCGTTCCGGCGTTCAGGCAGTACACTTCTTGGGCAGACAGAAAACCCACGACGACAAACGTGCCGTTCAAAGCCGCGTTTGAGTAGCCGGTGACCGTAATAGTGTCTCCGATCGTGAAACCAAAGTTCCACTGAGGGTGCTTGGTGTAAATGGCAAACCCAAATTGATTGATTCGCCCTTCAATCAACACCACCCGCAAATCCCTCTGAAAACTCTGAGAGGTCAAATTGACAATTTGACCAAAACCCACAAATGTAAGATCGTTTGACGTGCCTGTAGTAATTACGTTACTGATGTACTGGTTGTAGGCGCTAACATTAGTGTATGGTGCCGGAATAACGGGAGGAGTGTACGCTGGAGGAGGCAATGCGTAAAATTGAGTAAATGAACTGCCAGGAGCGTACAGTGGCACCTGCGTGTAATAGGTGTTGATTCCGTTGACGCGTTCAACCGCAGTGATTTTTTCGTCAGCGATAGAGTTGTTTGTGTAATTGCCATCGAAGGTGATCCCCTCGATCACCGTGTTTTTGCAGTTGAGTCCGAAAACCGGAACTCCAGCATAGGATCCCGGCGACCCGACGGCCGTTCCGGATCCGGGATAATTGCCGGTCACTTTGAGCATCTGGATGTTGAAACCAAAAGTGTCCCCTCTTTTGGTCGATGCCCGATCCGCAAACTTGACGATCGTTTTGCCAATTCCCTTGCCGGTAAACACGATGTTGTTGATGACTCCGTTGAACGGTGGGAATCCCATCACCAACGACGACGTGTAACCGCCGCCGATCAGGTTGATCCAGCCGTCTTCGACGACCAGAACGGAGTCTGGTCCCGGCACCGTGGCGGTGAACGTGGTCGGGGTAGGCGTTGCCGTGACGGCAAATCCAAACTGGAGTGCTCCCGTGCCGTTGAACGACGAGTCGGTGAATCCGTACAACGTGATTTTCTCGCCTACCACCAACCCGTGCGGGGTTGAGGTCGTAAACGTTGCAATGTCGTTGAATCGAAACCGATTGATAATCTTCGCCCCCGGGCTCGATCCGAGCAGGAACGTGCCCTCCGGGAAGTCGCATCGTTTCGCGGCCTGCAAGCACTCGTTGATCGCCCACGCGCTGTTTCGCAGCCCGCAGGGATCGGCGCCGTAATCGACTGGGTTGGATGATGGCATATCAGGCTGAGAGGAGCGGGCAGGCGACGCGACTGAGGTCGCCGTAGAGGTCCTCTTGGAGACGCTGGGCTACCATGGCTACCCGCTTCAAGCGAAAGCGCCCGGTGTTGACATAACGCAGCTGAAACTCATAGCCATCTCGAGTGAACCCTCCGGTCTGCGCGTCGCATTTGTCCGGCGGCTGCGGGAGCGCAATGCGTGAGCGGGCGGGCGGCTGGTAGTATTTGACCTCCTGGCAGTTGATCACCGCAGGAGGACAGGAAATCTCACCGGGCTCGCAGTTGCGGTACTTGGCGCAGTCCTTGAACTCAGCCCACGGCTGCCAGCACTCGCTTTCGTTGGCCTTGAAGTAGACCTTGGATTCGATGTTGCCCATCACTTGGTCGTACCACTGCTCGGCGCTCACCAGGCGCTTCTTGTTAGCCGGCTCGGCAAACGTGAAGGACCGCGTCTCGATGATCCAGTCGATCGGCGCGTCGTCAAACCCATCGAAGTCGAACTGGCCGTTCTTGGTGACCTCGTAGAGCCCGATGTTGTCCTGGTTCAGGCCGAACACGAAGCACCGTTCCGTGCGCCGAACGCGGATGGTCGCCATCTGAAACACGTCCACGCCTGTCCAGACACCCTCCCATGCCGGCGGCAGCTTCCGGCCCATGCCGGAGACGAGATCGAAGTCCATGACCACCATGCCGTTGTGGACGATGCCACGGTTGTTGACCTTGCGCGGCTGGATGGTCATCAGCATCCGGTTGTCGAAGTTCACGGCGGACGCGGCCGTGAGGTAGTATTCCGTGTCGTAGGCCAGGGCGCGCACGACCTGCCGGCTGATTGGCGTGTTGCCAAACTCGGTGAAGTCGCGCCGGGCGTAAATCAGGGATCGAATGCCATCCTGAGCGCGGAAGAACAGGTCGCCGTTCACCGGCACGATGGATTCGTGGTTGAACGAGCCAAAGTTCAACAGGGCGAACCGTTGGATCGGATAGTCGAGGTCCTTCCACACGTCGCGATCGACAGGCGCGTTGAATGCGTAGGTCGCGGTAGGTGTGAAGACCAGCAGATCGCCGTCTCCCAGCGACGTGTCGAGGTTTGCAGCAAACGCCAGCCCGGTGATCGGTCCGTTGGAGACGGCAAAGGCGCCACCCTCATTGAGGAACGTGTTCTCGGTGAATCGGATGACGCTGTCGCGACCGTAGGCCGGATCGCCGTAGACAAGATCGCCGCCGTAGTATTCCGATCCGTTGGCGACCCAAAGGCGCCCCTTTCCGTAGGCCATCGGGCCACCGACAGGGACCTCTTCGCCCGTTGCGCGCCGCAGCGTCGATCCGTTGTAGAGGTATGGCGGCGCCTGTTGATCCTGAATGATCATCCAGTTTTCGGCCTGCTGGAAGTAGACGTGCGTTGCCTGCGGGTTGTTGGTCAACAGCTGGTAACCGTTGAACGCCGGCCCAAGCAGCGGACCTGCGTCAATGCCTGGGGAGAACGTGGTGAACGTCGTTGGACTCGGGACGGTCTCGACAACAAAATCGCCGAAGAACCCGGTTGGAAAGAACGCGCCTAGAGGCTCTGTCAGCCGCACCACCATGCCGGGTGACAGGCCGTGCGGAACGCCGCAGACGTAGGTCGCCACGTTGGAAACCCGCCCACGCGTCTGGACCTGAAACGTGACACCAAGCGGGGTCAGGTCGGACACCTTGAAACCGTTGTTGATGTCGATCTGGAAGACCTTGCCGCCTATGGAAACGAACAAATACGGATCCCCAGAGTCGGACGTGTATGTCCCGCATCCTTGGAAAAAACCCTGCAAGAACGCCTGCTGAACC
>Ga0169931_10010763_pt1 | contig 12993 bp, 12 predicted proteins | sample Kivu_15m_20L_FD_129675 | JGI IMG/M metagenome (GOLD analysis project Ga0169931, IMG submission 129675) | Freshwater microbial communities from Lake Kivu, Western Province, Rwanda to study Microbial Dark Matter (Phase II) - Kivu_15m_20L... | ecosystem: Environmental > Aquatic > Freshwater > Lake...
ATCGTTGATTTAGATCGGGGCCAATTGACTTCACACCCAGGGAATTATTCCGAGTACCTTGAGCGTAAAGCCAAAATGCTTGAAGTAGAACAGCAGCAAAATGCGTTGTTTGATAAAAAGCTGGCTGAAGAGGAAGTATGGATCCGCCAGGGTATCAAAGCACGCCGGACCCGTAACGAAGGCAGGGTGCGGGCACTGAAAGCATTACGTCGCGAGCGTGCCTCGCGCATCGAACAACAAGGTAAAGTTGAGTTCGTTATCGAACAGGCCAATAAGTCCGGTAAGCTGGTGTTTGAAGGCAAAAAACTGAATTTAAGTTTTGATGGCGCGCCGTTGATTAAAGATTTAGATATTTTGGTGATGCGCGGCGATCGGATTGCATTGGTCGGGCCAAATGGCGTCGGTAAAACCAGTCTGATTAAATTGTTGCTGGGTGATTACCAGCCTGATAGCGGCGAGATTAAACGCGGCACCAACTTAGAAGTGGCCTATTTTGACCAGCACCGAATGGCATTAAATCTTGATGCCAGTGTTGCCGACAACGTCGCAGAAGGCCGGCAGGAAGTGACTATTAATGGTCAAAGCCGGCATGTGCTAAGTTATTTAGGTGATTTTTTGTTTGCGCCAGCAAGAGCACGCACACCAGTCAGGGCTTTATCGGGCGGGGAGAAGAACCGACTGTTGTTAGCGCGGCTGTTTGCCAAGCCGAGTAACTTGCTGATCCTTGACGAACCAACCAACGACCTTGATGTCGAAACCTTGGAGCTGCTGGAGGAAATCCTTGAGCAGTATCAAGGTACCGTGTTATTGGTCAGCCACGACCGCGAGTTTGTCAATAACACTGTGACTAGCTCATTGTGGTTTACCGGCAATGGCAAAATCATCGATATTGCCGGTGGTTATGATGATGTTCAGGCGTATCAGCAACTGCTGGCCAGCCAGTCGGCAAGTCAATCAACCGGCAGTAAATTGGTCGAAAACGCGCCCGCAGCCAAAGTTGATGAGCCAGTGAAAACTCAGGCTTTAGCTTCGGGCGGGAAGAAGTTATCATACAAAGAGAAAAGGGAACTTGAACAGTTACCGGCTTTAATTGAAAGTCTGGACGAACAGCTCAGCACCTTACAGACCCAGGTCAATGATCCGGATTTTTTCCGCCAGAATGCCGATGTCACCACCGCAACGTTGAACCAATTACACGATGTTGAGTCGAAGTTGGCGCACGCATATCAGCGTTGGGAACAATTAGAAGCTTTAAACCAGCAGTAGCAGGGGATTTGAATGAAATTTACGCCGTTGTTCGTCGCCATTGGGGCAGCATTTACTGCCATCGCGACTCAGGCAGCCACATATCAGGTGGTGGAATTAGCTCCGGTTGACGGATACAAAAACAGTTTTGCTTCTGCCATCAATAACAACAACCAGGTTGTTGGCAATTTGACGACGCGGTTTAACTTTCCCATCGATATTACCGGTGTCGACTTTACTAACTCAGCAATCACCGGCTCCTTAACCGCTGCTGAGATTGAAGAAGTTAAAAAAGGAAATATTAACGCGAAAGCATTGAGCGTCTTGCTGTTTTATATGCAAACCAATCAGGCCGAATATCGACTGCAACGGGTTCCTAATGTTTATTCTTCACGTTTAGATACCAAAGAGCTGTTTAATTTACGTGAAACCGCTTCGCTGAAAACGAATGACGAGTATCTGGTTGATGTCAGTGATCGCGGAGAATTCTTAGGCTATGGCTCGGCTACATTTACCAAAAAGCCATTCACTCCGGCACCAACTGAAGCTACCCCGAACCCAACTGAGCAGCAGTTATGGACGCCGGTAGCAGGCTCAAACCTGGCAGTTGTCGCTTCTGAGCGTGGCAAAATCACTTTGACACCGGGTTACACCGAGTACGGGGGCGGTATATCTATCCCACGTGCTATTAACAATACTGGCAGAGTGATTGGCGTTGCTAGTATGAGCATGTCTGATACAAATATTCAGTCAATTAAGACCAACTGTACTGGCAAGGTACTGCCTGTTGATTTGTGTTATTACTTATCAGCTAATTTTTATGATACGAAACCAGTCTACTGGCAGCTGGATGACAGTGGCAAGCCGGCTGCACCAGTAGCGCTGGGCTATGCAGGTGACAAGGGTACGGGTAAGCCTCACAACAAAACTGAATATCCGGCAGTTAACTACGGTTCAGTACTCAATGATATTAATGATCGTGGTTTAATTGTTGGCTTATCAACCTATTCAAACAGTGACGAAATTGTGTCTGTGTATAACCAATTTACCTTGTCCTGGCAGGATGTGGTATCCAATGGTAATCACGCGGCGATTTTTGATGGCAACGAAGTTAAAACCTTCATTGATGTGAAGCGCTGGATCACCAGTGAAGCCAAATCGGTTAATAATAAAGATTTAGTGGTTGGTTACGCCAGTGAAGTTGTTAATGGTAACGCAGCGCCACGTTTCTTTGTTTATGACTATGCCACGCAGAAACTCACTTTCCCGACCACGTTGTTCGCAACTGCGAATACAGTGCCTGAAGCTGTCAATGACAACGGTTATGTGGTTGGTAGCAGTCAAAATTTCCTGGCTGGTTTTGCTAAACCACGCCAAGTAGGTTTCTTGTTTGATAATGCCAAAGGAACTTTCCAAGACTTGAACAAGTTAGTGGCCTGTAATTCACCATATAATATTGTGCAAGCGGTTGATATCAACGAGAAAAATGTGATTGTCGCTAATGCTGTGAAAGAAGTTGAAAAACGTGACAGCAAAGGTAACGTCATTAAAGATGCTGCGGGTAACCCGGAGAAAGAAGAAATTCCGGTCGCCGTACAACTGCTCCCAATTGCAAACGGTACTGTTGATGACTGTACAGCGCCTGCCGATGCAACTTATGAGCGCCAGGGTGCAGCTTCTGGTTGGGTTAGTTTGTTGTTGTTGCCACTGCTTTGGTATCGCCGCAGACGTGCATAATCACATTCCGAATTGCTAAAGCCGGCAGCTGCCGGCTTTTTTATTGCAAAAAAGAATAAGAAAAATTTAAAAAATATTTCATGAAAAACGTCACTTCTTCAGCCGCTTAACAGATGTCAAGTTATATCTCTGCTATTTTTTGTTGAACCTTTGGACTGACCCGACTATCTATGTATACAGCACAGTGTTGAAACCAGCGTTGTGTTTTGTCGAAGAAAACCAAGAATACTGAGTTGTAATACCTAGTTGAGGAAGATCGCCGTATGAAAAGACAAAAACGTGATCGTTTAGAACGTGCTCATGCCCAAGGTTACCGTGCAGGTGTGACTGGTCGTTCAAAAGAAATCTGTCCATATCAAAGCATCGACGCCCGTTCACAGTGGCTTGGCGGTTACCGTGAGGCGATGGAGGATCGCGGTGGTGGTCTGTTTAATAAAGGCCAGTGACCTAACTTTTCACTGACGAATTTAAGGACAACAAACCCCGCTATGCGGGGTTTGTTGTTTCAGTAAATCAATAGTAAAGCATGGCTAACAGACTGACCGAGGTTGGTACCGTTGCGACTATTACCAATATGGTTAGAAGCTGGAAGTGTCCTGGAACAGACCAACCTTTAACTCTTCGGCGGCATAGATATCACGACCATCAACACTGACGACGCCATCACCGATCCCCATATACAATTTGCGCTTAATCACACGTTTCATATCGATGGTGTAGGTAACCTTTTTAGCGGTAGGTAAAATTTGTCCAGTGAATTTTACCTCACCAACACCGAGTGCGCGGCCTTTACCCGGTCCGCCGGTCCAGCCAAGAAAGAAGCCAACTAATTGCCACATGGCATCAAGACCAAGACAACCTGGCATCACTGGGTCGCCTTCGAAATGACATTTGAAAAACCACAGATCAGGATTGATATCAAACTCAGCAATAATTTGACCTTTGCCGTATTTACCGCCTTCTTCTGAGATATGCAGAACACGGTCAATCATCAGCATGTTGTCTACCGGCAATTGGCTGTTACCAGGACCAAACAATTCGCCCTTACCACAGGCAATTAATTCTTCTTTTGTAAAGCTATTCTGAGTCATGTATGTTAATCCGAAAAATAATCGGCCTCACTTTAGCGAACAGCTGTACGCCAGACAAGTCCGATTAGTAGGTTGTCACACAGTATTCATCCGAAATGTTGAGTCTTATGCCAAAAAATGTGTCAGCAACAAGTCCGCTCAGCAATGCCGAGAAGCAGCAACGCTATCGACAGCGACAACAGCAGGCAGGCAAAAAGCAATTACGGGGCTATCTGTCACCCGAAGCACTGAGCTGTTATCAGGAGATAGTCGACAAAACGCAGTGGAATGACAGCCAATTACTGAGTAATGCAATTCGTTTGATGTATGCGGCACACAAACTGGGACAGGTGGGCTTGCTAAACGGCTGGTTAAACGAACACCAACGCTAAGTTTGTCCAGTCGCGGTCTGTGCCGTATAATGCCGCCGATTCCATAATTCAGGTGCCACCATGATTCTGTTTGTTCGTGATTTAACCGTGATTGATTTCTCTTACCTGTGCCCGCAACGCGGTGTGTTGGGTGAAAGTTTTATCGTCGATGTTGAGTTGCATGGTGGTCTTGATGCGACATCGATGGTGCTTGATTTTGCTGCAGTTAAAAAGACTATCAAAAAAGCTATCGATGAACTGATTGATCACAAGTTAGCGTATCCGGCGTTGCAGTCTGCGGTGAGTGCGGTAGAGCAAGCGGGGCAGCATATCCTGACCCTCCAATCTGCACGGGGCGTCATTCAGGTAGCATCGCCGCTGCAAGCTCATGTTGCGGTGCCGGCAAGCGAGGTGAACGAGCAGACTGTAGCCGCTTTTTTGACCACCACACTGATGCCGCTCATGCCAGCTAACGTTCAGGCGTTAGTGTTCAATTTACGGCCAGAGCGTAGTAATGGCTTTTATTATCATTACACCCATGGCCTGAAGAAACATGATGGCAATTGCCAACGGATTGCTCATGGTCATCGCTCACTGATTGAAATTTACCAAAACGGCATGTTAAGCCCGCGGCTAAATAAATATTGGGCAGAGCGTTGGGAAGATATTTATCTGGGTAGTGCCGAAGATCGCACCGACGGTAGTCTACTGCGTTATTTACAAACCGATGCCGGCAGCGAGGCATTTTGTTACCAGTCCGCGCAAGGCTGGTTTGAAATTGTGTTACCAAAGTCACATGTAGAAATCGTCCCTTGTGATTCCACCGTGGAGTGTCTATCAGACTATATCGCGGAACAGTTGTTTGCTCTCGAACCAGCCAGTTATAAAGTAGTGGCCTATGAAGGAGTGGGCAAGGGCGCAATCTCGTTGCGTCAGCCCTAGACAAAAAGCACAGCTCAGTTAGCGCTGATCTGTGCCTTTGCTGGGTTCATTGCATATAAATTCAGGCGAATTTATTCCTGCGGCAGCGGTATCGTGGCAAAAGGCCAGCTGGTATGTTCCTCACGAGCCTTGAGTACAGCGACTGTTGGCAGCGCTTCTTTTAAGGGCAGCCAACTGCTTTGCAATCGTTGTTGCCGGAAAAAGTGTAGCTCGAGCTGTGTACCAACCGGATGGCGCTGTAACAGCTCTTTCCACGTTGATTCAGTGGCTTTAAGGCCACCCACTGCAATAATCAAATCGCCCTTACTTAAACCCGTCTGATGCGCTGCGCTTTGATTTCGTACGGCGGTGATCATTAAGCCATCGGCTTTTACATCATAATGGAAGCCGGGATCAACCATCGCAACCGGTGCCGGCTCGCCGGACAAATCGTGCATATGCTGTGGCGGCCGCCAACTTAATTCAATGCCAATTAAAGCTAATGAGTTCTCAAGCGGTAATGGAGCGGCATTGGTAACCCAGTCACGGCATTGTGCTGCTAACGCAGCGTCTTTGCTGTAACGAGCCAGTAATTGAAAAAATAGCTCAGAGCTGCTGCCGGTCTCTTGCTGTCCAAATTCCCGCCAACACAATTGCATTAAGCCGTCGAGCGACAAGCCTTTGGCCTGCAAGTGAGCATCCAGACACCAGGCGACCAGGCTGCCCTTCGCGTAATAACTAACGACGGCGTTGACTGCGTTTTCATCTTGCCGGTAAAACCTGGTCCAAGCGTTGAAACTCGAATCAGCCAGACTTTGTCTGCTATTGGCAGGGGCGCGTTGCAAGCGGCTGATTGTTTTTGCCGGCCCGCAACAAGCTTAGATCGTCATAGTACGAGGTGAACCCTTCGTATAACCAGAGTTGGCTGGTGTATTGTTCCGCCGCTAATTGATAGCTCAGTAATTCTGTTGGTCGGGCGCGCTTGACCCACCAGGTATGAAAATACTCATGGCTGCATAAAGCCAGAAAGTTCTGGTAGGCCTCAGAGGTGACAGTTGGCTGTTGCGGATTCGGCAAATCAAAACGGTTACAAAGCAACAAGGTACTATTACGATGTTCCAAGCCGCCATAGCCGTCATCTACCACCCAGGTTAAAAACCAATAGTCTTGCAAATCAGCAGGTAGTGCACCAAATACCTGTTTCTGTTGGTCACATAATGGCTCTAAATCGGTAACGATTCGATCTATGTCTGTATAGCTATCGCCACATAACACTAAATGGTGGCGAATACCAGCAAGCTCAAAACTGCGAGTATTCAGTTCGCCAGCTATAAACGGGCTATCAATCAGTTGGTTATAATCAATAGCCCTATATTGACCGAAGTCGTTAAGGCCGCCACTATCCGCGCGTGGCAGCGGGCAGGCTAACTGCCAGGTCGTTGGTGCCTGACCGGGCCTGATTTGCAACAGACAAGGCTTAGTCAGATGGCTACTCACGGCAAGGCAACTGGCCGCTGGATTAACCACAGCGATGTGCCCGCTCAAATAATTTGCCCGTACAGACAAATCAAAAGCATAAATCTGATAACGGACGGTTACGGCTTGACCACGCGGCGTCAGTCGCCAGCATTGTTTATCCAGCTGCTCAACCATCAGTGGCCCATCACCATCAAAAGCTTGCAGATCCAGCAGGTGCCGGGCAAAATCCCGAACCATATAAGAGCCTGGGATCCAGGCTGGCATTGACAGCATGACCGGCTGATTATCATCAGGTGCAAAAGTTAGTTGTACCTGCAGATAATGGCCAGTTAAATCAGCAAGTTCTAGCTGGTAACAGACTTCAGTCATCCTTTATACTTCCCCAAGGTTTCAATCCGCCTGATTATATACAGGCTTTGTTCATTGCAGGAGTGCTTATGGCACAGGAAACTATTTTCAGCAAAATTATCCGGCGCGAAATCCCGGCCACCGTGCTGTACCAAGATGAACTGGTGACAGCATTTAAAGATATAAATCCGCGTGCTCCAACGCATATTTTGATTGTTCCTAATGTGTTAATTCCCACCGCTAATGACGTAGCACCTGAACACGAATTGGCGCTGGGTCGGCTGTTTACCGTCGCACGCAAGTTAGCCGCAGATGCAGGCATCAGCGAACAAGGTTATCGCTTGATAGTCAATTGCAATGAGCATGGTGGTCAGGAGGTATTTCATTTGCACATGCATTTGGTCGGTGGACACGCTCTAGGGCCGATGCTGGCGCGCTAAACGTGCTCAGCTGTATAGTCTAGCGGTTGATGTGCATGTAAGAAGTTCGTTCATCATGAAGCAGCAGCAGGGATTGCTGCTGTTGTCCACTTGTGTGTTCTGTAGATGATTTTGCTAAGAGCTGCGCCGGCAGTTTACTGCGACTAACAGGCGGCTGGCTGGGTTTAATGAGCGTCGGCCCTTCAGCCATTCTGATATACTCAACACGTTCAGACGTCAGTGGTACGCCGTGTTGCAAAGATTTTTAGAAGACAGACATCGTCAGTTTTGGTTGTTACATACCCTTGGTTGGCTGGGCTTTGCCTTGGTAGCGTATTTGGGCTCTTTGTTACATCAGATGCGGGAAGCCTATCTGATAGTGGTTGCACTGGATGCCTACGCAGGTTGGATGTTAACTATCCCACTGCGCTACATCTATCAAAGAGTTCGTTCGCAGCATCCGGCGATTTTGCTCGCAACCGCCTTGTTTGCATCATTTGTTTGTGCGGTGGTTTGGGCTGTTGTGAAAGGCCATAACCATAGCCAGATATATAGCCATGGTTTTCCAGCTAATGACAGGTTGTTTTATCTTGAACAAACACCGATGGCCTTTTATGTCATGTTGTGTTGGAGCGGTCTGTATTTTGGTATTCGTTATTACCAAAGCCTGCAGCAGGAAAAACAGAAGCTATTGACTGAATCTAACAAAGCACACGAAGCTCAGCTGAAAATGTTACGTTATCAGCTCAATCCGCATTTCCTGTTTAATACACTCAACGCTATCTCGACATTGGTTATGTTAGGTGAGGGCGATACAGCTAACAAAATGCTGACGCGACTCAGTGATTTCCTGCGCTACTCTTTGTACAAGGACCCCATTAAAAAGGTGCCGCTACAACAAGAGATCCACGCGGTGTCTTTATATCTGGAAATTGAAAAAGTAAGATTTTCGGAACGTTTGCATATTGAATACGATATCGCTGAAAACAGCACAGAGGCTCTGGTGCCCAGTCTGATTTTGCAACCATTAATCGAAAATGCCATCAAATATGCTGTCGCTCGGCAAGCCTGCGGTGGTCTGATTGCAATCCGGGCCCGTAAGTTTGGCCATGATTTGTTAATTGAAGTCGCTGACAACGGCCCCGGTATGCCTATCGACGATGGCTTACCGAAGGAAAATAGTGGGTTGGGCCTGGTCAATACCAAGGAACGGTTGGCCGCTTTATATGAGCGTAACTTTTCTTTAGTGCTGACACATAATCAGCCGCAGGGTGTCAAAGTAAACATCCGTATTCCTTTTGAGGTGGAACCGATAGATGAAAAACTTGCTTAAAGTCATAGTTGTCGACGATGAGCCGCTGGCACGCAAAGGCATGCTGCTCCGATTGGCTGCTTATGCCGAACTGCAAATTGTCGCCGAGTGTGCCAATGGTGAGGAAGCCGTAGCTGCTGTGGCATCTTTACAACCGGATGTACTGTTTCTAGACGTTGAAATGCCATTATTGGATGGTTTTGGCGTAGTGAAGCAATTACAGCAACAGGGCGTCAAACTGCCATATATCGTTTTTGTGACAGCCTTTGATCAGTACGCGTTGCATGCTTTTGATGTAAATGCAGTGGACTATCTGCTCAAGCCGATTGAAGAAAACCGATTAAAGGCAGCGCTCGAGAAGCTATACAAGGCACTTGAGGCTCGGGACGACCATAAACACAAAGGTCAGCTGGCTGAGGTTGTCGCGCGTCTAACTGGTGAAAATACTGCGCAAATTTTGCATCGGTTAGATGCCGCCGAGCCAGTGATGAATGATAAATTCCCGGAAGCAATCAGCATTAAAGATTCTGGCGAAATCACCCGGGTGCCGGTGAACAGTATTGATTGGGTTGATGCAGCCGGCGACTACATGTGTATTCATACCAATGATGGGCAAACTCACATATTGCGTCGTACCATGAAAGAACTTGAACAAGAACTTGACCCGCGGTTGTTTGTGCGGGTGCATCGTTCAGCAATTGTAAACGTAACTACCATCGCTAAGCTGCAAATGTTGGCCAATGGTGAGCATCAGCTGATGCTGACAAATGGCCAGTCGGTAAAAGTTAGCCGCAGCTACAAAGACCGCGTCAAATCAGTGTTTGGCGGTTAATTTTGTTAATGTTGTTGTAATAGCCGACTCTGCCAGTCCAATAGGTATGCGTCGGCTTTTTTGTTTCTGGCGCCGGTCAGACTCAGTGGATATAAAGTGCATTGCCCGGCCTGTTCACCCGCCATCATCAGATGAGCATGGCCGGCCAGGATTTGCTCAACAACAAATGCACCCAACTTAGTGGCAAGGATCCGATCCGAGCCGACCGGGCTGCCGCCGCGTTGTAAATGCCCCAACACGACGGCGCGGCACTCAGTGCCACTTTGTATTGACAATTGTTCTGCGAGCGCTTGTACGCCTGCTTTATACATGGTTTCTGCTGTCACAATAATGTAACTGCTGGCGCCGAAAGTTTGCTGGTGGGCGCGAATATCGGCTGCGATATCTGTGATATCAATCTGCTCGCCATATTCCGGGCAGATGATTTGTTCGGCGCCTGCGGCTATACCTGCGGCAAGCGCCAGATAACCGGTGTGACGTCCCATCACCTCCACTAAAAAAGTCCGCTCAAACGCATCGGCTGTATCACGAATTTTATCAATGGCATCTAAAGATGTTTGTAGAGCCGTCAGAAAACCAATGGTGTGATCGGTGCCATCCAAATCATTATCAATGGTACCGGGCAGACCGGCGATGATCCCATTAAAGTGTTGAGCAATAGCCATGCAACCACGAAAAGACCCATCACCACCAATCACAATTAAAGCATCAATCGCTAATTGCTGCAGATTTAAAGCGGCAACGGCTGGCCCTTCAGGGGTTTGCAACGCTTTACAACGGGCACTTTTTAAGATGGTGCCGCCAAAGCGCGCAATGTGTAAAACATCGGTTGGCCGCAGTGGCCGGTGATCCCGATTAAAGATACCGTTAAAGCCGTGATTAAAGCCAAGTACGTCCACGCCGGCAGCCGACGCCGTCAGTACGACAGCCCGCAGTGCTGCGTTCATACCGGGAGCATCACCACCAGATGTCAGTACACCGATGCGTTTAATCATGTTGCAATCCTTATCCATTTAGTTAGCAGGTTTTATCAGTATGTCAGCATACCGGATAGATGGATTGACCTGCGACAAAACTGAGCGGCTTTGTTGACGCTTTTACCGCAAAAATACCGGATAAGGCGCGACAAGCAATACAAAAACAACGACAATACGCGGCTTCATTACTTAAGAAGGGTGTTTTACATGCATCAGGCATCTGGTCGCAGTTTATATGGCTTTGTGCTGGCGTTGACCACCGCTGTTTTGTGGGGAATGCTACCGATAGCATTAAAACATTTATTAACTGACTTAAGCGCTAATACCATTACCTGGATCCGGTTTTTAGTGGCTGCATTATTTGTCAGTCTGGTCCTGTGGCAGCATCAGGCACTACCGCGTTTCGCTGCTCTTGCGGGACGAAAATTTGTCTGGTTATTGCTGATAGCGGTGAGTGGCTTGCTGGCCAACTACATTTTGTATTTGCTCGGTTTACAGTTATTAACCGCTGAAACGGCGCAGGTTGTGATCCAATTAGCTCCATTTTTGATGATGCTCGGTGGTATTTTTATTTTTCGCGAGCAAATGCTGCTCTGGCAAAAGATCGGTGCCACCTTGCTGGTGCTGGGCCTGCTGTTGTTTTTTAATCAGCGGTTGAGTAGCTTGCTAACACGTTTTGATCAAGATACAGCGGGTGTGTTACTGGTGATCGTCGCAGCCATTACCTGGGCAGCCTATGCATTAGCGCAAAAGCAATTACTGTTACGGTACTCTTCGCAACAAATTATGTGGTTTATTTATGTCGCTGGTGCGGTCTGCTTTTTACCTGTCAGCGAACTGGCGCCGCTTGCGGAGCTATCAGGCCTGCAATGGGGTTTGTTGGCGTTTTGTTGCTTAAATACCATTGTGGCATATGGGGCTTTTGCTGAGGCCTTGCAACATTGGGAAGCCTCAAAAGTTAGTGCGGTGCTGGCCATCACACCGTTACTGACTATTTTGTTCGCAAATATCGTCAGTTGGCTGTTCCCTGCAGCGGCACGGGCGCAAGAGCTGAATGCCTGGTCGGTGACCGGGGCTTGCCTGGTGGTCGCCGGTTCTGCCATTACAGCCTTATCACCATTACTAAAGCAACAATTGGCTGCCAGACGCGGTTTGGGGCGTTAAACCTGCCAACAAAAAAAAGCCACCAAAGCGGTGGCTTTTTTGCGTCACTATCTGGTTTATTTGACTGTAACGATTTTACAGGTGTTTGACGCACCAACAGTTTCCATCACGTCGCCGTGAGTTAGGATCACCAGATCACCAGTTTTCAGATCGGCAGCTTTTTTCACTGCTGCGACCGCTTGATCAGCCAGATGGTCATTACTGATGCCATGGCTATCAAAATTAACCGGATACACACCACGGTACAATGCCATCTTGTTTAAGGTCTTAGCATGGCGTGACAGTGCATAAATCGGATGGACTGAAGTGATGCGGGACATTAGTTTGGCGGTATAACCAGACTCCGTCAGCGCGATGATTGCTTTAATGCCATCGAGGTGATTGGCTGCGTACATTGCTGATAAAGCAATCGTTTCGCTGATTTCAGTGAAAGTTACATCCATCCGGTGTTTGCTGCTTTGTACCCGTGGATGTTTTTCCGCACCATCACAGACCCGGCCCATCGCTTTGACAGTTTCGGTCGGATATTTACCTGCCGCTGTTTCCGCCGACAACATGACAGCGTCAGTGCCGTCCAGTACCGCGTTAGCAACATCCATGACTTCGGCGCGGGTTGGCATCGGGTTTTCAATCATACTTTCCATCATCTGGGTTGCAGTGATCACCACTCGGTTTAACTGGCGGGAGCGCGCAATAATCCGCTTCTGCTGACCAACTAATTCAGCATCGCCAATCTCAACGCCAAGATCACCACGAGCCACCATGACAGCATCCGAGGCGCGGATAATATCATCAAGCGTCGCATCATCTGCTACTGCCTCAGCCCGTTCAACTTTTGAAACAATTAACGCATCAGAGCCGGCTGCGCGGGCTAAATCACGGGCCATGCGCAGGTCATCGCCACAACGCGGGAATGATACAGCGAGGTAATCCACATCGATGTATGCGGCAAGTGCGATGTCGTTTTTATCTTTATCAGTCAGGGCAGGCGCTGATAAACCGCCACCCTGACGATTAATACCTTTGTTATTACTCAGTTTACCGCCCACAGTGACTTTGGTATAAATGCGGCTACCTTCGACCCGATCGACAGTTAACTGAATCCGGCCGTCGTCGAG